>Ga0307479_10004998_pt1 | contig 12166 bp, 9 predicted proteins | sample atmos_gasesECM4C_FD_203743 | JGI IMG/M metagenome (GOLD analysis project Ga0307479, IMG submission 203743) | Hardwood forest soil microbial communities from Morgan-Monroe State Forest, Indiana, United States - atmos_gasesECM4C_515 | ecosystem: Environmental > Terrestrial > Soil > Temperate...
GGAAAGAGCCGCAACTCGGGAGAGGCAGCCGGGATGTCTGCGGAGGAGGAGCGGGATTTCGATCGTTTCGGCATGAGCGCGGAAGAAGAATCTTACGCGACACAGCAGGAGCTTGCATCTTCGAAGACGTGAAAACTCAAAGCAAAATCCCCACCCTCAAAAACCGGGGGCGCCCCGAAAAACGGTGCGCGCGAAAAGCGAAACGGGCGTTCGCTCCCCAGCGAACGCCCGTTTCGGACGGTACTTGACCGAAAGTGATGGCTAGCCGCGTTGTTGCGGAGGCTTCTTCTCGTCCTTCGGCGGCGCCTGCTTCTGCTGTTGTGGCTGTTGGCGCTGTTGCTGCTGTTGCTGTTTTTGTCTTTCCTGCTGCTGTTGTTGCTGGAGCCTCTGCTGCTGCTGGTCGTGTTTCTGCTCGAGTTGCTGAAGCTGCTGCTGTTGTCTCTGGTCGACTTGCTGCCTTTTGGCGTCGTCGGCATTCTTCTGCTGAATTCTTTGCTGATCCTGGATTTGTTTCTGCTCGATGCGCTGGCGCTCCTGATCCTGTTTCAGGCGGAGCTGATCCAGTTGCTGCTGATGCTTTTGATCGAGCTGCGGGCTGACGGCGTTCGAATTGTTCGAGTTCACGGGGCGCGACGAAGGTGGACGATCGTTGTAGCCCTTGGGATTGCCGGAATTCGCGGGAGCGTTTCCGTTGTTGACCGGAGAGTTCGCATTGCGGTTGCCGGGGTTTGCCGGAGTGGAGGTGCTCACCGCGGGCGGACGATTGCCGGAATTCGCGGGGAAGTTTGCATTGTTGACCGGGGGGTTCCCATTGCGGTTGCCGGGGTTCGCCGGAGAGGAACTGCTGACCGCGGGCGGGCGATTGCTGTTGTTCTGTGCTTTGCCCTGGTTGTTCTGCATGTTGCCGGCGGGCCGATTCGCTTGAACGTTTCGCGGCGTGCCGGGTTGGGCCGGGGGAGCCATCTTGATGTTCGGACGAGCCTGCTGCGTGTTCTCAGCCTGCACTTGACGCAGTTGAGAGGCGGCCGGCGGCCGGCCCCCATTGGCTTGAATGGCTTGCTGCTGCTTGACGAAGGAAACGGGCGCGGGGGGCGGAGCGGTCTTGGCCACAACCGCGCGGGTGAAGGAAGCGGCCGGGGGCTTGACAGAAGCGGCGGCGCCCGCGCCGAGAACGCTGTGCTGCTGCGGCGCAACATTGGGGGTCATCGGAGCGACGGGAGCGGAAGCCATTTCGCGCGCATCCACTTTCACCATGTTGCGGCTCACGGGCTGAGCGGACGTGAAGGCCTGATGGGACGTGGCGGTAACCGCGTTCTGAGCGGTCTGGTTCTGATACTTGATGTTGGTCACGTTGACGGTCTTATTGACGTAGACATTGTTGTAGACGTTGGTGATGTTGGTCTGGTTGATGACCGTGGTGTTTGTAATGTTGACGTTTCGCACGTAGCGCTCACTGACGTGATAGGACGGGCAGTAGACGTCACGCGGTCCGAGCGGGAACCAGGCCACGCCGACTCCACCGCCACCGCCGATTCCGATGCCGACGCTGAAGTGCGGACCGCCCACCCAGGCCACGAGAGCGGGGGCGTAAACCGGGCGGACATAAGCGACGCCAATTACGGCAACAGGGCGCGGCGGGCACGGCACCCAACCCCAGACGCCGGAAACCACGACCCAGCGGCCATAGTGGAAGGGAGCAAATCCCCAAGATTCATCATCAATCCAGGTCCAGCCCCAAGGGGAAATCCAAGCCCAGTGGCCGTAGCGATAGGGAGCCCAGCCGACGACGGTGGTATGCGGAAACCAAACGGTGCCGTATTCGGGGACGGGGCGCCAGCCGCCATTGTCGTCGAGGTCTTCGTAGCCGATGACATCACTGGAGACGTAGCGTGAAGAAGTAGAATGGTCTTCGCGGCGATCGCGATCGCCGCACCAGTGATCGAAGTCGTCATCGTAGTTGTCGAATCTCTGGATGTCGGCGTCGAGCTGGTCCGTGCCGGCAAAGGTGCCGGCTTCCCGGGCGTGAATGGTATAGGCAGAGCCGCCACCGGTGACTTCGCCTTCGCCGTCGTGGACAGTCACGAGGGTGGTGTCGCCGGCTTCGTTGACGTTCAGCTTGTAATTGCCGGGACGAAGGATGGAGAAAGCGAGGTTGGGAGTATCGATTTCGAAAGTTTCGTCCTCTTCGAGGCGGCGCACGCGCACGTTAAGGGTGCCTTCCGTGAGGCGGATCTGGGCCATGTGGTCGTCCAGATTCAAAAACGAAAAACCAGTGTTGCTGGAAAGACGGATGGCAGCGGAGCCGAGGTGCAGCTCGGCGCGGGCGCCATTGTCGGTCCAAAGCTTGTCGCCGGTAGTAATCGGGCGGTTGACGACCGCAGAGACCCAATCGTCGGTGCCTCCCGGATTGAAGGAAACGGTGCCGTGAGCATAGCTGAGGCGCGCAACGCGGCTTGGTGGATCGTCCTCATCGGCGGCGGCGCGTTGCGGCGCAAAGAGAACCACGGCCAGCGCGATGCTGAGTAGGCTCGCCAACTTGAGCAGGTGTTTTCTCATTTCGAAATCTCTCCTGAAAGCTGAGCGGCCAGCGTGCACTTGCGCCGCGTCATTTGACATTCCCTGGTAAATAGCCTGGACTCACTCTAAACACTAGCACTTCGCCGAAAGAGAGCATTTGCCGCGCCATTTCCCCATGTCGAAACAGCAAATGCCGGTAACGAAATACTTCACTTCATGTAACACCTGCCAGCCGGAAGAGTTGTGTGTGCGCGAGGCCGCAAGCAACTGGGAACACGGGAAAGGCAAGGGTGCGAGAATTTCATTTGCAGAGGATGGTGAAAAACAAACGGCCCGCCCGGAAGATCCGGACGGGCCTTCCGGTCAAAAGACTATTTAGCGCCTGCCTCCGCCAGAACCTCCGCCGCCGTGCGAGCTACCACCGCCACTACCGCCACCACCGCCGTGAGAGCCACCTCCACCGCTGCCTCCGCTATAGCCACCACCACCGCCGCGAGAACCGCCGCCTCCACCACCTCCGCTATAGCCGCCTCCGCCGCCGCGAGAGCCGCCTCCTCCACCTCCGCTATAACCACCGCCACCAGCGCCGCCGCTGTAGCTGCGGCTGGGTGCGGGTGCGGAGTAAGAGCGTGAGGGAGCCGATGGAGCCGAGTAGCTGCGGCTGGGCGCGGAATATGTTCGCGGCGCCGAATTCGAACGTGAGGGCGGTGGATTGTAAGCGGGCGCCTGCGAATAGCTGCGGTTGTTGTTGTTGGACGGTGTGTTGCTCTGCGACGGCGGATTGTAAGAACGCCCGTTGTTGGAGTTGCTCGGGCGGTTGCCATTGTAGCTGGGCGTCGCCGTCGAAGGGCGCGATGCCTGGCCGCTGACGGCACCAGGTTGTACACCGCTGCCTGCCCACGGCGGACGATTCGCTTGCGTCCCATGGACCACTTGAGCGGGAGGGTTCGCGGGAGTATTCACGGGACGATTGGAGCTTCCGAGACCTACCGGCGCGCGGCCACCATCCGTGGTGTTTCCCTGCGCTTCCCAGGTTCGCGAGCTATTGCTCCCGCGCTGCGGGGCAGTGTTGCCCATAGCAGGGTTGGGCGTCCCCGCGGTGTTCGGCATTGCCGAGGGCGGCCGGTTTTGCGACAGCTCGCGCTGCCGCGATGACACCGCCGAGTTGTTTGGTGAATTCATTGCCCGACCGTTCGTCGCTGGGCTGTTCGGTGAATTCGTCGGCCGACCGTTCATCGCCGGGCTGTTTGGTGAATTCGTCGGCCGGCCGTTCATCGCCGGCGTATTGTGCGCTGGAGCATTCGGCGTTGCGGTGCGTTGATTCATCGAGCCATTCACCGGACGGTTTGCGGGGCTGCTCACCGGCGAGTTGCCGACGCGACCGGCGGTCAGGGTGCGAGGGTTCACAGTGCGAACCGGCACATGCGAAGCGGCCTGTGCGGGCGCTGTGCGAGCAACCACCGAGCGGTTCTGGACCGCGGCCGGCGGCGTGGCTACGTGCGATTGCGACCTGACGTTTGCGGAGCCGAGCGCGCTGCGCGGCGTCGGCTTGACGCCAACCGAATTGGTCACGTGCGCGCCTTTCAAGGAAGCAGCCGTGATGTGCGTGGCGCCGCGGTTGATGGCCTGGCCATTCACGAAGGTATTGCGATTCGCCACCGATACGGCGTGGACGTTGTGCGCGTTCACGTAATTGATGTTGCGAATGTTCGTGTTGTTGAAGACATTTCTGTTGCGGATAAACGTGTTGCGCTCGTTGATCCTCTCAAAGAATTCGTGACGGCAGTGGAACCATGGGAAAAACGGTTCGCCAAAGCCCAGCGGGAACCAGCCCACGCCGAAGCCAAAGCCGCCACCGAGGAAACCGACGAAAGCCGGACCATAGATCGGAGGACCATAAATCGGGCCCGGGCACCAGCCCCACCCGCCCGAGAAATAGTTCCAGCGGCCATAGTGATACGGAGCAAAACCCCAAGGCGAATAGTCAACCCAGGTCCAGCCCCAGGGACCGACCCAGTTCCAATAGCCATTGCTGTAGGGAGCCCAATCGGGTGCAACTTCGCGGGGATACCAAACGTGGCCGTATTCCGGTTCATCGCGCCAGTCACCGTAATCATCCAAATCGCTGTAGCCGGGCGTCTCGCGCGAAACGTACTTTCCGGAAACCGCGTTGTCTTCCTTCAGGTCGCGCTCGGCGGCCCAGCGGTCCAGGCCGTCCGGCCCGGGAGCTCTTTCAAAGTGGGATTCAATATTGTCTGTGCCGGTGAATTCGGCGCGCTCCTCGGCGTGGACGGGAAAAGTCTTGCCGCCGGCGGTGACTTCGCCTTCGCCGCGAATGACGGCCACGCGAGCGGAATTGCCGGTTTCATCTACATCAATGCGGAATGCTCCGGCTTGCTTCACGGTGAAAGCCAGATTCGGGGCGTCCACCTCATAGAGGTCGCCTTCGCGCAATTCGCTGACGCGGAAATTGACGCTGCCTTCGGCAAGGCGCATCTGCGTGATGCCCTGATCGAGATTGAGGAAAGAAAGAGCGGTCATGCTGCCGAGATGGATGGAAGCGGTGCCGGCCTGCAATTCGGCGCGGGAATCTTTGTCGACCCAAATCTTGTCGCCGATGGTCACCGGGCGGTTCTGGGCGGCGGCTCCCCAATCCCCTTGTCCGCCAGGCTGTAAGGACACGGAACCATCCACATAGCTGATGCGCGCAACGCGCGTGGGCGGGTCCTTTTCTTCCTGCGCTCGCGCCTTCGGAGCCGCAAAAGTCAAAAGACCGGCGAAACACAGCAGCAGGCTTAGGCTGCTCTTACCGGTAAATGTCTTCATGATCCTCATGACAAACCCTCGGTTCTCGGTCGGGACGCGGGCAACTGTGGCCCACTTCTAATGAGACGTTCTAGCCGCTGGGAGCGTGACATCAATGATGGCTCCCAGTGTGTAGAACACCATGACAGGAAAGAAGTTGCCCCATGGGAATGCTTTCGGTCTAAGTGGCGGGGGCAAGTATGACCTAGCCTCCTTATTTTGAATAAGTTACGTGATATCTGCACTTTAGGCCAGGGAGCACTGGAAAGCACTACTTTAGTGCCGAATAGAGAGATTGCTTCCAGCGCCGATTATCGATGGTCCAGTAGATTTTGGCTTTCTTGCCGCGTTCCAAAATCGGGGCCCAGACTGCTCGATTCCGTTCGTTGGCTGCTACGTTTAGGCGATCGACCACGGTCATACCCAAGGTCAGTTCGCTGGAGGTTTCGACGTCTATGTAGTGCTCGCTTTGCTGCGTCACGATCGTCGGATCCAGGGCAATGGACATTGCGACCGGGTCCGGCAATGAAATTCCGTGTTCACCGGTTTGTTCGAAATAGGCTTCCTGAGCGCGGCTGTTGCATTCGATGGCGAAGCGCGCCTGCGGTGTGCCAAAACTCAGTACATGCTTGATGTCGTCCGGATTCAACGCGGCTTCGCCGCGGCAGAGGTGCCAGCCCACGAGCTCTACCGGAAGGCCGCTGCGCAGCACGATTCGCGCCGCCTCGGGGTCGCACCAGATGTTGTATTCGGCTGCGGGAGTTACGTTGCCTTCGCAACATGGCGCTCCGCCCATAATCACGCAGCGGCCGACTTTTGCAGCGATGTCTGGATTTAGCTGCAGGGCCAAAGCGACATTTGTTAAAGGTCCGAGAGTCACCAATACGAGGCCGGGATGGCACTCGACCGTGGAGATAATCGCCTCAAGTGCGGGCAATTTTTCGGGCGCCCTCTTCGGAGGCGGGTAGGCGTGGTCGCCTAGACCATCGCGGCCGTGGAACCAATGAGCAGATTGGTGCGGGCGGTTGAGGGGTTCTTCCGCGCCCACGAACACGGGGACTTCCGAGCCGCAGAGTTCGGCGGTATAGAGCGCATTGCGCGTGGCTTGCTGGACGGCGACGTTTCCGGCGACCGTGGTAATCGCCAGCACGCGCACTTGAGGAGAACGCAGTGCCATGATCAAAGCCACGGCGTCATCGGAAGCCGTGTCCGTATCAATAAGGAAGAGAGGTTTCACGCGGCGTAGGATAGCAAAGTCCGCGCGGGAGCGCGCTCAAAAACAATTTGGTCTGAACGTCATTTAGAGAATCGGCGCACCGTGAGAGATACCGGAAGTCCCACACAGAAGATGTGTATGACGATGCCGACGATCATCAGCTTCAAGGAAAACGGACGCTTGGCGACCGCGGACAGCGGCACCACGATGCGGTTCATGAAGAAATAGACGGCCACGCCATATAGCGCGCCTGAAACGACCGCGTTCTGTATTAAGAAAGGAATTGCGCGGCTCGCCACAAAATAGACAGCGGCTGCTCCAAACGCGATGACGAAGTGGCAAAGAAGGCCGAGAAGCGCAGTTGCGAGTCCGCCGTCGAATGCCTTCGGTCCCAGCAATCCGCTGGCAATTCCTTGCAGCAGGCGCACAGGCTTGGCGCCAAAGTAGCCGTAGACAACGAGCGCGGCAGTAATGTCCAGGACGCCGCACGCAAAGCCGGCCCATAGCACTGCACGCATAGCATTTGGGCTATTCTCCAAAGAAACCTCCGTTGCTGCATTCGCAGCATCTGCCTGCTAGCTTACACCACAGACTTCACCTCTCCGATTACCGCTGCGGGCACTGAGACTCGCTCGTGCGATGACCTATCAACAGTAACCCTCCGGAGACAACCCAGCGCACGAGTTGCGGACGGGCAAAATAGAAGGCATAAAATGTCAATGAGCGCTCCAAGATGTCCCAAATGCCGGTGAAGGATGAGGTGAGCTTCAATGTTGATATTGTTGGCTGCTTTTCTATGCCTTACCGGGGCGAATCCTGGGACTCAACGCACGATTACGGTGCCCGTCGTCACTGGGCGTGACAGGATAACTTTCGATACCGCACGCATGTCGGAAAAGGAAGTGCGCCGCTGGATAAGATTGTCGCCCAACATTTCTAACTCGAACAGCTACTTGGTTCCTGAGTCTCTCGTCCTTTGCATTGAAAAATATCCCGAGTATAGGGAGTGCGGCACGAGAGATTGGACGGCTAAGAATTTCATCTTTAACGCGAACGTCAATCTACAGAAGATCCGCGACAGGATAAAAGAACTAGATGAAGCATTGTATCCGCGAGAATTACGGCGCGTCGTTTCGTACTTCAAGACAATCCAGGAAGATAATCTGTTCTTTCAGAGTCAATTGCTAAAGTTCGTTCAGGATGGGCGGACCGAAAGCCTAGCGACATCTTTCGACGGTATTGACCCCGGCCAGCAATGTTCTGATGAGATTTCCAGAATACATACTGTGCCGGACAAGGATGCTGCTTATAGGTTTGCGTCTAGGGAATGGCAGAACTGCGTCAACCATGCCTTACGGGCAAAAGTCGGCAAATACCCCGAAGTCGACTGGAAGGAATTTCTTAATCGATACTCGATCCGTGAAGAATTGATTGAGGACGACGTGGATTAGCCCCGCAACTGCTGCGCGGAACCACAAAACATCACTCCCTGTCAGTGCCTGGTAAGCACGGATAATCGGACAAGTGCCGGAGGCTTCGCTTTGCACCGTATTATGAATACGAGCCACCGTGAGTGGACATTAGTCTTAAAAGTCCGGCCGTCAATCTCTTCGTTCACTAAGCGTGCCGCCCGTTGCCGCCAATCTGGTAGCCAACGCCGCGAATCGTTCGAATCAGGGCGGACCGAATCCCGCGCAGAACGCAGCGCCATGATCAAAGCCACGGCGTCATCGGGGGCTGTGTCAGTATCGATCAGGAACGAAGGTTTCACGCGGCGTAGGATAGCAAAGTCAATGCGAGCCGCGCTCAAAACAATTTGGCCTGATCGTCATTTAGAGAATCGCCGCACGCTATCCTGATGCAACTTCTCCGATTTGGGCAAAAGACCTCAAACAATGACGAACTAGTGGTTAGGCCGCAGCCAAACCTTCGCCATTCGCCTAGTTGCCCGCGTGGACGAGCACGTTTGACACAAGGCGGACTGTGCCTTGGACTTTGCCCCGCCCGTGGCTAGAAGGACTCGGTGTTAGCTTGCGGATGACAAATTCCTGAAGCAGATTGGTGGCGGCAGATGCGCCTATCCCAATGAGCGTGTTTTGAAATGTCAATTCCACGCTACCGCGATCCTGTGCCGGATAGTAGAGATTGGAGATACCGCCCGCCGCGAGGCTTCCCAGGATGCCCGAGTAATTTGCCTGCCAGTGTCCATTGTCGCCTTTGCAGATCACGGCATTGGCGACGGCATAGAAAATCCGCGAACGCTTACTGCCGGTTCCCTTGTAGAAATAGCGCGGATCCTGTTTCAGGAGCGACGGCAGAATGGCGCTCCCGATTAATGTCCCGGTAACAAAGTCGGCGTAGGCGGCGCCGTAGCGCTTGCCATAGCCTTGCGCGCCTTGCCCGTAGTCGCTGAAATCATCGTCCGCCTGCTGAACTCCTGCAATGGCCGCCGTCAGGCCGAAGCTGACGGGATCCACCATCGTTTTCCACGCAAGCTCAAACTTTTGCTTCGGACTGAGAGGAAGCGCGTTTGGGACGTAGGTGACGTAGTAGTTTGGAACAACGCCGAGCACGCGCTGCTTTTCTTCTGCCTTGATTTCGTCTTCCGCCATTTCGGTCCGCGAAGGCACAACCCGGACTTCGGCAACGGCGGTGGCAATCGCCAAGGTGGTTCGCGGGACGGAGTAATTCTCCCCTGAATGCAGGATTCCAGAGAAGGTTTGCGCCGCGAAACCGGACGACTCAATGGTCAGATGGAACGGCCCGGGACCAATGTTGGCGAAGGAGAATTGGCCATCGTCGTCGGACAGCACTTCCTGGTTTGGAGGTTCATCCCCCCGGGCAAGCCCCACGCGAGCCCCGACGACGGCGGTGCCCGTTTGGTCTACAACGGCCCCGCGAATGCTTCCCGGCAAGCGCGGATCGCCAGGCTGCTCGCCGGATGATGCCGCTGTCCCTGGCGCCTGAGCTAAAATGCCACGCGGCGTGACACTCAAGCCCAGCAAAACTACGAAGACACCATATCTAGGCATAGTCATCCCCGCTGGGTCACGTTCTAGTATGATGCTTCACAGGTGGATTTTGGATATCCGGAAAAGCTGGGCCTTTTATGAGTTAATGGGGCCCAGCTTCTGTAGTGCTAGGAGTACTTGCCGGCTTGACACCCCTCTGCAACGTTCCTATACTGCCCCCGCCGCGAATTTCCCGTCCGGGGGGACTCCGATGTTGAAATGTTCTCTAGCCGTTTTCCTGATTGCCGCAAGCGCAACCTTCGGCTCTGCGCAGGAACCAGAGAAAGTTCATCAGCCCAAACTCACTCCACAAAACAGCGGCACTACGCAGCTGCTGATTTCTGTCAGTCCGGTGAACTCCCGTGTGGTGTGGGCAGCCGGAACGGGCGGTACGTACGTGGTGACCACTGACGGCGGAGAGACCTGGAAAGCCGCTGTCGTGCCGGGAGCCGAAAACCTGCAATTCCGTGACGTGCATGGCGTAAGCGACAAGGTCGCCTATCTGATGTCCATTGGAAACAACACTACGGATTTTCGCATCTACAAGACCGTCGACGGCGGCGCGACCTGGACGATAGAGTTCACGAATGAAACTGTTAATGCATTTTATGATTGTTTCGCATTCTGGACTCCGCACCGTGGGATCACGCACAGCGATTCAGTGAACGGAGTATTTCCCGATATTCGCACAACCGATGGAACGACCTGGCAGTCCATCGCCGCCAATATGCCGCCCGCGTTGCCGGGGGAAGCCTCGTTTGCGGCAAGTGGAACCTGCATCGCTGCACAGGGAGAAGCAAATGCCTGGATTGCCACCGGCGGCTCAACAACTGCGAGGATTTTGGCCACCAGAGATGGAGGGGACACCTGGAAGGCGTATGACACTCCGCTAGTGGTTTCGCCCAGCGGGGGCGGAATCTCGGTGGCTTTCCGCGACCCGCGAAATGGGATCGTGGGTGGCGGCGACTTGGCCACAAACGATGCCGCCGACACGGCGACCTCGCACGATGGCGGCCAAACATGGATGCTTACGAACAAGCCGCCCGTGCAGGGAGCCATTTTCTGCCTGGCCTATGTCCGCGGCATTCGCCACGGCGAGGATGAAGGGGACGAAGAGGCCGGACAGCAGCACGACCATGCCGTTGTGATCACCGCCGAAACGGCGCCGAAATTTAACACAGGAGAAGCTGCCTGGACTCCCGATGAAGGCCGCACTTGGTTCCAACTGCCCGGGGTGAGCGGCTTCTGGGCCGTCGCTTTTGCGAATCCGAAAGCTGGATGGTTCGTGGGCAGTGGAGGTCAGATCCTGAAGATCAGCTTCTAACATAGTCTGGCGCCCATTGTGCAGCACCCCTGCTGCCCCACCCCGTTTTCCCGGAGGAGTTCGGGGTAGCCTAGTTTTTTACGCCACTCACCGTTGAACCCTGTCGCTGACAAACAACGACTCCGAGCGTTCTGCCGTCCAAGCCAGTGGATAGTCCTTGCTCGCGTGGTCGCCAAACGGCCGAAATGCCATTTCTTGAATTGACAGTATTGGCAGGGTCAATCTTCTTTTCCACTAAGCGTGCCGGCCGTTGCCGCCGATCTGGTAGCCGACGCCGCGAATTGTTCGAATCAAGGCGCGGTCGTATCCGGAATCGACCTTGCGGCGCAGATAGTTGATGTACACGTCCACGACATTGGTCATGGTGTCAAAATTGAGTTTCCAGACCTGTTCGACAATGGCCGTACGGGAAACGGGCTGGCCTTCGTGGCGCATCAGGAATTCCAGTAGCGCGAATTCTTTCGGGCTGAGATCGATGTTGTGACTTCCGCGGCGCACGGAGTGACTGACGCGATCGACTTCGAGGTCTTCAATCTGAAGAATCGAGCGCGCCGACCGGCCTCCTCTGCGCAGGACCGCGCGAATGCGCGCGGCAAGTTCGGCAAAAGCAAAAGGTTTTGCGACGTAGTCGTCCGCGCCGGCATCGAGTCCGCGAACGCGCTCCTCAACCATGCTGGCGCCGGTTACGATTACTACCGGCAGGTCGGGCTTTTTGGAGCGAATGCCGCGCAGAACGTCCAGCCCGGCGGCTCCCGGCAGATCGAGATCCAGAATCACCAGATCGTACGCCTGGTCGGAAGCCAGTTGTTGTGCTTCTGTTCCATTGGAAACCACTTGTACCGCGAATTGCTCCTGCACCAGACGCTGGTGCAGAAATTCCGCAAGCGGCACGTCATCTTCAGCGACAAGAATGCGCATCGGCTCACACGAAACACTTAGATCTTGAAAGGGGTTTATTTAGTCTGGACGGAGTGCGGGAGAGTGTCAAGACAATGCGGGCGCGTGTTGGCGCAAAGAGCATCACGCATTTGCGGCTAGGTGAGGAGTGCACGCCGGAAGGCGGCTTCATGTTCCATTGTGGGACCGAATCCGCCGCTGGGACGATCTTTGGAAATAGAATCTCTCGACTTGGCACGACCCCGATTGAGTTTGCAGGGCTTTCGAGCCACCAAGTCCTGGGCAGGATGGTCTCCTTCGTGCATTAAAACCCTTTTCTGTAGTGCGAAGCAGTTGACGACGGCGGCCGCTTGAATCACATCACGCCATGCAAAGTGCGCTTGACCGAGCAGGAAA
>Ga0307479_10004999_pt1 | contig 12165 bp, 19 predicted proteins | sample atmos_gasesECM4C_FD_203743 | JGI IMG/M metagenome (GOLD analysis project Ga0307479, IMG submission 203743) | Hardwood forest soil microbial communities from Morgan-Monroe State Forest, Indiana, United States - atmos_gasesECM4C_515 | ecosystem: Environmental > Terrestrial > Soil > Temperate...
TCGTGATAGTCATCGGCACTGTCGTACTGGGTCGCAGGTAGCAGGTGCAGTGAACTCTTGTCGCAGCTCTGTGGGTCGACAAGCCTGTAGAACATTTTCGGAGTCGCACAGGCCCGCGGTCTAAAGGAGCAGTCAACGGGAATGTATCTTCATGAAAACATTCAGCATGCAGTTTTCGAGGAATTGATCACCAGGGGGGTGCCACCCCTACCGTTAAACGGTGAGAAACGACAAATGGCGAGGGCTTGAACGATGTCAAAACGGTGTGATGCAAAACGGTGGTCTTTCAGGGCCGGATCCAAATGGCGACGGATGACGTTCGAGGATGCGAGTGGTTTTCATCGCGCTCGCTGATGGCATGCGGAAGTGCTTGATCTGCGAGCGAGTCTTCTCGAAACAGGGATCGTTCGAACACTCCAAGTTCCCTTGCCGCCCGCTCGTTTTTGCCGCGAATTGAACTGCACGATGCGAGAGTTGAAGGAAAGGAGGAGACACAGTGGTGACCAATTTCCAGTTCAGTCTGAACGGCGTCATCATCCTCCGCTTGCATATGCGTCCGGTGGTCATCAACGGAAGCACGGATTGCTGGCAACTTGTCGCATGCATGAAAAGCTCGGCGAGTTCGCGATTGACGATAATGAAGGGCTTGCTGATCTTGCGCTGTCCAGATTCATCCTAGTAGTGAGAGACGTAACAATTCCGCCGATTGAGCGTCGATACCTGCCCAACAAAGGCTGGAAGCGGGTGACAACGTGGGAATGTCTCATTTTACAGGTGCAACCGCTCACGCGTTTCATTGTGGTGACGATTCGATGCCCTTCATCGCAATCTAGTACGGCGCCATGGTCGCACTCTGCGCGTTCATCGGCGCCCTGCTTGGGCCGCGGCTTCTGCAGTGGTGACACGCCATCACGTCTGGCACCAATACGCCGCTGCGCTGGACCATCTTCGATCTAAACGACATCCGGTCCAGCCGGGAGGCTGCTGAGGCCTCCGTCAGGTACCACTCGAACATCTGCCCACGTCTTTCCGATTCTGAAAAGGACCTGGGGTGACGTCACCCACCGTTTCGTGCCGTTCTCGATCAGGTAAACGTTCGGCTTCGAGTCTTCTTTCCGAACGCTACCCTCCGGTATGTCCCAAGCGCGCACTGTTGCCGACCCCGAAACTGAGTCCATAGCAGTTACCTTCACAAAGACTTTCGGGTCGGGCGTAACGAACTGTTGCCCAAGGGTGAATTGTCCCCAGATGGTGGGCTGAAGATACGATCGCCCGTCTGTTCTGATCTCGTGGATCAGCACCGTGTCGTTCGGAATGTTGCGATCCCACGCTGCTTTTCGGCGACACTCGATGATGAATGAACTGTTGGTTGGACGTCTCGGGCGCGTCGAGTTCGGAACAATCTTCGCCACCAGGAAACCGTGATTGCCGACGGGTGGTTGATTCAATGGATCCAGGGAGATCTCCTCACTGAAATCCCAACTGTTGGGTATCCACATGCGCCGTTGGGGCACAGCGCCGAGTGCGTCAAGGTTGCGCGCATTCAAGCCGACTGTCGCAGCACCTTGTGTTCCTCGGAAACTGATGGGAAGCTGGAACGTAGTCGTCGCGAAGCTCATCACATCCCAACCATCGCCGTATTCCATGTCCGGGTTTGCCGAGAAAGAATGTGGGAAGCCGAAGCCATGTCCCATTTCGTGGGAGATGAAACCGAATTCGCACAACGCCGGGTCATTGTGAGCGATGATCACGCCATTGCCCGCAAAACCGTGATCGATTCCGTAGTTGTGGACGGTCAGCACCTGTTTGAAGGGCGTCAAGTCGACGCCGTTCGCTTTCGCTGCATCAATACCCCACTGAACCAGCTTCCAGCGATCTCCGGGAAAGTGCAGGTTATTAAGCTCCGTTGAAGCATGGGCCATGGTGAACCACCCGAAGACTCTCGATCCCGTCAGATCAAGCGCATTGCCCGAAACTTCTCGCCAATAGTCGCATAGGCCTCCCAGGCCATTCCGCGTGTACAGGTCGACGTAGTAGTCGGGTGGTTGCGGAACCGCCGGACGATCATTGAACTGGCAAAGAATGATCGCCCACGGCCAGTTGATCGTGGAGGGAGGCACTGGCTGCACCGTGTTCGTAGCCCAAGCCGGACTATTATTCGGCCGGTAGATGACGACATTACCGTCATCCTGGATCACCAGATGGCTGCCGGCGTTTCCTGGCGTATTGGACGCCCACAGTGGAACTGCGTCCGGATCGTAGATCACGAGGTTGCCGTCCGCTTGCATAATGCAGATACCGGCCGGCTGCCCCGCAGTGTTCGAGGCCCACAGTGGATTACCGGTTCGGTTGCTGTAGAGAACCAAGTTGCCGTCGGTTTGATAGACGAAGAAGAATTGCCCGTCATTTGAGGTGATTGAGTCGTCCGGATTGAGCGCTTCACCGGATTGCATGCCATCACCCTTTGCAGTGGGTCCCGAGGGCATGACCGCCTGTACCGTGTTCGTCGCCCAAACCGGAGTATTGTCCGGGCGGTAGATAACCACGTTGCCGTCATCCTGGACGACCAAGTGGCTCCCGGCGTCTTGCCATGTGCCGGATGACCAAAGCGCGTGGCCACCAGGATCGTAGATGACGAGGTTACCGTCGGCCTGCATAATGCAGGTGTTTGCTGGCTGTCCTGCAGTCCCTGATGCCCACAGCGCCTTCCTGGGCTGAAGTGGATAGTTTTTGTAAAGAACCAGGTTCGCGTCGCCTTGGTAGACAAAGGCGTAGCGTCCGCTGGACGATGTCAGGAATTGATCCGGTCCAAGGGATTCGTTCGGCAGCAACTGGTTTGGCATGAGGCACCTCTTCCGCAAATTGCCAGCGCTTTCGCTGGTCCAACGCCCTTCCCAGCGGCTTGTATCGGTTCAACCTGGTTAAGCTCGATGCACCGACAGTGGCAGCTTTCTCTATTAGTGATTCAAGGTGCGATACTGTTACAACCTTCGAAGAGTCAGACTCCCACAGAGAAGAAACAATCATGGTGGGAACGCGTATTCAGGAGAAGGCGAGTCCCGGAAAACTAGGGTTGCTCGTGGAATATCGTCGCCATTACGCTCATAACGAAACGGTTCTGAGCGAAATGGCCTGTTACGCCATTCAAGTGGGATATGATGCCGAAAAGACATAGGAGCGTATTGCTGCTTCCGTGAAAGAGCTGCCTTCCACAACAATTCAGCGGGAACCTCGTTCTTCGTACTGGCACCAGAGAATCGCCCGACACGCGATGATTGCACTGGCCAACATTGCATGCGGGGCGCTATTTTGGGAGCTGTTTTCCGTCCGCCGCGATGTGATTTCACGGCTTAGCATCGCCACTGCGTATCCAGCACTCTTTCTCACAGCAGCCGCGATGCTTGTAGGACCTTGGAACGTTTTGCGCGGTCGAACGAACCCGGTAAGCTCTGATCTGCGGCGCGATCTCGGCATTTGGGCCGGCATCATGGCGCTTCTGCACACGGGTATAGGCCTCAACGTACACCTGCGCGGGCGACCATGGCTTTACTTCATCGATCAGCACCACCGTGTGCGATACGACTTGTTTGGGATCGGGAACGACTCGGGACTGCTAGCGGCTGTCTTGTTTCTGTTGTTGCTGGCCATCTCGAACGACCTCTCCCTGCGTCGTCTGGGCATGAGAACATGGAAGTGGCTACAGCGCTGGACGTACGTGGCCATGGCGCTAACGCTGATGCACGCAGTCGCGTATCAGTTCGTCGAGAAACGGCAGGCAGCATACGACGCCCTACTGTGGGCTACCATCGCCGCGATTGCCGTGCTCCAGGTTGCGGGATGGTGGAGGACGAAGCAAAAGGAGGACGGCAGCGCATTGGCATCTCCAGTCCAACAATAGGTTAGTGATGGCCTGCGCAGGCTTAGTACAACGATTAATGCCGTAACATCCTGTGGTTACCGAAAACTCCGTCCCATCTGAAAACGCAGGGGTTCCGATCATTCGTTATCGTCTGGAATGAGAGATCGTTGCGTCGGACTTTGCAGAGTTATTTTGCTTACTATCAGCCGTCCCGTACGCATTTAGCCTTGGGCAAAGATGCCCCGGAGCCCAGGGCAGTGGAACTGCCGGAACAGGGGCGCGTGGTAGCGATTCCTCAAGTCGGGGGACTACACCACCGATACCAGCGCCACGCCGCTTAGTGGCCTGAAGAGCAGGCATTGCAACCCGACACTCACTTCGGGCGAAAAGCGAACGATCCGCGGGTCGGCCACTGGACTTGCTAAGACGGGCACGACCACCAACTCCGATGAGTCCTGGTGCGATCGCCAACACCATCACCCATCACCCGCGTAGCCCGCCGAAGGGAAGCCACAACCCCCTCAAAGAAGCCGGTCGTGCGTGGACCGAGTTTTCGATAATCACACCGCATCGCTGCCTCCGTACCGGCGATCGACACTTCATTCCAACCGTTCAAAAGAAACGTGATCGGATGATCGCCTCGCAGCTTCCAAAGCAGAGCAGCGTCGAGACCTCGCTCCGCGAACGGAAGGGACTCGGCGACAAACGACAGAATCTTTTTGTGAGAGCTGGCCCATTGAGGGAGATCAACAAGAAACGTTAGCCCCCCACAGACAGAATGGAGTGCCCGAACTGAACAAGGGTCGTCCTCTTTCCGTTGCCAGCCGGCCCTTCGAGAATAATTCGCCACCCTTCGGTGAGAGACACTCCAAGAGAAACGGTCGTCACCGCTTCGATTGGCTTTCCTTTGTCATCGAGCTTGAACGCGCTGAGACTGATCAGTGGCCGCCCCGGCTTTCGGTAAGCACGATCTCAATTGTCGGCAATCTCCTTCGCGGCTTCCTGAGCCCGCTTAAGTGCGGGTTCGAGTTCCTGCGGCATCGAAGGAGCGATTCCAAGCTCTCGACAGATCTCGGATTGCGACGGGGCACGAAGCCAGCCGATGAACTCTTCTCGCGAAACCACGACAAGCTGCAAACCAAATTGGGCAAGGATTTTCCTCGCCCAAACCGCCTCCTTGTGTTTGCTGACCTTTGCCGGAGTTGAGAAAATTAACACGCGGACGTCGGGATAGTGGCTTTTCACGCCTTCGGCGTCTCCTGCGACCTTCGCAATGGTTGCAGTGGTCGAAGAGGCGAAGCCAATGCCATTGCCATCACGTTGCAGCGCGCCGTTTGGATGCGCATCGAGCCCCGCTGTCCCACTTGCGCTCGCAAGCAATAAGCTGCGGCCACTTTTGCTGTGCGTGAATTACGGCGAGGCCCTGGAATCTATTTCCCGTCTCATCGGAGATCATCTCGTCGAGCGCGCGCTCGACTTCAATGCGATATGCCATCTCGGTGTCGTGCCTGCTCCGCTCGTTCGTGCCCTCCGGTGTCGGTGACTCGCGCCTGGGGAGGCCTGCGCGGCGCACTGGCACTTGCGCTGGCACTCAGTCTCGACAGCACGTTTCCGCAGCGCGGTCGCGTGCTCGACCTGACGTTTTGTGTAGTCGAATTCTCGATTCTTGTTCAGGGTCTTACAATCAAGTCTCTACTGAAGATTCTCAGGCTGGCGAGTGTTACCAAAGTCGACGTACCTCCAGAAGGGGAGCGGTTAGGCTTAGTTTGTCCGACAGCACCGGCCACACACCACAGCATCACAAGCAGCAACAGCAGGATTCGTGTCGGCTTGTACCATTCAAAATACGAACGTCTCCTCCTCGGCTACCAGAAAGACCGGTGCGCCGCCTGACGAAATCGAAACTGCATTTCCAATGGTCTGTTTGCCGCCTTCCGAAGTTGCACATTGTTAGAGGACCTCCATCGAAGGGAAAATAAACCTCAGCGATGCGGTGGAAGGGTGGTTCGCCCGCCCGAGAACCGAGTGCTCTGGTCGAGACAATCTTGGTTTTGCCAGCAAGTTTCTCGACTGCCATGGGTACATGGTCCCGGTTGTAAACTGTTTCGAAGGCTTCGACATCCTTTGGGCGCGGATAAATCACCACTAACTTTACTGCTCTGGCGCATCGTCTTCAACTCGTCAGGACCTAGGGGCGTCTTTTTTCGACTCAAGACTCTCGGTGTTGCGCCGCATGAGATCCTGAAAGCGGGGATTCGATCGAAGCGGATCGAGAATCGCCTCGGGCCCTCCCGCATTCAGAAGAGAGTGTTCTTGGTATGCCCTTTCGAGACATTTCAGAGCTTCGTCGTGCTGACCCAGCCCGATGTAGACGAAGGATAAGTAGATCGGAGCGACGGTAAGGCGCCGGCTGGGCTTGGTGAAGTCGGCCAGAATGGTCCGTGCCTGTTCTGTCTTTCCGGCTAGCCCATACGCATATCCTAATGTGGCAAGCTCGGCATCATTTGGATCCAATTCGACTCCCCGGCGTGCCTCAGCAATGGCGCGCGATATTTCGCGTTTTTGCACGTACGCCACGGCGAGGGAGCGATGAGCCTCGGCGAAATTGGGATCTAACTCGATCGCCGCTTTCAGCAGGCTGATAGCGTCATCGGGCTGGTGCATGGCAGAAAGTGTCCTAGCCTCATCGGTGTAGATGATGACGGAAAGAGGATCAAGACGGCGTGCTCGCTCTAACTCCTCCAAGGCGTTTTTCTGTCGATTCATGGTCCAGAGGCAAAACGAGTACCAGTGGTGAGCGGTAGCGTAATTTGGGTTCAGTTCGAGCGCCCGCTTGTATTCGCGTTGAGCGGCGACCAGGTTGAAATGACTGGCCTCGACCAAGCCGAGAGTTGTGTGCGCCTCGGTAAGCGTTTCATCCAGCTGCAAGGCGTGTTCCGCAGCGGCCTGAGCCTTCTGGAAGGTGTCGTTTGGCGAGCCTTCGCTATAGTACGGCAGCACTGCGTAGGCGTCGGCCAGGCCAGCATAGGCGGGGGCATAGCTGGAATCCCGGCTGATGGCTTGCTCGAAATACGAGATTGCCTGATTAAGCCCAGCTTTCGTCCGTTTGTTCCATTCGTACCGGCCACGCAGGCACAGTTCGTGGACCTGCGGATCGACGTGCGCGGCGCTCGCGACGCGAACTCGTGCTACGGGGGTTAAAGTCAGACTTATTTCCTTGGCAACCGCCTGAGCCACGTCGCTCTGCAAGTTCAAGACATTGCCGGCGTCAACCTCGTAACTCTGTGCCCACAAGTGGGTTTGGTCCCGGGTTTGAATCAGTTGCGCGCTGATTCGCACTCGGTCGCCCCAGCGTCGGACACTGCCCTCAAGGATGAAGTTCACGCCCAGCTCATGCCCGATCTGGTCGACCGATTTCGTACTGCCCTTGTAGGTCATGGCGGAGGTTCGGGCGATCACGCCAAGCTGCTCGTGGTTCAGACCTCCAAGCTGCGTAATCATTTCCTCTGTCAGCCCGTCGACGACGAATTCCTGCGCGGGATCGCCGGTCAGGTTCTGGAATGGGAGGACGGCGATCATGAGCAGGCCGGGGCGGCTATCAGAGTGTCTGAAATACCGTTTTGCGGAGAAGTAAAATGCAAGTAAAACGGTACTGATCGCCAGTGTTAGAGCTATTGCTCGGACCGTGTGGCGGTCCACGCCTCGGGTGAGGTCGCCTGATCCCGCAACTTGCGAGGTGCCTTCCACCTGTTTTACCGGGCAGGCGAAGCGGTAGCCTCGCTTTGGAATCGTGGCAATGTACTCCTGCCCGTCGCCGCCATCTTCCAGGGCTTTACGAAGGATGAAGATAGTACGGCTAAGGCTGCCTTCTTCTACAAAGGCATCTGGCCAGACTTTTTTGAGAAGGTCTTCTTTTCTCACTATGGTTCCGGCATTTTGCACCAGCAACAGCAAAGCGTCGGCGGCCTTCGGGGGGAGGGGGATGGCTTGGTCCCCACGGAAAAGCGTAGGCCCGGCCAGATCCAGACGGAAGCGGCCGAATTCGTAGAAGCGACGATCCGCCACTTCAAAGCACCCCAATAAGAATTTGGTAAGAAAAATATCAGCTTCGGGAAAGGACTTCCAGCTACTTCAGGGGCTATACCTACTCCCGTGGGAGGTACAGTTGTCCCCACCCTGCCTGATTCTGACCCCCCGCAAACAATGGAGGGATATGTGATGCCATTCGTTGAGTCTCCAAAGCACCAGCATAAACCCGCTTTGTTGGTCGTAGCCGCCGTTTGTTTCTTCGCGGCAACCAGCGCCTACGCCGCCGCAAATGACGACTCCGGGAAGTACCTCTTTATCTGCGCTGGTGACCAGGCTCGCACCGCGCCCGACTTCCTGGCCGTCATAAACTTCGACCGCGCATCGAAGGACTACGGCAAAGCGATCGCCACGGTCCCCTTTGCTGCACCCGACGCTATCGGCAACGAACCTCACCATATCGGCCTTTCGCACGACGGAAAGACCGTCGCCTGCGGTGGCCTGCTGAGCGTTCTCAAGGGCCAGAAAGAGATATTCTTTTTCGATATCTCCAACCCCAAGTCGCCTAAGTTCATCTCCGCCGCCGATCCTCCGCTCTCCGCGATCACCGATGAATTCCATGCCTTACCCGATGGCGGCTATCTCGTTACCATGATGGGTGGAGCGCAGGGCCACGCTCCTGGCCGGGTTGCAGCCTTCGGCAAGGATTTGCAGTTGTTAACGGAACTTCCCGACCATCCCCCCACCGACGGTTTCAATCCACATGGCATCTCGGTGCGCCCAGAACTCAATTTAATGGTGACGAGTGACTTTGTCTGTCCCTCCACTACGCTAGACGCCATGCCAGGCGAGATTGACTTCCGCGGCAGCATCCGGGTATGGGACTTCGCGAGCAAACAGATTGTCCGCTCCATCAAGCTGCCCGGCCCGGTCGGTACCATTGATGTCAAGCTCATCCCGCACGATGCTCTAGCCCGCGCTTTCACTGCCGGTATGCTGGACGATCATCTTTATTTGATTGACACCCAGCACGGAACGGCAAAGGCTGTTTTCGATTTCGCCTCAATTGCTACTGGAGGCTGGCCGCAACTGATCCGCGTCACACGCGACGGCAAGCGGCTGTTTGTCTCCATGAATCAGGCCGGAAAAGTGGCAATGTTCGACATCTCCAATCCCGATCAGCCACGGCTGCTGAAGGCTCTCGATCTCGGTGAGGGCTCTGGTCCGCACTACATCGCCCTAACCAAGGACGAAAAACGGCTCGTAATCAGCGATTATTTTTTGAACGAGGACAACTTTGGCAAGGTCCACGCCGAAGGCGATCACAAAATCCACGTCGCGAAGGTCACGACAACCGACCTGGTCCTCGACCCCAGTTTTGATCTGAACTTCAACACCGCATTCCCTTCCGGGCCCGCCCGTCCGCATGGGATTGCGATTAAGTAGCGTGGGGACTTTTCCCAACGTCCTTCCAAGTGAAAAACCGAAAACGTCGGATGGCGTGTACTCGCGGCCACTGAGCACGCCTTAGACTTGGTGTGCTGCGCAAATTTCCGGTCGGCGCCTGAATTCCATGATTGATCGCCGAAACTCGCGTATCTCCCTTATACATTAGAGATCCACCCTCCTCAGAAACTCGGGGCCTTTAGGCTGCGGGAACTTCGATGATTTGAAATCCCGGCTCGGCGGATTTCCACTTGAGAATGGATTCAACCGGACCCGCAGGAGACGGCCCGAGTCTTCGCGAGGGCTGAGTGCTGTCACCACCTTCAGGCTCCTGCTTCATCGATGATGGCAACGATTTCTCGTTCGACCTGTCCTTACCGAAAACTCGATCGCATTGCGAGAGCGTGAGCAGCAGGCGAGTGGGAATGAATTCCTCGGTCTCAGAAAGCACTTGTCGAATCGCCGCGTTGTGAACGACCCGCCGTATCGGCTCCCGGAGCAGAGGATCACCGCCGCGGGGTCTATGTATGTATTAAAGAGGAAGCGATGGCTCAAGCTGCCCATCGTTCGTATCGGTGGTGAAGTCCACCCACCTGCGGCAGTTCAATGTCTCGGCCCATTTCCGGAGGGTGGACGGCACGCGTTAGGGGAGCATCTTTGTCCGGCGACAAGTGAGTTCGCGATTGTTCGTAATATTCGAAATAGGACTTTAAAGTGCGGTGCAGGCCACGCTCGTTGAACACGATGAAATGGTCCAGACATTTCCTCCGGATCGAGCCAATGAGGCGCTCGCAATAAGGATTTTGCCACGGGAGTGAAGAGCGTGAGCACCTGGTGAATCTCCATGGAATGGGCAGTTGCCGGGAACGACTCGCCATAAACTCGGTCGCGATCGCGCAGCAAGTAGCGTGGTGCACTATCCCAGGGGAAGGCCTGGACCAGTTGCCTGGCCGTCCATTCTGCGGTGGGATCAGTCCGCCCTCAGTCCGCTTCTGTCTGCGGCGTGGCTTAAAATCGCAGTCAGCATTGCCCCTGCCGCAGCCATGCGATCCTCGCTCACACTGCGGGTATAACACTGCAGGGTCAACCTAACATCACTGTGGCGAAGCAAAGTCTGTACCGTTTTTGGGTCAGTTCTCATGCGGACCAGAAACGATGCTAGGCTGTGACGCAGATTATGGAAACCAAATCGCCGTGGATCATCATCTACCAGCCTGCCTTCGTCGTCTCGGTGCGATGAAAGAATGCCCACCTTCAACGCCGCCGGGCGCAGATAATCTTCCACAAGCATGTTAGCCACACGCGGTTGCTGGCCGTTGAGCTTGAACGAGGGAAACACCCAATCCCCCGGCTGAGAATAGGGCGTCTTACGTTTCCACCCAAACATGAATTCGGCTAGCAAAGGATGCAGCGGCACCGGGCCTTTCGAGGCTTTGCTTTTGGGCCAGCCCACTTTGCCGCATGTCCATGTGCGGCGCACCTGGATGACGGCTTCAGCAAAACTTACGTCTTGCCATTGCAGCCCGAGGCACTCTGAGATCCGCAGACCTGTGCCAGCGGCTAAGAGCGTTAGAGTACGTTCCGGCTCTCGTAGGTTAAGCAATACTGCGTATGCTTGTTCCGGGGTGAGAATCATCGCTTCGTACTCACTGGTGGTCTTGCAACGGACGAAGCGCATCGGGTTCGACTCCTGATTTCTGGGAATCAGCCCGTAACGTTGGGCGTGCCTGTAGACTAACGACATAACACGGCGCGTCTTGTCGAGCGTTGGATTGGCAAGACCTTCCTGCCCTTTCAAGGACGTCAACCATTGCTCGACCTCCAGCGATTCGACGCTGAGCGCGACTCGGTTCCCCCAGCGTGGCAGCAATCGATTACGGAGTGCTCGCTCGTAAGCTCGGATTGTCGTGTGTGCTTTCGGATGGATGGATTCGGTGGGTTCGACGAGCTCATGTTCTGCATAGTGATGTGCCAGATCCGCAAATGTTACACATCCGCGGAAATCCACCTTTGATCTGGAGGTGCTGTCTTTCGACCTCCGCCCATGCACAGCTTTCGCTGAAGAAGTCTTTGACAAGGCCAATTGGAATTTTGTTCTCGACTCGCTTACCGTCGGATTTCCGAACTGTACGAAAGAACAAGACCCAAGTTTCACCTTGACTACGTTTTTCTTTCTTTAACCAACCTCGTTGATGTCTCTGCGTCATTTAGTTTCTCCTTTGGGCGAGCCAGATGCCCGAATAAATGATGATCCTTAAATGCCGACGGACAAATGTTGGCTTAACGACTTGATACCGGCATGACTTTCTCTGGGACGCGCGATGTCGTCGCCCAGTTCCGGAGGAGGTTGCTGCGCTGTCAAGTGCGGAGATCATTCCGTACACGACCGACCTACCAGGAGCTGAGATTTTGGAATATTCAATGATCCGTTTGACAATATGCTAAAACTAGCATATTCTACAGTTGAACATGACAGCCACCTCGATGAGGCCGCTACGTTTCGTAGGGGACTCGTTGGAGGTGCTGCGCGAACTGCCGGAAGAGGTCAAGGACGAGATTGGGTTTGCGTTGGAGCGCGTCCAGAGGGGCAAAATGCCGGAGAACGCGAAGCCACTGAAAGGTATTGCACCAGGTGTGCTGGAGATTGTTTCCGACTTCAGGGGAGATACGTTCAGGGCCGTCTATACCGTGCGGTTCCCAAAGGCCGTTTACGTTTTGCATGTTTTCCAGAAGAAGTCCAAACGGGGCATTGCGACGCCGAGGCATGAAATGAAACTCGTGGAAAAGCGCCTCGCGCAAGTGGTAGAGCTGGAAAAGCCGAGCAGGAAAACTTA
>Ga0307479_10005000_pt1 | contig 12165 bp, 12 predicted proteins | sample atmos_gasesECM4C_FD_203743 | JGI IMG/M metagenome (GOLD analysis project Ga0307479, IMG submission 203743) | Hardwood forest soil microbial communities from Morgan-Monroe State Forest, Indiana, United States - atmos_gasesECM4C_515 | ecosystem: Environmental > Terrestrial > Soil > Temperate...
GCCAAGCCCGAACTTGGGCAGAAAGGGAGCACAGCCGCCAGAACCATTGGGGCGGCCCTGCTTTAGGTTTAGGGCCTGTCCCGCTCCGGCTTGTCACCCTTCGGAAGATGCGGTACTCACGGCAATGTCGAAGCTACCCGGGCACAATCTGGGCACACCGACGAAATGCAGCCACAAGTGCAATCATCAAGGAGACTGTTAAATGGTTGATGCTAGAAGGGAAAGATGGTGCGCCCTGAGAGATTCGAACTCCCGACCTTCTGGTTCGTAGCCAGACGCTCTATCCAACTGAGCTAAGGGCGCGAAAAAATTGGGTGGGTAACGACTCGAGAATTATAACGGAAATGGTGAATGCTGAGAATCAGCGCGACCGTTGCTGAGTCGTCTTGCTGTCCTCCCCCCTCGTATTGCCAGCCTCCGCCGAAACCTTGCCTCGTCCGCACCAGCTCGTAAACGCAGGCCAGTCGTGGAAAATGCTGGGTTCGCGCGTTCCTGCGCAACTCTTGCACACCTTAGACGTAAAACTTGCCTTGCATCCTGAAATTCCTACCCTGTCGGAAAACGATGACGCGCCTAGTTTTCAGCTACTTACGAATGGCACGGAAGCTGCTACATAGCACGACAGACGAAGTGGCGCGCAACGGGGCGCTCTAGAGAATAACTTCGGCCAGAGGTTTTCTTGAGCGCCCCTTTGCATTACCCCACTGGAGTACGTCGAGAACGCATCCCAACCGGACGCGAACGGGCAGCCCTCCGAGCCCTCCCCCCACCGATTATGCCAGGGCCAGCTTTTCGAGGACGTCGATCCCGGCCTGCCGCAAGAGGCTGGCAATCGCATCCTCTTTCAGACGGGACGCGTCGAACTCCACCCTCACGTTCCGTTCCTTCTCGTTAAAAACAATGCTGCGCACGCCGTAGACTTCGCGCATCCCGTCAATCGCCCGCATCTCCCGCTCCCCGGGAGTCGCCCCGTAGCGGTACACAACATCCAGGTAGGTCATCAGCTCGTCTCGCCTCCGACTTTCAAGATACAACAATTGCGCGACCCGAATGACGAATCTAATCCTTGGAGCAGCCTTGAAGAAGCAATCCGGCGCGGTTGAGTCCTTTCCTGCCTCCACCGAAATCGTGTAAGGTTGATTTCTACTCCGAACATCTGGCGGATCACAGGATTTCGCTGGCCGGTCTTCCTTTTCGATTCACCGAAGGAGAACGTAGTGTCGGACGCAGTAGACACAGCTCAGACCGCGATCGACCCGGTGTGCGGCATGACCGTCAACCCCGCCACCGCGCGCCACCAGCTCGAGCACGAGGGCCGGAACGTTTACTTCTGTTGCGGCGGTTGCCTGGAAAAGTTCCAGGCGAACCCGGAGAAGTTCCTCGAGGCCCCGCCGAAGGCGCGCGGCACGGGGCACCCGGAGGGAAGTGTCGTCGCACTCGGCGGCATTTCGCAAACTCGGAAATCTGAAACCGTCCACGTGGAACAAGCCCACGAGCGCTACTACATCTGCCCAATGTGTCCCGAAGTTCGACAGGTCGGTCCGGGATCATGCCCAAGTTGTGGGATGGCACTTGAACCCGAGAGTCCGTTCCCGATCAGCACGGTCGAGTACACCTGCCCCATGCACCCGGAAGTCGTACGACCCGGCCCCGGGAGTTGCCCCATCTGCGGCATGGCTCTTGAGCCGCGCACGATTACCGCGCTGGAAGAGGAAAACCCCGAACTCCGCGACATGAGCCGGCGCTTTTCGATCAGTCTGGCGCTGACGGCACCCCTGCTCATCATCGCCATGGCCGACATGGTGTCGGGCATGCCCCTTCAGCGCGCACTCCCGGAAGGCTGGCTGGCATGGATCGAGTTGATCCTCGCGACACCAGTGGTCCTGTGGGGCGGCGGGCCGTTCTTTCAGCGTGGCTGGAGGTCGATCGTCAACCGCTCCACCAACATGTTCACGCTCATCGCCATGGGCACGGGCGTCGCTTACGTGTACAGCCTTGTCGCGACAGCATTCCCGCGGATTTTTCCCGAGTCGTTTCGTGGAATGAGCGGTCGCCCCGACGTGTATTTTGAAGCAGCGGCCGCAATCACCACCCTTGTCTTGCTGGGACAAGTGCTTGAGCTGCGCGCCCGCAGCCGCACCAGCGCCGCCATCCGCGCCCTGCTCGATCTGAGCCCCAAAACGGCCCGCGTGCTGGATGCTGACGGCACCGAGAAAGACATTCCTCTGGAACTGGTAAAGCCCGAGGACCGTCTCCGTGTCCGGCCAGGAGAGAAAATTCCCGTGGACGGCATTGTCGTCGAAGGAACCAGCGCCGTCGACGAGTCGATGATCACCGGTGAGTCGCTCCCGGTGGAAAAAACTACGGGCAGCAAGCTCATCGGTGCGTCGGTGAATGGCACGGGCTCTTTTCTGATGCGCGCCGAACGCGTCGGCCGCGACACCATGCTGGCGCAGATCGTGCAGCTCGTCAGCCAGGCGCAGCGCAGCCGCGCCCCAATCCAGAGCCTTGCCGACAAAGTTGCTGCCTGGTTTGTTCCCGCCGTCATCGCAGCCGCCGCTCTCACCTTCGTGATCTGGGGTCTGGTCGGCCCCCAGCCGCGGCTCGCGCACGCGCTGGTGAACGCTGTGGCCGTGTTGATCATCGCCTGCCCCTGCGCGCTCGGCCTGGCGACGCCGATGTCGATCATGGTGGGCACAGGACGGGGCGCGACCGCGGGTGTACTCATTAAGAACGCCGAGGCACTCGAGACTCTGGAGAAAGTTGACACCTTGGTCGTGGACAAAACCGGCACGCTGACGGAAGGGAAGGCCAGCGTAACCTCGGTTGTCCCCGTGGGGCTGGAGAAGAACGATCTCCTGCGCTTTGCGGCCAGTCTAGAACAAGGAAGCGAACACCCGCTCGCTGCCACCATCCTCGCCGACACGGTACAAAAAGGCATCACGCTGGCCGATGTGCGCAACTTCCAGTCGCATCCTGGAAAAGGCGCCGAGGGCGTCGTCGAAGATCGGCACGTGGCCGCCGGAAACCGGCAGTTCATGGAACAGCTCAATGTGACGATCCCAGAAGTTCCCGAAGCCTATCTTGGCGCGGGCGAGACGGAAATCTACGTCGCGCTTGACGACCGCTTCGCCGGCTGGATCGTGGTCGCCGATCCCATTAAGGAGTCCAGTTACCAGGCCATTCGCGATCTCAAGGCGCAAGGCTTCCGCATCGTTATGCTGACTGGCGACAACCACAGCACCGCCGCCATCGTCGCCGGCAAACTCGGCATCGCTGATTTCGAGGCTGAAGTTCTGCCTGCCACCAAATCGGAGGTCGTGAAGCGCTTGCAGGAGCAGGGAAGAGTCGTCGCTATGGCTGGCGACGGCATCAACGACGCGCCCGCTCTCGCCCAGGCCGACGTTGGGATCGCCATGGGTACCGGCACGGACGTGGCCATGGAGAGCGGCGGCATCACCCTCGTGAGGGGCGAATTAACCGGAATCGTGCGTGCCCGCAGGCTCAGCCGGGCCACCATGCGCAACATCCGCCAGAACCTGTTCTTTGCTTTTGTTTACAACTCGCTGGGCGTGCCCATCGCGGCCGGTGTGCTCTATCCCTTCTTCGGCGTGCTGCTGAGCCCGATCCTCGCGGCGGCTGCTATGAGCTTCAGTTCCGTATCAGTGATCACAAACTCGCTGCGCCTGCGGAAGACAAAGCTGTAGCAGCTGCAATCGTGGAAGGCCCAGCTCGCCACCGGGCTTGGCCCTCTTTAATCTGTCATCCTGAGCGAAGTGAGGCACGATCCGAACGCAGTCGAAGAGCCTGCCCTGAGCGTAGCCGAAGGGACCCTGTGTTCCCCGCCGAGACCCGCGGCGCCGACGATTCTTTTGCGACGGACGCGTCGTCATCAGATCACTTGATCCCGATGTGCACGTCCACCTGCGCATCTTCAGGATTTGCAGCGCGTTCGTCGTAAACCTCGTAATCCACTTTGTAGGCCCGATCTCCCCCGGGTTCTGCCTTCGAGATCGTCCAGATCTTCTGCCAGAGGCCAGAAACAACTTTCCCCACAGGGCCCTTCTCTGATGTGAACACCGCGTAGCGTCCCGTCGGAACCTTCTTAACTACCATTCCGGCAGGGACCTCCTTGGCCGAGGTAACCCGAGCCCCGATCAGGAAGTTGTATTCACCGTCTTTGTCGCTGGCGTAGTCGCTGTACACCGCGAGAACTGAGGAGTCGGCTTTATGGGGAATCCGCGCCGCCAGGCTTTCTTGCATGAACCGCGCCCACTGCTTGCCGATGAGGCCCTCCGGCGACATCTCTTTCGCGTTGCTGGTGCGAACCTCAATTCCAACCACCGTAAAACCGGATTCCTCGACTACTTTGGGTTTCATCACAGACTCTCCCTGGGGCGAATGCGCCGGCACACTCACGGCGATGGCCAACGCGCAGGTGACGAGCAAGCAGAGTTTGTTGAAAGCCACCGAAGTAGACGCACTCACAGCTTGGTCAGGAAATCCACAATCTCGGGCGTGTTCCAATCCACCGCGCTCACAAACTTGCGCCGCAGCACGCCCTTGCGGTCGATGACGTAGGTCTCTGGGATCATCACGGTCCCGTAAAGCCCCTTGGTTTTCGCGGCGGGGTCGCGCACGGTAACCAGATTCATGTTGTAGGCCTTCAGGAATCGATGATAGGCGCCTTCGTCCACATCCTCGCTGACCCCGAGCACGACAATGCCTTTGTCCTTCAACCGTTGCTGCATCTGCACCAGGGACGGAGTCTCTTCCACGCAGGGCGGGCACCAGGTAGCCCAGAAGTTCAGCACCACGACCTGCCCACGGTAGTCGCTCAACTTCACGGTACGTTCGTCGTCTTTGACTGTGAAGTCCGGAGCAACCCCGCCGATTCGCGGCGGACGGCCACCGCTGTAACAGCCAGACGTCAGGAGGGCAGTGAGCAGACCAAGAGGGAAGAAGATGCGTCGCACCTAGCTATAATAATAGATTCTCCCTATGGGGACGCTACCACCAGTGTCGGAAGGCCCTTCTGTGTCGGTGATCGTGCCGGCGCGCAATGAAGAAGCCTGCCTGGGCGCGTGCCTGGAATCGCTGCTGGCGCAGACGGGAGTGTCGTTCGAGATCATTGTTGTCGACGATGCGTCCACCGATCGCACCCGTGCCATCGCCCGATCTTTCCCCGGCGTGAAGGTAATTCAGCCCGGCCCGTTGCCCACGGGCTGGACCGGCAAGAACAACGCCGTAACCGCCGGCGCCAAACAAGCGACCGGCGACTGGCTCCTTTTTACGGATGCTGACACGGTTCATCGGCCGGGTTCGCTGGCGCACGCCCTCGACGAGGCCGAGCAACACGGTGCGGATTTGCTTTCCTACTCTCCCGAGCAGGAAGTCCACACGTTCTGGGAGAGGGCAATCATGCCGGTCATCTTCGCCGAGCTGGCCCGAAAATACCCTCCCTCGCGAGTCAGCGACTTCTCGAGCAACCTGGCAGCGGCCAACGGACAGTACCTGTTGATTTCCCGCTCGGCCTACGACGCGGTGGGAGGACACGCGGCCGTCGCCCATTCGCTGCTCGAAGACGTAGCCCTGGCGCGGGCGGTGCGCGACAGCGGTCGCAGGATCTATTTCCGCTACGGTGGGGATGCTGTGCGCACGCGCATGTACCGTAGCTTCGATCAATTACGCGAGGGCTGGACCAAGAACTTAAGCTTGCTGTTTCCTTCACCGGCCCTGCTGGCCCTTCGACGGGCGGCGGAGTTTCTGCTCGCAATCGCCGGTCTCGCTCTTTCAGCGATTGGCGTGTTCGCGGGCGAATGGCGCTTCGCGGCTCTCATGCTGATCTTTCCGCTGCTGACCGTCAGGCGAATCGCAACCGCTCACTTTTCCTGGCAGTCAAACCTTCTGGGCATTCTGGGGCTACCCCTCTTTTCATATCTGCTGCTGCGGTCGAAACTGTTCTACAGGCGAGGGCAGGTCTCCTGGAAAGGACGAACGTATACCGGCCATTCCGCCAACATCCTGACGGTTTCCTGACGGAGCACCATGGTTTATCTCACACGTAAAGCCGAATTCGCCGCCTCGCACTACTACCACAATCCGGCATTCACCCCGGAGCAGAATCGCGCGATCTTCGGCAAATGCAACAACCCCTACGGCCACGGGCACAACTACACGCTCGAGGTCACGGTGAAGGGCCAGGTCGACCCCAGGTCTGGGTTCGTCGTCGACCTGAAACAGCTCAAAGAGATCATGAATCGCGAAGTCCTCGACGCGATGGATCATCGCTTCCTGAACAAGGAAGTGCCTGAGTTCTTCAACCAGATCCCGACCACCGAGAACCTGGCCATCGCGATCTGGCAGCGCTTATCTCCTAAATTGAAGGCGGCGCAACTGCACCGGGTGCGGGTTTACGAAACCCCCGACCTGTTCGTCGATTTCTACGGAGAGGCATGAAGGCTCATCTCACCCGTCGCTACCGCTTCTCAGCGTCTCACCGCCTGCACAGCGGCGAGATGCCGGACACGTGGAACCGCGAAACCTATGGCAAGTGCAATAACCCGCATGGCCACGGGCACAACTATCACCTGGAAGTGACCGTCAGTGGCCCGGTTGATCCGCAAACCGGCATGGTCTGCAACCTGGTCGATCTTGATGGTTTCGTGGCAAACGAAATTCTGGACCGCTTCGGTCATCAGAATCTGAACACGTTGCCCGAATTCGCGAACGAGGTGCCCACGACCGAGAACCTGTGCGTGACGATTTACGATATTTTGCGGCGAGGTTTCCGCGAGGCTCATCTGGAAAAGGTACGCATGGAAGAGACTATGATGAATTCCTTCGAATACGCCGGAGGCGCAGAACTTCGCGGGTAGCACGAACCGCGTAGGGCACAGGCGCCTTCGCCTGTGCGGCCACGGCGATGTCGGCCACGGCATCTTGCTCGGAGCAATGAGGCACCGGCCTAACACCGGGGACTCCTAGCCGCGAAGCGGCGGAAGAATGACGGAGAGACAAAAGGCAACCATGAAGCCAACGATCGAAGCGCCGACGATCACCAGCGCGAGCTTCGAAGAACTCATCCGCGAGATGATCGTCCGCTTGGGCGAAGACCCCGCGCGCGAGGGCCTGCAGCGCACCCCCGAACGAGTGCACAAGGCGCTCGATTTCCTGACCAAGGGGTACCGCGAAGATCCCGAAGCGCTCCTCAAAAAAGCATTGTTCACGGTGACCTACGACGAAATGGTCATCGTCAAAGACGTCGAAATGTTCAGCCTGTGCGAGCACCACATGCTGCCGTTCTTCGGCAAGGTACACGTCGCCTACATCCCGAACGGCAAGGTCATCGGCCTGAGCAAAATTCCTCGGCTCATCGAGCTGTTTTCCCGCCGCCTGCAAATCCAGGAACGCTTGACCACGCAGATTGCAGAGACCATTCAGAAAGTCATCGAACCCCAGGGCGTCGGCGTGGTGATCGAAGCGCGCCATCTCTGCATGATGATGCGCGGCGTGGAGAAGCAACATTCCGCCGCGGTCACATCGTCCATGCTCGGTTGCTTCCGCCAGGAAGAAGAAACACGCAGCGAATTCCTGTCGCTCATCCGCAACCGGGCGAACGGGGTCTAGGCTTGCCGCGCTCCAAAGCCCGAAGGAAGCCGGGAAGCCGACCGCGTCTGCGCGGCAAGGTCGCGCTCATTACGGGCGCCAGCCGCGGGATCGGACTTGCGATTGCGCGTTCCTTCGCCGCGGAGGGCTACAAACTTGTCATCACCGGCCGGAAGTTGCCGCCGCTTGAAAAAGCGGGTAGGGAACTGACCCGCCTGGGATCGCGCGTGCTCGCGAAGGTCTGCGACGTGCGCGACCCCGAGTCGGTGCAATCCCTCGCGGCCAGCGTCAAGAAGCAGTTTGGCCGCGTCGACATCCTGATCAACAACGCCGGCATCGCGCACCCGAGCGTGCCCGTCGAGAAGCTTTCCTACGCAGACTGGAAGGCAGTGATTGACACGAACCTGACCGGAACCTTCCTGGTGACCCGAGCGATCCTCGCGCTCATGCCGGATGGCGGAACGATCGTGAACAACCTATCGGTCGCTGCGAAGCGAGTTTTCCCGGGCTGGTCCGCCTACAACACATCCAAGCACGGCGCCCTGGGCCTGACCAACACCCTACGCGAAGAACTCCGCCCGCGAGGTATTCGGGTGATTGCTCTTCTTCCCGGAGCGACGGATACCGACATCTGGGACACGCCTTGGCCTGACGCGCCCCGCAAGAACATGATGTCGGCGGATACCGTTGCCAAAGCGCTGGCGGACGCGCTCACGCTACCGATTGGTAGCACGGTCGAGGAGCTGACGATCGCACCGACTTCAGGAGCCCTCTGACGTCGCCAGCAAACCTCCCCACGTCAGACGAAAGACGAAGCAATTCCTTGCCTGATTGTGATTTCCAACACATATCTCATGTAGCACATTGAGTGTTGCGGCGCTTCCTACCAGGTTGCGTAGCGGTAGCGGTTCCTGCGCTGCGGGAAAAGTTTAATCAGCAGGATGCCGGTTACAAATCCGCCGACGTGAGCCCAGAAGGCGATCCCGCCCACTTGGGTGGTTGGGGCGAGCGAAGCCGCGGTGCCGCTCAGGAACTGCTGCGCGGCCCAAATGATCAGCCACAACCACGCGGGAAATGGGAGGATGATGATGAAGAAGAACCACGTCAGCACGCGCGCACGCGGATAAAGAATCAAATAGGCGCCCATCACGCCCGCTATCGCGCCGCTCGCTCCGACCGTCGGCGCGCGGGAGGCTGCATTGAACACGATATGGGTGAAACCCGCCGCTAGTCCACACAGGATATAAAACGTGAGATAGCTGAAATGTCCGAGATAGTCCTCAATGTTGTCGCCAAATATGTAGAGCATCCACATATTCCCGACCACGTGCAGCCATGAGCCGTGCAAAAACATTGACGTGAAGATCGGAAGGAATGCCAGTAAGGGGCTGAACACCGGCACGCCTGTCAGAAGGCCGATTTCGCGGCGAGGCACCGTAGCGAACTGAACCAACAAGGCATCAGCTGCGCGGGGGTTTTGCAGGCCAACCTGCCATTCGAAAAAATAGATAACCAGATTCAGTGCGATCAGAAAGTACGTGATGAAGGGGGTGCTGAAGGTAGGCTGATCGTCGCGAAGAGGGAACATAAAGGATCGGGTGGCTCAGTAATTTAGTAGTCTGTATCTGGCAATTGGTTTTGGACCCGAGCACTCGGGTACAAGGTCTCGATTCTCTCATGAATGCAGTTCTCATTATCGACAAGCCGGCCGGTCTGACCTCGCACGACGTTGTCAACCGCGTGCGCCGCATTCTTGGGCAGCGCTCGGTCGGGCACCTGGGTACACTCGATCCGCTAGCGACTGGAGTGCTGCCGCTGGTGGTCGGCAGCTTCACCCGCCTGGCCCAGTTCTACGCGTCATCGGAGAAGACCTACGAAGGCACCATCCGCTTCGGATTCGCGACCGACACCTACGACGCCGAAGGGCAGCCCACCGGGGCGGCGCAGGGCGTGGCGCTCTCGCTGGCGCAGCTACAAGAGCTCGCCGGACGCTTCCACGGAGTCATCCAGCAGGTGCCGCCGCCGTTCTCCGCAAAAAAGATTCAAGGCGTGCCCGCCTACAAGCTGGCGCGGAAAAAGAAGGCAGTGACGCTCGAGCCGGTTTCGGTCGAGATCAAAGAGTTCGAGATCAGCGCCTGCCACGGCGACCTGGCCGATTTCTACGCCCATGTGGCTTCTGGCACCTACATGCGATCGGTGGCGCACGACCTGGGCAGGGAACTGGGCTGTGGTGCTCATCTCGGATCCCTGCGCCGTACTCGCGTAGCGGAATTCGCGATTGCCGACGCGCACACCCTGGAGCAGGTCGAAGCAGCCACGACCCGAGGGCACCTGGAAGAAATGTTTGTCCATCCCCGGCAATTACTTCCTGAGATGCCCTCCGTGACAGCGACCGACGAGATCGCCGCCCATGTGCGCAGCGGCCGTGCCGTGAACCTGCCCGATTTCTCGCGCGCCAAGCAGGTCAAGGTTTTCTACGGCCAGGGCGAGCTGATCGCGATCGCGACCCGGGTGGCCGGGACGCTTTTTCATCCGCAGATCGTGCTCACAGCGACAGCTACTGTTGTCCCCGTGACCCGCTAGGCCGCTCACCAGAGACGCTCGGCGATCGTCTGGCCCGCTATCAGTGCCGGCTTAAGCCATCCGCCATTGTTTTGATCAGGGTGCCGTTCCCGTCATCGTCTTTCACCGCCCACACGAAGGCTCCCCCCAGACCGCCGCGCTTGATGTAGATCGTTTTCAATCGCACGGTCGTGGGATCGTCATAGCTCCAGAACGTCTGGGTGGTCGCGTTGTAGAGCCAAACCGCAATCCGCCGGCGATCGAAGTAGCGCTGGTAACCCGAAGTGGTTGCGGTGGAAAGCGTGAGATAGGTCTCTACACCGGGAGTTTGCAGGAAGTCCGCGGGCTCGAATGGGGCTGCCGCGGTAGAGCTCTGGTAAAGGCCGTGATGAGTGCTGGGAACCCCAGTCCAGCCGCGCCCATACAGAGGAACGCCGAGCACCAGTTTGCGTGCGGGTACGCCGGCCTGCAGGTAGGCATTGATTGTGTAGTCGATGTTGAAATTGTCCGCGAGGTCCGGGTCCTGCGGGCTATCGAATAGCGGCGAAGCATGGTTGGTCGAGGTCTCCCAAGTGCCATGGAAGTCGTAGCCCTGCACGTTGTAGAAGTCGATCGCGCGCGCCACCTTCGCCAGCTCAATATTGGAAACGTTCTGCTGGCCGGCGGGTCCGAACATGGTGAGCAGGTAGTGACGGTGGTTGGCCCGTCCCAGGCTGTCCAACTGCCTGCGGAACTCGCGCAGCAGGAGTGTGGTATTCGACGTATCGGATGGAGCGGGGAACTCCCAGTCGATATCAATTCCGTCGAACACGCCCGCCGCCGAAATCCCGGGAGTGACGTTGCCGTTGATAAACAGGTCGATACACGAGGCGACAAATGCTTGCCGCGTGGCATCGGTCGCGGCTGCTGCAGAGAACCCGGGCGCGCCTGCCAGTGAGATCAGTACTTTGAGATTCGGATGCAGTTGCTTCAACTGAAGCAGCGCGGCGAAGTTGCCGTAAAGAGGCCCAGCATAGGGGCCGGTGATGGTCGGCAGGTAGGGCGTCTCATAGTCGGCCCAGGAGTCGGCGATATAACACCCGGTGCCGCTGACTCCACCAAAAGCATAGGTGAGGTGCGTGAGCTTGTCCGCAACCCCGTTATTCTGCAGGTTGGCCACGTTGAAGTGCGCAGCGGGATAGATGCTCCACTCCTCGAAATAACCTCCGACAACTTTGCGGCCGCCATCGCCGGCAAAAGCTGTGCCGCATGTCGTGAGAACAAGCGCGCCCAGCAGCAGGTGGAAAAAGAAGGGGACGAGGAAACGGGCAATGCGAGGCGACGTCATAGCAACATCCTTGCGAACGGAATTCAAAACGGTCGGCAGTATAGTCCTATATAGCAGTTAAAGGCAATCGTGATTGCGGATCATTGGCTAGCTTGCGCCGTACTACAAGTGATCTATAGCAGATAGCAAGGAACGGTCAAAAGGGGCGATTCGTTGTGGACGCCCGCACTTTGGTCATTTTCAGCCCCACGGACTCAGGAAGGGAAGACGGTTACTGCAGAATCGGTGCGCAGCAGGGCTTCTGCACCGGCTTCGGCTCCATCAGCTCCACGCGAGTGAAGTTCGGGTCATAGAGGTTCAACTGCCACTTGCCGTCGCGGCCGATCTGAGGCGGCTCGGAGGGCTTGAGCCCGCGCTTCAGAACTGTTTCGTATCCAGCTTTCACGCTCGACACGCCGAGCGCCATGTGATGCATCACACCCAGCTCTTTGGGGTCGGGATCATGGACGTTGAGCATGTATTCCAACCAGTCTGTCCCGTCCGGCACACGCATGTCGACCCAGTCCGTCTTGTCATCCGTCATGCCACCGTGCCAGATGTTCTTGAAGCCGAGAATATCGCGGTAGAAGTGATCGGCCGCCGCGCGGTCGCTGACCACCACGCCCACATGAATGATGTGGTCGGAGACGCGGGTAGGCGGCAAAAACTTGCCGAAGTTGCGGCTGTGG
>Ga0307479_10005001_pt1 | contig 12163 bp, 7 predicted proteins | sample atmos_gasesECM4C_FD_203743 | JGI IMG/M metagenome (GOLD analysis project Ga0307479, IMG submission 203743) | Hardwood forest soil microbial communities from Morgan-Monroe State Forest, Indiana, United States - atmos_gasesECM4C_515 | ecosystem: Environmental > Terrestrial > Soil > Temperate...
TGGCAGTCTCCGGATCATCCTTTTCGGCCGTCCGCAGAAGAGAGATGGCGTTGACGGTGCATGAGGTCCTGCGCGCCAGCATCGCTCGCACGTTGCCCGCGGCGCCCCAGGTGAGCTGCTCGGGGGCGCCCGCGCCGTCGTACAGTGCCTTGACGTACTTCAGGGCCGCGATGGTGCGGGCACCCCGGTCGATGACGACGTTGCCCTCGGCATCGAGAATGCCGCTGCCAAATCCGTGGAGGAGGGAGTGCAGGGTGACGTTGCTCTCGAGGCTCGGCGCCAGCGCCAGACCGCAGGGGATGCCCGACTTGGCGCGCAGCCGCTGCCCGCCGCTGTGCAGGCTGCCGTAGTGCAAGGGCCCGAGCGGCATGTTGACCGCCGCCCACTGGTCTGCAAAGTAGTGCAGCGGCGCCGGCATCCAGGAATCGGCGAACGCGAAGTACTGCTTCGTCTTGGGGTCGTACGTCGACTTGTGCCCAAGGCGTTCGACGTTGCCGTACCGGGACGCAACCGCATGGTAGATCTCGGCATGATCGATGACGTGCCGCCGGAATTCCGCCGGCGGCCAGGGAAACATGAACAGGTCGTGGCCCTTGCGCGCCGCGGTCTCCGCCGCGGCGCGCTTGCCGACCTCCTCGACGGGGACGTGGTCCACGATCACCTTGGTGTCGTGCCGCTCGCCCCACTCCCTGGCCAGCACGCTCTCGAACCACCGGTCGTACTCGGGGAGGAAGTGCGCCCACTTGGCGATCTTGAGCGTCTTCTGCTGGGCGCCGGCGCCCCGTGGAAACCGCAGGCGGACGCCGGCCGCGGCCGCGGCGGCCGTCAGCTTCACGAAATCCCGCCGCGACAGCGGCTTTCTCAACACGTTGGGCTCCTGGCTGGTCATCCTCACCTCGAGGAACAGGACACCCCAGGCAGGGCGAAGGCCCTGGCAACGGTATCCACCAAGGGTTCAGCCCGCCGCGTCTAGCGAGCGATCGCCAGCTGCGCGGCGGCCGCCTGTTGCGCCGGCGAAAGCTCGCTGCAGAAGACTCCGAAGAGCTGCAAGCAGGTGAAGTTCAAGGTGAACGCCGGGTCGAGCGGCAAGCCGCTGGGCCGGTGCACCTGGTCCAGGAACGCATCCAGGGCAATGCCGCCGTTCCGCGGGTCCGGGATCGCTGGACAGACGAGCCAGACCGCGCCGTGGTCGGCGCCTCCCGTATCTTCCTGACCTTCGGCTGCGCACGGAGGACTCGGCGGGTTCGTGCCCAGGAAGCCCGGGATCGGGTTCGACCCGACCACCTTCCCCTCCAGGAAGTTGAGCTCGTCGCCGGTCTTGATGATCGGAGTCCCGTCCAGGGTCAGCCCGTTCTTCGCGCCCAACGCGGCCAGCATCTGATGGCACTGCTGCGTCTGGTGTGGGCCGAAGCCGGTGTTGACGTACCAGAAGTAGGTGATGATCCACATCCCCAGGATGTCGTCGCAGAAGTAACCAAAAGGCGCGCTGCCGTCGATGGGACTCCGGTTGGTCGCAAAGCGCCAGTCCTGCCTGAGTAGTGGCGTGGCGACGCTGGTGACCGGGAAGCACGGCGTGCTGCCGTCCCCCATGGTGCCGCAGGGCGTGCCCGCGAAGACGCCGTGGGAGTCGACCTGCTTCAACGCGGCGTAGGCCTCGAAGTTGCCGACGATGTCCGCCATCTGGATACCGCGGGCGTTCGCCACGCCGGTGAAGAACGTCTGGTCCAGCAGGAAGGCGATGATGGAGATGAACTGCGTCGGGGCGCCGGTGCCGTCGTCGATGTAGCCTCCGGTGGTCGCCAGGATACGGACGTTGTTGCGGTCGGGATCGGTGCCCGTGTTGTCGACCACCCAGTTCACCTGGCCATCCCGGGCCGGCGGACCGGTCTTTCTGAACAGTCCGAAGCGCGCCGCCCCGGAAGTGTCCAACTGATTCACGTTGATGCCGTTGGCGGTGTAGAAGGCATCGTTGAAGTCGAAGGGCGGAGGATTGAAGACTTGAAAGAGCAGGCCGTCGGTCGTGGCCTGGGTTTCGGTCTGGGCCGACAGCCGGGTGGGTGCCGCGGTCAACGACAGGAGGAGCAGCGCTCCCCAGGTGACCAGCGCCACGCCAGCGGCGGTCGGCGCGTTCCTGCCTATGCTTTTCACGACGTTCGCCTCCCCCGGGGCCCGGCACCTGCCGCGGACCCCGGAATCAAGAAGTCCCTGATGGTGGCCGTCCATACCTCCGACCTCCTACGGCCGAGCCCGCGGCGGCAGCTTGCCGTCGGGGGCCCGGTCCATGGCCGGCGCCGGCCTCGCCTCCGGCCGGATCACCCAGGAGATCGATTCGGCGATCCATTCGGCGCGCGCCTGCCCCGGGCAAGCCGCCCACAACATCAGCGGTTCGTTGCCGTAGCGGACGTTGCCGATGTGCTGTGTCACGTCCTTGTCCACCCGCGGGTCCGGGTTGGTGAAGCCGAGGCTCCGGCGGAGCAGCTCGACGTCGGCGCGCTCACCGGTCAACAGGCTCCAGCCCGGCCTGGCGCCGTGCATCGCCGCGTAACGCTCGAGTGCGGCCGGCGTGTCGTCCTCGGGCTTCAGGGTGATCGAGCTCATGAAGATGTCCCTGCCGACCCGCTCGCCGAGCAACTGCTGGACCCTCGCCAGGTTCGCCATCACCACCGGGCAGATCTCGTCGCATTTCGCGTAGAAGAAGTTGATGGTGACGATCTTGTCCTTGACCAGGTCGTCGTAGAACCGCACCTGCCTGCCGTCGTGGGTGCGCAGGGCGACGTTGGGGAAATACCGCTGGCGGATCCTCTCGCGCGGCGACGGCGGGGCGACGTCGGCCTCGGCGGTCCCGGCCACCGGCGACCCGGCGGCGATGCCGGCGAACGGAGCCATGGCTGCCAGCGTCAACAGCTTCCTTCTCGAAGGCTCGTGCATGACTCGACTCTCCTTTCTGCATCCAGCTCCGGGGCGGCTCTAAGGCACCAGCACGTCGTCTCCCTCCGCTTGCACGTGCCAGAGCCCCATCATGGCGTGGTCCTCGTGCACCACGTTGTGGCAGTGGATCGGGTACTTTCCGAGCCAGTCACGGAAGCGGAAGAAGAGCAGCACGCGCTCGTTGGGATGCAGCTGCGTCACGTCCTTGCGCGAGCGCTCGACCGCGAGCGGCGGCGGCTGCCGGTTGCGCGAGAGGATCTGGTGCTCTTCGAGATGGATGTGGATCGGGTGCGTCCAGTCGCCGGTGGCGTTGGCCAAGATCCAGTTCTCCACGCTGTTCTGCTGCACCTGGAAGCGGAAGGTGTGGCAGTCCATGAACTGGCCGTTGACCGACCACTGGCCGTTCAGCCGGTCGAACTTGAACGTCCGGGTGATCCGCGGTGCCACGTTGGTGCTCGGTAGCTGGTAGAAGGTCTGCGTCGCGGGATCCGCGCTGTCGTCCTCCACCGGCGTCCCGCTGACCCTGAACTGCAACAGCAGGTTGCCCTGGCCGGCAGGCAGCATGGTCGGCACGGGGTTGCCGTTGACGTCCGTGCACTGCCCCGCGTTCACCGGACCCATGCCGTTGAGCTGGTTCAGCCGGTTCTCGAGGTAGATCGTCTTGCCGGCGAACGGCCGGAAGTCGATGACGACGTCGACGCGCTCGGCGACGCCGATGCGGACGCTCTGGACCTGCACCGGCGCCGGCAGCAGGTTGCCGTCGTTGGCGATGACGTAGAACGGGTTGCTGGCGCCCAGGTTGTTCGGGTCGGTCAGGAAGAACTCGTAGAAGCGGGAAGGGCCGGTGTCCAGCAGGCGGAAGCGGTACCGCCGCGGCTTCACCTGGAAGAAGGGCTGGATCTTGCCGTTCACCAGGAACTTGTCGCCCAGGATGCCGTCCAGGCTGAACAGATCGAAGGCCAGCTGACGGCTGGTCGGATCGTAGACCTTGTCGGCAAACGCCAGCGGCACGTCGAACTGCGGGAAGCTCGGCAGACGGAAGCCGCTGTGCTCGTCCCCGGTGTCGAACTGGTTGAACAGCAGATAGAACCCCAGCAGGCCCTTGTAGGTATTCTGTGAGGTGAAGTCCACGCGATGATCGTGATACCACAGGGTGCTGAGCGACTCGTTGATGTCGCCGTTGGGCTGGTGGTCGGAGTTGAAGCCGGCCAGCACGTTGGGATAGTACTGATCGCAGAAGTGTCCTATCTCATAGAAGTCGCAGGGGTTGCCGTCGCTCTCCGACGGCGTGTGCCCGTTGTGCAGGTGAGTGGTGACCGACGGGATGCCGAAGCCGCCGTTCTGGGTCACCGGCGGGAGCGCGTTGCGGTTGCGCGTCAGCTGCGGGACGCCGTAATGAGCGGCGTAGGTCGGCCCGGGGCTGCCCGCGTGGACGCCGTCGGTGTAGCCCCAGACGGTCTGTAGTGGAAGGTCCGGCGATTGCGACACCTGCAGGGCCTTCTGGGTGAAGCTGTAGAGCTTCGGCGGCGGGAACGGGAAACCCAGGCCCGGGGCCTGGTGGGCTGCGGCGCGCACCTCTCCCGCTCCCACGTTCGGGCTGATCGTCGGCGCCGGGGTCAGGGAGCCGACGGTCTGCGCGACCGGCATGATGGTCAGGGGCTCGATGAAGGCCCTGGTCGGCGGGCTGGCCGGCAGACCCGCACCAGCGCACAGGTTGGCCGTCCCCTGCTGGAACGGCTGGGCCCAGGCCCGTGTGCTCAACCCGTGCTTGGCGACCAGCATGCCGCTGGCCGTCAGCAGGCCCATCTTGAACAGGTCTCGCCGGCTGGTCAGGCCGGCAGCGATCAGCTCGCGCCGGTTCCTGGCTGCGGCGAGCATCTCTCGGTAACGCCTCCTCGAGACTCTCTCGCCCAATGCGTTGTAAAACATGCGTTTACCCTCCTTGCGTCGTATGTCGTGTGCAAGACGACCGATCTGGCGGCCGGACCAGGCGAGTGGCGTGCTGCCAGCGACGTTGCGTCGGCGGCGGTGGGTGGCGGCCTCCCCGAGCGGATCGGCAGCTGCGCCATCGATCCGGAAGGTGGCCTGGAGCCGGCTCGGCGACGACGGCGGGAGCCGACGGGGACGGCACCGGCGGTGAGCCGCCCGCCGGCGGGGAGAGAGGGATTCAACTTCGACAAGGCGCCTCCTTATCGGACCTTGACGACCGAGATCCCTGCTGCAACATCGAAGTGCTGAAGTGCGTATAACAGAAATTCAGTTTGTCAACAATACCACTACACCCTATCGCGTTGAACGTTACACGTTACACCCTGGATCTCGCCGCCAACCCGGGGGGAAGTGGGGATTCCTCCTCCCCCGGGTGCGAAACGACTTGAATCGTGGTTGTCGCTGCCCGGGGGCGACGTCGATGGGACGATCAGATACCGCGACCGGCGGCGGCGCGGCCGGAGGAGGGCGACCTGCGCGCGACTACCCAGGCATGACGGCGGAGCGAGAAGGGCCACGGCCCAATCAGCGGCCAATCGGCGGCCAGCGCGGCCAGGCCGGCCAACTGGCGGCCAGCGCGGCCCAATGGGCGGCCAGCTGGCGGCCAGCGCGGCCCAATGGGCCAGCGCGGCCAGGGCGGCAGGGCGGCCGGAGGCGTAGGAGAAGCGGGAGCCAAGGCATAGAATTGGCCCAGGACTCATCGCGGCGAACCGGCGCGGGCCGGTGGAGGTGGCTTTGCTGACCTTGGTCTACATGGCGTTCGCTGGCCTGGGCTGCCTGTACGTGGTGCTGGCGGCATTCATGGGGCATGGTGCGGACGCCGGCGGCCACACCGGCGGCCATGGCGGTGCGCTGGCTCACGCCGGCCATCATGCGAGCGATGCGGGCGCTGCGCACGGCGCCGGCCATGCCGGCCACCTCGGTCATGCCGCCCATGCCGGCCACGGCGGCCGAGGCCATGGCGACCGTGCCGCGGATTCCGGCCACGGCCAGGCAGCCGATGACGGCGGCGGCGGTGGCTACGGCGCTGTCCACACAGCGGTGCCGGCGGCGGAGAGCTTCCGCTTCCCCTTGTTCTCGCCGCTGGCGCTGGCCACCATGGTCACGGCGATCGGCGGCTGGGGCCTGATCGCCAAGGCCGCGCTCCATGCCGGCGACGGCGCCAGCCTGGTCCTGGCGCTGCCGGCCGCCGTGCTCACGGCGTACGGCGTCACCTGGGTCGGCTGGCGGCTGGTCAGCGGCTCGCGCGCCTCGAGCGTCATCTACCTCGAGGCGCTCACCGGCGAAGTCGCCGAGGTCACCGTCCCGATCCCGGCAGGGGGCGTCGGCGAGGCGTTGGCGGTGACCGACGGCCAGCGCTATGCGGCGCCGGCGCGCGAGGTGCACGGCAGCGCGGTGGCGCGCGGCGAGACCGTCACCATCGTGGAGGCGGCGGGACCGGTCCTGGCGGTGAGGGCCGGCTGGTCCCCGCACCCGCCGGCGGCCGCGCTGGAGCCGCCGCCCCCGCAGACCTCACGTGCGCCGGAACCCACGAAAACGCGGTAGACGATGCAGACCCTGCAGGGAGAGTGACTCATGGGCAGCTTGGGATTCAGCTCGTTGCTGGTGGTGGGGGCGGTCGGGGTGCTGGGGGCGGTGGCGGTGGCCTATGTCATCGCCTACCTCGGGTTCCTCAAGAAGGCCGGACCGAACGAGGTGATCGTGGTCTCCGGCCGCGGCCGGGTGAACTTCATCAGCGGCGGCGCCGGCATGGTGATACCGCTCTTCCACACCTGGAACCGCCTGTCGCTCGAGGTGATGACGCTCGAGGTCACCACACCCGAGGTCTACACCTCGCAGGGCGTGCCGATCGCGGTCGACGGCGTCGCCCAGATCAAGATCAAGGTGGACGAGGCGTCACTGCACGCGGCCGCCGAGCGCTTCCTCGGCAAGCGGCCGGAGGAGATCGCCAAGATCGCCTTGGAGACCGTGCAGGGGCACCTGCGCGGCATCCTCGGCACCCTGACCGTCGAGAACATCTACATGAGCCGCGACCAGTTCGCACAGAAGGTGCAGGAGATCTCCGCCGGCGACCTCGCCAACATGGGCCTGGGCATCGACTCCTTCACCATCCGCGACATCCGCGACAAGCACGGCTACCTCGAGGCGCTCGGCAAGCCGCGCATCGCCGAGGTCAAGCGCACCGCCGCGATCGCCGAGGCGATGGCCGCCAAGGAAGCTGCCATCGCCGCCGCCGACGCCGAGCGCGAGACCCGCGAGCGCCAGGCGGAGGCGCAGCGCCTGGCGCAGGAGGCCGAAGCACGCCGCGACGCCGCCGTGGCCGAGGCCAACGCCGACCGCAGCCGCCGCCAGCTCGAGGCCGACGCGACGGCCCACCGCGCCGCCGAGATCGCCAACTCCCAGGCGGCCCAGGCGATCGCCGAGCAGCAGGCGATCGCCAACCGCATGCGGGCCGAGGCCGAGATGGCCTACGAGCTACAGCAGAAGACGATGCAGATCCAGATCGCGGAGCAGGAGATCAAGCGCCGGGAGCGCGAGCTCGACGCCACCGTCAAGCGCCAGGCCGACGCCCAGCGCTACCAGATCGAGACCCTGGCCGCCGCCGAGCGCCAGCGCGTCGAGACGGCGGCCGAAGCCGAGCGCTCGCGCCTCGCCACGGTGGCCGAGGGCGAGAAGGCGCAGGGGCTGGCGGCGGCGGAGGTGAAGCGGGCGCAGGGCCTGGCCGAGGCCGACGCCGGGCGCGCTCGCGGCATCGCCGACGCCGCGGTCCGGCAGGCGCAAGGGCTGGCCGAGGCGCTCGGCATGGAGAAGAAGGCCGAGGCCTGGCGGCGCTACGGCGAGGCGGCCGTGCTGCAGATCCTCGCCCCCATCCTCCCCGAGGTGGCGCGCGCCGTCGCCGAGCCGCTGTCGCGCATCGACCGCATCACCATGGTCTCGACCGGGGGCAACGGCGAGCTGGGCGCCTCGAAGGTCACCGCCGAGGTCGCCCGCGTCCTCTCCCAGCTGCCGCCGGTCGTCGAGTCGCTCACCGGCCTCCGCCTCGACGACCTCTTCGCCCGCCTGCGCGCCGCCCGGCCGGACCTCGCGGCGCCGGCGCCGCCGCCCTCCGAGGCTCCCCAGGAACACGTGGGCGAGGCGCTGCCGTCCGCGCCGGCGTCCGCGGCGACGGCGGCAGCGGCAGCCGCAACGGCCGGACCGGCGGCGACCCTCGGGGCGCCCGCGGGCGCCCCGGAGCCGCCCACCCGGGCGAGCGCGTCGCGGCCGGCGAGCGCCGCCTCCGGCCCCCCGGCTCCGCCGCGCGGCTGAGGCGCCGCACTACTCTCGGACCGGCGCAGTGAGGTAGATTCCCCGCCCAGTGATCATCGCCCTGATCAGCCGCAAGGGAGGTGTCGGCAAGACGACCACCGCGGTCAACCTGTCGGCGGCCCTCGCCCGCCGGGGCAAGCGCGTGCTGCTGATCGACCTCGACAGCCAGGCTTCGGCCTCGATGTCGCTCGGCGTCGAGCGCAGCGCGCTGGCGCCCTCCGCGGCCGACGTGCTGGCCAAGGGGCTGGCCGCCGATCAGGCGGTGCGCCATACGGCGATCCCCGGCCTGGACCTGATCACCGCCTCGGTGGACCTGATGCACGCCGAGGTGGACCTTGCCCCGTTCCGCAGCCGCGAGGCGCGGCTGCGCTCGATGCTGGCTCCCCTGGCCGGCGCCTACGAGTTCGTCTTCATCGACTGCCCCTCGTCGCTGTCGCTGCTGCCGGTCAACGCCGTGGTCGCCTCGGACGCCTTCCTGGTGCCGGTGGTGCCGCAGTTCCTGGCTGCCTCCGGCATCCACAACCTGATCGCCGCGGTGCAGCGCATGGCCTGGGACGCGGGGGTCCGCACCCGGCCGCTGGGCGTGCTGCTCACCATGGTGGACTACCGCACCCGCGCCACCCGCGAGACCGTCGACCAGATCCGCACCGAGCTCGGCAACCTGGTCTTTGCCATCGAGATCCGCATCAACACCCGGCTGGCGGAGGCGCCGCGCGCCGGCCAGTCGATCTTCCAGTACGACCCGGCCGCCACCGGCGCCGCCGCCTACCAGCTGCTCGCCGAGGAGCTGCTGCTGCGCTGCGCGCCTCCAGGGGGCACCCCCTCCGAGCCGGAGGCCGAGGAGCCAACAAACTCTCGTGATGGGGGCGTTGGTGGCGATGGCCGGGACGGTTGGCGCGCCCGGTCTGACGAGAGTTGAGTCAGCCCGGTCGCGCCAACCGCCCCGTCCCTGGGGACCGTCGGCGGCGGCCGGTCAAAGGTGCTTGGCCCGCGGCTCTACCTCCCCCACTCCGGCCGTGGTTCCCCTGCGGGCGGCGGTGCATGGACTGAAGCGCATGGGCCTTCGGTCCTTCACGGCCAGTGGTTCCCCTGCGGGCGGCGGTGCACGGACTGAAGCGCATGGGCCTTCGGTCCTTTACGGCCAGCGGTTCCCTGCAGGCGGCGGCGCTAGGACCGAGGCGTAGAGGCCGTCGGTCCTTACGGACCTTCTGCCCGCCCGCCAGAGCGCTCCTCAGGGCTTGGGCGGCGGCTTGGGGAAGACGCGGCCGAAGTCGCCCGGCATCTCGGCCACCGCGTAGGCCACCGCCGACCAGGCCGCGACGTTGTAGTCGAGGTCCCTGGGGTTGGCCTTGTCGAGAGTGTCGTTCGCCGTGTGGTGGAAGTCGAAGTAGGCGGTGGCGTCCTGCAGCAACGACAGGCTCGGCACGCCTGCGCGCTCGAGCGGCACGAGGTCCGCGCCGCCCTCGCCCTGGTTGGTGCCCGAGCCGGCGCCGATCGGGAAGACCAGCCGGTGGAGATCGCGGACCCAGCCCATGGATTCGAGCGTCACCCGCGATTCGAGACGCCAGATGCGGCCCTGGCCGAGGTCGGACTCGAGCGCCACGATGTGCCGCGGCAGCTCCTTGGCGTGGGCCTTGGCATAGGCCTCGGCGCCGGAGAGCCCGAACTCCTCGTTGGCGAAGAGCACGACGCGCACGGTGCGGCGCGGCCTGGTCTTGAGCTCGCCGATCCGCCGGGCGGCCTCGATGACGATGGCGCAGCCGGTGCCGTCGTCGATGGCGCCGGTGCCGAGGTCCCAGGAATCCAGGTGGGCGCCGAGCAGCACGATCTCCTCCGGCTTCTCGCGCCCGGGGATCTCGCCGATGACGTTCGCCGACTCGGCGGCGGGCAGGCTGCGGCTCGCGAGGTTCAGGCGGAACCGCACCGGCTTGCCGCCGGCGATCTCCGCGGCCAGCAGGTCGGCATCCGGGTTCGAGAGCGCCGCGGCCGGGATCTTTGCGACGCCTTTCTCGTAGAGCTGGGTGCCGGTGTGCGGCAGGCGGTTGGAATCCGTGCCGATCGAGCGGATGAGGACCGCCGCCGCGCCGAGCTTGGCGGCGCGCGCCGCGCCGCTGACGCGGACCGGAACCGCCTTGGCGTACCCCGAGCCGTCGCGGGTGCGGTCGGTCCGGGTGTTGAAGAAGACGATCGCGCCCTTCACCTTGGCCGCCTCCAGGTGATCGAGGGCCTCCAGGCCCGCCACCTCCACCACCGGCGCCTCGATGCCGCCGGCCGGGGTGGCGACGCTGCCGCCCAGCGCGGTCAGCGCCACCGGCTGCGGATAGGGCGCGACGATCTCTCCGGCCTCGGCGCCGCGCTCCCAGTGCGGCACCATGACCTTCTCGGTGTGCACGTTGCTGAAGCCCAGCTCTTGCAGGGTGCGCACCGCCCAGGCCACCGCCCGGCGGTCTCCGGGCGAGCCGGCGGGCCGCGGTCCCACCTCGGTGGTCAACGACGAGACCAGGCTCCAGGCCTTCGTCCCCTTGACGGCGGCGTCCCGCAACGCCACGGCGGTGGCCTCGACCTCGTCGCCGAGCAGCTGCGCCGTCGGCGGCGGCACCGTGCCCTCGGGCGGCGGCCCGGCCGGGGTGGGCCCGATCCGTCCTCCCTGGGCGCCGGCAGGTACGGCCGCCGCCAGGGCCCCCGCCGCGATCAGGGCCGCCGCCGTGAACGCCGTGGCGGCCGGCCGCCGCCGCGCTCCAGCTCGTTCCGGCGCCGGCCCCGGGACGCCGGCGGCGTGCGACGGCGCCGTGGCATCGACGGAGACGACAGGTGACCCCGCGGCGCCGGCGGGGGACGAGGGTCTGGCGGCGGGTCGCTGCACAATGCTCGCAAGGCCTGGTGACGCAGGAATGCTCATCGGATGTCCTCTTCGTCTCGGTGGTTTAGGTCCGGCAGGCCGTCCGCCGCGCCGCGGTCAAACGCCGGCGCCGCCGGGCGGCGACGGGTGGCGACGGGCGGCGGCCCTGCCGGGTTTGGAGCTTGCCTTCGTGGTCGGCCCGAGGGCTCAAACGGCGGCCGCGGCCGGCAGCCGTCTCATCTGCCGCAGGGCCTGCTTCCAGTCGCGCAAGGCCTGCTCGACGGCGGCATGGATGCTTCCCAGCCGTCCCTCGTGCGCCTCCATTGCCGTCGGGGCCGCCGGAGCCCCTGCCGCGCCTGCCGGAATGGCCGCGCCGGCGGCACCAACGGCCTGGACGGCCGCGGGCGCGGGCGGCGGCCGCCGCTGCCGCTGCAGCGCGACGAGATCGCGCAACGCCGCCTGCAGCCTGGCATAGGTCTCCTGCAGCCGCTGCTCGACGCTCTCGCGGGCCTCGGCGATCACCTTGCGTCTCCTGCACATCCGCTCCAGCCGCTCCTTGGCGCGCTCGAACTGCACGTCGATCTTGGCCTTCAAGATGACCGCATCGGAGGCGCGGCGCAGGTCGCGGGCCAGGCCCACGGCCGAGAGGCCGTAGATGGTCCACTTGGCAGGGTCGAAATGCCAGCGCCTGATGCCGTTGCGATAGTCGAACGGGAAGCTGTGATGGTAGTTGTGGTAGCCCTCGCCGAAGGCGAGCACCGCCATGACCGCGCTGTCGCGGGCGCTGTGCTCGCGGCTGTAGGGCTGGCGGCCCACCATGTGGCAGAGGCTATTGATGAAGAAGGTGCCGTGATGGCTCACCACCACCCGCAGCACGCCGCCGATGAGCAGGCAGCCGAGGAGGCGGCCGGTGGCCAGGCCGACGATCAGGGGGATGCCGAAGGCGACGAAGATGCCGATCGGCGCGTACCAGCGAGCCTGCCAGCGCACCAGCGGGTCCTCGACCAGGTCGCGCACCACGGTCGCCGGCGGCGTCTCGTTCTCGAAGAAGATCCAGCCGATGTGCGCCCACCAGAAGCCCTTCTGGATGTTGTAGGGATC
>Ga0307479_10005002_pt1 | contig 12160 bp, 9 predicted proteins | sample atmos_gasesECM4C_FD_203743 | JGI IMG/M metagenome (GOLD analysis project Ga0307479, IMG submission 203743) | Hardwood forest soil microbial communities from Morgan-Monroe State Forest, Indiana, United States - atmos_gasesECM4C_515 | ecosystem: Environmental > Terrestrial > Soil > Temperate...
CCGACATTCCGGCGCACAACGCGAGCAGCGTCAGAACATTCGGGACCATGCGGTTGACCGACAAGCCGGAAAGCCGGCGAACCCGCATCCGCGGCCGCCGCACCCTGCCGCGACGCATCTTCAAGGCCTGCCTCCGTTCAACAGCCATTGGCGTTCATTGCGCGAAGCCCTGGCGGGCCGGCTCACGTGCCAGACGATCGGCGAGTACCGTTTCGCCGCCCACCATCCGCTGGCCCGCTATCACCATCGGTACATAGGCCTCCGGGCAATAGACGTCGACCCGCGAGCCGAAGCGGATGATGCCGATCCGCTGGCCGGTGACGACCTCCTGTCCCACGCGCAGATCGCAGACGATGCGGCGGGCGAGCAGGCCGGCGATCAGCACAAAGGCGATCTCGGGGCCTTCCGCGGGAGCGATGCGAAGCGCCAAACGCTCGTTGTGCCGGCTCGCCTCGTCGTGACTCGCGTTCAGGAACCGCCCCTTGGTGTAACGCACCGCAGCCACCCTGCCGCCGAGCGGCGCGCGGATGACATGCACGTCAAAGATGTTGAGGAATATGCCAATCCGCGTAATGGCGGTCTCTGCCATCGCCAGCTCTTGCGGCGTCGCCGCCGTGGCGATCGACACGACGGTGCCGTCCGCCGGGCTGATTAGCAGGCCGGGGCGAGTCGGGGTCACGCGCCAGGGGTCACGAAAGAAATAAGCAAGCCACAGCGTGACCGCCGCGGCGATCCAGCCGCCGCGGACCCACAGCAGGAAGAGCAGGACCGTCGCAGCCGCACCGGCGAGCACGAATTTGAAGCCGTCCGGGTGCAGCGGCGCGAGGAATCTTCTCAGCACGAAAGTTCGCCCGGGAACGGGGAGGCCGGCAGGTCAGCTGCCTTCGCGGCGCCATGCCGCGAGCAACCCGCCGACAATTAGCAGCAAGGCTGCGATGCCCGGCAGCAGCGGTACTTCGCTGAACCCGGTCACGGTATAATCGCCGTTGGCGCGCAACCCCATCCAGTTACGCCCGGCCGCCGCCCGGTCGGGCGAGACCCGGCGAATTTCCGGCATCATCCCGGTGCCCACCCAGAAGATGCCTCCGCCGGTCGCCGCGACCACCGGCGCCAGCTTCTCCGGCGTGGCGCGAACATCGGCGAACTCGATCGGATTGAGCGGCCCTGCGGCGGCGAGCGCGGTGCGGCTGCCATCGGTCACCCGGTAGAGCCCCATCTCGCTGATCGGTAGGCTGCCGGTGCTGCGACCGCCGGTGTCGGGCGACAATGTCAGGCTTCGGGTGGACCCGTCCGGCGCCGTCACGGTGACCGGACGGTCGTCGGGTTCGAGCGATTGGCGCGTGACCGCCAGCCGGTCACCCTCGACAACGGCGCGCAAATCGTTTTCCTCGAGGTCGGGTTCCTTCATCAGCCAATAAGCGAGCCGGCGCAGCAACTCGGCCTCCGGACCGCCGCCCTCGAAACCACGTGCCCAGAACCACATCTGGTCGGAGAGCAGCTGCGCCACCCGTCCCTTGCCGACACGGTCCAAGACGAGCAGCGGATCGCCATGATCGCCGCTCATCAGTGTCGTCCCGTGATGGACCCGCGCCTCGACCTGACGGAACCAGCGCCCCCATGTCGGTTCGCCGCCCGGTACGCCGGCCCCGGAAAGCCCCTCCGTCACCGGGTGCCGGCGACCCAGATCGGTGAGCCGGGCCTTGAAGCCTTCTTCAAAGACATCCCCGGTCGGCTCGGTCGGCAATATCGTTCCGAGCGGCGTGCGGGAGAGGCTCATCGGCGTGCCAAAGCTCGGGCCGGCTGCTTCGAGAAAGGCGCCCCCGTTGCGGACGTAGCGCGCAACGTTCTCGAGATAGGCCTGCGGGATCACCCCGCGCCGGCTGTAGCGATCGAAGATGATCAGGTCGAATTCGTCGAGCTTGACATCGAACAGCTCGCGGATCGGGAAGGCGATCAGCGACAGTTCGCGGATCGGCGTGCCGTCCTGCTTTTCGGGCGGCCGCAGTATCGTGAAATGGACGAGATCGACCGAGGGATCGGATTTGAGGATGTTGCGCCAGACCCGCTCGCCGGCATGAGGCTCGCCCGAGACGAGCAACACCCGCAACCGGTCGCGCACGCCGTTGACGACGACGACCGCTCGGTTGTTGTCGAGGGTGAGTTCCTGCGCGCCGGGCTCGACCTCGAGCTCGATGACGTTGGGTCCGCCATGGTCGATTGCGACCGGCATGGGGACATCGCGGTCGACCGGCACCATGACCGAATGCGGCGCACCGCCATCCTTGCGCCAGGTGAGCCTCGCGTGGCTCGTCGGACCTCCCTCCTGTTTCTTGGGGGAGCCTTCGGGCAAATCCTCGACCCGGATCGTCAGCTTCAGCTCCTTGCCGACCAGGCCAAAGCTCGGCGCTTGATCGACGACGAGCCGTCGGTCGCCCTCATCGGGTTGTCCGGAGAGCAGGACATGGAGCGGCGCGCCGACCGCCTCTTTTAGCGCGTTCGCATCCCCGCTCGGCACGTCGTGCACTTGGCCATCGGTGATCATGACGACGCCGGCGAGGCGCTGGCGCGGTACCTCCGACATCGCCCGATCGAGTGCCGTGAACAACTTGGTCCCGTCGTCGCCCGCACCGGGTTGCGGCTTCCCCGCCCGGACCACGCGCAAGTCGAGATCACGCTGCCGGGCGAGCCGATCCTCGAGCGCGGCCAGCGCCGCCTCGGTGGCGCGCTGGCGATCGCCGATGCGCTGGCTCGGCGAGTCGTCGACGACGATGATCGCGATGTCGCGTTGCGGTGAGCGCTGCTCCTTGACCACGGAAGGATTGACCAGAGCGGCGAGCAGGATCGCCAAGGCAATCGCGCGCCACGGCAGCCCGCGCGCGCGGCGCAGCAGCCCGAAACCAAGGACCAGCGCGCAGACGGCGCCGAACAGCGCAATCGCCATCCACGGCAGGAGCGGTGCGGTTGCGAGCGTGAAGGCGCCCACGCTCATTGGCCGAGCCGCTCCAGGATCGCAGGAACATGCACTTGATCAGACTTGTAGTTTCCAGTCAGCACATACATGACGAGGTTGACGCCGAACCGCATCGCCATCTCGCGCTGCGGCTCCTCGCCCGGGACAACGGCGAAAGCCGGACGGCCTTGCCCGTCGACCGCCCAGGCGGCCGCCCAGTCGTTGGCGCCGACGACGACGCTCGAGACCCCGTCATTGACGCGATCCTCGACGGGTTCGACCCAGAGCGACCCGGCGTTCCAGCGGCCGGGAAATTCGTGCAGCAGGTAAAAGGATTTGGTCAGCACGTGATCGGGCGGGATCGGCACCAGGGCCGGAATCTTGATGGCGCCCACCAGGCGGCGCAGACGCTGCGCCGAGAGTGCAGCGCCGCCGAACGAGCCGGGGGTCTGATCGTCGCCGTCGCGCGTATCGAAGAGAATCGTGCCGCCGGTCCCCAGATACCGATTGATCCGCTCGACCGCCGTCGAGGAGGGCGGTGCTTGATTGGCAACCACCGGCCAATAAAGCAGTGGAAAGAAGATCAGCTCGTCCCGCTCGATGTCGACGGCGAGCGGCTCGGCGGTCTCGACCGCGGTCCGTCGGTTCAGGGTCGCCGTTAGGCCGACCAGCCCGGCGCGGCTCACCGTATCGACCTCGTCGTTCCCGGTCCGCACATAGGCCAGGCGCAGCTCGGAAGTCGCCTGCACCACAAAGGCGTCGTCGGCGCGCGTCGCCGAAGCAGCGCCGAGTACCGCGACGAGAAAGGCGGCGGCAGGCTGCGCGAGCCGTCTTCGCAGCAAGCCTCGCAGCGCATACGCAATCAGCAAATCGGCGAGCGCCAAAAGCAGCGCCGCGGTCAACAGCGGCGGCCGAAGATCGGTCTCACGGCCGCTCGGGAAGCTCTCCAGTGTGGTGCCGGGCGGCAGGCTCTCGATTGGCTTTAGTTCTGTGATCCCGGCCGAGAGGTTGAGCGCACGCTTGGCGTCCGTCGAGCCGTAAAAGCCGGGCGGATGCTGCGGAGACGCGATTGCCGAAGCCACCTCCTTACCCGAGATCGGGCGGGCGGTCGCCGGGGCGCGCTGCAACCGCCCGAATCCGTCGAGAGCCTCGATCGGTGGCAGCACCTCTTCGCTCGCCGTCGCCACCCCTTGGCTCATCGCCACGGTGCGGCGCAGCATCTCGACGAACAAACCCGAGAGGGCGAGGTTCGACCAATCGGCGTTCGCCGTCGTGTGGACGAGCACGATCCAGCCTTGTCCCCGCTTCTCGGCGGTAACCAGCGGCGTACCGTCGGCTAAGCGCGCCCACGTCTTGGCCGCAAGGTCGAGATCGGGCTCGGCCAACACTTGGCGCGAAACCGTCACATCCGCGGGCACTGCGAGTCCGGCGAACGGGCTGTCCGGAGCGAATGGAGCGAGCCGGGCGGGCTGCTCCCAGGAGAGCGCGCCGCCGATCGTGCGACCGCCGCGACGCAGCCGCACCGGCAACAGCTGATCGGACCGCTCGGCCAGGCGAGAACCCGCAAAGCGCAGCAGCAGCCCGCCGGCCTCGATCCATTTGACGACGGCCGCTTCCTCGGCCGGCGAATCGGCTCCGACATCCGAAAAAATCAAGACGGCGAGCTCGCGTTTGAGAAGGTCGGTGGGGCGGCCGCGGCGGATCTCGGTAAATGGGCCTAGCGCACGCTCGAGGTAGTAATTCTCGCTGAGCAGCGGCTGCCCGCCGGCATTCGTGGCCGCGGCAATGCCGACCGGGCGGCGTCGCCACCGCTCATCGACCAGCAGCACCGAGCCGGCCGACTGATCGCCCTCGATTTCGATGCGAGCCGCCCGATTTCTCAGCTCACTCGGCATCGGTAGCCGAACCTCGACGCTCTTGGCGCCGGGCTCGATCGTCGCCGCCTGGCGAGCCAGCAGGCGGCCATCTTCGGCGCTGGCGCGGACCTGAAGGAGACGCGGCGCTGGTGCCGGCAGCGAATGCAGCCTGACGCCGAGATCGTTTGCTTGCAGGTCACCGGCAGCGAGCAGGAGCGGGGCATGGCCCGGCTCCGCCGTGAGGTAGTGCAAGCTGCCCCGCTCGGCGAGATAAGCGGCGAGCGCCCGGCTATCGCCATCGGCGACGCCGTCGCTGAGCCAAAAAGCGGAGGTAGCGTCGGCCAACGACAATGCTTCGAGCCGCGCCAGCGCGGCCCGCCGGTCGACCGGCCATGGTTTGGGCTGCAATGCCTGGACTGCGGCGCGCGCGTCGGCTGCGCGGATCAGCGCCGGTGGTGCGGCCGGCTCGTTTGTCGCAGGCGGGGCGGTGGTGACGAGGACCACTTGGCGGTCCTCGCGCTCGGCCTCGGCCAAGAGATCGTCGACCGCCGCCTGTCGCGCCGACCAGTCCCGCGCTGCCGCCCAACCGTCATCGACGATAACCAGGATCGGCCCGGTCGAGGCCAGGCGCGCCTGCGGATTGAGCAACGGATGGGCAGCCGCGACAATCACCAGCGCCGCGAGCGCCATGCGCAACAGAATCAGCCATAACGGGGTGCGCGCTGGCGTCTCTTCGCGCGGCGCCAGACCCAGAAGCAGCCGGATTGCCGGGAAGGCGACGCGGCGCGGCGTCGGCGGCGTCACCCGCAGCAGCCACCAGATGATCGGCAACGCTGCCAGCGCCAACAGCAGCCACGGCGAAGCAAAGGCGAGGGAGCCGAGCGCCAGCATCGCTCACCGTCGGCGATCAGCCGACAACGCGGCAAAGAGCGCGAGCAAGGCGAGATGCGGCGGGCGATCGGTACGGTGAAAGCCGAAGCTCCAGCCGACCGTCCCGGCAATCGCTGCAAGGCCCTCCCGATGGCGCTGGAAGCGACTGGAGTAATCGCCCCGGACACTCTCGACCCGGCTGATGACGACCTCATCGCGCTCCTCGACGCCGGTAAAGCGGATGCGGCCGTCGAACGGCAGGTCTTCCTCGGCCGGGTCGCTGACCTGCAGCAGATGGCCCTTGAGCCCGGCCGCGGCAAAGCGGGTCACAGCGGCATTGACCGTCTCGAGCGGCGACAGGAAGTCGCCGATCAGGACGAGCTGGCCGGCCCGCGGCAAGGGCTCGAAGCCGGGCAGGCTGTCCGCCTTGGGGTTGCGGTCGATCATCTCGACAACCCGTGATAGCGCAATGCGCCCGTTCATCGGCGTGATCCCGCTGCCGAGCAGGGTCAAGCGCTCGCCGCCGCGGACGAGGAGGCTTGCCAGCGCAACGAGCAGGAGCTCCGCGCGGTCGCGTTTCGTTGGCCATTCCGCGCCGGTCAGGTATTCCGCCGAACTGTAGTCCATCGAGGCGGAAGCGTCGCACCACAACCAGACGCTCTGTGCGGCTTCCCACTCGGTTTCGCGCACGTAGAGGCGTTGCGACTTCGCACTCTCGCGCCAATCGATGCGCGAGGCCGCGTCACCAGGCTGGTACTGGCGAAATTGCCAGAATGTCTCGCCTTGCCCGACACGGCGGCGACCGTGAACCCCTTGGGCAACGGTCATCGCGACCCGCTCGGCGGCAACCAGAAGCGGCGGCAGCGCCGCGGCAGCCTGCTCCGCGCGAATGCGCAACGGGGCAGGTCGCGCCCGGCGCCGGGTCGGCAACGACGTCGCCGATCTTGATTCGGCCGTGCTCACCGGAACGGCGCCGAAATTTGCTCGATAACCCGAGCCACCGTGACGCCTTCGGCGCGGCCGGCGAAGCTGACCGCCATGCGATGGCGCAGTACCGGCGACGCCAGCGCGAGAACATCGTCGATCGACGGACTGAACCGGCCGTCGATCAGCGCCCGGGCGCGACAGGCGAGCATCAGGGCCTGGCTGGCACGCGGCCCCGGTCCCCACGAGACAAAGCGCGTCATGCTTTCGGTCGCGGAACCATCGGGCCGCGCGGAGCGGACCAGCGAGAGGATCGCCTCGACAACGCTTTCACCGACCGGGATGCGGCGTACGACACGCTGCGCCGCCATCACTTCGGCGACGCTCATCGCCGGCCGTGGTCGATCCTCGGTGACACCTGTCGTCGCGATCATCATCTGCCGCTCCGCATCCCGGTCGGGATAGTCGACATCGATCTGCAACAAAAAGCGGTCGAGCTGCGCTTCGGGAAGCGGATAGGTGCCTTCCTGCTCCAACGGGTTCTGGGTTGCCAGCACGTGGAATGGTCGGGGCAACGCATGGTATTGACCGGCGATCGAGACGCGGCCTTCCTGCATCGCCTGCAAAAGCGCCGATTGCGTGCGCGGGCTTGCTCGGTTGATTTCGTCCGCCATCAGCAGCTGACAAAAAACCGGGCCCGGGATGAAGCGAAAAGATCGCCGTCCGGTCTCGCTTTCCTCGAGGACCTCGGAGCCGAGAATGTCGGCCGGCATCAGGTCGGGCGTACATTGAATGCGCTTGTCTTCGAGGCCGAGGATCGTCCCCAGAGTCTCGACGAGCCGGGTCTTGGCGAGGCCGGGGACGCCGATCAACAAGGTGTGTCCCCCGCACAACAGGGTGATCAAAGCTTGCTCGATCACCTCGCGTTGGCCAAAGATAATTTCGCCGATCCGCTCGCGGACGAGGCTCAAGCGCCCGCCCAGCGCTTCAACCTCGGCAACGAGATCTGCGGAGGACGCGTTGATGGCTGCGGTAGATTTCAAGCAGTCCGATCCCTCTTCAAACACTGGAACAAGTTCGAGCCTGATCCAAAAAGCCGGCGCCGGCAATTCCTCAGCGGACCGGCCGGCCGCCGGAAGCAAGCGGTCGCCGATCGATCTGGGCGATCTCGACATGCGGATCGCCCGTGATGGTACATGGTTTTATCGCGAGTCTCCGATCGGCCGGCCGGCGCTCGTCAAGCTCTTTGCCTCCGTTCTGCGCCGTGAGCCGGACGGCCGCTACTGGCTCGTCACTCCGGCTGAACGCGGCCGCATCGAGGTCGAGGACGTCCCCTTCCTTGCGGTGGCGCTGACCGTGCAAGGCGAGGGCCGCGAGCAGCAACTGATCTTCCGGACCAATCTGGACGACATTGTGACGGCCGGACCGGACAATCCGCTGCGCGTCGAGACGACTGCGAGCGGCGAGCCGGCGCCCTATATTTTGGTACGCGACGATATCGAAGCGCGACTCGCGCGCTCGGTGTTTTACGACTTGGTCGAGCTTGGCAAGGAGGAGCCGATCGAGGAGACCAGCCAATTCGGGGTGTGGAGCAGGGGCAGGTTTTTCCGGCTCGGCGAACTCGGCCCGGACTGGGAGTGATGGTGAAAGCGGAAATGGCCAATCCACTGACGCGGGACGGGGTGATCACGCGCTTTGCGCATCTCGGGCAACCTGGAAGGCGAGGTTTTGGCGGCGCCGCCGACCCGTCCGAAGCCGCCGCCCTCAGGCACGCGACGCGCGGCGACCACGACCTAAATCCCGGGTGGACGCCGCCGAGCTCCGAATTGCGGCCGGCGGCGGTGCTGGTTCCGCTCATCGACCGAGCCGGCGGCATGTCGGTGCTGCTGACCCAGCGCACTCCGCATCTGAGTGCGCACGCCGGGCAGATCTCGTTTCCCGGCGGGCGGATCGAGGCAAGCGACCAGGACGCCACAGAGGCGGCGCTACGCGAGACCGAGGAAGAGGTCGGTCTGACGCGCGATCGGGTGACGGTCATCGGCCGGCTCGATACCTATGTGACCGGGACCGGGTTCGAGATCATTCCGACCGTTGGCATCATCGAGGTACCCTTTCCGCTCGCTCCTGACCCATTCGAAGTGTCCGAGGTGTTCGAGGTGCCGCTTTCTTTTGTCCTCGACCCGAGCAATCATCGTCGCATGACGCGCGTCTTTGAGCAGCGGACGCGGATCTTTTTTGTCTTGCCGTACGAGAACCGATACATCTGGGGGGCAACGGCGGGAATGTTGGTGAACTTGGCCGAGGTGCTCGCCGGTTGAGGAGGGAATGCCTCGGGTCCTCCTCACGATCGTCTTGCCACTCCTTTTGCCGACGGTGCTGTACCTTCTCTGGGTCACCACCCTGCGACCAGCGCGTCGGGACGGCGCGACATTGTGGAGGGCGCTGCCGTGGCTCTGGCTCGCCGGCGCGGGGGTGGCGCTGCTGGCGATCGTGCTGTTCGTCGTGACGGTTCATTTCGGCGCGCGGCAGGAGGGCGTCTATGTACCGCCGCGTTGGGAGAACGGTCACATCGTTCCCGGGCATATCGAACCGAAATCCGGCAAATGACGGAACTTGAAAAGCAGCACCGAATCGTCTTGCAGCCGTGGATGGTCGAGCCGGCGACGTCGACAGTTCTCGGGGCGCTTGCCGCAGGCGGAGCCGAGGCGCGATTTGTTGGCGGCTCGGTGCGCGACGCGCTACTGGGGAAGCAGATCGGTGATATAGACATCGCCACTCCAGCGTTGCCCGAGCGCGTCATCGAGCTCTTGGAAAAAGCTGGCGTAAAGGTCGTACCGACCGGTCTCGACCACGGCACGGTAACCGCAATCGTGCCGCCGCGGCATTTCGAGATCACAACGTTGCGTCGTGACGTCGAGACCTATGGTCGCCGCGCGCGCGTAGCCTTCGACGCCGATTGGGCGGCCGATGCGGCCCGGCGCGATTTCACCATCAACGCGATCTTTCTGGCCCCCGACGGCACGATAGACGATCCGGTCGGCGGCTTGTGCGATCTGCGGGCGCGCAGGGTCCGCTTCGTCGGTGATCCGGCGACCCGCATCGCCGAGGACGTGCTGCGGCTCTTACGCTATTACCGCTTCGAGGCGCGCTTTGGAACCGGCACCGGCGATGAGCAGGCGCGCGCCGCCTGCCGCGCCGCGACGCGTCTGTTGCCAACCCTGTCGGGAGAGCGCGTGGCCCAGGAGCTCGTAAAGCTGCTCGACACGCCGCATCCGGTCGCGGTACTGCGGATAATGCAGGAAGACGGCGTGCTCGCGGTGGTGCTGCCCGAGGCGCGCCGGTCAGATCGACTGCAACGTTTGGTCGAGATCGAGGCGGAGGCAGATCCGCTACTTCGTCTGGCGGCGCTGATCGAGGTCGACGGCGAAGGTGCCGCGGCTCTCGCCGCACGTTTGCACTTTTCCAATGCCTGGCGCGATCGGCTTCAAGGGCTCTCCCCGCCCTGGCCTCTCGATCCGCAGGGGGACGCCCAAGCCCGGCGGCGAGCTCTTTATAGGCTCGGGGTCGAGCGCTACCGCGACATTGCGCTGCTGCTGGCGGCCGAAGGTAAAATATCGCAACGCCGGCTTGCCAAACTCCTCGACCTCGCCCGCGACTGGACGCCGCCGGTGTTCCCGCTCGCCGGAGGCGACGTGACTGCCCTCGGCATCCCACCCGGCGAGCGGGTCGGCCGGTTGCTCGCCGCGGTGCGCGACTGGTGGGAGGCTGGCGGCTTTACGGCCGACCGCGCCCAGTGCCTTGCCCGCCTTAAAGGGCTGGCGCAGTCGAGCCGTTAAGGCCGCTAAAGGGCAAGCCGCCTTACCGCGTCGTCGAGGTCGTGGGCGAGCGGGTCGGGGTGGTCTCACCTCGGGTCGAGCATGAGCTCCAACTGGGTCGGCATGGCGTCCTCCCTGCACCGCTCGTTTGGTTAAGATAACTGCGTCATGATTAACGAGGCGAATGTGAGCTCCTCCGCACTTGCAAAGAAATTTGTCGTCGCAGGGCTTCGGGGCGGGAAAGCACCGCGGGCTGCTCGCGACCGATACCCTTTCTTTCGGGGCTTGGTCAGCAAGGTCGGGCCCGGCATCCCTTGACCGGGACTCCGGACGAGCTTGTCTGCCGCTCGGCGATGGTGGATCTCCGCCTGCCCCTGCAGCGTGGTCTAATCCGGCTTGGGGCCGTCGCTGGACCAATCCGAAGCATCGAAGGGGAGGAGCAGTCAAAGGCCGGCTGCCGGTTTCAGCGAGCTTGCGTGCGAAACCGGCGTCACACGGAGTTCGTCGACTTGGGTCAAGCACCAACCCCCGGCGTGAGCGTATCCGCCCCATCTTGTTGCTCGTCTACTCGCGTGTGATGTGTCGCGCGACGCTGAATCGAGCTTCCCGCTCGTCCAGCCCATAGACGGGGTTCATCAAAATTGGGCCAGCCGTCTCTGCGGCGGAAGACTCACGTGGTATCCGAGCGGCCGCCCTTCGAGCGCATCGCATTGATCCTGCAAGGCGGCGGCGCGCTCGGCACCTACCAGGCCGGAGTCTACCGGCCCTGGCCGAAGCGAACCTGCACCCGGACCGGGTCGCCGGCATTTCGATCGGCGCGATCAACTCGGCCCTGATCGCCGGCAATCCGCCGGAAGGCGTCAGCGCTGCACCGTTCGGGCTGCCCTACATTGCAGCGTTGGAGGGCAGAGACGAGTTCACCCACAGCATGATCAATCAGGTCCCGTCATGGGTGCCCTGGTCGGTGGTGCGCCCGGGTTTTTTCAACCTCGCCTGCCGCCGCCCTTCCTCTATCCTAACGGCGCGCCCGAAGCCGTGAGCTACTACGACGTCGCGCCACTGCGAGCGACGCTGGAGCGTCTAGTGGATTTCGACCTGATCAACGCGGGCGCGATGCGCTTCAGTGTCGGCGCCGTCAACGTCCGCACCGGGAATTTTGTCTATTTCGACAACACCACCCACCAGATCGGCCAGGAGCACGTGATAGCCAGCGGCTTGCTGCCGCCCGGCTTCCCGCCGACCGAGATCGAAGGCGAGCAGTATTGGGACGGTGGACTCGTCTCGAATACGCCGCTCGAGTGGATGCTCGACAGCCGGCCCGGTCGGGACACGATCGTGTTTCAAATCGATTTGTGGAGTGCGCGCGGCGAGTTTCCACGCAACCTGATCGAGGCCGAAACGCGGCAAAAGGAGATCCGCTGCTCGAGTCCCACCCAGCTGGCGACCAATCAGTTCAAGAAGAAGCAGATCCTCCGCCGTGCTACTGCCCAACTTCTTGCCAAGATTCCAAAAGAGCTATTGCAAACACTGGAAGCGGAAATGGTCGCGTTGGAAGCGGACGAGAAGGTCTATAATTTGATCCAGCTGATCTATCACGCCAAAACCTACGAGGGTAACTCCAAGGATTACGAATTCTCGCGCGGGACGATGGAGGAACACTGGAGATCCGGCTACCACGATGCCGTTCGCACCTTGCGCCACCCGGAGGTGTTGCAGCGCCCGGAAGGGCTGGACGGCGTTTTCAC
>Ga0307479_10005003_pt1 | contig 12160 bp, 8 predicted proteins | sample atmos_gasesECM4C_FD_203743 | JGI IMG/M metagenome (GOLD analysis project Ga0307479, IMG submission 203743) | Hardwood forest soil microbial communities from Morgan-Monroe State Forest, Indiana, United States - atmos_gasesECM4C_515 | ecosystem: Environmental > Terrestrial > Soil > Temperate...
CATCGCGGCAGCCATAGAGGAGCAACATGAGTTACCGCAAGGGGCCCTCGGGCGTGTGTCACAGCTTCGCAGTTGGTAAATCCGCGTTTCCTGCCGGCAAAGCGGCCTTACTCGGGTTCCTGCGTGACAATATGTACATCCACCGCGGGAGCATCTCGCAAGAAGCGGTTGATTGCGTTCATATATCGAATCGCCCGCCATCCTTCGACGGCGGTTCTGCCGAAGATCACTTGCGTAACGTGCTTCTCGCGGGCGAATTGCGCGGCAGCATCGGCGATGCTTTCGCCCTTTAGCCTCACGGTTTTCGCGCCCAGGCTTTCGGCAAATTGAAGGTTCGCCTCGAGTGACTTGACCCCTGGCCCCGTATCGTGATTCGTATCCACATGCACGGCATAAAGCTCGGCGTCCATCCGGCGGGCCATGCGGACAGCACGGGCCACGAGATATTGTGCTTTGGGGTTTGCGCTGATGCAGACGGCGATCCGTTCCCGCACCGGCCAGTTTCCGCGGATGTCCTTCTCCACCATATAGGTCGCCAGGCTGCGGTCCACTTGTTCTGCCACCTGGCGCAAGGCGAGTTCGCGGAGAGCGATCAAATTCCCGCGCCGGAAGAAGTTCTTCAGCGACTGCTCCACCTTTTCCTTGCCGTACACATCGCCGCGTTTCATGCGGTTCTGAAGCGCCTCCGGGGTCAGGTCCACCATTACGGTTTCTTCCGCCATTTGCAGAAGCCAGTCCGGCACGGTTTCACGCACGCCGATTCCCGTAATGGCGCGGACCGTGGGAGCAATGCTTTCGATGTGCTGGATATTGACGGTCGAAAGGACGTCAATCTTCGCTTGCAGAATCTCCAGGACGTCCTCGTATCGCTTGCGATGCCGGCTGCCCGGTATGTTCGTGTGTGCGAGCTCGTCTACCAAGACCACCTGCGGGCGGCGTGCGAGGATGCCGTCAATATCCATTTCCTCGAATATGGTTCCTTTGTAGTCTATTTTCTTGCGGGGAACGGATTCTAGTTGCGATAGCAGCTCGGCGATTCCTTTTCTTCCGTGGGTTTCCACAATGCCTATCACCACGTCTTCGCCGCGGCTGTGACGGCGAATCGCTTCGCTCAGCATTCCGTATGTCTTGCCGACTCCGGGCGCGTAACCGAGGAAGAGTTTGAGTGTGCCCTTCGTTTTTTCGCTAGACTGCGATTCAGCGAGCCATTGTTCAGGAGTCTTTGTCACGGCCGTTATTCTCTTTTATGGGTGCCCGGAAAGCTACGGTAGAATAACCCGGTGCCTGATTCTTTTTTCACGCGAGCGCTCCGTTTCCTGGCCGCTTTCGCTATCGTGTTCGGGATCACCGCTTTTTATCACAAGGTGCTTCCGGTCAATGCCACCACAGTAGCTCTCACGCTTCTGCTCGCCATTCTAGCTGTTTCCACCGTTTGGGGCATTGCGGTATCGGTGTTCATGTCCGTGGCCGCCATGCTCGCATTTAACTATTTTTTTCTCCCGCCAGTCGGAACCTTCACGATTGCGGACCCGCAAAATTGGGTGGCGCTTTTCGCCTTCTTGGCAGTGTCCGTGCTCGCCAGCCAGCTCTCCACGCGCGCCCGCAAGCAGGCTGAGGACGCATCCTCCCGCCGCCGCGAGATCGAGAAACTGTATTCGTTCAGCCAAAGCCTGCTCGAATCTGGAAACGTGATTCAGCTCCTGAACCGGATTCCCGCGAAGATTGTGGACACATTTGAAGTAGGGGCGGCAGCCATTTTTCTGGCGGACAAACAAAAAGTGTATCGCTCCGGTCCCGTGATTCCGCAGCTCGATCTCGAAAGCCTGAAGAAGATTGCGGCGCGCGAGGAGCCCGTGATCGACATTGCCGCAAGCCTTTGCTTCGTTCCTGTGCGCATGGGCGTCCGGTCAATCGGCAGCTTGGGAGTTTCAGGCACGATCTTGTCGCGGCAGACGCTGGAAGCCATCGGGACGCTCGTTGCCGTCTCGATGGAGCGCGCCCGCGCCGTCGAGCAACTCGGCCAGACTGAGGCGGCACGCGAGGGCGAACGGCTTCGTACCGCGTTGCTCGATTCTGTCACGCACGACCTGCGGACACCGCTGACCTCAATCAAGGCTTCCGTGACAAACTTGCTCACGAATCCCGCCTTGACGGAAAACCAGAGACACGAACTTCTCACGATCATCAACGAGGAAAGCGACCGGTTGAATCGCATGGTCGGCGAGGCCGCGGAAATGGCGCGGTTAGATGCGGGAGAGGTCGAATTGAAGCTGGAGCCTTTACGCATAGACGAAGTCATCAACGCGGCTCTCAAGCATTGCAAGAGCGTGCTCGGCAACCGGACGATTCAAATCAAAATTCCGGAGGGTCTGCCGCGGGTCCGCGTGGATCTGTCGCGCGCAAAGGAAGTGCTCGTTCAATTGCTCGAGAATGCCAACCAGTATTCGCCGGCGGAACAGCCCATCACGATCTCGGCCGAATTGAGTGGCGGCTTTGTAACGACCAGCGTGGCCGACCGCGGCGCCGGTATCGGCGATCCCGAGCAGAGTCTCATCTTCGAGAAATTTTACCGTGGCGAAGATCAGCGATACAGCGTACAGGGAACCGGAATGGGGCTTCCGATCGCGAAGGCAATCGTCGAGGCGCACGGCGGTTCCATTAGTTTGATGAGCCAGCGCGGCCACGGCTCCGTCTTTTCCTTCACGCTTCCGGTGGATCGAGGCCGCTGAGAGGAACATGCCTTCCGCCACCATCCTCATCGTGGACGACGAGCCGCAGATCCGGCGCGTCATGCGGACGACTTTGGTTTCGCACGGCTACGCCGTGACGGAAGCGCCCAGCGGCGACGCGGCGCTCGAGGAGTTTCGCACCGGACGCGTCGATCTGATTCTTCTCGATGTCAACATGCCGGGACGATCCGGGCTCGAAACGTGCCGCGAGATTCGCGAATCGAGCGATGTGCCCATCATCATGCTCACAGTCCGCAATACCGAGCGCGACAAAGTGCAGGCCCTCGATGCCGGCGCCGATGACTATGTCGTGAAGCCGTTCGGCGTCGATGAATTAATGGCGCGGATCCGCGCCGCACTCCGAAGGGCTGCACCCGCAGAGTCTATTCCGCCCTTCCATTCGACCGATTTGAGGATTGATTTTGAAAAGCGCGTCGTGACCGTGAAAGAGGATGCCGTCCGGCTGACGCCGAAAGAATTCGAATTGCTGCGCCACCTTGTCGCAAATCAAGGGAAAGCGATCGGACACAGACGCCTTCTTCAGGCTGTGTGGGGACCGGACTACGGCGAGGAGACGGAGTATCTGCGGGTGTTCATCAATCAACTGCGCAAGAAGATCGAGCCTGATTCACGCCATCCGCGCTACATTCATACCGAACCGTGGGTCGGCTATCGCTTCGATCCTCCGCCCGGCAAATCTCGCGCCACTCGCTCCTCGAAATAATCGTTCAGCGCATCGGGCGAACGGCATCCAGGTCCAGGTTCAACTCCAGCACATTCACGCGGGGCTCGCCCAGGAATCCGAACTGGCGTCCTTCGGTGTGTTTTCTTACCAGCGCGCGCACGTCCGACTCATCCATGCCTCGCTCGTGGGCCACGCGCGGCACTTGAAATTCCGCCGCTGCGGGTGAAATGTCCGGATCGAGACCCGATCCCGATGCCGTGACGAGATCCACCGGCACGCTCGCATTGGGATTCTCGGCGCGCAGAGCCTGCACGCTCGCACTGACACGGTCGAGCAACGCCTTGTTTGTCGGCCCCAGGTTCGACCCGCTTGACGATCCTGCATCGTAACCGGCTGCGCCCGCCGCGGATGGCCGCGAGTGAAAGTAGCCCGGCGCCGTGAACGGTTGCCCGATCAGCCTCGAGCCCTGGATGGTTTGGCCCACTTGTATCAATTCTCCGTTCGCTTGACGGGGAAACATCACCTGCGCCAGTCCTGTCACGACGAGCGGGTAAATGATTCCGAGTAGCACGGTCGTCACAAGAGTCATCCAGACCGAGATGAGAAGGTTTTTTTTCACGTTTTCCTCACGCCAGACCGATCCGCGTAATCAGCATGTCAATCAGCTTGATTCCAATAAACGGCGCAACGATTCCACCGAATCCGTAAATGAGCAGATTGCGCCGCAGCAACGCTTCCGCTCCCAGCGGACGGTACCTCACGCCGCGCAGCGCCAGCGGAACGAGCGCGATGATAATCAACGCGTTGAAAATCACGGCGGACAGCACGGCCGATTCCGGCGTCTTCAGCGACATCACATTCAGCACGTTCAATTGCGGAAACGCTCCTGCAAACATCGCCGGAATAATCGCGAAGTACTTGGCTACGTCATTCGCCACGGAGAATGTTGTCAGCGACCCGCGCGTGATCAGAAGCTGCTTGCCGATTTCGACGATTTCAATCAGCTTCGTCGGATTGGAATCGAGATCCACCATGTTGCCGGCCTCTTTGGCGGCCTGTGTCCCGGCATTCATGGCCACGCCCACGTCGGCCTGTGCGAGGGCTGGAGCGTCGTTGGTTCCATCGCCAGTCATCGCCACCAGTTTTCCTTTTGCCTGTTCGCTTCGGATCAGCGCAAGCTTGTCTTCCGGCTTCGCCTGCGCGAGAAAATCGTCCACGCCGGCTTCGCGCGCGATAGCCGCAGCCGTGAGCGGGTTGTCTCCCGTAATCATCACCGTGCGAATTCCCATCGCTCGCAGTTGGTCAAAGCGCTCGCGCATCCCGCCCTTTACGATATCTTTCAGGTAGATCGTCCCCAGAATGCGCCGATCCTCCGCCACCAGTAGCGGCGTTCCGCCCGCGCCCGAAATCGCTTTCACGGCCTCCTCCACTTCCGCCGGAACCCGATTTCCGCTCTCCGCTGCATATCGGACAATCGCGTCAAATGCGCCCTTCCGGATTTCGCGCCCGTCAAGGTCCACTCCGGACATTCGCGTGGTAGCCGAGAAGGGAATGAACGTCGTGCCGTATGGCGAAAGTTCGCGGCCGCGCAGCCCGTATTTTTCCTTTGCGAGCACGACGATGGACCGGCCCTCCGGAGTTTCATCTGCCAAGGACGCCAGTTGCGCTGCGTCGGCCAGGTCGACTTCCTTCACGCCGGGCGCTGGAATCAATTCCGTCGCCCGCCGGTTGCCGAGCGTGATCGTGCCTGTCTTATCGAGCAGCAGCGTGTCCACGTCGCCCGCTGCTTCCACTGCCCGCCCCGACATCGCCAGCACGTTTCTTTGCACAACGCGGTCCATGCCCGCAATCCCGATCGCTGAGAGCAATCCTCCGATCGTTGTGGGAATCAGGCAGACGAGAAGCGAAATCAGCACGAAAATGGATTGCGGAGCGCCGCTGTAGATCGCCATGGGCTGCAGCGTCACCACCGCCAGAAGAAAAATGATGGTGAGCCCGGCGAGCAGTATGTTCAAAGCGATTTCGTTGGGCGTCTTTTGCCGCTCGGCCCCTTCCACAAGCTTGATCATCCGGTCCAGAAACGTTTCTCCCGGATTCGCAGTGATTTTCACAGTGATTTGATCGGAGAGCACGCGTGTTCCGCCGGTGACCGCCGATCGGTCGCCGCCGGACTCGCGGATTACTGGAGCGGATTCCCCGGTGATCGCGGATTCGTCCACCGACGCCACGCCGATCACCACTTCACCGTCACCCGGTATGAATTCGCCCGCCGATACCACGACGATATCGTCGATGCGCAGGTTCGACCCGGTCACCTCTTCGACTGTGCCGTCCGGCTTCATGCGCCGTGCCATGGTTTCCGCGCGAGCTTTGCGAAGCGTTTCCGCTTGCGCTTTCCCGCGCCCTTCCGCCATGGCCTCCGCAAAATTCGCGAATAGCACCGTAAACCACAGCCACAGCGTGATCTGCACTGCGAATCCAACGCCGGGCAAGTGGCTAACGATATAGCGCGCTAAATCCACCGTCGTGATCACCGCGCCCACTTCCACCACGAACATTACCGGGTTCTTCATCAGCGTCCGCGGGTTGAGCTTCAGCACCGAATCCATCAGCGCCCCGCTGACGATTCCGCCAGTCCACAACGACTTTCTTTGTTTGGACTTCGGGTGTGCTTCGCCCGGCGTCGGAGCCATCTCAGGAGTTATGGCCGTTTGTGTGCTCATGGACTTGCCTTAGAAAACCTTTCCGGCATGCATCAGCAGATGTTCGAGAATAGGTCCCAGGCTCAAGGCCGGGAAAAACGTCAGCGCGCCCACGATCAAAATCACCGACACCAGAAGAATACTGAAGAGCGGCGTCGTCACCGGGAAAGTCCCCGCCGATTCCGGCACGATCTTCTTGCCCGCCAGGTTTCCGGCGATTGCCAGCACCGGAATGACCATGAAGAATCTTCCCAGCAGCATGTCGAAACTGATGCTCGTGTTGTACCAGGGCGAGTTCCAGTTGCCGCCCGCGAATGCCGAACCGTTGTTTGCCGCGCCTTCCGTATAGGCGTACAGAATCTGTGACAATCCGTGCGGCCCCGGATTCGAGATTCCCGCTTTGCCGTACGGAGTCGCCACCCCGATCGCTGTGAAAGTAAGTATGATCAGCGAGAAGATGAGCACCGTCAGCATGGCCATCTTCACGTCGTAGGCTTCGATTTTCTTGCCGAGATATTCCGGCGTCCGGCCCACCATCAGTCCTGCAATGAACACCGCGAGAATCACAAACACAACCATTCCGTAAAGCCCGGCCCCCACTCCGCCGAACACGACTTCGCCCAGCATCATGTTGATCAGCGGGATCATCCCGCCCAGCGGCGTGAACGAATCGTGCATCGAGTTAACTGCGCCGCAGCTCGCGTCCGTTGTCACCGTCGCATATAGCGCCGAATCCGCAATCCCGAAGCGCACTTCCTTGCCTTCCATATTGCCGCCTGGCTGCGTGGCGCTGACTTTCTGATCTACTCCGTTCAGCAGCGGATTGCCCCTCGATTCGGCGGCGTAGGCGCAAACCACGCCGGTGACAAACAGCGCGGCCATCGCCGCCCAAACAGCCCAGCCGTGCCGCTGCGAGCCGGTCATCCGCCCGAGCGTGTAGGTCAATCCCGAAGGGATCGCGAAGATCATCACGAGCTGAAGGAAATTTGTAAGCGGAGTCGGATTCTCGAACGGGTGCGCGCTATTGACGTTGAAGAATCCTCCGCCGTTCGTGCCCAGAATCTTAATGGCTTCCTGCGACGCCACCGGCCCCTGCGCGATCACCTGCTCCGTCACCGTTTGCGTGGTGCTCCTGCCGTCGGCTCCAGTCTGCGAGACGGTTTGTGGATTCAGCAGCTTTGCCGTGTCGTACGGCCGGAGATTCTGAATCATGCCCTGTGAGACAAATATCAGAGCAATCACCAGACATGCGGGCAGCAGCACCCATAGAATACCGCGCGTGAAATCGACCCAGAAATTGCCGATTGTCTTCTTCTCGCGCCGGGCAATTCCTCGGATCACCGCGATGGCCAGAGCAATTCCCACTGCGGCGGACGCGAAGTTGTGGTACGCCAGCCCCGCCATCTGCGTGAAATAACTCATCGTCGTTTCGGGCGTGTAGGCTTGCCAGTTTGTGTTCGTCGTAAAGGAAGCGGCCGTGTTGAACGCGAGGTCCGGCGCAACGGCGGCCAGGCGCTGTGGATTCCACGGCAGCCACTGCTGCACCCTCTGGATGAGGTAAAGCACGAGCATCGACACGCCGCTGAACAGCAGCATCGAAGCCGCGTATTCGGTCCACGGCATTTGCCGGGTTTCGTCCACACCGGTCAGGCGGTACAGCAAACGCTCGACCGGCCGGGCTACCGCGTCGAAAAACGTCTTCTCGCCGGAAAACACGCGCGCCATGTAGACGCCGAGCGGTTTGGCAAGCGCAAAGATCACCAATAGAAATAAGAAGATTTGAAACCAGCCATTCGCAGTCATGTCAGAATTTCTCCGGCCAGAGCAATGCCGCCAGCAGGTAGCAAAGCACCAGCACGCAAATTCCCAGTAGTACGACGTTGCCGAGCATGATTCTCGCTCCTTACTTCAACTGCTCACATCCCCACACGTACGCCACGGCCACAACGAAAAATCCAATCGCGCACATCACAAAAATGAAATCACGCATCGCTGCTTACTCCTCAGGTCGCCCAGGGGACCCCCCATGTTTACGCAAGCTAGAATTTGACCAGTATCGACATGTCGATAAACGATTCATCCCTGCGCAGGTCCGGGAAAAAGACACCGGAGGTGTTGCCAGGTGTGCCGCAGGCCTGTTCCGCGGGCCCCAGGGCCGTTTGCCCGGACGAAGCACCGTTGCTGCAGGCGAAGAATTGGGGGAAACCGTTGTTTCCGCCTGGAGGTGTAATCCCGCCACGGCCAGACCAATAGGGCACGTTCGCGTGGCGATAATCATATTCCCAGCGAAAAGTGATGTATTGTTTGGGCATATAGTCAAACGTGAGTGACGAATCCCACGCTTTGAATGGGTCCCCGGGATTCTCCGTAAAATAGGGCGAATTCGTCGCCGCGGTTACGGCCGTCTCTCCGTTGATTGGCGGCAGCAGCACCAGATAGCGCCCCGGATTGTTGATCTTCCCCCCGCCGAGCGTCAGACCGAACTTGTCTCTGTCGAACCACCAGCGGTTATAGAGCATGAAGCCCAGAAAGCTCTGCTTGGGACCGCCCTTCTTATCTCCGTAACAGCTCACGCCGCCACCGAATTCACAACCCGCATCGCCGGTGAGGCTGAACGCCATCTTATCGAGATGCTCCCTATCAGGCTTGTCGAAGTATTTGACCTCGATGCTGTTGTCGGTGTGGATGCGCTCGCGGTGAGGTGTGAAGAGGTCATCCTGACCCAGCCCGTAATTGTTGGAGATGACGTTGATGTAGCTCGTCGGGGTCCATTTTAGCTGGCCGCCGAGACCCGGCGTGTGGTTGGCCGAAGCATACGATTGCCATCCATTGATGAACCACGGTTCGATCTTCAAATGTGGCGTGAGGAAAATCTGTACGCGCACACCGTTGAAAAACCAGGGAGTGTTGGAGGAAACGTAAGAGGGTTGATAGGCCCAATTGTCGAAGTTGTAGTAACTGAACAGGCCGATGTACGAAAGGAAGATTCCTGCGTCCACATTGATCCCGCTCAGCACGTTGAAGTGATATCCGCCGTATGCCTCCGATAGATAACGGTACGCACTGACGAGATCCCATTGGCCGTGCCCCGGGCTGGGGTCATTCCTTGGCGTCGTCGCGGAGTACATGCCCAACTGTGTCATCAGCCGCGCCCGGACGTTGTCGTAGTGGAAGTCGCCCCCCACGCCGAGCTGCTCCAGTTGGACTTCTTGCGACCGGAAAAGCTCGCTCGATCCGCCGATCGAGTGGTCCGTCGGGTGGTTGTAGTCGTAGACGTAGTTAACGTCCGCCCGGATTTCCGGTGTAAAGAATTTCGAATCCCAAAAGATCTCTTTCGTGCGCGGATTGCCGTTTAGCCAGGTCCAGTCCGCGTCCGAAAAGGGTTCCACTTTGGCAGGCTCTGCCGGTGCCGCCTCCTTGTTTACAGCAACTGCTGCTTCCTGCGAAATCGGGGCAGCGGCAACGAACGGCGTAACAGGAACCGACGCTTTTGCGGAAGCAACCACAGTCGTGGGCTGCGTCTCCGCCTTGTGCTGCTTCAGCTCTGATTCGAGCTCCTCGATGCGCTTCTTCATGGCATCGAGTTCTTTCGCAATGGCGGGCGGTATTTGCTGATCTCCGGCACCCGCCTGTTGATTGACGGGTTGGCCGCTTGTTTGTGCGAAGCAAGGATGTGGCCCCAACATCAAGGCGAGCGCACAGAAAACGATCTGTGACTTACAGCATGACACGAACTTCAGCATGGAGGTTTTCTCCTTTTCCAGGTATATGTCGCTCATCTGTGTTCCTTTGGGTTCAGCCAAACCTTTCCGGAGAAGATTTAACGTCTGCCGGGCATTTTAGGCTATGTGGCGCCTTACGCTATCCGCCTCGGGGAAACGCCGGTGTAGTTTGCGTCACTCGTTTTTCCCGAGCGTGGCACCACAGCCGCGATGGGAAGGGTTGTCTCAACATAACTCAGCCGCTCAGGTCGCGGGTCCTGCCGCTCCGTCGTGCGCCTGCTGGCTTTCCCATCCTGGATCGCAACAACGCGCTTCTCGCCACCCTTTGCTCCGGCAGACGAGCCCTGTGGACTTCTTGGGTGCAATTCATCGCGCCGGAACTGAATTAGAACGTACAAATAAAAAATACAAGCCACGCCCGCCAAAATCGAGAATAGGAGTCCCGTGGAAACCTCCTTCCGCCGCAAAATGCTAACGCGACTGCAAGCGGAGGTTCTTCCCTGAGAACCCTACGCTCCCCGCATCAGGAAGGAATAAACAACCCGTAAGGATTTCGTAAGGGTCGGGAGGGAGAGGACACATTTCGAATCGGCAGGAAGCAGGCAATCTTCACAGTCATTTACAGCGTACATGACTTGAATTTACTTTTCATTCGTGCAAGCTTGATTTGGAGGCGAAACTCGGCCGGGAAGTTCCGGTGGATGAGGGCAACGATAGTGTTGGAGATAACGATGGCGGAGGTGAAGCTGAAATTGAGTCAGTCTTTTGAATACGCGAGGACGACTCGATGACCGGCCGCCATCGAGTTGTCATTATTGGCGGCGGTTTCGGCGGTCTGAGCCTCGCCCTCAAACTCAAGAACGCCCCCGTCGATGTCACATTGCTCGACCGCCACAATTACCACGTGTTTCAACCTCTGCTCTATCAGGTTGCAACCGGCTCTCTTTCCCCGGCAAATATCACCGCCCCTTTGCGCCAGGTCCTGAAACGCAGCAAGAACACTCGAGTCTTGCTCGCCGAGGCGGTTCACATTGACGCAGCGAAGCGTCGCGTGATCTTGAGCGACGGCGTACTTGACTACGACACCCTGGTCGTTGCCACCGGCGCGAGCCATCAGTATTTTGGGCATGACGAATGGGAACAGTTCGCTCCGGGTCTCAAAACAATTGAAGACGCTACGGAAATGCGCGGCAAAGTGTTGCTCGCTTTCGAAGCCGCGGAACGCGAGAGCGATCCGGCGAAGCTGCGCGCATGGCTCACCTTCATCATCGTCGGTGCAGGCCCCACGGGAGTCGAGCTGGCCGGTGCGCTCGGAGAGATTGCCAACGACACGCTGCGCCACGATTTCCGCGAGATTGACCCCACCACCGCGAACATCATCCTTGTCGAGGGCGCCGATCGCGTGCTTCCCACCTACCCGCCCGGGCTTTCCACCGCAGCGGAAAAAATGGTCGCGCGGATTGGCGTCACGATTCGCAAGAATGCCATGGTCGTAGGCATAAGCAAGGACTCGGTAACCATCCGGGAAGGTGAGCGCACGGAAACGATTCCCGCTCGCACGGTTCTGTGGGCTGCCGGCGTTCTTGCATCTCCGCTCGGGCGTATTTTAGCGGACGAGGCCGGTGCCCAGCTCGACAGGGCCGGCCGCGTCGTCGTTGCGCCCGACTGCACGGTCGCCGGGCGTCCGGAAATTTTCGTGATCGGCGATCTCGCGAATTTCAGCCACCAGACGGGAAAGCCGCTCCCCGGCATAGCTCAGCCCGCGATTCAGCAGGGGCACTACGTTGCGTCCGTGATCCGCCGCCGGCTGCGCGGCGAAAAGGATTTCCAGCTGTTTCACTATTTGGACAAGGGAAACCTGGCAACCATCGGACGCGGAGCGGCGGTCGCGGATTTAAATTGGGTGCATCTCTCCGGCTTCCCGGCGTGGCTGATCTGGATTTTCATCCACCTGCTCTACATTGTGCAGTTCCAGAATCGCCTGCTCGTGCTTTTGCAGTGGGCGGGGTCTTACGTCACCTATGGCCGCTCAGCGCGCTTGATCACCGGCAGAAATCGCCTGCCTCTGGACTTGTGAATCATGTCAGGGAGCCACGTCGTCAGCGTGAACGCGGCCCGCGCGGATTGCTTTCACGAGCGCGGCGTGATCCTGCTCGGTTTGGTCCGCGTAGGCGGTGGCAAATTTCGCGATGGCTTGGTCGAAAGCCCCCTTCTTCCCCAGGTATCCCGCAATTTTCGCACCGTCTCCGGTTCGCGCATGTGCGCGCGCTAGCGCCCATCCGCAAATCGTGACGTACTCGATCCAATCCTCCTTCGTCATTA
>Ga0307479_10005004_pt1 | contig 12157 bp, 7 predicted proteins | sample atmos_gasesECM4C_FD_203743 | JGI IMG/M metagenome (GOLD analysis project Ga0307479, IMG submission 203743) | Hardwood forest soil microbial communities from Morgan-Monroe State Forest, Indiana, United States - atmos_gasesECM4C_515 | ecosystem: Environmental > Terrestrial > Soil > Temperate...
CGATGCCGTCACCGCCAGCTGCACCCCGTTGGCCACCAGCGGTCCCGACACGCAGGTCCGGATCCGCTCGGCCAGCTCGGCCGCATCCTCGAGATCGTCGACCGGCTCGCACAGCACCGCGAACTCGTCGCCACCGAGGCGGGCCACCGTATCGCCAGAGCGCAGCGCGGTCTTCAGCCGGTCGGCCACCCCCAGCAGGACGGCGTCGCCGGCGTCGTGGCCCAGGCTGTCGTTGACGACCTTGAAGTGGTCGACGTCCATGAACAGCACGGCCAGGCGCCGGTGCAGCCGGGGCGCCTGGGCCAGAGCGTGCTCGAGGCGGTCCACGAACAGCGCCTTGTTGGGCAGCTCGGTCAGCGAGTCGTGGATGGCCCGGTGCCGGATCTCCTCGACCAGGAGGGCGTTCTCCAGCGCCCCGGCCGCGATGCCGGCCACGCCCTCGAGCAGCTCCCGCTCGCGCGTCCCGAAGGGCTCGAAGCCGATGGGGCTGGCCACGATCAGCCAGCGCCGGGGCGAGATGGTCTCCGAAAGGGGCACCCCGAACTCACCGCCGGAGGGCGGGATGAAGTCGATACGGGCGTGCCGGCAGGCCAGCAACGACCGGGTGGCGCGCACCACGGCCAGCTCCACGTCGCCCAGTGCCACCGACGCGTTCACCTCGGCCGCGGCCAGCAGCAGGCCCTGGGCCCGCTGGGTCTGGCGCCGGGCCTGGCTGTACTCCCGCAGCACCAGGTTCAGGACGGCCAGCGGGATGGCGCCGAGGGCCAGGGCCGACGGCTGGGCGGCACCACCGATGCCGGCCAGCAGCCCGATGGCCAGCCCGCCGGTCCAGACCATCAGCCGCACCTGCAGACCGTTGGTGAGCTCGCGCCTGACCGACTTGCCCTCGTTGAACGAGATGATGAGGGAGACGGCCAGCGCGCTGACCACCATGAACACGGCCGCCCCCGCGACCGCCGCGCCCAGCACCCGCGGCGACACGTGGCCCGGGTGCACGGGAGCGAGGGCACGGGTCACCACCAGGCCCAGTCCGGTGGCCGTGACGATCTGGCCGCTGTTGAACAGGAAACGGGCCAGCGGCCGCCGCCGGATGCACTGGCCCAGGGCGCTGGCCGCGGCGAACACGACCAGCGTGCCGAGGACCGGCAGCAGCAGGGCCATGGCCACGAAGAACCCCTCGTCCAGGTGGAAGGCCTCGGTCTCCTCGTTCCGCAGCACCAGCAGCGGGAAGGCCCAGCTGAGGGCCAGCAGGACCGTCAGCGGCACCAGCTTCAAGCCGGGTCCGAAGCCGCCACGGCGGGCGAGGCTGGCCGCGAGGGCCAGGGTGGCCAGCCCGCTCGCCGTGGCGGCCGCGATAGTGACGCGGACCTTGAAGGGAAGGACCACGCGGCTACTCCCAGAACCCGTACCAGGACGAGCCGTACCACGACGACCCGTACCAGGAGGAGGCGTCCGGCTGCCCGTACCACGACGACCCGTACCAGGACGAGGCGTACCACGACGACCCGTACCAGGACGAGGCGTACCACGAAGAGGCGTACCACGACGAGGCGTACCACGACGAGGCCGTCCAGCTGCCGGTGGTGTAGGCCAGGGGATCCCACAGCAGCAGCTGGATGGTCAGGGTGCCCTGGACCACGGTGCCCAGCGGATCGTTGGCCGCCACCTGGACCGAGCCACGGCTGCCGTCCAGGGTGCCGAGGCCGTTGGAGCGGCCGTTGCCGATGTTGGCGACGCCCAGCGGAGCCCGGTAGGCGGCGTTGTAGGCATCGATGACACCGGCGCCGACCGCCATCCGGTCGGTGGAGGCGTCGGACCGGGCCGTCGAGGTCAGGGCGTACTTGACCCGGTCCGGCGCCATGGTGGGGTTGGCCTGCAGCATCAGGGCGACCGACCCCGAGACCACACCGGTCGCCATCGAGGTGCCGCTGCCCTTGCGGTAGTTGGTGTCGACGTAGTTCGGGAACTGGGTGTCCACCGCGCTGCCGGGGGCCCGCAGCGACACGATGTGGGCACCGGGCGCCACCACGTCGGGCTTGGCCAGGCCGTCGGCCGCGGTCGGGCCGTGGGCGCTGAAGTTGGGCAGCTCGTCGTCGCCGGTCCCCGGCGTGCCCCGGTCGTCGACGGCGCCCACGGTGATGACCCACGGGTCGTCACCGGGCTTGGAGATCGTCCGCGGGTTGGGGCCGAGGTTGCCGGCCGAGACCACCACGACCATGCCCGCCGACCACGCCTTCTCCACCGCGTAGTTCAGGGGGTCGGTCTGGTAGCTCTGGGTGCCGTTGGTCCCCAGCGACAGGTTGATGACCTTGATGTTGTACTTGGACTGGAACGAGACCGCGAACTGGAGGGCCGCGATGACGTTGCTGACGTCGGCCGAGCCGTCCCGCCCGGCGATCTTGATCGACAGCAGGTTGGCCTGGGGGGCCACGCCGGTGAACTGGCCGTTGGACATGGCGCCGTTGCCGCCGATGATGCCGGCGATGAAGGTGCCGTGGCCGTAGTTGTCGGTGCAGTCCGACTCACCCGAGAGGTTCTCGCAGGGAGCGGAGGCGCCGGTCAGGTCGTCGGTGACCGTCACCACCCGGCCGGCCAGGTCGGGGACGGCGTCGATGCCGGTGTCGATGAGGGCGACGGTGACCCCGCTGCCGGTGTTGCCCGCCGACCACATCCGGTTGGCGCCGACCACCTGGGGGTAGACCGAGTTCGGCGTGCCCGAGCCGCCGCCGCCCTGCACCTGGACCTTGCGGTCGAGGGAGATGACGCGCACGCCTGGGTCCGACGCCAGGGTCGGGACGGCCCGGGCCGGGACGGTGGCCGAGAAGCCGTTGATCAGCGGCAGGTCACGGCTGACGGTGCCGCCGGATCGGGAGACGGCGCGCTCGGGAGTATCGCCGGCACCGCTGACCTTCTGGACGATGATGTGGACGGTGCCGCTGACGTGCTGGAGGGCCTGGTCGACGACGGCGATGGCCGGCCGCACCGGCGAGCCGGACTGCGAGGTGCCCGGCAGCACGACGGCGAGGGCCAGGCAGGCCGCCCCCAGGGCCATGAAGACGCGGCGCGGCAAATACGCGGTCTTGACCTCGTTCATCCCCTGGGGCTCCCCTCCACGAAAGACCACTGACATTGTCAGGTCCACCACGTTCTGTGTACATAGCCTTGACTTGTCAATTGGTTATGGCTCGTTGGGACTAGGCCGTCCTGACTAAAGGGGCGCTCGGCGCAATCCGCCTTGGCGCCGTCCGGAAAATCCCCCGAAGGAGGTGGCCAAATTGGACGCGATCAGCACCGAGGGGCTCTCGAAGTCCTTCGGGAAGACCGAGGCCCTCGTGGCGCTGAACCTGCGGGTTCCCGAGGGAGAGGTGATCGGCTACCTCGGGCCCAACGGCGCGGGCAAGACCACGACCATCCGGTTGCTGCTGGGCCTGATCACGGCCACGGCCGGCCACGCCGACCTGTTCGGGATCGACTGCCAGCGCCAGCCGGTCGAGGCCCACCGCCGCCTCGCCTACGTGCCGGGAGAGGCCGCCCTGTGGCCCGCGTTGACCGGTGAGGAGACGCTGCACCTGCTGGGAGCCGTCCACGGGAAAATGGACGCCCGCTACCGCGATGTCCTCATCGCCCGGTTCCAGCTGGATCCGTCCAAGCGGGTGCGGGCCTATTCGAAGGGCAACCGCCAGAAGCTGATCCTGATCGGCGGCCTGATGACCAGGGCCGACCTGCTGCTGCTGGACGAGCCGACCAGCGGGCTCGATCCGCTGATGGAGCAGGCCTTTCGGGAGTGCGTGCGCGAGGCCCGGGAACGGGGCCAGACCGTCTTCCTGTCGTCCCACATCATGAGCGAGGTCGAGGCGTTGTGCGATCGCGTCGCCATCCTGCGGGCCGGACGCCTGATCGAGGTCGGCACCATGGCCGAGCTACGCCACCTCTCGGCCCTGTCGATCGAGCTCCAGTTCGACGGCACCCCGCCCGATCTGTCCACCGTGCCCGGCGTCTCCCACGTCACGGTGCACGGCAACCGGGTGCGATGCCAGGTGACGGGGCCGGTCGAACCGCTGCTCGACGCCCTCGCCGGCCGGGGCGTGCGCCACCTCCTCAGCCGGGAGCCCTCCCTGGAGGAGCTGTTCCTGGCCCACTACGGGGCGACGTCGCCCGAGGAGTCCGATGCCGCTTGACGGCCCGTCGACGGTCGTCACCAGGCTGACGGCGCGCCGGGCGGTCCGCTCCGGCGCCATCTGGGGCGGGGTGTTCGGCCTGTACGTGGCCGCGTCGGCGGCCGGGTACGCCACCACCTATCCGACGCCGGCGGCGCGGGCCAGGCTGGCCCGCACGCTCGGAGGGAACTCCGGGCTGGCGGCCCTGCTCGGTCCGGCCCGGCGGCTGGACACCGTCGCCGGGTTCACCTCGTGGCGGACCATGGGCGTGCTGACCGTGGTCGGCGCCATCTGGGCCATGCTCCTCGCGGCCCGGCTGCTGCGCGGCGAGGAAGAGGAGGGGCGCTGGGAGCTGCTCCTCTCGGGCCGGACCACCCGGGGGCTGGCCGCGGCCCAGGCCATGGCCGGGCTCGGGGCCGGCCTGATCACGCTCTGGGCCGAGACGGCGACGGTCGCGGTGTGGGTGGGGTGGTCGGGCAAGGTCCACTTCTCGACCGCCGGATCCCTGTTCCTGGCCACGGCGCTCATGGCCGGCGCCGCGGCGTTCCTGGCGGTCGGCGCGCTGACCGGACAGCTGGCGGCCACCCGCCGGCAGGCCAACGGGATCGCGGCCGGCGTGCTGGGGGTCTCGTTCCTCATCCGGATGGTGGCCGACTCGAGCGCGCAGCTGGCGTGGCTGCGCTGGGCCAGCCCCCTCGGCTGGGCCGAGGAGCTGCGGCCCCTCACCGGGTCGCGACCAGTGGCGCTGGTGCCCGTGGTCATCTGGGTCGCGGTCCTCGCCACCACCGCGTTCGTGCTGGCGGCCAAGCGGGATCTGGGCGCCAGCGCCCTGCCGAGCCGAGACGCGCCACCGCCCCACACCGGCCTGCTGGGCAGCCCGGCGGGGCTCGCCGTGCGCCTGACCGGTCCGGTGGCCATCGGGTGGATCACCGGACTGGCCGCCCTGGGTCTCGTCCTCGGGCTGGTGGCGCAGACCGCGGCCAGCGCCATCACCGGCTCGGCCAGCATCGAGAAGGCCATCCGCCGGCTCGGCGGCTACCGCCTGGGCGCGGCGTCCTACCTCGGGGTGGCCCTGGTCATCGCCGCGGCGCTGGTGGCCTTCGCCGCCGCCGGGCAGGTGGCCGCGGCGCGCGACGAGGAGGCGGCGGGCCACCTCGACCACCTGCTGGCCCGGCCGGTGAGCCGAACCCGCTGGCTGGCGGCGCGGCTCACCATCGGCGCCGCACTCGTCATCGCGGCCAGCGTCGTGACCGGGTTGGCCGCCTGGGTGGGCGCGGCCACCCAGCACAGCGGGCTGGGCCTCGGCCAGCTGGTCCAGGCCGGCCTCAACATGGCGCCGCCCGCCCTGTTCGTGCTCGGTGCCGGCGCCCTGGTCTACGGCGTGTGGCCACGGGCCGCGACCGGGGCGACCTACGCACTGGTGGCCTGGTCCTTCCTGATCGAGCTGGTCGCCTCCCTCGTCACCACCAACCGGCTGCTGCTCGACACTTCCGTGCTCTCCCACATCACGCCCGCGCCGGCGGCCAATCCCGACTGGACGGCGGCGGCCTGGCTGACCGGGCTCGGCGTGCTGGGCGCCGCGGTCGGGATCATCCGCTTCGACCGGCGCGACCTGGCCGGCGCCTGAGTACCCTGCACCCCGATGGCGCGGCAGGTGATCCTGGTGCACGGCGCCTGGCACGGCGCCTGGGCCTGGGAGCGGGTCCTCCCGTTGCTGGCGGCCGCGGGCGTGGATGCGGTCGCGGTCGATCTGCCCGGCCACGGAGCCGACCGGGGGCCGCTGGGGGATCTGCACGGCGACGCCTCCCGTGTCCGCAGCCAGCTGGACCGGGCCACGTCCGAGGTGGTGCTGGTCGGTCACTCCTACGGAGGGGCGGTGATCACCGAGGCGGGCGATCACCCCGCGGTGGGCCACCTGGTCTACCTGTGCGCCTTCGCGCCGGATGCGGGGGAGTCGTGCACGAACGCGGCCGCCGACGAGGCCGCGAGCATCTCGCACGAGGGCCGACCGGACCTGAGGGCCGGGTTCGTAATGGGAGCCGACGGCACGGTGACGCTCGACCATGACACCGCGGCCACCTGCTTCTACCACGACTGCGGCGCCGACGCGGCCGCCTGGGCCCTGGCCCGGCTCGGGCCCCAACCCCTCATCACCGTCCAGCAAACGCCCGAGGTGGTGGCGTGGCGGGTCAAGCCCTCCACCTACGTGGTCTGCCGCGACGATCTGGCCATCCATCCCGACCTCCAGCGGCTGATGGCCCGGCGGTGCACGACCAGCGTCGAGTGGCCGACCGGGCACTCGCCGTTCCTGTCCCGCCCCGAGCTGGTGGCAGAGCTGCTGGCCGGCCTGGCGCGCGCCTGAGCGCGGCTAGACGTCGCGCGCCGAGGTCACCACCTCGACCAGGGCCGGACCGCCCTCGACCGCCATGGCCTCCTCGAGGGCCAGGCGCAGATCCTGAGGGCGCTCGACCCGCCAGCCCCTGCCGCCGCACAGCCGGGCGAACTCGGCGAAGTCGGGGTTGACCAGGCGGGTCTGCCAGACTGGCCGCAGGGCCCCGACCTGTTCGCGGGAGATCTTGCCGAGCTCGTCGTTGTTGAGCAGGACGTGGGTGATGGGCATGGCGTGGCGCACGGCCGTGGTGAACTCGGCCAGGTACTGCCCGAAGCCGCCGTCGCCGCTGACCGACACGACCTTGCGCCCGCTCTCGCGGGTCGCGGCCCACGCGCCCATGGCCGCGGGGAACCCGAACCCGATCGAGCCGAGGTAGCCCGACATGATCACCTGCTGGCCGGGGCGGGTCTCGAAGTAGCGGCCGAAGGAGTAGGTGTTGTTGCCCACGTCGACCGCGATCACGGCATCCTCCGGCACCGTCTCGGTCAGATGGGCGAACACGTGGGCGGGATGCATGCGGCCCCGCCCGTCGGCCAGGACGGCGCGCGCCGCTTTCTCGGCTCTCCACCGCTTCCACTGGGCGGCGATGGACGCCCGTTGCCCGGCGCCATCGGCCTGAGGCAGCGCCCGGCGGAGCAGCGCGAGGGTGCGGCCAATTTCCCCCCAGAGCGGTACGTCGACAGGATGGAATTTGCCGAGCATCATGCGGTCGAAGTCCACCTGGATGGTGGGCACGTAGGTCGCGATCCCGGTGTGTTCGGAGAACGACGCGCCGAGCACCAGCAGGCAGTCGCTGCGGCCCATGTGGATCGAGGCGACGGGTATGCCGGAGCGCCCCAGCACGCCACAGGCCAGGGGATGGCTGTCGGGGACGATGCCCTTGGCCTTGAAGGTGGTGATGATGGCGGCCCCGAGGTGTTCGGCCAGCCCGAGGATCTCCTCGGTGTAGCCCCGGGCCCCGTTCCCGCAGATGATCACCGGCCGTGAGGACCGCCCCAACAGCTCGGCGGCGCGCCCCACCTCGGCCTCGGGGGGTGCGATGGCCGGGGCCGCCACCCGCCCCTCCCGCGGCCTCGGCACCGGCTCGGCCACCCCCGGGAGCTCCTGGACCTCGTCGGGGAAGATCAGGTGGGCCACGTCGCGGTTGACGATGGCGTGCTTCATGGCCAGCGCGGCCAGCTCGGTGGCGTTCTCCGGTCGCTGCACCGTCTGGCTCCACTCGGCCACGGCCGAGAACGCCGCGGCCAGGTCGACCTCCTGAAAGGTCCCCGGCCCCAGGACCTGGGACTTGACCTGCCCGGTCAGGGCCACGATGGGCACCCGGTCGACCTTGGCATCCCACAGCCCGGTCAGCAGGTTGGTGGCGCCCGGACCGGCGATGGTCATGCAGGCCGCGGGCCGGCCGCTGACCTTGGCGTAGCCCGAAGCGGCGAAGGCGGCCGCGCCCTCGTGGCGGATGCCGACGTAGGTGATCCGACCGTCCTCCTCGGCCTTGCGGAAGGCGTCGGCCAGCCCCAGATTCGAATGACCGACCATGCCGAACACGGTGTCGAGGCCCCATCCGCACAGCACGTCGACCAGCTGGTCCATGAGCGATATCCGCTCCTCGGCGACCGGTACCTCCACATAGACGCCGTCGGGCCGCTCCTCGACCGGGTAGGCCACGGCCGCATCCTTGAACCCGGGCGGCGGCGTGCCGGTCCGGGGGTCGTACTCGTAGGCGTGCCACGGGCAGATGAGGTACCCGTCGGCGATCTGGCCGTCGCCCAGCGGCCCGCCCTGGTGCGGGCAATGGTTGTCGAGGGCGCCGTAGCCGCCCGCCGTCCGGGTCAGGCACAGCGCTCGACCGTTGGCGATCACGGTCGTCACCCGTCCTTCCTCGAGCCCATCGGTGTCGACTCGCACCCAGGTCGTCAGGCTCATGTGACCCCCTTCTGGTCCGGCCCGCGCCCAGTCTGCCCGGAGGGGCCGGAGCGTCGGGTCGGGGGCCGATCCACGGCTCGGGTGGCCGGAGCCATGGCTCGGGGCCGAGGCCGGATCCGCGGCTCGGCGCCAGTGTCCCATTTGTCAGGAGTGTGAGCCGGGTCGCCCGACCCAAATGGGGGAGATCCGGAGGAGCGGCGTGAAGATTGGCGGCCAACGCTCCGATGGTGATGGGCGTGCCCCCCCGGCTTCGCTTCCTCGCGCCCTGCCTCGTCGCCGCGGCCACCGTCGCCGGGCTCTGGGCCGGGCCGGCGCTGGCGCCGGCCGCCGCGGACGTCCTGACTCCCCCGACCAGCGCTCCTCCGTCCACGCCCGGCCCTTCGGCCCCCAGCCCAGCCACCCCCACGCTGGCCACCAGCGGGATCGTCCCGACCGACTTCTGGCTGGCCACCACGGCCGGGCAGGTGTGGAGCTTCGGGGACGCCGGTGCCTTCGGCTCCCTCGCCGGCGCGTCCCTGAACAAGCCGATCGTCGGCATCGCGCCCACGGCCGACCGTCAGGGCTACTGGCTGGTCGCCTCCGACGGCGGCATCTTCAGCTTCGGCGACGCCGCCTTCTACGGGTCCACCGGCTCGTACCGGCTCAACAAGCCCATCGTCGGGATGGCGCCCACCGCGTCGGGCCAGGGCTACTGGATGGTCGCCTCCGACGGCGGCATCTTCAGCTTCGGCGACGCCGCCTTCTACGGCTCCACCGGCTCGTACCGGCTCAACAAGCCCATCGTCGGGATGGCGCCCACCGCGTCGGGCCAGGGCTACTGGCTGGTCGCCTCGGACGGCGGCATCTTCAGCTTCGGCGACGCCGCCTTCCACGGCTCGACGGGCTCGTACCGGCTCAACCGGCCCATCGTGGCCATGGCACCGGCGTCCGACGGGGCCGGCTACTGGTTGCTGGCGTCCGACGGGGGAGTGTTCAGCTTCGGGTCAGCGGGCTTCCACGGGTCGACGGGCGGCGACCCCACCCCGGACCCGGCCGAGACGATCGTGGCCGCGCCCCACACCGACGGCTACTGGATCGTGGATCAGAACGGGACGGCCCACCCGTTCGGGGCGGCGGACGGCGCGCCCCCGGTCCAGGGGCTGATGTTCAGCGGGGTCACCGCCGGCGACCGGGCCGTGCTGTTCGCGCTCAGCCAGCTCGGCAAGCCCTACATCTGGGGTGGCAACGGGCCCAACGGCTACGACTGCTCGGGCCTGGCCCTGGCGTCGTGGAAGAGCGCCGGCGTCACCTTCGCCCGGGTGGCCAATGACCAGTACCACACCGCCGGGCCGGCGGTGCCCCTGGCCGCCCTCCAGGCCGGTGACCTCGTCTTCTGGGGCTCCAACCTGGCCGACTGGACGACCGTCTACCACACCGCGCTCTACGTCGGCGGGGGCGGCATCGTCGAGTCGACGGGCGACCACGTCCAGACCAACTCGCTGGATCAGTGGGGCCTCGACGACCTGATGCCCAACGGCGTCCGGCCCTGACGGCGCTAGTCGACCAGCTCGTAGTCCTCGAACCGCGGTCGCGCCATCTCCTCGCGGAAGCGGTCGAAGCTCCACGGCCACACGGCCGGAATACCCCGGTCGTCCAGGTACCAGCTGCGACAGCCCGTGACCCACACGGTGTTCTTGGCCGCCTCCACCCTGGCCGCCTCGAACCGTTCGGTCGCGGCCTGGGTGGCACAGATCTCCCGGCAGGGGCCGGCGGCCAGCCGCTCGACCAGGTGGCTGATGTAGCCGAACTGGAGCTCGGCCACGTCGATGAGCGAGAAGTTGCCCACCGGGCCGTTGGGACCGTTCAGCAGGAACAGGTTCGGGAAGCCGGGGATCGACACCGACAGGTAGGCCGACGGGCGCTTGGCCCACACCACGTCCAGGGCGACGCCGTCGCGGCCGGCGATCTCGATGGGCCGCATGAAGCGGTCGACCCGGAAGCCGGTGGCCAGCACGAGCACGTCCAGCTCGTGGAGCTCCCCGTCCACGGTGCGGACCCCGCCCCGCTCGACCCGCCGGATCCCCTCGGTGACGAGCCGGGCGTTCCGGTGCTGGATGGCCTGGTAGAAGCTGGGTGAGATGATGAGCCGCTTGCACGCGGCCCGGTAGTCGGGGCGCAGCCTCTCACGGAGCTCCGGGTCGGTGACGTTGTCTTCCAGGTTGGCCCGGCACAGATCCTCGAGCAGCTTCATCTGCGGCGACGAGGCGTCCACCACCGCGTTGGCGAAGTTCTCGGTGAAGGCGCGGGAGAGCTCGTCTCGCAACGCCCTCATGGCCGCCGGATCCGACCGGAACCGCGCCTTGTCCTCGTCGCCGATGGGACGGTTCCCGACCGGCAGGATCCACTGCGGGGTGCGCTGGAAGAGGGTGAGCCGGTCGACGGTGTCGACGACCGACGAGACGATCTGCACCGCCGTCGAGCCGGTGCCGATGACGCCGACCCGCGCCCCTTCGAGGGACACGGCGTGGTCCCATCGGGCGGTGTGGAACACGGCCCCGCCGAAGTCGTCGAGGCCGTCGATGTCCGGATAGGCGGGGTGGTGCAGGACGCCGGTGGCGGCGATGACGACGTCGGCCTCGTCCCGGCCGCCGGCCGCGGTGTCGACCCGCCAGCGGCCCCGCCCGTACTCGAGCCTGGTCACCTCGCTTCCGTAGCGGATGCGACCGTCGAGCTGGTAGCGGCTGGCCACCGCTTCGAGGTAGGACCGTATCTCCTCGCCTGGGGAGAAGACCTGCGTCCAGTCCGGGTTCGGGGCGAAGGAGTAGCTGTAGAGATGGGACGGCACGTCGCACGCCACCCCGGGATAGGTGTTCTCGCGCCAGGTCCCGCCCAGGCGGTCGGCCTTCTCGTAGACGGTCACGTCGCCGAAGCCGGCTTCGGCCAGCTTGACCGCGCTCAGGATCCCGGCCATGCCGGCCCCCACGACCACGAACCGGGGCGAAGCTTTCATGCGATCACCTCGTAGCTGGGCGGGGTGCCCGTGACCCGGACCCGGGACCCGGCCAGGTTGCGACCGGCGAGCGACGCCAGCCCGCCGGCCGCGGCGGCCGCCACCACCCGGCGGCCGTCGTCGAGGGTGGCGATGACCGGCGCGGCCCCGACCGATTCCCCGTCGTAGACCACGGTCGCGGCCTCGACCGTGGCCTCGCCTTCTGCCCCGAGCGCGACGGTGAGGGCGGACGAGTCGATCTGCCGCTGCCGGGCGGCCGTGTCGGCGGCCACGAAGCCGCGGGGCGGTGACGCCCCGTACAGCCCGTAGGAGTGCTTGGTGGTGTACCAGCCCAGGGCGCCGACCAGACCGAGCGACGCCCCGCCCCGGGTGCGCAGGACATCGGCCATGGTCGCGATGGCATGGGTCGAGTAGTTGTTGCCGGGGCCGCCGAAGTAGGGCAGCCCGCCGGTCACGGTGAGGCCCCGGCGGTCGTCCAGGTCGACCCCGACGGCCCGGGCCGCCGCCTCCACCGCGGCCGGGAAACACGAGTACAGGTCGAGGGCGTACAGGTCGTCGGCCCCCGTGCCGCCGGCCTCGAGGCAGGCGCCGGCGGCCGCGGCGATGGCGGGGGACGCGGTGAGGTCGGGCCGGGCCGCCGGGGTCCATACGTCGTGACAGTCGGCCCCCGACCAGATGAACACGGCCCGCCCGGCC
>Ga0307479_10005005_pt1 | contig 12156 bp, 9 predicted proteins | sample atmos_gasesECM4C_FD_203743 | JGI IMG/M metagenome (GOLD analysis project Ga0307479, IMG submission 203743) | Hardwood forest soil microbial communities from Morgan-Monroe State Forest, Indiana, United States - atmos_gasesECM4C_515 | ecosystem: Environmental > Terrestrial > Soil > Temperate...
AGCTCCAGCAGTTCGCGCCCGTAATTCTCATTCAGGCCGCGCTTGGGGCCAACGGGGGGAAGTTTTGCGCCGGGGCGCGCCGGTTGCGGATGCTGCTTGAGCCGGTCGAACGCGTGCGGGTCCGCGCTCACATAGTTGTCCAGATAAAACATCATGGCGGGGCTTTTCGCGCTCGCTTCGAGCAGGTCGCGAAATTTTCCCAGCACATGCGGGCGAATAGCGTCCCGCTCGTAGGGGATCATGTACCAGCGGTCGAGGTCCTTGTAGATGAACACGTTGAAGTGGTTGAACCAAAAATCCGAGAGTTGCTCGCTCAGTTGGCGCTCGCTGTACACGGCTCGGAGCAGCTTCATCTCCATCAGGTTGGTGACGATTTCCTGTTGATCCTTGAACGGTGGCGAGTTCGTTCCCACCGGCTGTTTCGCCAATTCCTCGATGTGCTTGCGATACTCGTCTTGAGTCATGTGTAAGCGCTTCGCGGCGACGTCCTGCTGGGGATACTGGTCCAGAAGATTTGTGGCCGATAGGTTCAGCGCGGAGTACGCAGCGAGGCGGGCCTCGACTGCGGAATCCCGCATCGTTTCGGGATGAAGCTGCGCCTGAATCCAGTTCTCCAGTCCGGTCTTTTCGATTTGCTCGACCTCGCCCGGCCACGGCCCAAATCCCAGCCGATTTAGCGCGTGCAGAATCGCTTCCTGCTCGTTCAATTCTGTGATGGGGAGTTTGCCCGCAAATTGCTGGTGGGCGTTTCCCTTGGGGGCCGATGCAGGTTCAGGGCTTGCAGGGACTGGCGCGGCAAAAGGCTCTTCTGTTCGCCCACGCGGCTCCGCCCATGCGAAAGCGACAAAGACCGAGGCAGAAAGCAACCCTGCGAGGATCATTTCGACCCAGCGGGTCGCAGGGCGACGGGGTGCTGACGGCGTGCGACGCCGCATCCGAGAAGAAATCACGGTTTCCTCCCCTCGAATACTTACGCTTATTCCCTTCTATTCTCAACCCCAGCAGAGGCGAAAAGTTCCTCTTTGCGCGGTCGGATCGCGGAGTATATGGCCTTCGCGAGAGGCGCGAGTCGCGAGGCAGTGGCGGGGATGCGATTCCTCAGGTGCGGGCGGTAGCGGTGCGTTGCGCCACGTATTCGCGGATCGCGACGTCAAAGGCGTGCTCCAGCTTTTGCGTGATCGGGCCGGGGGCGGCGGCGTAAGTGTGCCCGGCGATTTCACTCACTCCGAGCAAACCGCGATTGGTCGAGGTGATGAAGACTTCCTCGGCCGCGCGCAGTTCCTCCGGGCGAAGGGTTTGCTCGACGGCCGGGACCCCGGCATGTGGCGCAATTTCCAGCAGCACCGCGCGCGTCACGCCTTCTAGACAGCCCGACGAGAGTGGTGGCGTCAGCACTTTTCTATCCTTGACGCAGAAGATATTTGCGGCCGTGCACTCGGCTACTTCCCCTCGCTCGTTCAGAAGAACGACTTCGCTCCAACCCTGCTTCTGCGCCTCAGCAAGGTGCCAGACGTTGTTCAGCCATGACGTAACTTTCACTCCGGCCAGAGGCGAGCCTGCGTGGCGGCCGTGCTCGGACAGGCCCAGCCGCGCCGGCTCCGTGTGAGCGGGCAATCCGGCTGTGTAGAGAAGCAAATCAACTTGCGGCATTGGTTCGTCGCTCTGCCAAAATCCCACGCGGTTATAGATCATGTAGATGCGCGCTGTGCCCTCCGACACGCGGTTTGCGCGGAGCAGATCGCAAAGATGGTGCCGCACCTGCTCGGCATCAAATGGAAACGGAACTCGCGTCCGCCCCGCGTCCCTTTCAAGCCGCCGCCAGTGGCGCTCGTAAGCAAACGCCTCTCCCTGGAAAATCCGCAGCGTGGTGAACAGTCCCCACCCGCTCAGTAGCCCCGCTTGCCCAGGCGAAAGACGCACCTGCTCGATGGGGATGATGCGATCGTTGTGGAAGACCATGCGGTGGATCACAGGAACCTCGTGCGCGGCTGGGTAAACAACCGCGAAACCATTCTAACTCAGCCCGCGCCTGCGTGTGAGGCGCGGATTGCCACCCCGGGTTGCGCGAGATATTATGCAACCGTACGCGCTTGGAAGACGAGTGCGTTGCGACGGAGATAGCCAATGCACAGCCTGCGGCTTCACTCGGGGCGATTGGGACTCGGTATGATTGCTTTAAGTCTTGTTTGCTCATCTGGGTGCGTCCGCTCGTCAAGTGCCGTGGACCCGGGTCTTCGGTCCTTCTCCGCGGACCGCTTGCTGGCGCATATCAGGACTCTTTCCTCGGACGAATATGAAGGCCGCGGCCCGGGCTCAAAGGGCGAGCAGCTCACCATCAAGTATGTCGAAGACCAGTTCCGTTCGCAGGGCCTGGAGCCCGGAAATCCGGACGGCACCTATTTGCAAAATGTTCCCCTGGTGGGCATTACGCCCGACACCAAAATGAAGTTCACGCTTTCCGGTCGTGGCCGCACGCTCGAGCCCAAATTCGAGAACGATTTTGTTGCTTGGTCGAAACGGGTTGTGGACACTTCCCGGATTGATGCCGACATGATTTTCGTTGGCTATGGCGTCCAAGCGCCGGAATTCAACTGGGACGATTTCAAGGGAATAGACGTCAAGGGCAAAGTGCTCGTCGTGCTCATCAACGATCCGCCTGTCCCCGACCCTTCCGACCCCGCGAAACTCGACCCGAAGACTTTCGGGGGCACGGCCATGACTTACTACGGCCGGTGGACCTACAAGTTTGAGAAGGCGGCGCAGTTGGGCGCGGCTGGATGCGTCATCATTCACCAGACCGACCGCGCCGGGTATCCCTGGGAGGTCGTGCGCGACAGCTGGAGCGGCATTCAGTTCGACCTCGCGAGTCCGGACAAGAACATGGGGCGCCTGGCCGTGGAAAGCTGGATCACTTCCGATTTCGCCACCAAGCTATTCCAGACGGCCGGACTCGACCTCGACAAGTTGATCGCGGCCGCCGCCCGTCGCGATTTCAAACCTGTTCCGCTTGGCATTCACGGGAAGCTGGAGATTCACAATTCGCTGCAGATGATCGAGTCACACAACGTCATTGCCAAGCTGACCGGCAGCGACCCGCAGTTGAAGAACACCTACGTTGTGTACACGGCCCACTGGGACCATTTCGGGATCGGCCCCGAGGTCAATGGCGACAAGATCTATCACGGCGCCGTGGACAACGCCTCGGGCACTTCGGCCCTGCTGGAGATGGCGCGAGCCTACAAACAGCTATTGACACCCCCTCGCCGCACGATTCTGTTTCTCTCGGTCACCGCGGAGGAGCAGGGCTTGTTGGGCTCGCAATACTACGTGGAGCATCCTCTCTACCCGTTGGCTCGCACTGCTGCCGAAATCAATATGGACGGGATGAATGTTCACGGCCGCACGCGGGACATCGTGGAGATCGGCCGGGGCGCTTCCACCCTCGACGAAATCCTCGAGGCCGCGGCGCGCGATCAAGGCCGCGTGGTGAAACCCGACGCCGAGCCGGAAAAGGGCTTTTACTATCGCTCAGATCATTTTGAGTTTGCAAAAAAGGGTGTCCCGGCATTCGATCCGAACGAAGGAATCGATTTTATCGGCAAGCCGGAGGGCTGGGGTCTCGAAACGCGGCGCAAGTACACCGCCGAGTACTACCACAAGCCTTCTGACACGATCAAGCCGGACTGGGACTTGAGTGGCGCCGTCGAGGACTGCCAACTCTATTTTCAAGTCGGCTTTCGCATAGCGAACGACGCCCGAATGCCGGAATGGCGACCGGGAGCCGAATTCAAAGCGATCCGTGATGACTCCTTGCGCTCCTCGGGAACCGCTCCCTGAGCGAGCCTCAAAGTGTCGAGCAGCGAGTCTCCCGCTAGTACGCTTGCGCTAGAACTGCCCTGTGCCGAAAGGGTGCACATCTCAGCGCAACAAAATCAATTCTGCATTGACAGGGTATGGACGCCCCCTTATCCTTTTTTTGGAAACATCTTGGAGGCTCTTGTGCGTACAGCAACGAAAGCAATTTTCATAGCAATTATGACCGCTTCACTGGCGGGAATCCCCTTACTCGCGGGCACGCCGCATCCGGCAACCGCTCCCCTCGGTGTGGTTTTGCAAGCGGATCACGCGATCGTAGGCGCGGATGTGATTGCGATGGGGGCGACAGTCTATGCCGGCGATACCCTGGAAACGAATGAATCGGGCACACTGCGCGCCCGGTTGGGGGGCCCGCTGGTTTTCCTGCGCCCGAACACAATGGCGCAAGTGCAATCTCTAGAAAAGGGCTTTTCCGCCACTCTCAAGCACGGGACAGTGGTGATTTCCTCCGAGGCGTCTAACACATTTGAGTTGCTGGCAGATGGCGCGACGATTCGCCCTGCGGGCGCCCAAACAGTCGTGGCGCAAGTGACCTTGGTCAATGCAAACGAACTGCTGCTGACGAGCACTCGAGGCGCCTTGCTGGTTTCGATGGGCGATGAAGTCCGGACGGTCGAGGCCGGCCGTTCCTACCGGATGGAAGTCGAATCGGATGCCAACGGGCCGGGTCCTCAAGGGAGCGGTGGTGGACCGCTTCACACTGCCCGGAACCATTTCCTCCTTCTCGTCATGATCGGCGCGGGTGCGGCGACAAGCATTGGAATTTGGCGTGCCTTGGCGAGCCCGGCCGCGCCTGGCTTCTAGTCCCCGGCAAACTGATTGAATTTTCTGGGCGGCCGCGTTTGGCCGCCCTTTTCTTTATGGATCCAAGCCGCGCGTTCTGGCCCTGGAGTGGGATCACGGACTGAAGTATTCCTGCAAACCACCTCGCCTGTTGTCGTGCCCCCTTGCTGGTTCGTACTTTTTCAGTTTCATCGCGCGAGGTTGGCCGCAACTCCAGCGCTCGATGTGGCTTGATACAACATGGGAAGAATCCACCAGCGCTTCATTCCACCGATATGCAGCCGCTGATCCCCCTTCCGGAGCCAAGCCGTGCCGATCCAAGCTCCGGCGAGAATTGGAAGCCGCAGGGCGTACTGCTGGTTGCGAGTTCCGCCGAGTAAAGGATTGCCTTCGCGGCAGGTCCCCGCACTGATGCAATGGCGTGACCCCAAAACTTCAATATCGGCCACCGTCAGCGCCAAGGCGCTGGCCCACATGCCAATTGCCTTTTTGTCGAGCGCGGCACGGCGAAACGTCATCGGCTTGCTGCACCAGTTACAGGAATTGTTCTCCCGCGCCGTCCATAGGTTGCCTGTGGGCACCCAGACCATCCCCCGTGGGATGGGCTCGGCCCCGGTGAGCCGCGCGGGATGCAACGCGGTCGGAACCGGAGTTTCGTCGCCCGCGGGTTCGGATTCGGCGGGGCGACGGTGAAGAGTAGTCTGCTCTTTTTGCTCCCCATCCGGGTTTGCGCTCGCCATCAAGGCACCGGGAGGATCCTGTGTTGGATTTGTGTTCGGCGAAGCGCTACTGGGCGTTTGCGCTTGCGCCATCATGGTTGTGCTACAAAGAAAGCAAGACAAGACAAACATCTTCTTCGTCATGGGGGATTTCCTTCTTCGCCGTCTCTTGCGGCGATATGAATAGGCCGTATATAGCCGCCACCCAGCTCTCGCGCTGCGGCTCAAGGTGTCGGGCTGGGTTGGCGGTTCCGAATAACGGAAAACGCCCCATGTGTTTGTCATTACCTGGAGAACTTCAAGGCTTTGAACCCGGGAACGAATCCTCCTTACGCTGCCTGGGAAAGGCGGCCAACGGGCGCCGCCACTTGCGCACGGAAAAACCGTTATTGTTCGGGCCAGCCAGAAGCACGGCTGGAGAGGAAATCCATCAAGTTGAAATCTTCCCGCCCAGAGAAGTTACTGAGGCGTTGGTTCTGCAACCAAAAGGACGCCTCTTACTGCAAGTCAGCGTTTCCGAGAAGGGGCGGAAAGCCTGCGAGCTCGCGAGGACTAGAGCAAGCCCATACCCGGATGGGGTGTACTCTTTCTGCACGCTGTTGTCAACAATATTTCTGAAAAACCCCGGGGGGAATCCTGCGGATGCTTCCTCTTTTTTCCGCGGCAGAGAGCGGGAAGGCGGGTACTAGCTGTGCCGGGGCTCTTGGGTGACCATGGTGCCGTCCCAGCGTTTCACCCCGGCGAGATGGAGACCGAACTGGTCTAACACTCGCACGCTGATATAGTTCACCACGTCGTCCAGCGATTCCGGGTGGTTATAGAACGACGGCACGGGGGGATACACCACCGCCCCCGCGCGCGACAGCCGCAGCATGTTTTCGAGGTGGATGTCGTTCAGCGGCGCCTCCCGGGCAACCAGCACCAGCTTGCGCCGCTCCTTCAGGACCACGTCCGCCGCCCGGTGAATCAGGTTTTGCGCCACACCACACGCGATCGAGGCAAGCGTCTTCATCGAGCACGGCGCAATCACCATCCCGAGCGTGACCAGCGAGCCGCTGGAGATTTCTGCCCCCAGGTCGTTGATGGAATGGACATGGGTAGCCATCTGCTGCACCTGCTCCACGGTGAACGGCGTCTCGTGGATTAGAGTCCTTGCTCCCCAGTGGCTCATCACCAGGTGCGTGTCCACGCCCGCGTCTCGCAACAATTGCAGCATGCGCACCCCAAGGATGGTCCCGGTGGCGCCGGTAATCCCAACTATCAGCGACGGGCGATCAGTCAACTCAGATCCCTTTCTGAAACCGTCCAGTTTGTCCCTCTGCTTGTGGCACCTACTCCGGCTCCATTATGCGGTGATTCTACGCCGAAATCATACCCGAGTTTTCGCAGGCCAAGTTAAGTTTTAGGGGCCGAGTGGCACAGCGCCACACAACGGCGATTGAAAAGTGACTTCAGGGGTTGAAACCCTTTCTCACCGAGCCAACATTCCGGCCGAGCTGATGGTTCGCGTCGTTCACCACAAGAGCCCGGCCCTCCGAAGGGAGCCGAAATTTTGCGCGCGGCGCGACGAACTGGTACGTTGATAGAACAGAATTGATGTCTCGCTCGATGTAATGCCGTGCGTGGGCCTGACTCCGCGGCAACTGAAAAAATGACCAGCAGCAGGTCAGGATAGCGTAATATCATCCGAGTTTGGCGCGCATCGGTTGGGGGAGTGATCCCCAACGACCCCGGCCGAAGGGCGCTGCTTCCCGTCGGAGCAAACCCTTGAAGAGAAAAAGGAGCTGATGTCGCTCGCGGCCTCAACTGCGGAACAGATCGCTGGCGCGAAGCACTCGCTGACTTCGCCCCGTAAATTGATTGGCTACTTTTTCTCTATTGCTCTGCCGCTTGCGCTCTGGTTTGCCCCAATTCCTCTCGCCGCCACGGCTAAACACGCCATGGCCATTTCGTCGTTCATGATCGTGGCTTGGATCACCGAAGTATTCCCGCATGCGCTGACAGGCATGATTGGATGCTATTTGTTCTGGATTCTGAATGTCGTCAAGTTCGAGAGTGCCTTCAGCGGTTTTGCGGACCAAACGCCCTGGTTTCTGATGGGCGCCGTCCTAATCGGGGCGATGGCGACGAAGTCGGGTCTGGCGCGCCGCTTGGCGTACCTGGTTATGCGGCGCGTGGGCACCAGCTATTCGCGGCTCCTGCTCGGGCTGATCCTGACGTCCTTCATGCTGACGTTTCTCGTGCCCTCGGGCATCGCCTGCGTCATCATCATGGCCTCGGTGGCGCTCGGTCTGATGGAAGTCTTCGGCATGGGCCGCGGCAGCAATATCGGCCGGGGAATTTTCATCACCCTCACCTACACGTCAGGGATGTTCGACAAGATCGTCATGTCGGGCGTCGCCTCGATCCTTGGCCGCGGCCTGATCCAGAAAGCGACGGGGATTGAGATTTACTGGAGCCGGTGGCTGCTGGCTTTCTTCCCCGTAGCGATCGTCGTGATTTTCTTCTTGTGGCGCCTGGTGGTGTGGCTCTACCCGCCGGAGAAACAAACGCTCGAAGGGAAAGCCTATCTCGAAGGCGAGCTTGCGAAGATGGGGCCGTGGACCGGTGTGGAAAAGAGGGCGCTGTGTTTGTTGCTCATCGCCATTGCGTTCTGGGCGACCGATTTGCTGCACCACATCTCGCCGGCGATTATCGGGATCGGCGCCGGGTTGTTTGCGGCGTTGCCCGTCTTCGGCATTCTGAACGAAGAAGATTTGAAGCGCGTCAACTACCTTCCGGTGTTCTTCACGGCGGCTGCGGTCAGCATGGGCATCGTGTTGACGGAGACCAAGGCGCTCCAAGCAATGACCACGGTGATGTTTGCGTGGATGCGCCCGCTGATGACCAGCACTGTCTCCATCGCTGTGGTGCCGTATTGGACAGCGTTCGTTTACCACATTTTTCTGGCCAGCGAGCTTTCGATGTTGGCCACCTCGATTCCGCCGCTGATGAATTTTGCCAAGTCCAGCGGCCTACCGATTTTGCCCGTCGGCCTGGTATGGGCGTTTGCCGCGGGCGGAAAAATTTTTGTGTACCAGTCGGGAGTGATGGTGGCCGGCTACTCCTTCGGGTATTTCGATGCGCGCGATCTATTCCGGGTCGGCCTGTGCCTGACGATCGTGGAATCGCTGGTGTTGCTGATCCTGGTGCCGCTCTACTGGCCCCTCATCGGAATTCGGTGATCCTTGAGCAAACTTATTGGAAAAGCGTTGCCAGCGGACCTCCACCAACGCCTGTCGGGAAAGAATCTCGAGGCCCACGCCGAAACAGCGATCCTGATCTGCACGCTGGATGTGCAAGGGTGGCCGCACCCAGCGGTCTTGAGTTATTTCGAGGTTCTGGCGCGCGACGATCGAAACGTCCGGTTGGCCATATACGCGAACAGCTCGAGTGCGGCCAATGTACGGCGTAACGGGAAACTCACGATCTTGGTTTACGATGAGCGCGCCGCCTACTACATCAAAGGCGCCGTCGAAGAGTTGGCGCGGGAGATGCATTGCTCGCCGGAGAACTCGAAGCTGAATCTTCGCGTCGACCAGGTGCTTCAGGACGAAGCCAACGAGGAATTTGAGCCAGGGGCGTACATCACGAGCGGGGTAACGTACAAGCGACGTGAGAGGCCCCATTTCACAGAAGAACTGTTGAGGGAGCTCGGGGAGTAGGCTGCGGCAATTTGCGATGAGCCCCACCGTGCAGAGGTGAGGTTTGTAGGTCACGGCTTCAGCCGTGACATTTACCTGCATGAGAAAAGGGGTCTTAACCCCTGGCCCTCAGAATACGATGAGGCAAACGCCCCGATGAACGATGCCCTACAAAACGTCAAGGTCCTCGAACTCGGAAGCTACGCGGCGGGGCCGTGCATCGGAAAATACCTCGCGAACTTTGGCGCGCAGGTGGTCCATCTCGAATCGAAGGACCGCCCCGACGGGTTTCGGCTGCAATACCCGCCGTACAAGGACGACAAAGTCGGGGTGAATCGCTCGGGCTGCTTTGCGATCTTCAACGATTCAAAATACGGGGCGACGCTGAATCTAAAACATCCAGACGGATTGGCACTCGCCTACCGGCTGGTGAAATGGGCAGACATCGTGATTGAAAATATGCGCCCGGGCGTGGTGGACCGGCTTGGCCTAGGTTACGAAACATTGCGGCGACACAATCCTTCCTTGATCATGCTGAGCACGAGCAACATGGGCCAAACCGGCCCGAATGCCCGGCATCCCGGATTCGGTACGCAGCTTTCGTCCCTTTGCGGGTTCACGCACTTGACCGGCGAGCCGGAGCGCCCGCCGCAATCCATTTATGGACCCTACGTGGATTTCATCGCCGTCGCTTTTGGCGGAGCCGCCGTTCTTGCGGGTTTGGATCACCGGCGGCGAACCGGTGAGTCCGTGTACATCGATCTCTCCCAATACGAAGCGGGTGTGCAATTTCTGAGCAGCGCGTTCGTGGACTACTCGGCCACCGGGGCCGTGGCGCATCGCGATGGGAATCGCGACCCCGGGGCAGCCCCCCACGGCTGTTACCCGTGCCGCGAAGGCCGGTGGTGCGCTATCAGTTGCTGGGACGAAGAGGAGTGGGCGAGATTCTGCAACGCCGCAGAGAAACCAACTTGGCTCAAGGACTCTCGGTTCAACTCTCTCGCAAGCCGGAAGAAACACGAAGCGGAGCTGAACCGCTTGGTCGCTGATTGGACGCGGGACAAGGATGCATCATGGATAATGGAACACTTGCAGCGATCCGGCGTGCACGCGGCGGTGGTCCACACCATGCGGGATCTTTTCTCAGACCCACAGCTTGAGTTCCGGCAGATTTGGCAATCCAAGGAGCATCCCGAAATCGGGCCGCAGCACTATCGCATGGTGTCTTATCAGTTGGAGGACACGCCCGGCAGAATCCGCGGTCCCGCTCCGTGTTTGGGCGAGCACAATGCGGAAGTCTTTCAGTCATTGCTAGGGCTTCCGCCGGAAGAGCAACAACGACTATTGGAAAATGGGGCGCTAACCTAGATACAATCTTGCTTGTCCCCGTTGTGATTTCACCTGATACGCTGAAGATTACAAGATGGCTGTCACCAGCAAATCCGTCAACCTGGAAGCAGCCGCGAAGCGGACCGCGGCCCGGTGGCTCTTCGTCGCGCCGACGCTCTTCCTTTTGGTCGTCGTCAACCAACTCGAAAAGACGAACGTCGCCGTGATCATGGCCGACCGGCGATTCCTCTCGGACATGGCACTGACAGGCCAGTCCGCGCGGATCGGATTGATTTCGACGATGTTTTTCTTCGGCTACGGGATCGGGTTGTTGGCCTGGGGATTCGTAGTGGATCGGCTGGGACCTCGTCGCACCGCCATGCTCGGCGTGTGCGGCTGGGCGCTGACGACCGTCTGGTGCGCGGTGTCTCACGGCGCGAATGAACTCTACGCAGCGCGCCTCGTGTTGGGCATCGCCGAGGGGTGCATTTGGCCGCTGTGTAATGCCTATTCGAGGCGCTGGTTTCCCTTGCGCGAGCAGAATCGCATTCAGTCCACTTGGGTGAATGGGAATCAGGTGGGGATCGCCCTCGGGCTGCCCTTGGTCTCGGCGCTGATTTCCGCCGGCGGCTGGCGCACAGTTTTTTGGGTGTTGGGAGTGGGCTCGTTCCTGCTGCTAGAGCCGATGCTCTTGTTTCTTGCGCCTGATACGCCCGCGGCCTCCCGCTTTGCCAACGAAGAAGAGCAACGGTACATCATGAGCCGCCTTGCGGGGAAGCGCGAAGCCGTTTACGCGGAGCGCTCTGTCGGGCTTGGCTCTCTCCTCAAGGACTTTCGCTTTTGGATGGTCACGATTTGCCATGTGGGCACTGTGGCCACGTTGTTTGGTTTGGCCACCTGGATCCCGACTTACCTCACGCAATTCCGCGGTCTCCCCTTCAGCGCGCTCGGGGGCTGGGTCGCCTGGACGTATTGGATCCCCGTCCCCTTGGCCATCCTGGCGGGATATTTTGCTGATCGCAGCATGCGGCCTGCGCTGGTCGGGAGTGCCACGGGCGCGGTCGTCGCCGTCCTGGTTCTGACCGCCGTGCTTGTGCCGAGCACCGTTGCTTCAGTACTGCTGCTGGCCACGACCCTGGCGTCTCCTGTAATCTATGGCGGCTTAAATGCCTCCATCATGCAAGGCATGGCTTTGCCTGGGCAGATTGGCCGCGCCACCGGAATTTTTGTCGGCCTGTCCAATCTGATAGGGGGATTGTCCCCCACGGTGATTGGCTACCTGATTGGCCATTTTGGTGGGCGATACTTGGCGGCGTTTGGGTTCATCAGCGCCGTGAATTTCATGCTCGTTTTTCTATATCTACCGCTCGATCGGATCGCCAAACCGGGAGCGGCGTGAGCCGGGGGAGCGCGAGATTGTGAACGTCGTCTGAAAAGGAGTGTAAGAAATGACCAAGGGTACTGTGGCCGAACAGAAAGCGGAAGTGAAAAAGGACATCCTGTCTTTGCGGTCGGCTCTCGAGTGGCTGGACGCCCAGGGTGACGTCTTGAAGACGGACGTCGAGGTGGATCCCGATCTCGAGATCACCGGCCTGCAAAAGCATCTCGACGGCGGTCCCGTGCTGTTATTCAACCACGTCAAAGGCAAGCCTCACGCGCGCGCGATCACGAATCTTTTCGCGGACATCAACGTGGTGAACAAAATGTTCGGCTACGCGAGCTCGAAGGACCGCACCCGGAAGATTGCCCAAGCGATGACGCATCCC
>Ga0307479_10005006_pt1 | contig 12156 bp, 12 predicted proteins | sample atmos_gasesECM4C_FD_203743 | JGI IMG/M metagenome (GOLD analysis project Ga0307479, IMG submission 203743) | Hardwood forest soil microbial communities from Morgan-Monroe State Forest, Indiana, United States - atmos_gasesECM4C_515 | ecosystem: Environmental > Terrestrial > Soil > Temperate...
GATTTGCTGCACCGTCCTGGCGACTGTCGCATCGGCGGGCAGCAGCAGCAGCGTCCAGTGATCGAGCGTGCCATCGAGGCTGACTTTGAAAAGGCGCTCCAGCGAGGCGCGATCGCCCGCCAGCGTCGCGCGGATACTGTCAATGAGCGGGACGATCTGCGGGTAGTCGCTCAGGTTGAGTACGTACGTGCGTTTCCCGCGATGCGCGGTGATGACGCCGTGCTCCAGCACCAGGGTTTCGGGCCTGGGTTTGAGGGTACGTTTCTCGAGCCGGTCCGGCGCGTCGTACAACAACTCGCCGGAAGACTCGACCGGCCGATCCAACACGGCGAGGAAATGTTTCTCCACGAAAGTGACATGGCCGTGCTGGCGCTGCGCGAGCAAGCGCATGAGTTCGTCGAGGTCCGCCGCGTGCGCGGCTAGCGGGGCCATGACGAGCGGGATCAACCAGAAAAGAACCCGCCTACTGCCCATGCGGCCCACGCCAGAAATCGAAGAAGTTGAACCAGTTGTAAGGCTCGCTGTGACAGTATTTTTCCAGCAGACCCGCATACTTGCGGATCGCCGCCGCGACGGCCGCCTCGCGCTCGCCCGGGCGGAGCTCGCTGAAATCCGCCAGCTTCTCGAATACGGCGTGGTAGCGGTTGCCGCCCTTGTAGATGCCCAACATGAAAAACACCGGTTTGCGCAGCACCGCGGCGGCGCGCATCGGCCCCAAGGGGAAAAGGGCAGGCTTGCCCAGGAAGTCCACCAGCAAACCCGGCTCGTCCCCCAGTGTCCGGTCGCCCAGGATACCGAGGAAGACGCCGTCCTCGAGACGCTCCCGGACGCGCAGCATGGCCTCGATATGACCGAGTGCAATGATCTCGGATTTGTTGGCAGGGTTGAGGGCCTTGAACATGGCACTCACCTTGCGCGCGTTCTCTTCGTACATGGCCATCGCGACTTTCAGGCCCGGCCGCTGGCGGCCGACGGCGCTCATGACTTCGAAACTGCCGAAGTGAGCTCCCATGAGAAAGGCGCCCGTGCCGCTCTCCACGCGCTCGCGCATCAGTTCTTCACCCTCGACGGTGACCTCGAACAGGTCGTAGCGCTCATTCACCAGGTAGAGGCGGTCGAGAATGATGGAGGCGAAGCTGGCGACCTGGCGGAAGCGGTCGTGCGGGGTGGGCTCGCGACCCAACACCCGGCGCAGGTAGACAATCGAATGCCGGCGAGCGGTGGGGGCGAACAGGAAAAAGTACAGGGCGATAAAAAAGAGAATGAAACGGCCGACGGGTCGGCCCAGGCGCAAGGAGACAAACGTCATCATGCGCAGCAAAGTCAGGCTGCCGCGCTCGGGACTCCTGGCCCACTCCGCGCGGGTGGCCGGCGACCCCCGCGGGAGTTCAACCGGCTTGGTGGCCATGGCCCGGCTCGGTGTGAGTTAGCCGCGGCACCAACGTGCCCGTAGCCACGAGGGCGCCCGCGTCGGCATGCTCGGCGGCAGTGCGGATCACGAACCGTATCGACCCGCTTGCGAGCACATTGTGCTCCAACGTCAGCGTCTCGCCGGGCCGCACCGGGTGCAGGAACTTGGCGCTTGATACAACCCACCCAGCAGCGCCCGCGTCACCCAGGGAATGCAACACTTCATCCAATAACACCACCCCCGGCAACAAGGGCGCCCCGGGAAAATGCCCGGCGAACGCGGGATGTTGCACAGGAACCAGGAGGGAGATCGGGTTGCTCATGGGCGCATATGCCGGGCGGCAAGCTCCCGGAGCGCTTCCTGGGGCAGTTTTCCGGTCCCATTGCGCGGCAAACGTTCGACAAACATCAGCGGACGCGGCAGGAATACCGGGTCAATCCGCCGCCGCAACTCCTCGGTCAGGGCGGCGGCATTGAGGCTCGGTGCCACCACGAACGCGGCGACGCGAGTGACCCCGGTGCTGGAGGCGTGCGAATCATCCAACAGGAAGAACGTTCCATCCAGCACACCCGGGATGGAGTTCAACTGGTGATTGAGGTAGGCCAGCGAGCTGCGCTTGCCCGCGATGTTAACCAGGTCGGCCATCCGGCCGTGCAACAGAAACCGATCGCCCTCGGTGAGTTCCAGCACATCGCACATGGGCGTCGGCTGCTCGACGTGGCCGCCTTGCGCCCACGCCTGTCCATCATCCTTCAGTGTCAGGGTCACGCCTGGCCACAGTTGCCACTCGAGGGTCTGAGCCGTGCGCCGCGTGGCGATCTGGCCGGTTTCGGTGGAGCCGTAGATCTCCAACAGCCGGGTGGCGAACTTATCCTCCACCTCGCGGGCGAGGTCGCGCGACAGCGGCGCCGTCGCGGAGACCACCAGGTCCACCTGGGGCAGATCGACCTCCGCCGCCAACAGGGCGCGCAGATGCACGGGTGTTGAAACGAGAACCCGCGGACGCGGCGCCTGCGCGAGGATGGTGCAAATGTCCGCGGGATAGAACGGCCGCTCGGCGCAGATCGCGCTGCCGGTCTGTAGTCCCAACAACACGCTCGATTCGAAACCGTACATGTGCTGTGGAGGCACGGTACCCACGATGGTGTGGCGTCCGTCCAGCAACCCGAGGCGTTGGGCGCCATCGCGAACACAGCGCAGCAGTCGGCCCCAGGTTTTCTTGTAGGGCAGGGGGGTTCCAGTGGAACCCGAGGTAAAGACATACGCGGCGAGCTGGCCGGCGTCGATGTCAGGGACCACGCCCTCGGCCACGATGCTCGTCGCAACCTCGGGAAAGAGAATTTTCGGCAAGTCAATGTCACAAGCGGAATCGTCGGTCAGACAGAAGGCATCGGGGGCAAAGACCCTGAGCTGTCGGATGACCTCGGGAGTGTGGGTCGAGGGCAAGAGGCTGACCTTGCCGGCAGCCAGGCTGGCCGCGAACCCGACCGTGAAGCGATAGCGATCCAAGCACACATTGAGGACATGGTCGCCCGCCGGGAGGCTCGCTGCGACCCGGGCAACGTCGGCAACGAAGTGCCGGGCGGAAACCGGTTTTCCCGAGCGGTAGGCCACCACCGCATCGGGATCCGCGTGCGATATCAGTGGAAGCGTGCCCAGGCGGCTACTTCGTCCTGTGCGCGGTGATGTAATCGACGAGGTGTCGTAGGGAGCGGAAGATGTGTTCATTCTCTTCGCTGTCCGCGCGCAGTTGGATCCCGTACTGCTTCGACACGACCAGTGCGATCTCCAGGATGTCGATCGAATCGAGACCCAGACCCTCGCCGTAAAGGGGCGCATCGGGTGGGATCTCGGCCGCCGTGACATCGAGGTTCAGGGCCTGGACGATGAGCTCCGCGACTTCCCGCTCCAGGGCGGTGCTGCTCGCCGGCGGCGCCGGCTGTCGAACGGGCGACGCGTTGTCGGGCATACGAATTAAGACTTTGATACGGAATTGAAATACGTATAGCGGGCAGCAGCCCGTCATCATTATACAGCGCCTTCCGGGCAAGCAACCATGGTGCCCGTTCCGCCACCGGCTCGCGGGAACGGAGCGAGTCTTAAGTCCCCTTACGAGCGGCTAACTAGGCGCCGCGCCAGCAAAAATGGCAGCCGGATGACAAAACCGAAAAACAGGCGGAAGTGCATGGAGCTCAACAGCACGTTATCCCGCCAGTAGTTGAAATGCGACACCCCACCCTCGGCGGCGGTGAAATACCGAACCCGGGCCGGCAGATTGCGTGCCGGGACGCCACCCCAGCTCAGGCGGACCACCGCCTCGACGTCGAAGTCGAAGCGCCGCATCCACAGGCTGGCGCGCATCAACCGCAGCAGCGGGGCGATCGGATACACCCGGAAGCCGAACAGGGAGTCATGGATGCCCCACCAGAGGGTCTCGAGGTTGGCCCACCAGTTGGAGATCTTCCGTCCCTTCACCCGGATACTGGGCGCGCTGGTGTCGAAAACCGGCTCTCCCAGGACCATGGCGGCGGGATACGTGGCGGATTCGGCCATGAATGCGCCGATGCGGTCGGCCGGGTGCTGCCCGTCCGAGTCCATGGTCAGGACGTGGGTGAACCCCAAAGCCGCCGCCTCGATGAGCCCATCTAGTACCGCCGAGCCTTTGCCTCCGTTCTTTTCCCGCACAATGACCCGCAGTCCGGTGTCCTGGCGGGCGAGCTGCTGAAGTCCGGCGGCCGTGTCGTCGGTGCTGCCGTCAACGACAACCCACACCGGTTCCCACTGTTGGCGGGCGGCGCGCACGGTCTCGAACACTTTCTGTCCCGGGTTGTAACTGGGGATCAGGACCAGGTGGGTCCGCGACGGGGGACTCATTCAGTCTGAATCAGGTGATTGTCCGTGGGAGTGGGAGCCGTTTCACCGAGCCAGCCATTCTGCAGCGCATTGGCCAGCTCGGTGGTGTATTCCTGCTCCAGCTCCTGCATGAAGGCCGCGACATTTTCTGGCGGGTCGAAGCGCCGCCCCAGGCGCACCCGGTAGGTGATCGGCAGGCTGGCCACACGAAACAGCGGCCAACCCTTGCTCAAGTAGGGCGAATCGGTCTCGATGATGAGCATCTGCACTGGCACTTGGGCATGTTTGGCGATCACGCCCACACTGCCCGTGAGCGGATTGAGGGGTACGCGCGTGGTGCGCGTGCCCTCTGGAAAGAGCAGTACCACGCCTCCGCGCCCCAGCGCCGCCACGCACTCCTTGATCATCTGGCGGGGTTGGCCGCGGGCGCTGGGAATGTAGCGCGCCAGGCGCGAGCCGGCACCGAGGAAAATGTTCCGCAGCAGCTCCTTTTTCATCACGCAGACCAGGTTGGGATGGCGTGTGAGAATCAGCAGCGCGTCAATCAGGCTGGGATGGTTGGGGACGAGCAGGACTGGCGGCCCGCCGCGCAGCGCATCAATGGCACGCAGGTCGAGCCGATACGCCCCTGACAGTGACAAGGTCCAGGCGAACAACCGGAAGCCGGCCATGATCCCAAAGCGGCCGAACGCCGTTCCCCAGCGCCGCGGCAACAGCGGGTAGCACACCAGCGCGATTACCGACCAGCTCAGACAGATCACGCCCAGCCACACCAGGATGGCGTAGGTTGCCACGTGATCCACCAGGGTTTTGAGCAGTCGTAGCATGGGGTCTTCAGACGTTTGAGCCAAGCACGCACGCAATCCCGATGCCCGCAGGATAGGCGCCTGTTGTTTCAAAGAGAATGGTCCACCCGGGCCGTCGCTTCGATTTCGACGGACAGGTCGCGCCTGCAGATGTCCGCCTGGAGGTACACGGCGCGGGCGGAGGGTCCGAGTGCGGCGCGCAGCTCCGCCTGGATCACGGGTAATTCCGATGGGTGGCGTACGTAGACTTTGCACGCCAGCGCGTCGAGGGTGAACTCATCAGTCCCCGTCACACGATTTGCCTCTTCGAGCAGCGCTTCGATGTTGGTGAGAGTTTCGCGAGTCTGCGCGGCCGTATCGCCTACATGGATTGTCTGGTGTCCGACAATGCTGGCCGTTCCGGAGATGAACAACGTCATGCCATCTGGCTCGTGCATCACCGTCGCGCGCGAGAAGACGGGGCTGCGCGCACCGTATTGCGGGGGGTAGTTGTAGGCGCTGATCTGTCTTGGATTTTCGATGAATGTTGGGGAGGTGCGGCTCGACAGAAAGTAGACGACAAGCGGACTTCCCGCGGCCGCGCCCAGTGCGCACGCGGCGGAAACGTTGCCCGTTATAGGGCGGCCGCTCGTCAGCAACGCCGCTTGGCGTGCACTGTTGAACTGACGGTAACGCTCTGTGCCATGGGTATCCCGATTGATCTCGGGCACATAGTTCCAAACGCGAATGAGATGCGGATAACCCAGCGCATCCAGTGTGCCTAGAGTTTCGCGGTACGCCCGCTCGGTGGCCTCATAGAGCGGTGTGCGCTCCGCAATCGCGAGCGACGGCGGCGGCTCCTTCTCAGTGACCGTGATGCAGCCGAACAGCACGTCGCTCGTGCGCGCGAAACGGACGCGGCCGTGTGTTCCGGATTCGACCGCCTGTTGGGTCCGCCAGACCTCGTACACCGCGCCTGCATCTCCCAGAACCGGCGTGCTGACTTCCGCCACGGGCACGGGCGTATCCCGCACCCCGAAATGCGAGCCGTCGAAAGTCGCGATACCCATGACCCCCGCCCACCGCGCCGCCTCGAATTCGGCCAGTGAGAGGTAGTCGAGATGGAGCCGGGTTCGTGCTCCCATCATCCATTCCCCCTGACGTTACTTCGAATCGTCCGTAGCCTTCTTGGTCTCTTGCTTCGCCGTGCTGCCTACCGACTTGGCGCTGTGCGCGACGGCATGGCCCACCTTCTTCGAATCCTCGGCGATCGTCTTGCCCGCCTCGCGTGAGCCTTCCGCTACCGCGTGGCCAACTTCCCGAGATTTTGCGGCGACGGCATGACCCACCGCTTTCGAGTCTCGCGCCACGGCTTGCCCCACGGCCTTCGAATCGCGCGCAACGGTCTGCCCGACTTCCTTGGCGTCCTGCTTGATGGTGGTCTTGGCTTCCTCGACCTTGCTGTCCTGGGCCAGGACCGCGCCAGGGACGGCGGCGACCGCGAGAGTGGCGAGCGCAAGGGCTCGCAGAACGAAGGTAGTCATTTGTTCACCTCAAAGCTTCATTCAGCACGTGTGCCAGGCGGTATCCCGCCAACGCCAGGCGATCGCCCGTGATCCGGTGGGCGATGTTGCGATAGGGGCCGTCAATACGCCAGGGACCAGGTCCATCTCCGATCGGTGGGATATAGACCGAATTGCGCGCAATCAGGAAGCTCTCGTGGATCCACTGTCGCTCGTCGTCAATCGCGCCCACGCGGGCGTCTGGCGGCGGCAGGCGCGCGGCGCGCCGGATCGCGACCAGGGGGTTTTTCTCGGTGCCCGGGACATCGTCCCAGAACGCATGCAACTCATTCCGGCACGGGCGCGGACATAACGCCACCAGGTTGCCGCCAGCATCGCCGTTGGGTTGTGAGTGGGTAAAGCGCGAGGTCGTGTGTAACGGCTGATGCACATCGCCCACCAGGTGCAGCAGCCAGACCAGGTCGTATGACTTCAACGCGTCGCTCGCATCGGCAGACGCCAGTGTCTTGCGAAACAGGGCAATCTGCGTCTCGGCGTTCGGAACGGGCGGTTGCCTCAGTGGTGTGTGATCTACCGAGAAAGGCAGATCTATAAAGTGCCAGTAACGGTGCTGGAGGTGGTCCGCGTAGCCGATGTTCCGTGCGGCGTCCGCTCCGGTGGGGCGCTCGCCGTCGTTTTGGAAGTCCGGCTCGGACTTGATTTCGTCCGGCCATGTCGCCGCCATGACGAACGCCACCTCGTCGCGGTCCTCGCGACTGGCGCGCGCGATCCAGCGCGGATAGTCGGGATTGAGCTGCAGCAAGCTGGTGACGCGCGCGTGCGCCGCCGGCGTGAGCTTTCCATAAGCCACCGCGGCAACCATCATGTGACCGGCACTGTTCCAGGCGGCGGCGGTGCGGGAGAGACTGAGAAGCGCTATGCAAAGCGCTAGGGGAAATCGTTTCATTCTTTCTGGAGGCTTTCAGGGAACCGACATAATACCGGATTCTCCCAGCTGCTCTCAGGTGTTGCGGAAGACAACACTGAAGCGGCTCCCGCGGTCGTTGGCACCACTCGTAACCTCGACAGTCGCATTGTGTAGCCGCGCGATCTCCTCCACGATGGACAGGCCCAGGCCGCAGCCGTCGCTGTTGCTGTTCTGCAGTCGGTAAAAGCGCTCGAAGATCCGCGTGCGCTCCTCGGGAGGGATGCCCGGTCCGTCGTCCTGGACCGAAAGACGGGTCGTCTCGCCGGTCTCGACCATCAGGGTCACGTGGCCGCCAGGATTCCCATAGCGCAAGGCGTTGTCGATGAGATTGGACAGCACCTCGCTCAGCAGTCTCTCATCGCCCTTCACCAGCACGGGGTGGTCGGGTACCGCAAGGCCGAAGTCGATATCGCGCTCCAGCGCGCGGCGCACCCATTCTTCTCCCACCGCTCGGGTCAGGGTCGTCAGATCCAACGGCTTGAGCTCCATCGCTGACACCGCCTCGGGATCGGTCCGCGCCAAGGCGAGCAACTGCGCACTCAGGCGCGCCGCGCGCTCCACCGAACGGTGCAGCGCTCCGAGCGCCTCTCTCTCGGTTGATGTGTCCGTAGCGCGCTCGGCACGCTCGGCGTGAAGCAACACCGCCGCAAGTGGGGTTCTGAGTTGGTGGGCAGCGTCCGCCACGAAGCGCTTCTGCGCGCGCATCGCGTTGCCCAGTCGCTCCAGGAGCTCATTGATACGGGCCACCAGTACACGGGCTTCGCGCGGCAGGCCACCCTGGGGCACCGGTGACAAGTTGTTCTGACCGCGGGACTCTATCTGGGCCGCGAGATCGGTGAGGGGCTTCAAGCCGTGGTTCACACCGATCCGTCCAAGCAACAAGGCGATGCCCAGCAGGGCAATCTGCGGCGCGGCCATGCCAATGAGAATTTCGCCTGTCAGGGTGGAGCGCTTTTTGAGAGTTTCGGCCACCGTCACCAGTACTGGATCCTCCGGGCGTCCGGGCGCGATGAGAGTCGACACCAGGCGCACGGGATTGCCATGCACGTTCGTGAACGCAAGGCGCAGGCCACCGATCTGCGTCGGCGCGACATCCGGCAGCGCGGCGTCACCCCCGATAAAACCTTCGGTTTCCGAGGAGACCTTGAAATAGGTTTTGTCGATCTCGTCGAACTGGAAGATCTCCAACGCCACCCGCGGCAGATCGAATTGAATCAAGCCGTGCTCGGCGCGCACCGCCTGCGCCAGCGAGCGGGTGGAGTCGATGAGCCAGCGATCGTAGACCAGGTTGGCGAAATGCAATGCCGTGAAGTAGGAGGCGACTGCATCGAGCGCCAGCAGCAGCACCAACACCACACCCAGGCGCAGCAACAGCCCGGCGCGCAGGCTGACAGGGCGCTGCGTTTTGTTGGCCATGAGCATCATGAGGTGCTCCTCCCCTAGGGCGGTCGAGGCGAGCCTTGGGGCTCTCAGGAAGAAGCCGAGCGCGGCTCATCCGACTCGAGCATGTAGCCGAAGCCGCGCAAGGTGCGCACTTTCAGACCAAAGGGCCCGAGACGGCGCCGCAGCCGATGCACGCAGATCTCGATCGCGGTGTCGGACGGCGGGTTGCCGCCGCGGCTGAGACGATCCGCGATCGCCTGTTTGCTGACCACGCGTCCGGCTCGGACTGCCAATGTCTCCAGCAACGCCATCTCGCTCGCCGGCAGATCGAAACTCGTCTCGCCGAGCACCACACGGGGTTGGCCGGCGACCAGGACCAACGGACCCACACGGATCTCCTCGTCGCGGTCGGCACGCCGGCGTCGCAACAGGGCACGCACGCGCGCTTCGAGCTCGGGCATTTCGAACGGCTTGACGAGGTAGTCGTCAGCACCGGCGTCGAGTCCCGACACACGGTCCTCCAGCGCATCGCGCGCCGTGATGATGAGAATCGGCAGCCCAACGAGCTGGCGGCGCAGGTTGCGCACCAGGGTGAGGCCATTCATGCCCGGCAACATGAGGTCGACGATGGCCAGGTCGTATTCACTGCCGAGCAGGCTGTTGAACGCTTCGCGTCCGTCCGCGTGGGCGTCGACTTCGTAGCCGGCTTGCCGCAGCAGGGCGGAGAGCGCTTCGCGCAGCTCGCGATCATCTTCGGCAATCAGCAAACGCATGCAATTAAAGTCCGCGGGTTTCCGGTCGCTCTTATTGTAGACCGTAAATCGAGATAACGCGTCTGCGTCGAATCGGTTGTCACGGTGGCGCCAATCCTGGTGCCAATCCTCAGGTCATTCGGGCAAACTTCGGCGGATGCGTATTGACCGTCTCCCCATATCGGTATTGAAGAACCGCTTCGTCCCGGGCGGCTGGGACGTGCTCGCGTTCGTACTGGTGTTCGCGTTCTTGATTTATGTCGGCGAAGCCGGACACGGTCTGACCGGGTCGTTGTCTGGACTGGAGGCAACGCCTATTTCACTCGAGCCGGCGGCGCTGGTCGGCTACGCCGCGCGCACCGCGTTGCGCATGCTCATCGCGATGGTGGCATCGCTGCTGTTCACCTTCACGTACGCCACCCTGGCGGCCAAGAGCCGCCGTGCCGAGATCGTGCTGGTGCCGTTGCTGGACATATTGCAATCCCTGCCCATTCTCGGCTTCTCCATCACCATCGTGTTCTTCCTGTCGCTGACACCAGGGCGCGTGGCGGGCGCGGAAATGGCCTGCGTCTTCCTGATCTTCACCAGCCAGGCATGGAACATGGCGTTCAGCTTCTATCACTCGCTGCGCAGCATTCCGCACGAGCTGGACGAGGCCGCTCGCAGCTTCCGCCTCAGTCCCTGGATGCGGTTCTGGCGCCTGGAGGTGCCGTTCGCCATGCCGCCGCTCATCTGGAACATGATGATGTCCATGTCGGGCGGCTGGTTCTTCGTGGTGGCCGCGGAGGCCATCGATCTCGGCAACACCAAGGTCACGCTTCCCGGTGTCGGCTCCTACGTGGCGCTCGCCATCGCGCAACGCAATCTCGGCGCCATCGGTTGGGCCATCGCGGCCATGTTCGTGGTCATTCTCGTTTTCGACCAGTTGCTGTTCCGACCGCTGATCGCCAGCGCGGACTGGTTCCGCCTGGAGCAGGAGGCGGGACTGTCGCACTCGAACTCGTGGGCGCTCACCATGATGCGGCGGTCGCATTTTCTCGGGGTGTTCAGCCGCCTGTTTGTCGGGATTCTCAACATCGGGGCGAAGAGCCGCAAGCCGGTGGTCATCCGGCCTCGGGTGGTCCCCTATGACGCCAGCCGCCGGCTGGGGGACTTCATCTGGTACTCGGTGATTGCGTTGGTGGGGGTCGTCGCGCTGTTGAAGGCGGTGCGGTTCGTCTTCGCGGAAATCACCCTGACCGAGGTCGGGCACGTGGCATTGCTCGGCTTGCTGACTTTCCTGCGCGTGAGCGTGCTGATCGCCATTGCCAGCCTGATCTGGGTCCCGGTGGGCATCTATGTCGGGCTGCGCCCGCGGGTCGCCAACGTCGTCCAGCCGATCGCCCAGTTCCTGGCCGCCTTTCCGGTGAACCTGATCTATCCCATAGTCGTGTCGGGCATCGTGTTGTTGAAACTCAGTCCCGACATCTGGCTGAGTCCCCTGATGATCCTGGGCACGCAGTGGTACATCCTGTTCAATGTCATTGTCGGCGCCTCGGCGATCCCGGCCGACATGCGTTACGCCGCCCAAAACTTCCACGTGGGCGGCTGGTTGTGGTGGAAGCGGATCGCCTTGCCGGCGGTATTTCCTTTCTACGTGACCGGAGCCATCACTGCTTCCGGCGGCTCGTGGAACGCCAGCGTGGTGTCGGAAGTGGCCGAGTGGGGCCAGGAGCATCTTGAAGCCGCCGGGCTCGGCGCCTACATCTCGCACGCCACCGGCACCGGCGACTTCCGCCGCACGGTAGTGGGAATCGTAGTGATGGCAGTTTTTGTGGTCGTGCTCAACCGGGTGTTCTGGAAGCCGCTGTTCGCCCGCGCCGAGCGCAAGTTCCGCCTCTCTTGAGGAGTCGCTCGTATGAACGCCAACGCGCATGCCATGAATCTCGCACCGTTGTTGGATGTGCAGGGTGTCTGCAAGTCGTTCCGCAAGGCCGATGGGGACGAGCTGGTCGTCCTGGAGAATGTGAACCTGACGCTGCGCCCCGGAGAAATCGTGGGATTGCTCGGTCGCTCGGGTTCCGGCAAGTCGACGCTGTTGCGCGCCATCGCGGGCCTGGAGCCCCCCTCGGGCGGCAAGGTGAACTATCTCGGTAACCCGGTGGCGGGGCCCGCCGAGGGCATTGCCATGGTGTTTCAGAGCTTCGCGCTCTTCCCGTGGCTCACGGTGCTGGAGAACGTGAAGTTGGGCCTGGAGGCGCTCGGTCACCCGGAGCCGGAGATGCGCAGCCGCTCGTTGAAGGCCATTGACCTGATCGGCCTGGATGGCTTCGAGTCCGCCTATCCGCGCGAGCTCTCCGGTGGCATGCGCCAGCGTGTGGGCTTCGCGCGCGCGCTGGTGGTCCATCCCAACATCCTGCTGATGGACGAGCCGTTCTCGGCGCTCGACATCCTGACCGCCGAGACACTACGCAACGACTTCCTGGACCTGTGGGGCGAGGGC
>Ga0307479_10005007_pt1 | contig 12155 bp, 9 predicted proteins | sample atmos_gasesECM4C_FD_203743 | JGI IMG/M metagenome (GOLD analysis project Ga0307479, IMG submission 203743) | Hardwood forest soil microbial communities from Morgan-Monroe State Forest, Indiana, United States - atmos_gasesECM4C_515 | ecosystem: Environmental > Terrestrial > Soil > Temperate...
CCAGGTACGGGTAGAGCGGAGGCTCCCAGGCGGTCGCCCCTGTGGGAGGCCCGAACGGGTTGCTGAAGCCGTGACCGGAGGCCAGCGAGGCGGCGACCCGGCCCATCTCCCAGCCAAAGCCGAAGTTGTCGTCTGTGCTCTTGAACTTGTAGGTGTGGCCGATGACGATCCAGCCGATGCGAAGACCCAAGGCGATGGTGACAATCCAGAAAGGCGACGTGCGGATGCGAGCCCAGACTTCAAAGAGCAGTCCGGAGCGGCGGGCAGACGCCGCGGATGAGGATTCCATGGATGGTTCTATTTGTAACTGAGGGAGGCGGCAGGGGCAAATAGGGCCCCTTTTCGAAGAGAACTTAAGAAGGGGCTCGCACCGGTGGTGCAGCCTGACTTTCTAGACTTCTGTTCTATGGCGTCATCCTGACCGAGCGGTTTTTTCAGGCGGGAACGATCTCCGATGCACACGGGCAGTTGGTTCGGGAGATCCCTCACCCGGCTAAACTGCGCCGGGTTCGGGATGACGCCTCCAAAACAAAGACCCAAATCCGAAATCGCACCGCCAAATTGAATCAGGCCATCTGCTCCGCAAGAACGCGGGGTGGAGGCACCCGCGTTGATTGCGTTGATTGCGCTTGGGTATTGACAAGACCCCGGTAAGGGCACATAATTTGCGCCCATCGGGCCGGACACCGTTACTGGCCCGCCTTCCCGGGGCATCACACAATCTATCGATCACCAGAGGAGGGAGCATGCGCCCCTTTAGGACTCCCGTGCAGCTTCTGCTGTCTGTTTTGATCGTTCTTCAAACCGCACAAGCGAAGGTACCGTACGCCTACGTGGCGAACAACACCGATAACACCGTGACGGTGATTGACACCAGCTCCGGAACAGTGGTGAAGACCATCGCGGTAGGCAGCTTCCCCTACGGGGTGGCGGTGAACCAGGCGGGAACGTTCGCATACGTGACCAACTCGGGATCGAACACCGTGTCGGTCATTAGTACCGCTACCAACGCGGTGGTCAGCACGATCACACTCACCGGACTATCTGGCCCCTTGGAGATCGCCCTTAGTCCGAATGGAAAGACCGCGTACGTCAGCAGCGGTAACTCGAATGCGGTGGCTGTGATCAACACTGCCACGAGGACCTTCAAGTCGATTGCCGTTCAGAATCCCATCGGAGTGGCCGTGACACCCACCGGAGCTTTTGTCTACGTGGTGAGCTCGGCGGCGGGCAAGGTACTGGTGATCTCGACTTTGACCAACGTCGTGGTGGCAACGATCGCGGTCGGCACCAATATCCCGATTGGAGTAGTAATTTCTCCGGACGGAACAACGGCCTATGTCACCAACTACAACGCACACACCGTGACCGTCATTCAGACGGGGAATAACGTGGTTGCCAAGACGATTAACGTCTCGGCAGGGCCATTTCATGAGGCGGTCAGCCCCGACGGACACTGGCTGTACGTAGCCAACTACAACGCGGGCGGTGGCGATCTGGTAACCGTGATTAACACCAGTACTCAGACAGTTGCGGGGACCGTCGTGGTCGGGACAGGTCCGAACGGTTTGGCGTTCACTCAAGACAGCGCTTTTGTCGGCGTCACAAACGAGAGCTCTAATACCGTTTCCGTCATCAACACTGCGTCCCGCACGGTGACACAGACGATCCCTGTGGGGAAAGGTCCGATCGGAGGTGCCGTCCTGGGCCCGCAGACCGTCTCCACGGTGGCGGGCGGATTCGTTGGCGACAATCGTCCGGCCACCGGCGCCGCCATCGAAGGCCCCGCCGCTTCCGTTCTCGACAGCGCCGGGAACCTGTATGTGAGCGACGTGTACGGGAACCGAATCCGAAAGATCACTCCCACGGGAACTATCACAACCTACGCCGGCGACGGGATCTGCGGCTATAACGGCGACAACATTTCGTCCACTCTGGCGATGCTCTGTCTCCCCAGTGGCATCGCGCTCGACGCCGGCGGGAATTTGATCGTGGCCGACCAGGTGAACGGCCGAATTCGCAAGATCAGTACCGCCGGCAAGATCAGCACGATTGCCGGCAACGGATTGTTTGGCTGCAGCGGCAATGGCGGCCCGGCCGCCAAGGCGTCGATCGCCCCGTTTTCCCCTACCTACGATTCTTCGGGGAACCTGTATTTCTCAAACGTGATCAGCTGCGTGGTAAGCAAGGTCAATACCAGCGGGGTTATTACGACGGTGGCGGGTACTGGTAGGTGCGGGTACAACGGCGACAACATTCCGGCAACGACGGCCCAACTGGACCAGCCCCTTGGCGTGACTTTTGATTCGGCTGGAAACCTGTACATCGCCGACGCGATCAACCATCGAATCCGCATCGTGACTCCAAGCGGGACGATTAACACTTTTGCGGGCAATGGGAAGATGAAGTTCAGCGGCGATGGGGGCCTCGCCACCCTGGCAGGGATTGGCAATCCGCGCAGTGTCTTGGTCAAGAATGGCGTTCTTTACATCTCGCGCGGCGGTCAACAGCGTTTTCGCCAGGTCAACTTGTCCAGCAAAATCATCAGCACCTATGCCGGGTCGGGCCCTGGGTACGATGGCGACGGCAACTCGCCGCTTTTGACCTTGTTTAACGGAAGTTTCAACATACTTTTCGATTCTGCCGGAAATCCGGTCTTCGACGATGCCCTCAACGGTCGGGTGCGCAAAGCGAGTGGCGGGATCGTGAAGACGATTGCCGGAGGCTTCATTGGAGACGGTGGCGCCGACACGGCGGGCGCCCTCGTTTTCCCGGAGGCTGTGGCCATCGATAAGTTCGGGAACTTCTATATCGCGGACTACGCCGGCAATCGCGTGCGCAAGGTCAGCGGCGGAAAGATCAGCACGATTGCGGGCACTGGCATCAGCGGCTTCTCCGGCGACGGCGGGAATGGTCAGATTGCCAAACTGAGCGGTCCCCAGGGAGTGGTGGCCGATTCTGTTGGCAACGTGTTCATCGCGGATACCTTGAACGGCCGGGTCCGCAAAGTGAACACCACCGGCACGATCTCCACTTTTGCCGCCAACGTGAATTTCACCGACTTGCTTCAAATGGCCGCCGACAGCGCCAACAACCTGTACGTGGCCGACGATGGAGTGTGTGTGGTGTGGAAGATCACTCCGGCGGCCGTCGTGAGCATCGTCGCGGGAGTGCTCGGCACTTGCGGCTATAACGGCGACGGCATCAAGGCCACGGCCGCCGAACTCAATGGCCCAAGCGCGGTGGCGATGGACGCCAGCGGCAATCTGTTGCTCGCCGACTACGCAAACAGTCGCGTCCGTGAAGTGAATACCTCGGGCTTCATCAGTACCGTCGCCGGCAACGGGACTTGCAACTACACCGGCGATGGTGGATCCGCCGCCGCGGCGGAACTGTGCCCTTGGGGGATTGCGGTAGACAATAAATCGGGAATGATCTACGTTTCGGACCTCACGTTCGACCGCATCCGAAAAATCAGGGGCGGCACCATCACCACCTTTGCGAGCTTTGGCTTTGGGTTTAACGGCGATGGACTGTGGCCGCTGTCTACCGGCTTTGACGATCCTGTGGCCTTGGCGGTCGACTCCACAGGAGCCGTGTACGTGCTGGATGACTCGGAACACCGCCTTCGCAAGATCCAATGATGAAATCTGGACGGTAGCGATGCCAGCGACTCCCTGACGTCTGGCTGGTGGCACGACCGCAATCCAGTTGCTAAAAGGGAGCCGCACCGTCGTCACGCGAACCCTCCAGTTGGAGCCGCGTTCCTCCCAAGCGGGTGCTCCATCCCTTCGCGTGCTTATGCGAAGGATGGCATTGGCTAGGTCAATCCTCCTGCCAGGAACTTATTCCTCTATTATTCAATGACTTGGAATGATATCAACAGGGTCGGTCCAGATTTCCATTGACAATCGCAAACGCAGAACAGTAACTTAACGATGTTAACTAAACAGTGTTAACCTAGGAATCATGGATATGGGAGTCAAAGAAAGACGCGAGCGTGAGAAGTCGGAGACGAGGGACAAGATTCTCGACGCGGCCCGCGAGTTGTTTGTTACCGAGGGCTACGAGGGCGTCTCCATGCGGCGAGTGGCGGAGAAGATCGAGTACTCTCCGACCGCCATCTACGTTCACTTCGCCGACAAGAATGAGTTGTTTCACGAGTTGTGTCGCCAGGATTTTGCCCACCTGCAGCAAGTGATGACCAGCTCGGCAATGCCTTCGGATCCGCTGGAGCGGCTGCGGCAAATTGGGCGGAACTACGTCGAGTTTGGCACGCGCTTTCCGCATCACTACGTGTTCATGTTTATGACGCCGCACCCTCCGCATGAACTGGATGAAGAGGATCGCGAGATCGTGGGTAATCCCGAGATGGACGCCTACGCCATGCTGAAGTGGGCGGTGCAGGCGGCGATTGATGCGGGATGCTTTCGGGAAGAGGTCCGCGATGCGGAGTTGGTATCGCAAACGCTCTGGGCGTCGGTGCATGGAGTGATTTCGCTAAACATTGCCAAATGCAAAGATCCATGGGTGGAATGGCGTGCCCTCCGGGATCGGGCGGAAATGATGCTGGATGTGACGCTTCGGGGGCTGGTCAGAAACCCGCTTCTGGCAGAAGCTAGAAACGGAGAACCGGAAAATTCCTCACCGATCGCAAAGAACGCGAAGGATGGGGCCCCTGGTGCATATGAAACGCCCGACCTTCCGACGGAGGAGAAATAACCATGCCTCCTCTGGCGCAACGAAATTTGTTTCATGACAAGGTGCGGCTGACGGTCACGCTGACCGGGATTGTCTTCTCGGTCGTGCTGATCGTGGTGCAGCTGGGATTGTTTATCGGATTCACGACGGCGACCTCCAACCTGATTGATCACTCGGGCGCAGATTTGTGGATCACGTCGAAAAATGTGCCCTACGTGGAGCAGGGAGTCGCCTTCAGTGAGCGCAAGCTTAATCAGGTGCGAGCAGTCGAGGGTGTGGCCGACGCGCAGAAGATCATTGCGCGCTGGACACAGTGGAAGCGGCACGATGGCGGCCAGGACTCCGTGCAGATTGTCGGGATCAACGTGGACGACCGGCTGGAACGGCCGTGGAACGTGGTCGAAGGCCGAGTGGAGGACTTGAAGTCTCCCGATGCCGTGATCCTGGACGAACTCTACAAGCGGAAGCTGGGCGTGACCCGCGTGGGCGAGGTGTTCGAAGTCGGAGGTCATCGGGCGCGTGTGGTGGGATTCACGCGGGGGATCCGGTCGTTCACGACTTCGCCCTACGTCTTCACCAGTTTCAAGAATGCGCAGAGCTATGCGGGTCTGCGGGAAGACCAGACGATGTTCATCCTGGTGAAACTGGCTCCGGGAGCGGATTTGCAGCGGGTGCGGCGAGAACTGCTCGAACATGTGACGGATGTGGAAGTATTCACAACCGCGCAGTTCAGCCGGATGACGACGTTCTACTGGATGTTTACAACGGGCGCAGGCGTAGCGGTACTGATTGCGGCAGCGCTGGGCCTGGTGGTGGGATTCGTGGTGGTGGCGCAGACGATTTACGCGACAACCGTGGATCACATTCGCGAGTTCGGCACGCTGAAGGCGATGGGAGCCCCGAACAGTTACGTCTACAAGGTGATCATGAAGCAAGCGGCCATCAGCGCGGTGATTGGCTATGTGCTGGGGATGATCGTTAGCGCGTTTGTGGTGAACGCCAGCCAGAAGGGCGGGGCGGCGATCCTGATGCCGACGTCGATGGCGGTGGGAATGTTTTTTCTGACGCTGACCATGTGCGTGGGGGCGGCGCTGGTTTCGATCAACAAGGTGACAAGGATCGATCCCGCGATGGTGTTTAGAGGGTGAAGTTACCTGCTGTGGGGAATTGTCGTTCCGAGCGAAGCGAGGAATCCAGGTTTTACTCGGCTAGGCGAGAACCGAGGGTTCCTCGTCGCTTCGCTCCTCGGAATGACAAGAGTTAAGGAGATGTGAAGATGCAATCTGCAATCGCAGTTCGACAGCTCACCAAGAGATACGAAGAAGGCGCGACCGGCACACTTGCCTTGCGCGGTGTTGACCTGGATGTGCATTCAGGCGAAATGCTCCTGTTGATGGGCCCCTCCGGCAGCGGCAAGACTACGCTGCTGTCGATCATGGGCTGCATTTTGACCGCATCGTCGGGAAGTGTGCGGGTGGCGGGAAGGGAAGTGGTGGGGCGGAGCGAGAAGCAGTTGCCGTCGCTTCGGCTGGAGCATATTGGCTTCGTCTTTCAGGGATTCAACTTGTTCCCAACGCTGACGGCCGGCGAAAACGTAGAACTGATGCTGGATCTGAAGGGAATTTCGACCGCCAAGGCCAAGAAGCGGGCGCACGAACTGCTGGAGCAGGTGGGCCTGGGCGGAAAGTACGGCAGTTTCCCGGCCGACTTGAGCGGCGGGCAGAAACAGCGGGTGGCGATTGCGCGGGCGCTGGCGGGCGACCCCGAAATCATCCTCGCGGATGAGCCCACGGCGGCGCTGGACTCGCATACCGGCCGCAACGTGATGGAGATGATGAGCGAACTGGCCCACCAGCGCGGCCGCGCGGTCGTGATCGTGACGCATGATTCGCGGGTGGTGAGTTTTGCCGACCGCATTGTGAAAATCGAAGACGGAGCGATTGCGGCTCCAGATGAGGCGGAGATGGTGTCCCCCGGCTTGCTGGCACCCAGCCTGACCGAGGCTGCGGTGGGTTTGGTTTGAACGTGGAACATCAGGCTTGATGAGGACTGGGGTTTTTATGACTGGAGAATATTCGATTCGAATTCTGTTCAAGAGCCGCATTGCTTGGGCGGTGGGGTTGGGCGTCTTTTTGCTAACTGCCTCCGTGGTGGTAGCGTCGAGGCACGCACATGAGTCTGCGACGGCTGCGGCTACGGCCTCGGCGAGCCCTGAGCCTCTTCCAATTGCTGGACCAGGGCGCGTAGAGCCCTACTCCGAGGACATCAAGATTGGGTCGGAATTGAGCGGACGGCTCAAGTCGGTGAAGGTTGAAGAAGGAGACGCGATCCGCCACGGGCAGGTGTTGGCCGAGCTCGAGAATGCGGATTATCGCGCTCAGGTTGAGTCGGCACGGGCCAATGTGGTGGCCAAGGAAGCGGCGCTGCGCAAGGTCATCAACGGCGCAAGGCAGCAGGAGCGCGACCAGGCCTGGTCGTCGGTGAACGAGGCCAAGGCGGTCATGGAGAACTCGCAGTCCGAATTGCACCGTCGTCAGGAATTATTTTCCGCGGGCGTGGTTTCGCGCGAGGAACTGGATCGCTACGCGCGCGAAGCCGACGTGGCCAAGGCCAAGTATGACGCGGCGGTACAGCAGCATGCGCTGGTCGATGATCATGCGCGCGAGGAAGACCAGTCGCTGGCGGAGGCGGATCTGAAACTGGCGCAAGGCCAACTCGGCGAGGCCGAGGCACGCTACGAGAAGACGTTCATCCGTTCGCCGATTGATGGCAGCGTGCTGCGCAAGCATCATCGGAGTGGCGAGAGCGTGTCGAATTCCTCCACCGTGCCCGATCCGGTCTTGACCATCGGCGATCGCCACACGCTGCGCGTGCGCGTCGACGTCGATGAGACGGACGTGAGCAAGGTGCGCGTGGGCCAGCGGGCCTACGTGACCGCCGACGCCTTTGGCAAACAGAAATTCTGGGGACACGTGGTACGGGTGGGCCAGCAACTGGGACCGAAGAACGTGCGGACTGACGAGCCTACAGAGAAAGTGGATACTAAGATTCTGGAGACCCTCGTCGAACTCGACTCCGGCTCGCAATTACCTGATGGTTTGCGGGTGGATGCGTTCATCGTGCCGGACGGCGGTGAAGTAGCCGAGAATCGCTGAGGTCCTTCAAGTCTAAATTCAGAATCCCCACCCTTCGGCTTCGCTCAGGTCAGGCTTTCTCGCCCAAGGCGTGGAAGTGGGAAATCCGAATAATTCAATGAACGAGCCCGTGCGGGCTTATAGGAGGAATGCATGACTCGGGAAGCTCGAATAATGGCTGGAGTTATTCTTGTCACCGTCCCAACGATCCAATATGGCGGATTGTTTTTGCTGCACTCAATGCGGGATCGCAGCAGCCACTACATGGACAATGCTTTGCGCCAGAACTTTTTCCGCGCCGGTCATGCCCACGCAGGGGTGATCGTAATTCTTTCGCTGGTGTGCCAAGTGCTGGCGGATGCGGCCACGCTACCTCCCTCGTTACTGTGGATGGTGAGGATTGGTGTGCCCGCCGCCGCTATTGTGATGCCGCTGGGATTCTTTCTTTCGATGCCCTCGGCCCAGGCGACTCAGCCCAATGGTTTGGTATCGCTCATCTACGCCGGAGCCGCGGTGCTGGCTGTGTCCGTCGTGACGCTGGGGATTGGCCTGCTCCGATCCCCCGCGATGTGAGCGACTTCACAGTGGGAGGCAGGCGAATCCGGTAAAATACAGGTTTTGACCGGACAGCGCTTTGACCTCTGATTTCATTTTTTCCATGGCATTGCTGGTATGGGCTGCCTCCAAAGGCATCGGGCCCTACATCCGCCAGCACTTCCTCGACACCACGTTTCGTGGTCTCTACCACGCAAATGCATTCGATGTGGCGCTACTCATCCCCTATTTCATCGTACTAATTCTCCTCGCAGGGTACGGGGCACACCGCTACGTCTTGGTTTATCTCTACTACAAGCACCAGAAAAATCGCACTACGGAGCCGGCTGGGCGTTTTGACGAACTGCCGCGGATTACGGTGCAGCTGCCGATTTTCAACGAACAATACGTAGTGGAGCGCCTGCTGGAGTCGATCTGCAGGCTGAATTATCCGCGGGAGAAACTCGACATTCAGGTGCTCGACGATTCCACAGACGAAACCGTCGAGGTGGCGCGAGACCTGGTAGACCGTTACGCGGCGTTGGGACATCCGGTCAGCTACCACCATCGCAGGAATCGCGAGGGCTTCAAGGCCGGCGCCCTGGCGGAGGGGATGAAGACGGCGGCGGGAGAGTTCATCGCCATTTTCGACGCCGACTTCACACCGCCAGAAGATTTTCTGCTGCGCACCATTCATCACTTCGCCGACCCCATAATCGGGATGGTGCAGACGCGCTGGACGCACCTCAACCGCAATTACTCCTTTCTAACTGAGGTCGAGGCGATTCTGCTCGACGGGCACTTTGTGCTGGAACACTCCGGGCGGGCGCGCACCGGGTTGTTTTTCAACTTCAACGGCACGGCAGGTATGTGGCGTCGAAAAGCGATTGAAGAAGCCGGCGGCTGGCAGCACGATACCCTGACCGAGGATACCGACCTCTCCTATCGCGCCCAGCTCAAGGGATGGAAGTTTCTCTACCTGCAGGATGTGGAGTGTCCGGCCGAACTGCCGGTGGAGATGACGGCGTTCAAGACACAACAGGCGCGATGGGCCAAAGGGCTGATTCAGACAGGGAAGAAGATATTGCCGCAGGTCATGCGCAGCGACGCTCCGCTGCACACCAAGGTCGAGGCGTGGTACCACCTGACGGCGAATATCAGCTATCCGCTGATGATTATGCTTTCGGTGCTGCTCCTGCCGGCCATGATCATTCGCTTTTATCAGGGATGGTTTCAGATGCTCTACATCGATCTGCCCCTATTCATGGCGTCGACGTTCTCGATTTCCAGTTTCTATCTGGTATCGCAGCGGGAACTGTTCCCGCGAAGTTGGCCGCGGGCGTTGCTGTTCCTGCCCTTTTTGATGGCGCTGGGAATTGGGCTGACCATTACCAATACCAAGGCCGTGATCGAGGCTCTGATCGGGAAAAAGTCGGCGTTCGCACGCACGCCAAAGTATCGCGTCGTGTCAAAGAAAGATAAAGTCGGGGTCACCAAGTACAGGAAGCGGCTGGGATGGGTGCCATGGCTGGAATTGGTCATCGGTGCGTACTTCGCGCTGACGGTGTACTACGCCGTGGATAACGAGAATTACATCACCGTCCCTTTCCTCTTGCTTTTTGTCGTGGGGTACTGGTACACGGGATTAATGTCGCTGCTGCAGGGGAGATTTGGAGGGGCTGCACTGCGGACTACGGCGCATACGAAACCGTTTCCGGTGGGTGTGTAAGGAATTTTCTGGCCGTAACCTCTTTGCGCTTTCGTTCATCTTGTCTGGCAGAGACGTAGCAAGCTATCTTTTTGCGGGTGCTGCTGGAGGTTGTATGCGGGCGTTTTTGATGACGGCGACTTTGGTGGTGGGGCTGGCTGCGACTTCGTTTGCGGCGGACAATCTCAAGCTGAATCGCAATCTCGATTACACCAGCGACAGCCAGGACGGCCCCCTCATTACCGGCGACCACATGGAAGCTGGCGCGGCTTCCGGCAAACCCACGTACGTGATCATGTATGGTGAGGCCTGCTACAACTCCAAACGGCAGGCGCGACGCACGGTGAGCCTTTACGAAAACTACAAAGGCCGCGTGCAATTTGTGGTCGTCGACCTCGACGGCTACCTTTCCCGCAGTCAGCTGGAACTGCGCAAGAAGTATTATCGCGGCAGCATCCCTCACGTGGTTGTGCTCGATTCGTCCGGCACCGCGGTGTATGACCATGCCGGCGAAGTCGACGAAGCGGTCATTTCCAGCCTTCTCGACAAAACACTGCACTAGAATTCTGGCCTCCGCTTGACCGCTCGGTTAGAATCCTCTCGCTGAAAGTTTGCATCCGGCATTGAACGTTTGCCCGGATGAGGCGAAGGAGGGTGCTATGTTGCTCTCGCGCAGATTGATCCACCTGACCGGTCTCGTGATCTTGTTGTTGCTCGTTCTCAGTTGCGGCTCGGCGCACACTTCCGATGAGTATTATGTTTTCATTGCCGCGAACATACAGCTTCCGTACTGGAAGGCCGCAGCCGCGGGGCTTTCCAACGCCGCGTCGGCGCTGAAAGTGCGCTCCGATTTCGATGGGCCTCCGAGTTACGATGCCAAAGGCGAGCGCGATTCTTTGGACCAGGCGGTGCAAAAGAAAGCGACCGGCATACTACTGGCCGTGACCGATCCCGCAGTGCTCAAAGACAGCATTGACAAGGCCGTGGCGGCCGGCATCCCGGTCATAACGATCGACTCCGACGCACCGGCCAGCAAGCGTTTGTTTTTCATCGGCACCAACAACTATCAAGCGGGCTTCACGGGCGGTCAGCGCCTGGCCCAGGAACTGAAGGGCAAAGGCAACGTAGTGGTGTTCACCATGCCCGACCAGCCGAACCTGCAGGATCGTTTGCGCGGCTACAAGGACGCCCTGGCCCGCACGCCCGAGATCAAAATCAGCCGGGTTGTCGATATCCAGGGCGACCCACGGATTGCATTCGACACCACGACGCAGATCATCGGCAAAGAGCGCGATAAGGTGGACGGCTTCGTTTGTCTGGAAGCGCAATCGGGGAAAGAAGTCGCTGGCGTGCTAAACAGCTATCACGTCACCGGAAAAACGGTGATGGCGATGGATACGGACCAGGAAACGCTGGATTGGATTCAGAAGGGTGGAATCGCGGCCACCATCGCGCAAAAACCTTACACCATGGCCTTCGTCGGCGTGCAGATGCTCGACGCTTTGTATCACCACGAGCCGCCATCGCTCGATAAGGATTGGTCCAAAGACAGTTACGCGCCAATCCCCAGCTTCGTGGACACGGGATCGGCTCTGATTGACAAGTCCAATGTGGATGCCTTCACGCAAGCGGGGAAGAATTTGACTTCTACGCCCAAGTAAGAACTGCCGGGCGCCTTGCCCGACGTGCTGAACAGGTGGGGTGATGTCGAGCGTTTCCTGGGACTTCAAATGTGGAGGTGTCGGCATGCGATTGCTCGTAGGGGCAACGGTGGTGTTCTGGACTCTGCTCGCCACTTCCGCTGAAATACCTTCGGCCGACGAACTGTCGGAGGCGGTGACTCGCATGGCCCGGATCGGGCGATGCGGTTCCCCCAGTTTCTCACCGGATGGAGAGACCTTGGCTTTCGTCTGCGACATGAGCGGTATTCCACAGGTTTGGACCGCCCCCTCCAAAGGTGGATGGCCCAGTCTTGTCACCACGCTGGACGATCCCGTGCAAGCGGTCGAGTGGTCTCCCAGCAGCCATTGGCTCGCGCTCTCCGTCGCTCCTGGTGGTGGCATGAACACGCAGATTTA
>Ga0307479_10005008_pt1 | contig 12150 bp, 10 predicted proteins | sample atmos_gasesECM4C_FD_203743 | JGI IMG/M metagenome (GOLD analysis project Ga0307479, IMG submission 203743) | Hardwood forest soil microbial communities from Morgan-Monroe State Forest, Indiana, United States - atmos_gasesECM4C_515 | ecosystem: Environmental > Terrestrial > Soil > Temperate...
TTCTAGAGGAGCCGGGGTTTCTCCAGATGTTTTCGCATCATCGTAGGCGCGGATTGCCCAGAGCTCCTCTAGTTCCGCCAGCATTTTTTCGTATTCGTCTATGCTGATGACAACGGCGACTCTCTCACCGTTTTCATTTGTCAGGAATCGCGCCGGCTCGGACATTTTGGTTCCAAATAAAAGTCTACTCTAGCCGCACAACCCCGAGCAAGAAACGAGCCACGAGTGCTACTCCTCGTCGCCGGTGGAGGTTACTTTTAGGACGGCGAGGAAGGCTTCCTGGGGAATGTCGACCTGGCCGACGCGCTTCATGCGCTTTTTGCCTTCTTTTTGCTTCTCGAGGAGCTTGCGTTTACGCGTGATGTCGCCGCCGTAGCACTTGGCGAGAACGTTTTTGCGAATGGCGGCGACGGTCTCCCGCGCGATGACGCGGCTGCCAATCGCGGCTTGAATGGGCACCTCAAACATTTGCCGGGGAATGAGTTTTCGCAGGCGCGCGACCAGCTCGCGGCCGCGTTCATAAGCCTGCTCGCGGTGGCAAATCATGGACAGCGCATCGACGGGTTCGCCGCCCACCAGAACATCCAGCTTGATCAGATCGGATTCGCTGTAGCCTGCCAGGTGATAATCGAGCGACGCGTAGCCGCGCGAAACGCTCTTCAGGCGATCGTAAAAATCCAGCACAATTTCATTCAATGGCAATTCGTAAGTGAGCATGACGCGCGTGGGCGATAGGTACTCAAAACCTTTTTGCGAGCCGCGCTTATCCTGGCAAAGCTGCAAGATTCCGCCGACGGAGTCATCATTTGTGATGATCATCGCTTTGATGATGGGCTCCTCGATTTTGGCGATGTCGCTGGGATTCGGGAATTTCGCGGGACTGTCGACCTCGATGACTTCTCCGCCGGCGCGCGTGATGCGATACCGCACGCTGGGAGCAGTGGTGATCAGGTTGAGGCCGAACTCGCGCTCCAGCCGCTCTTGCACAATCTCCATGTGCAACAGGCCGAGGAAACCGCACCGAAAGCCAAATCCCAAAGCCACGGAGTTTTCCGGCTCATAAAAAAACGCTGCGTCATTTAATTTCAATTTCCCGAGGGCATCGCGCAAAGGCTCGTACTCATCGGCAAGCACGGGAAACAATCCCGCGAAGACCATCGGCTTGATGGCTTCAAAGCCGGGCAACGCCGGCGCGGGACGGTCGGCGTCAATGATGGTGTCGCCCATGCGGGCGTCGGCGACATCCTTGATGTTCGCGACGACAAATCCCACGTCGCCAGCCTCGAGTTCCTCTAGGGCAATCGGCTTGGGAGTCAGTGTCCCCAGCGTCTCGACTTCGTTAACCTGGTTGTTGTAACAAAGGCGGATCTTTTCGTGCTTGCGCATGCGGCCTTCCATCACCCGTACCAGCACCACAGCGCCACGGTAAATATCGAACCAGGAATCAAAGATGAGCGCCTGCAGCGGATTTTCGGCATCTCCCTTCGGAGGCGGCACGCGATGCACAATGGCTTCCAGCACGTCTTCCACGCCAAGACCGCTCTTCGCGCTGATCATCAACGCGTCATTGGCGGGAATGGCCAGCACATTTTCGATCTGCTCCTTGACGAAGTCCGGTTGCGCGGCGGGCAGATCGATCTTATTGATGACGGGAATAATGGTGAGATTGTGGCCGGCGGCAAGGAAGGTGTTGGCGACAGTTTGCGCCTCCACACCCTGGCTAGCATCCACAACCAACAAAGCGCCCTCGCAAGCGGAAAGCGCGCGCGAGACTTCGTAGGAGAAATCCACGTGGCCGGGGGTGTCGATCAGGTTGAGGCGATAGGTGTTCCCGTCTTTGGCCTGGTAATGCAGACGGATGCTTTTGGCCTTGATGGTGATGCCGCGTTCCCGCTCCAAATCCATGGAGTCGAGCACCTGCTCGTGCATCTCGCGCTGCGTCAACGCACCGGTCATCTCCAGCAAGCGGTCGGCCAAGGTAGACTTGCCGTGGTCAATGTGCGCGATGATACAAAAATTGCGTATGAATTTCGGATCCATTCCCGTTTCTGTGCGGCAGGAGCTCGCTTTGTTTGGTCTTACATGGAGCGCAGAACGCGCCGTGTAATCATTCAGTGTGCCATAAATCGCGACACCTCGTAAGCCTTGCCGGATAGTGCATCAGCGGTCCAGGTCGTTCTCCGGCGGCCTCCGGCGAGGTATATAGTAAAAAAGGGCCGTTCCTCAGGAACGTGTTCCGATTCGGCATCACCCCGGCCCAAAATTCGCGAGGACAACCCGGACGGATGGCTGCAGACGTCAGCAAACACCTGGAACGCGCCAAGCGTTCACTTGAGAAAAATCGCATCGAAGAAGCGATCACCGCCTATTTGGCGGTGCTCCTCGAGTCGCCGCAACATCAAGAGGCGACCCAAGCGCTAGGTGATCTGTACGCGCGCAGCAATCAGCCGGAGCGCGCCGCGACCTATTACGGGCAGTTGTTTGACATGCTGATCGAGCCCGGGGATGAAAGCAAAGCCCTGGCGCTTTATAACCGCTTCCTGCGCACGTCCACAGCGTCGCAACCTCCGGAACGCGTCGCGCGCTACGCGTTCCTGCAGCAAAAGCAGAATCATCCGGACGAAGCCATTGAGCAGTACAGCAAAGCAGCTGAATTGTTCAAGCAAGCCGGCCGGCAGGACGACGCTTTGTTTTGCCTGGAGCGCGTCGCGCAACTCGATCCCGATAACTTGGATTGCCAGTTTCACCTCGCGGAAGCTGCGGAGCAAGCGGGCAAAAGCGCGATTGCCGCTCGAGGCTTTCTGCGGGCCGGCCAACTCGCCGCCACGCAAGGGAATGCCGCGGATTCTCTCCGGCTTCTAAAGCGCGCGTACAAGGTCGCTCCCCAGGAACGCAGCGTTGGGCTGCTCTACGCCGAGGCCTTGCTGCGCGCGGGCAATGCCAAGGAAGCTAGCGCGCTACTGGAGCCATTAGCCGCCACGGAAACCGACGCGGCATTTTTCGAGACGTATGGCGACGCCCTCATGCGCTCGGGCAATCTCGATCGCGCACGCGAGATTTTAGAGCGACTCCTGAAAGAGAAGAACCAGGGGATCATGCGGCTGTTTGATTTGGCCGACTGCTATGGTAAAGCCGGGCAAGATTCCAAATCCGTCGAGCTGCTGCAATTGCTGAAGAAACGGATGTTTGCCGATAAACGGCAAAACGACTTCATGACGCAGCTCGAAAGCGTCGAAAGCAAGCATGGCAATTCCCACGCGATTCTGGAGTTCTGCGCCGGCTTCTACAACGAAGTAAATCGTGAAACGCAATACTTCGAAGTGCTGATCAAACTGTTTGACGTGTTCATGAAAGCCGGAAATATCAGCAAAGCTTCGGACACCTTGGAAAGGCTCGTCGATATCGATCCCTACGATCATCGCAACCAGCAGCGGCTCGAGCGGCTGGACGGACGCGTCGATGAAGGCTTGCTGAAGCGGCTGCGAAGCAGATTGAGCAAATCGGGAAGCGCCGCACCGACGCGGCAGGTTCAGGAACAGGCCTCGTCCGCGGACAGCGCTTCTAACATTTCCAGCTCTGTCGGCAAAGGCGGGCAGCAATCGCAAGCGCTCGAAGACTTGATTGTGCAGACGGAGATTTTCCTGCAGTACTCACTGCAGAGCAAAGCGCTCGAGAAGCTGCAGAAAATTGCTTCCGCATTTCCTGGCGAAGAAGAACGTAATACGCGTCTGCGGAATTTGTACCAGACAGCAAACTGGTGGCCCGCGGGGGCTCGCCGTCCTACTCGCGTCGAGCCGCCTGCCCCCAAACAAGTCGAGGCGGTCCCGGCGGAGTCTCCCGCGTCCGGCATTACCAAGCAAACCGGCGTTTACGCCGCGGAAACGTTGCGGGACTTGGCCAAAATCTCAGAAATCAACCAAAAGGTCTTTCGGCAGCAAACGCCGCGCGCTATGCTCAATACCGCCGTCAACGAAATTGGCGGTTATTTACGTTGTTCGCGGGCTCTCGCCGTTTTTGGCGCCTCCGGGCGGCCTCCGGAAATGGCCGCGGAGTTCTGCGCGGCAGGTATTCGCCCGACACCAGGGGCGCAAGTCATGCTTTTACTCAACCATCTGGAAAAGTCGCCTCCGAATGAGTTGGGTGGGATCATCGTCAATACAAAAAGCAGCCCGATTTTGAAGGAGCTTGGTTTAACGACCGCGCTTGCCGTCCTTCTCATCGATAAGGAGACGCAAAATCCGGCGGGCATGCTCGTTGTGGCGCACCTGGAACCGTACGCTTGGAAGCCTAACGAGGCGTATTTCTTGCAGGCGGTCGGCGATCAGATGCTGATGAGCGTCAGCCACACAAAGTTGCGGTCGCTGGTGCGGCGCATGGGCGTCTCCGACGAACGCACGGGACTCCTCAGCCGAAGCTCCTATCAGAGCTGTTTGCTAAGCGAGGCGGATCGCTCGCGCACGCAAGGCACGCCGCTGTCGCTGGCCATTTTGCAGATCGACCGTGGACCGGAAATCCTCCGCCAGCAGGGAGAGTCACCCGTGGAAGGGTTTCTCGAGCAACTGGCGCGTTCGCTGCAGCCCATCGTGCGGCAGAACGATGTTGCGGTAAAATATACGTCGTGGTCTCTGGCGTTTGTCTTGCCGGATACTTCCTTGGCAGGCGCGCAAAACCTGGCCGACAAGTTGCGCCGCGCGGCTTCGAGCGTGCGGGCTCCATGGGATTCCGGTAAGGTCACGCTGAGCGCCGGGATCGTTGAGGCCGTGGCTAAATCGGACTACGACAGCGAAGACATTGTGACCGACCTGATCAATCGCGCCGAGGTTTCCGTCGAAGAGGCCCGCAAGCGGGGCGGCGACATGGTCGTAGCCCTGGAAAGCCCAAAGCTCTAATCCGAAGAACTAGTCTAAATAAGACTAGTTAGCCTAAATAAGAGGACTCCATGTTTCCTACCGACGTTGTGATTGTTGCCGGGGCGCGCACGCCCATGGCGCGCTATACCGGGCCGTTTTCCGAGGTGTCGGCCATCGATCTGGCCGCGCATGCTTCCAAGGAAGCGATTCGCCGCTCGGGTGCGGACCCAGCGGAGTTCGATCACGCGATTTTTGGCAACGTGATGCAGACCAGCGCCGATGCTCTGTATGGCGCGCGGCACGTCGGGTTGAAGGCGGGACTCAAGACGGAGACGCCGGCGGTCACGGTGAACCGGCTTTGCGGCTCGGGCATTGAGGCCATCGCGCAGGCGGCGCAGCGGCTTCTTCTTGGCGAAGCGAATATGGTTCTGGCTGGCGGCATGGAGAACATGACTCAGGCACCGTTCGTGATTCGCGGCGCGCGCAATGGGTTGAAGTTGGGGGGCGGAGCGCTCGAAGATTCGCTGATGGCCGGCCTGACGGACAGCTATTGCGGATTGCCCATGGCGCTGACGGCAGAAAAGCTGGCCGAACAGCAAGGCATTACGCGGAGCGACGCCGACGCTTATGCTTTGCGCAGCCAACAGGCGGCGGATGCTGCCTACAAGGCGTGCCGGATCAAGGACGAGTTGGCGCCCGTCGAGGTGAAGCAAGGCAAAAAGAGTATCGTCGTGAGCGAAGACGATCATCGCCGACCGGAAACGACGATGGAGATACTTGCGAAGCTGCCGCCGTCGTTCAAGAAAGACGGTATTGTGACCGCAGGAAATGCGAGCGGGATAGTTGACGGCGCGGCGGCTGTGGTGGTCACGCGGGAAAAGACCGCGGCAGAGCAGGGACTAAAGCCGGTCGGGCGGATTGTTTCCTGGGCGGTGGCGGGCGTCGATCCCAGCATTATGGGCATTGGGCCCGTGCCGTCTTCGCAGAAGGCGCTGAAACTGGCAGGTCTCACGCTAAAACAAATGGATCGCGTGGAGGTAAACGAAGCCTTCGCTGCGCAATACCTCGCCGTCGAAAAAATTCTTGGGCTCGATCGCGACAAAACCAACGTGAACGGCGGAGCGATCGCTCTGGGGCATCCACTAGGTGCGTCCGGAACGCGTCTGGTGATCACCATTCTCAATGAGCTGCGGCGTAATCATTTGCGTTACGGCCTAGTGGCGGCATGCATCGGCGGCGGCCAGGGAATCGCGATGATTGTCGAGGCGCTTTACAACTAGTCTGCAAGGTTTCTGCTACACTCTGCGTGTTGGTCCGCATTCTCCCTATTAGCCGCCAGCCAGGAAATCGCAGGCGGTCTTCTCTACGAGGAACAGGATGGCGATTCAAAGAGTTGGCGTCGTCGGGTGTGGCCTGATGGGCTCGGGAATTGCCCAAGTGGCGGCGCAATCGGGATTCCCCACGGTTGTGCGAGAAGTCAGCGTGGAGCTTGTTGAAAAAGGGCTCAAAAGCATCGAGAAGAATCTTTCTCGGTTGGTCGAAAAAGGGACCCTTTCGGAGGCGCAAAAGGGGGAAGTTCGCGGCCGCTTGAAAGGCACAACGTCGCTCGAAGATTTCAAGCAATGCGATATAGTGATTGAAGCGATCATCGAGCAACTTCCCGCCAAACGCGAGCTGTTTGGCGCCCTGGATTCGATTTGTCCGCCTTCCACAATTTTTGCGAGTAACACTTCTTCACTGACCATCATAGAAATGGCCACTGCCACCAAGCGCCCGCAGCGTTTTGTTGGTTTGCATTTCTTCAATCCTGTTCCGGTCATGAAAATGGTTGAAGTCGTGCAGACAATTGCCACCGATCCGTCGGTCTACGAAGAAGTACTCGCGTTCGCGGCCAAACTCGGCAAGACCGCGGTTCGCGCGAAGGACGCCACTGGCTTTATCGTCAATCGTTTGTTGGTGCCCTATCTTCTCGATGCTGTGCGTGCGTTGGAGGAAGGTGTCGGCTCCATCGAGGATATCGATAATTCGATGAGGCTTGGGTGCGGCTATCCAATGGGCCCGTTTACACTTCTGGATTTCGTGGGACTGGACACCACGTATTACATTGCGAATATCATGTTCGATGAATTCAAAGAGCGGCGTTTCGCGGCTCCGCCCCTATTGCGGCGCATGGTGCTGGCGGGCTGGAATGGCCGTAAGGCTGGGCGCGGCTTCTATGACTATTCCGATCCGAAAGAACCGAAAGCGATGAAGCTCTAGCGCACTGACAAATAATGAATCTTGAGAATTTACTGTACGAGAAGAAGGACGGCATCGCGCGAATCACCTTTAATCGGCCGAAGGTGCTGAACGCGCTGAACCGCAAAACCGTCGAGGAATTGCACGAAGCTCTGTTAGACGCGCGGGATGATCCTGCCGTGCGTGTATTGATCCTTACTGGCGCTGGGGAGAAGTCGTTCGTCGCCGGGGCGGACATTGGCGAGTTGGCACAGCGCACCCCCGTAGATGGAAAGGACTTTTCGTTGTTTGGGCAGGGCGTGTTTCATCTGCTCGAAACTATTGGCAAGCCATCGATTTGCGCCATCAATGGATTTCCTCTCGGCGGCGGGTGCGAGCTTGTGTTGTGCTGCACGATCCGCATCGCCAGCAAGACGGCGCGACTGGGGCAACCGGAGGTCAAGCTCGGAATCATTCCCGGATATGGAGGCTCGCAGCGTTTGGCGCGGCTCTGCGGAAAGGGCGTTGCCCACGAACTATGCCTCACAGGCGAGATGATTACCGCTGAAGAGGCTTTGCGTATCGGGCTAGTCAATCACATTTACGAGCCTCCGGAGCTGTTGCCCGCGGCTGAAGCGCTGGCCAAGAAAGTCATTGCCAACGCGCCGCTCGCGGCGAAGTACACCATGGAAGCGATTGAGCGCGGCACGGAAATGCCTCTTGAAGAGGGCCTGTTTCTCGAGGCCACCCTGTTCGGGCTCTCCTGTGCAACAGAAGATATGCGCGAGGGTACCAAAGCCTTCCTGGAGAAACGTGCCCCGCAATTCCGTGGAAAGTAGCGTCTGCTCGCAAACGGCATGTCAGACAAACTCCAGCCCCGCAAAATCGACGGCGACCTGAGCGCGTCCGGATTGCGTTTTGGAATTGTGGTGAGCCGGTTCAACAGCTTCATCACCGATCGTCTTCTGACAGCCGCCACAGATGCTCTGCAGCGTGCAGGAGCGTCAGACCAAGACGTGGATGTTGTCCGCGTGCCGGGCGCGTTCGAGTTGCCGCTGGCCGCGAAGAAGCTCGCCGCAACGGGCCGCTATGACGCGCTGATAGCCATAGGATGCGTTCTGCGAGGGGAAACCTCACACTACGACTACGTCTGCTCCGAAACCGCGCGAGGATTGCAGCTCGCCCAAATGGATAGCGGTCTCCCTATTATTTTTTGTGTGCTGACCTGCGATACTCTCGAGCAAGCTATCGACCGCGCCGGCCTGAAAGGCGGCAACAAGGGATTTGAGGCCGGGTTTGCGGCTATCGAAATGGCCCAGCTTTCCAGGAAATTGCGCGCGGCATCGAAAGCGGCCGTGCCAGGAAAGCCGCGGCGCAGATAACGTGTCCCTTCGCACCAAAGCCCGCGAGTTCGCCATGCAGATGCTATTCCAGTGGGAAATGAGCCCGCAGGATCTGGCGAAATTGGAAGGCAAATTCTGGCGCGGCGCGAAGGGTGCGGACAATACCCGCGAATTTGCAAATCAGCTGTTCGAGGGGGCGGCCAAAGATGTCCCTGCGATCGACGACCTGATCCGAAAGCACACCGAAAACTGGCGGTTCGAACGCCTTGCGGCTATTGACCGAGCGATCTTGCGGCTAGGCATGCACGAACTACGCGTAGGCGACACGCCTCCGAAAGTCGTGCTAAACGAAGCTGTTGAGCTGGCTAAAAAGTTCTCCTCAGATGAGTCGGGACCTTTCGTCAATGGTGTGCTCGACGCCTTTCGCAAATCCCTGAACGATAAGTAAGAACCGCGGGATTCATCCTGAACATACGCAGGAACTTTTCCGCAGACACAGTGTTTCTCTACCAGGCCCCGCAGCAAGTGGTGGATAGTTCATTAGGAGAGATACGATGAACGCAATTTTGCAGCTCAGGCGAAGTGTCCTCACACTCGCGTTTTTTGGCTTGGTTGCCGGCAGTGCACCTTTGCGGGCACAGGATGCCAGCCCGCAGGATATTCATAACGATAAGAAGGACATTCGCCAGGACAAGAAAGATCTGGCGAAAGATCGCGCGGACCGCAACGCCGATCAACGTGACATCAACCACGACAAGCGCGACCTCAGCAAAGATCGCGTGGATCGCAATGCAGACCAGCGCGATATCAACCACGATAAGTCACAACTCCGCAGAGATGACGCGAAATATGGCGTGAACAGCTTTCAGGCCCGGACGGACCGCAAGGATCTGCATGCCGATCGCGTCGACCGCAATAAGGACCAGCGCGATATCAATAAAGACAAGACCGACCTTATGGTCGATCGCAAGGACCGTAATAAAGACCAAAAGGACATCAACAAGGACAAGCGCGATCTCCGCAAGGATCGCAAAGATTTGCGAGCCGACCGTCACGGTAAGTAAATCAAGGTCCACGAGAAGACAAAAAGCCGTTCCGGTGCGAATCCGGAACGGCTTTTATTTGCTCCATCACGGCGGACAGCCAAAACCAAGAAGTTATATCGCCGGGTTATTCAGGCCTCGATGGTTCCCTCAAACACCCGCACCGCCGCGCCGCTCACTCGCGGAATCAATTTTTTTCCGCTTTGCGTGACCTGCACCTCGATGTGGCTCGGCCGCCCCATTTCTTCGCCCTGCAAGATCTTCAAGGTATGTCCCGGGGTCAGTTTTCCGTGCTTCACCAGATAAGCGCCGAGCGATCCCGCGGCTGATCCTGTGGCGGCGTCCTCATAGGATTCCCAGGGCAGCATGCCCCGCGAAAACGCTTTGCTGTTGCTGTCGGTTGTGAAGCAGTAGCTCATGGTTGCATTTTTGCCCAGCAGCTTTCGCAAGTCGATCATGTTCATCTCAATGCGAGCCAAGGCCGCGCGGTTGCGCAAGGGCACCATCAAATTGAAGATGCCGGTGGAGACAAACTCCGGTTCGAGTTTCGCGTCAAGGTCCTTGGGCGAAAGTCCCAACGCCGCGGCCAGCGCTTTTTGTTTGAGCTGCGCCGGCCGAAAGGCTGCTTCCTTCTGGGTCATGGTCACACGCTGCGGGCGCCCGTCTCTGAAGCGAATCTCCACCGGCAGGATGCCCGCTCCAGTTTGCTGCAAAACGTGCACGCCGCCTTCCTGTGCGGGCACAACGCCCAACTCCGCCAGCAGAAACCAAGTCCCAATCACCGGGTGACCCGCGAGTTTCAGTTCTTGACGGGTGGTGAAGATGCGCAATCGGGCAAGGGCCTGATCCTCAGTGGGCTTCTGCACAAACACGGTTTCGGACAAATTCATCTCTCGCGCAATGGCCAGCATGGCGTTGGTGGAGAGTCCGTCTCCATCGGTAATCACCGCAAGAGGATTTCCTTCAAACCGGTTGGTGGTAAACACGTCGAGAGTGTAGAAACGGCGTTGCATTTGAGTATCTAGCGCCGCCTGAGCGGTTCAGCCTTGGCGAGCTTCCTTTCCTAACGATCTTACCTGTATTCCTGTGGATTCAGCCGGGTAGATTATCGCGTAATTTTATGGCCATTTTTTTACAAAGCTTGAACCACCTCGGTGACAGCGCGAAGAACTCTTTGGGTCATCTCCGGGCGCGGCGTTTCGGAATAGACGCGAAGCAAATTCTCCGTGCCAGACGCGCGCACCAGCACCCAGCCGATGTCGCCGAGGTACACCTTAATGCCATCCAAATCCTCACGTCGCGTCACATCCCAATCCAGCAGCTTCCGCATCTTGCCGTTGGAAAAATGCGCGATGGCCTTTTCCTTCTGGCCGGGCTTTACTTCCAGGTCGACGCGCCCGTAATGGTATTCGCCAAACTCCGCGTGCAACGCGCCAACTAATTCTCCCAGCGATTTGTGGTGCCAAGCCATCAATTCCGCTAAGAGCAAGGCTGTTACCGTCGCGTCGCGCTCGGGCAGATAAAGGCTCGTCCCAATCCCGCCGCTTTCCTCGCCGCCGATCAGGATATTTTGCTCCAGCATCAACTCGCAAATGTATTTGAAGCCGATGGGCACCTCGTGCAAGTTCCGGCCGAATTTTCCCGCCAGTTTGTCGATCAGCTTTGTGACCGAAAACGTCTTGGCGATGTCGCCCGGCAATTTTCGCGTTCCGGCGAGATGCCAAACCAGCAACGCAAGAATCTGGTGCGGGTTGATGAAAGAGCCGTCGCGATCGATGGCCCCAATGCGGTCACCATCTCCGTCGGCACAGAAGGCCGCGTCATATTTGCCTGCGCGAACCGCTTGTCGCGCGGCCTCGATGTGCGGTTCGATGGGCTCCGGATGTATCCCGCCAAAGAGCGGATCGCGTGTGCCCCGAATTTCATCGCAGGCAACGCCATTGCGCCGGAACAAGTCGCGAAGCAATCCGGCAGCCGAGCCGTACATGGGATCGGCCACAAACCGAAATTTCGCCTCGCGCAGGCGGTTCCAATCGACCAGCCTCTCAATGGTGTTCAGATAAGGGCCGCGTGGCTCCAGCGGCTGAATGAGCTCCTTGCGGGGAGGCAAAGGCGGCACGCCGTCACGCTGTACGTTCTCCATCTCGCTCTCGATCTGCGCCACGATCGATGGCAAGGCGCTGCTGCCGTAGCTGGCCTTGTACTTAATTCCGTTCCAGCGATAAGGATTGTGGCTCGCGGTGATGACCACGCCGCCGGCGGCGTGCCGCTGCCGGACGAGCAGCGAAATCGTTGGTGTGGGGCAAGGTTTATCCGCCAGCCAGACGGGCGTGCCCGTCGAGCTGATGGCTTCCGTGGCCATCTCCGCGATGCGGTCCGACGCGAAGCGGTGGTCATAGCCGACGAGCACGCCTTTGCGGGCGTCCTCGCCCCGCACAACGTATCGAGCGATCGCGTGGGCTACGACGCGAGCGTTGGCGACGGTGAAATCCTCGGCGATGATGCCGCGCCAGCCATCCGTGCCAAAGCGAATCGAAGTCATTGCGATCGAGTATACGCGATGCGCCAAACAGGCCTAAGCAGCCAATCCGGCGCCGGGATTATAGGAGATCATTGCGGCGGGCTGCTTCCAGCCATTTCACCACTTTGCCCACGTCTTGCGCCCGTTCGCGCGGACAAATCAGCAATGCATCCGGT
>Ga0307479_10005009_pt1 | contig 12148 bp, 11 predicted proteins | sample atmos_gasesECM4C_FD_203743 | JGI IMG/M metagenome (GOLD analysis project Ga0307479, IMG submission 203743) | Hardwood forest soil microbial communities from Morgan-Monroe State Forest, Indiana, United States - atmos_gasesECM4C_515 | ecosystem: Environmental > Terrestrial > Soil > Temperate...
AAAAATACGGCATTCCTTCTCTCACTCTGATGGAGAACGCTGGAAGCGCCGTTGCGCGCTTTATTTTGCGGAACCGGTCTGGAACGAAGCAGCGCATCAGCGTCGTTTGCGGCAAGGGCAACAACGGTGGAGATGGATTTGTTGCGGCCCGCAGGCTTCACGAACAGGGCAAAGACGTTGTCGTTGTACTTCTCGCTCGTCCCGAAGATGTAAAAGGCGATGCCAAGCAGAACTTGGAGCGGCTGCCCTTTCCGCCAATCAGTATCACCTCAACTGCCGAACTCGAATCTCGGGAGGCCCTGTTTACTAAGACCGACCTCATTGTCGATGCCATTTTTGGCACTGGCTTCCATCCTCCGCTACCGCCGCTGGCAGCAAAGGCCGTCGAGTTAATAGGGAAGTCCGGCGCCAAAGTAATCTCGGTCGATCTGCCGTCAGGCGTCGATGCGGACTCATTCGCTGTGGAACAGCCCGCGGCTTGCCGGTCAGACGCGATTGTCACCTTCACCGCACTGAAGCCTGCTCTGGTGTTCGCAGCGCTCACGCGAGGGCCGATCGGGGTGAGTCCCATCGGATCTCCCGAGGAGATTGTCACCTCGAAACTAGGCCTCGAATGGAACAGCCCGCCCGCCATTTTGGGAACTCCGCGTCCCCTAAATTCCCACAAAGGGCTCTACGGACATGCCCTCGTGATCGGCGGCTCGGTGGGCAAATCCGGCGCGCCAGCGATGGCGTCGATGGCAGCTTTACGCATCGGCGCAGGATTAGTCACTTGCGCTGTCCCCAAGAGCATCTTGCCGATCGTTGGCGCGTACACTCCGGAACTCATGACCGAGGCTCTCGATGAGAACGCCAGCGGACGAATTTCTGCGTCAGCGCTGCAGGAACCGATACTGAAAGAACTTCTTGATCGCAAGAGTGTCGCTGCTATCGGGCCCGGGTTGGGTAGTGACCCCGACACCGTGAATGCTGTTCGCAGCTTTGTCGCGGGATGCCAGCTTCCGCTCGTGATCGATGCTGATGGATTGAACGCCTTTGCTGGTCAAAGCAAACTGTTGAACGGCAGCAAACGTCTTCTGGTCTTGACGCCGCATCCGGGCGAGATGTCGCGACTCACGGGGAATAAGGTTTCGGAAATCGAAAACAATCGAATTGAAATTGCACGATCTTTCGCTCGCGAACATCAACTCATCCTTGTGCTGAAAGGATGGCGCACGCTTATTGCCGACCCCGCCGGAAATATATGGGTAAACACAACCGGCAATCCCGGTCTGGCAAAAGGCGGTAGCGGCGACGTTCTCACTGGAATAATCGCTGGGCTCATGGCGCAATTTCCCCGCCAGATCGTCGATGCGGTGCGGGCGGCGGTGTATCTGCATGGCTTTGCGGCCGATCTGGCCTTGCGCGGCCAGACCGAGCAAACCATGCTCGCAACCGACATCTTTTCGAGGTTTCCCATGGCCTTGCGGCAGGTGCTCAGACCCAGTGACGGGTTCACGTGGATTCAGCGGGGAATTCGACGACGGTGAGCGCCGCTCGCGAGTTCCTCTCGCATTCGGCTGAGGAAACAATTTCTATCGGCCGTATGCTTGCAGGTCTTCTTGAGCCTGGGCAAATGATCGTCTTACGTGGCGACCTGGGCGCCGGCAAGACGACTCTGGTGAAAGGCATAGCCGAGGAGTTGCACGCGGCGCTGCAGAAAGATGTCACCAGTCCAACGTTCACACTGGTTCACGAATATCGCGGATCGGCGGTGACTCTGTTTCACATCGATCTCTACCGGATCGAGACCGAGCGCGAACTGGTGACGCTTGGCATCGACGATCTTCGCTCCGAACCCGGCAGCATCGTACTGGTCGAGTGGGGAGAGAAGTTCGAGTCGATCAAGAAGCAAAGCGATGGGGAGATTGTGATCGAAAGAACAGGAGAGACAGAGAGAACGATTACGTTTGAAAATCAATCGTCTCATCAACCAAGCGGCCGTAGAGACGCGGCATGCTGAGTCTCTACTTGGGCTGATCCTAGGCTCCAGGACGCTTTACCACCGTTACGATCAAAACAACCCCGTTAACCGCCGACAGCACAAAAAACGCCGAAATCACGTACACGATCTTCACATGACGAAAGGCGGCCACAATAGCTGCCACGACCAGAATGAGGTCGATGACGACGAAGATCGCGAGTTCTTTTTTGGGCATCGAGAAAAATGTTCGGCTTATTTTTTCGAATCAGTTACAAGTGAGTGGCGACTAGAATCCCATGATGTTGTAACCACAATCGACATATAGGGTCTCGCCGGTAATCGCCGTGCTCAAATCGGACGCCAGGAAGAGCGCTGCATCGCCTACTTCGCTGGTTTCCACATTGCGCTTCAGCGGCGCGCGCTCCGCGTGAGCCTTCAGCATTTCTCCCAATCCGGAGATGCCACGCGCCGCCAGGGTCTTGATTGGACCGGCAGAGATGGCATTTACGCGAATCTTCTGAGGCCCGAGATCGGCCGCCAGGTAACGCACGGAAGCTTCTAAAGCAGCCTTCGCCACTCCCATTACGTTGTAACGAGGTACGACCTTCTCCGCGCCGTAGTAAGTCATCGTGACGATGCTTCCGCCATCGGTCATAAGCGGAGCAGCGCCGCGAGCGAGAGCGATGAGCGAGTACACGCTTACATCGTGCGCAATGCGAAATCCTTCGCGCGTAGTAAAGATGAAATCGTTCTTGAGTTCGTCGGCCGGAGCATAGGCCACGCTGTGTACCAGCGTGTGCAGCTTGCCGTAGCGTGACTTTATTTGCTCGAAGAGAGATGTGATTTCAGCATCGTTCGAAACATCACATTGAAAAGCCTCGGTGTTGGGAAGGCTTGCAATCAGGTCGCGAGCTTCTTCGGCCAAGCGCTCATTCTGGTAAGTAATCGCGAGCTCTGCGCCGGCGGCTTGCAGCTTCTGCGCGATCGCCCACGCGATGCTCCGTTTATTGGCGATGCCGAAGACAATCGCTACGCGTCCGTGCAGATTGATCATGGAGGCTCCGAGAAACCAACAAGGATAACAGCTAGAGACGGGTTGACTGGACCGCAGAATACGCTTGGCTTTCGGCGATCGGCCGTCAGCTTTCGGCCAGCAGCCTTTCCGGGCGCCAAGAAAATCGTCGATTGGCCGAACGCCGACAGCCGAATGCCCGGCCAGTGCGTTCGATCACAACGATGTGTGCATTGTGGTTTCGTGCCCATTGATTCCTGGTGCGCCAGCCATACATAATCCAGAGATTGAGGTGAATTATGCCGTCGGATTTCGATCAAACCAGGCGCAAGCTAGACGAAGCAGCTTCGAGAATCGAGCAGGAAATCAAGGGCGTAGTTCAGCATTTGAACGATCATGTCGTGCCGAAACTTCGCACTGAAGGCACTCACGCTTTGCGGAACATGGCCGAGGAACTGCGGAAGCTCGCGGATCGCATGGACGATACGAAGAAGCCGCAACCGCCAAAATGAAACGCATCAGACTCCTGGTGTGGGGTGTCCTTTTCCTCCCGCTTGTTACGGGATGCGCACATCAGCGGAACAGTGCCAATGCGCCGCCGCCTCCCGACCTTCCGCAACAGACCGAAACAAAAAAGTCATTGCCGGCGCACGACAAGCGCAACAGTCAAAACTCCGCGCTCCCAACTGCAGAACTGTCTCGAGGAGAGCCGCTGTTAACGGAAACCGGAATTGCGAGTTGGTACGGGTCGCCATATCACAATCGCCGAGGAGCGAATGGCGAAATCTACGACATGACTCAAATGACAGCCGCGCATCGAACTCTGCCCCTTAACAGCCTTGTGCGCGTAACTAATATCAAGACCGGGCATTCAGCAGTTGTACGAATTACCGATCGTGGGCCGTTCGTCGGGCAGCGCATGCTTGATCTTTCCCTGGCAGCAGCCAAAGCCGTCGATGTATGGGGTCCGGGGATAGCTTGGGTAAAAATGGAAGTCTTGGAAACACCCGCTCCCATCGACGTCGGCGGTAAATGGGCGGTTCAGATTGGCGCATTCAATACGATCGGGGCGGCCACAAAAATGAAGCAACATCTCGTCAGCCGCTATCACTCGGCCAAAATTCTGGAATTTGCAGGACCAACTGGAGAATGGGTGCGCATCCGCGTGCAAAACGACGATCGTGAAGCTGCCGAACAAATCTCTCGCACCGTCACCACGCCAGAAGGCGGAGTCTTCCTGGTCCGTTTAGACTAGTCGCGATCGACATTCCAACCCAGGGAGCATGCGATGGATTGCCTCTTCTGCCGTCTCATTCGCGGTGAGATTCCCGCTAAGAAGGTTTTTGAGGACAAGGAAACTTTCGTCTTCGAAGACATCAACCCGCAAGCACCAACACATGTTCTTATCATCCCCAAGAAACACATCGTCGATTTGAAAGAGGCAAAACCGGAAGACGCGGAGATCATCGGCAAACTGCATCTCGTGGCTGCGCAAATCGCGCGCAGTCGCAAAATCGAGAATGGTTACCGCACGGTATTGAATGTAGGTCCCGGAGCGGGACAATCGGTGTTTCACTTACATCTGCATCTGCTGGGAGGACGTTCTTTGGCGTGGCCGCCAGGGTAATAAGTTCTCGCACCACGGAGACACTGAGACACGGAGAAAGAAATGTCAGAAGACATTGGAAACGCGGAATCGCAGATGCAATCAGGCAATCACCGTCTGCTTGAAGAAGCCACGACACAACAGATCATCGGCGCCGCAATCGAAGTACATTGGGAACTTGGGCCAGGTCTTTTGGAATCAGCTTACGAGGAATGCTTATGCCACGAACTTCACCTGCGCAGCATAAGCTTCAGTCGCCAAGTGGATCTACCAGTTGCGTATAAGCAGATTCATCTCGATTGCGGGTACAGAATGGATCTCGTAGTGAATGATCGGGTTGTTGTCGAATTGAAATGCCTTGACGCTATCTTGCGGGTACATGAAGCACAACTACTAACGTACTTGCGCCTCAGTGGCAAACGCGTGGGACTGCTCCTCAATTTCCAGGTAGCAGTAATGGCAAAGGGCATCGTGCGCAGAGTCCTGTGACCATTCCTGGTCTTCTCCGTGACTCCGTGTCTCAGTGGCCAAGTTACGCTTCGGCGTCCTGCAGATCTGTTGAGTGGCGTCGGAGCAAAGCCGGCAAATTCTGGGAAAACGCCGAGCGCGGTACCACCATGTCGCAGCCTGCTTCCTGAGCTTTCAGCTTGAGATCGCCCTGGATATGAGAGAGGAATCCCACAATCGAAGTCTGCTTTTTCAACTTGTTTTTCAATTTGGGAATCGTGGTTAACGGCTTGGCGTTGGCGTTATTCAGATCGAAGATAATCAGCGAGGGCTTCTGTTCTTCCTCGCTGGTAAGGCGGTCGAGGGTTTCTTTTTCGGCCTTGGCGAACTCGACCTTCACGCCCAGCTTGCGCGCTGTCTCCTGGATCTTAGCGAGAAAGAAGAGGTCGTCGATAAAGCACACGATGCGGGTGGGAGAATCGGCGTCGATCGTGGGTTCCCCGGCCACGTCGTTTATCGGCTGCTGTGGTCCGCTACGGCCCTGCCCACGATAACGGCCGTTCTGCTGCCCAAAGTCATTGCCAGCGCCTTGGGCATTGCGGTAGCTGTGGTCCATGGGACCGACAAACTGCACAGTTCCGTGGCGTCTGCGTCCGCGGTTCTGATTACTGCCCGGCCCGCCCGGTCCGCGCATTCCGCGCTGGTCGTTGCTTCCGGGCTGATTATTATGTGGTCCTTTGCCGCGACGATGGCGGCGGCGGCCCCGATTGCCGGGGTGTTGAGGTTGATTAGGTCCTTTATTCATCGACGTCCTATACGTGCTTCTGTTGAAAAAATCCCTAGAAAATGCGGCGCTCGTCCGGCGGGCTCTCGCCTATGGCTCAGTCCAGCCGGGGCGGCTGTGCCACATAGTTCATTTCACAACTCTCAACTGCAAGCGGTCTCTTGTCAGAATGCGGAAGCTCCGGCTTCGCTCGAGATCTTAATTATGGAAATCGCTCGCGATCTATTTATTGTTCCAGCGCGTCTTGGCTCGAAATCCAGCGGACTCTGTTTCGGAAATCTCAGCCGCTAACGCGGGTGCCGGCACCTGGGTGTGCGGCAATCGGAAGACAATTCAGATGGTACCCGCCCCTGCGCCCGGATGCAAGTGGATTTCGAGATTCACATCCATATTGCCGAAAAGTTCATGAAAACAAGGAAGGAATCGGGCCATCGGGTGATCGGGCGAAGTAAGAGTCGCGGCATCCAGGCATGTTCGTTCACACCGATAATTGCTCATCTCTCGGCTGCGATGGTTCTGCTCGAAAGCTGACAGCCGAAAGCCGACTGCCTCCTTTACTTCACCCGATTACTTCACCCGATCATCAGATGGCCCGATCACGCGATCCGCCCGCTCCCGATTAAACTGTCTCGTGCCTCGCACGTCGGTGGTCGAATATCTCGATAAGTTCTCACTGTACGATCAGGACATCGCCTGCGTATTTCCCCGAGGCTATCGCACGATCCGGTGGCGCTATGCGCAAATCCGGTCATATGCGGAAAGGTTCGCGGCTCTGCTCGCGGATCGGGGGATAGGCAAAGGCGACCGTGTGATGCTATGGGGTCCCAACTGTGGCGAATGGCTCGCCGCATTTTGGGGATCCCTCCTGCGCGGGGTGGTGGTCGTTCCAATGGATCGCGCCGCTGCACCCGAATTTGCCTCGCGAGTGTTTGACCAGGTCGGGGCAAAGTTGCTGATTCGTTCGCGTAGTCTCAGCATCGCATCCCATCCTGCCTTCTATTTTGAAGACTTCGCTTCTCTCCCTCCAGCGAAGGCAGAAGGCCCGACGGGCTCGACGCGCGACGATGCTGTACAGATCGTCTTCACTTCCGGCACGACCGGTGATCCCAAAGGCGTGGTCATCACCCACGGAAACATTCTCGCGAACCTTGAGCCAATCGAGCGCGAGATCCAGAAATACCTCCGTTATGAACGCATCTTTCATCCTTTGCGCTTTCTCAATCTTCTTCCTCTAAGCCATGTTTTTGGACAGTTCATGGGAATCTTCATCCCGCCCCTCATCGGTGCGACGGTGCTGTTTCAGGAATCGATCAAGCCGGCGGAAATCGTCAGCACGATTCGTAACGAGCGCGTGTCCGTCCTCATTACCGTTCCGCGATTGTTGGGATCGTTGCGCGAGATGCTGGAAACTGAGATGCGACTAAAGCTCGGAGAATCAGCGCTTCGGACCGAGATGGAGCGCGCCGGCAAAGAACACTTCGCATTGCGATGGTGGCGCTTTCGCCGGCTTCATTCGCGGCTGGGATGGAAGTTTTGGGCGATCATCAGCGGCGGCGCTACGCTCGATCACGACGACGAGGAGTTCTGGCGCAGGCTCGGCTTCGCCGTGATCCAGGGCTACGGATTAACTGAGACCACTTCGCTCATCAGCCTCAATCACCCCTTCAAGCTGGGACGAGGATCGATTGGCAAGGCCTTGCCCGGGCGCGACATCAAGCTCGACGACTCCGGCGAGATCCTGGTGCGCGGCGACAGCATCGCCAAAACTTACTGGGTCAACGGAAAACCGGTGGCCGCGCGTGAAGGCGAATGGTTCCGTACCGGCGATCTGGGAACAGTGGACGAGGGCGGCAATCTTTACTTCAAAGGCCGCAAAAAGAACGTCATCGTTACCTCCGAGGGCATGAATGTTTATCCCGAGGATCTCGAAGCGGCTCTGCGCGCGCAGTCGGCAGTTCGCGACTGCGTCGTTATCCCCATCGAACGCGGTGGGAATGCTGAGCCCTGCGCCGTACTGGTCGTGAGCGATGGTGCTGAGGCCGCCTCGCGGGCGGTTGCCGAAGCAAATGCCAGGCTCGGCACTCACCAACGCATTCGGCATTGGGTAGTGTGGCCCGACGCCGATTTCCCGCGCACTTCGACGCAAAAGCCTCGTCAAGATTTGATCTCTACTTATGCGCGCGCGCAACTTGCGAATTCCCGAAACGGTATGGTACCACGCAGCGCTATCGAGGCTGCGATTGCACAACTCGGAAAGGGCGATGTGCAGGTGCAGGGAGCTGCCAGGCTGGATGATGACCTCAATCTCAGTTCCATTGATCGAATCGAACTCCTAAGCGCCCTCGAACAGCGTTATCAGGTGGAACTCGATGAAAGCCGTTTCAGCGAGGCGGCAACGGTCGGCGATATTGAGCGCATTCTGCACGAAGCCAGCTCCACGCCTGCTGTCGCGCGCCATCATTATCCCCGTTGGGCGCAGCGCCGGCCTATTCAATGGCTGCGCGTCATCATCTATTACTTATTCACCAGGCCGGCAACCGTGACTATGGCGAAGCCCACCGTCATCGGACGCGAGAAGTTGAGGAACGCGTCGGGGCCATTGTTGTTCATCAGCAATCACGTAACCTACATCGACCCCGGCCTTCTGATGTTCGCCATGCCCGCGCGCTATCGTCATCGGCTTGCCATCGCCATGCAAGGCGAACTGCTCACAGCCATGCGTAATCCTCCGGCCGAGATGAACATCTTTCAGCGCGTAATCGAAATCGTTTCTTATTGGCTGGTAACAGCGTTGTTTGACGTTTTTCCTTTGCCGCAGCGCTCCGGCTTCCGCGAGAGCTTCGCCTTTGCCGGCGAGTCGGTGGATCGCGGATACAGTCTGGTGGTATTTCCGGAAGGCCGCCGCACGACTGACGGCGAGATGTCTCCATTTCGCGCCGGCATTGGAGTTCTTGCCCAACACCTCAAGATTCCCGTAGTGCCCATGCGCATCGATGGACTCTTCCCGCTGAAGAAAGAGCAACGCCGCTTTGCGCGCCGGGGAGAGATCAAAGTAATTGTGGGAGAACCGATCCAATTTCCGGCCGACGCGAGCGAGGAAGACATCGCAAAGGAATTGCAACGGCGCGTGGCCACACTTTGACTTGCTTCCGCGAAGCCTGACCCGATCCTCAAATCCCCAGGCCCTGTTCATCTTGACACGGTCTTCCGCGAAGGATCTCCCGCGATGCCTCACTCTTAAACGCCTTGTCCTGGCGCCTCTACGGAACTCGTCAGGCAGAGCGCCCCTCGAGCGGAGAATTGTAGGTCATGGTGAAGGAGCCAGGAGGGTGCATTTCAGTCCGAGGTATTCCGGGAGATCCTTCGGCCAACACCGGGCCTCTGGATGACAGTCTCTACCAGTCGAGAAGACGTCCCCCGCCAAATGGCTAGCTGTTCCCGCTTGGCCGTAACCTGTACCCTATTCTCTAATGGCTACTGCTCCGGCCCTAACCAAACCCAAACCGCCAGCTATGCAGCGCCTCAAGGGAGTGCTGCCGGAGCTTTGGGTACTCATTCGTCCGCGCAGGGGATTGCTCGCTATTGGACTGGTGCTGATGGCGATCAATCGCGTTGCGGGCCTGGTGCTGCCGGCTTCCACGAAGTTCCTGGTGGACGACGTGATCATGAAGCGGCACGTCTGGCGGCTGCGCGAGATCGTGCTGGCAGTCATTGCCGCGACCATCGTTCAGGGGATTACTTCGTTTGCGTTGACGCAGCTGCTCTCCAAGGCGGCCCAACGCCTGATCGCCGAGATGCGCCGCCAGGTTCAAGAGCATGTTGGACGCCTCCCCATCGCCTACTACGACGCTACCAAAACGGGAACGATGGTCGCCCGCATCATGCAGGACGTGGAAGGCATACGCAACCTCATCGGCACCGGCTTGATCGACTTCCTCGGCGGGGTTCTTACCGCCGTTCTGGCATTTGTGGTTCTCGTGCGAATAAGCGTCAGCATGACCAGCGTGGCGTTCGTCTGCATTGTGGTCTTCTCGCTGGCTCTCAGAAAAGCGTTTCGCACGATTCGTCCGATCTTCCGCGAGCGCAGCAAGATCAACGCGGAGGTCAGTGGACGTCTCACGGAATCTCTGGGCGGAGTGCGCGTCATCAAGGGATATCACGCCGAAGATCGTGAGCATCAGGTTTTCTCCAGTGGAGTAATGCGCCTACTTAACAACGTGCTGCGCACGCTTACTACAACCTCCATCATGAGCCTGTCTTCGACAGTTCTTATGGGAATTGTCGGCGCGGTGGTCATGTACTTAGGTGCGCGCGAAATTCTCGCCGGCACGCTTACCCTGGGCGGCTACTTTACGTACATAATGTTTCTCGGATTCCTGATCGCTCCGGTGCTTCAGATCGTGAACATCGGCACGCAGATCACCGACGCTATTGCCGGCCTGGAGCGCACACGCGAGGTCCTGAACGAAGTTCCGGAAGACGTAGATCCGCAGCGCACGATCGCTCTGACGGAAATTAACGGCAACATCGAATTCGACAACGTCAGCTTCGCCTACGATCAAGGCAAGGAAGTACTTCACAACGTCTCTTTTCGCTCGTCGCCGGGAACGGTTACTGCGCTCGTGGGTCCATCGGGTTCCGGCAAATCGACCATCATCGGGCTGATCTCCGCGTTCTACAAGCCCCAGGGCGGACGTATTCTGGTGGACGGAGTCGATCTGAACCACGTGCGCCTCGATTCCTATCGCACCAAGCTCGGCGTCGTGCTGCAAGAATCGTTTCTCTTTGACGGGACCATTCGCGAGAACGTTGCTTTCTCCCGTCCCGGGGCCAGCGAAGAAGAGATCCTGCGCGCGTGCCGCATCGCCCGCGTGGACGAATTCGCCGAACGCTTCGAAAAGGGATATGACACCGTAGTCGGCGAACGCGGAGTGAAGCTCTCGGGAGGACAGCGTCAGCGCATATCGATCGCGCGCGCCATCCTCGCCGATCCGCGCATCCTCATCCTCGACGAAGCGACCTCCAGCCTCGATTCCGAGTCGGAGGCCCTCATCCAGGAAGGATTATCGTTCCTGATGCGCGGCCGAACTACATTTGTCATTGCCCACCGCCTGAGCACTATCCGGCGCGCGGATCAGATTCTCGTAGTCGAAGATGGCCAGATCATCGAGCGAGGTACACACGAAGAACTGTACGAACGCGGCGGCCGCTACTTCGAGCTGTACACGAAACAGCACGGACTCGAACAGAACTTGTTCCTAGCCCCGGGAGAAGGCGATCAGGTAGAAGAGAACGAGGAAGCCCAGGCACGCGGCACTCGCATTCCCGATTCGGTGGACATATTGCGCGGCAATGTGAGTTGAGGGTCTAAGCTCGGCGAGTCTTAGGAAACGGCACCGGCTTCAGCCGCCGAGGTGTCGGTTATTTTCAAAAGATTATTCAACGGTAGATCATATAGGTGCGAAAAGGCGTAACTCTGTCATCCTGAGCCCCGCATTTGGGCGAAAGGATCTCCCGGAATGTTTCGGACGTAATTGCCCTGTCCGGGCTCTTCCACCAGGTACTCGTGAAGGAGCCAGGACAGTGCATTTCCTACTGAAGGATTGCGGGAGATTCTTCGCGCAACACCGGCGCTCAGAATGACAGTCTCTACAGTGTGTTTCTTGTCTTTCAGTTTCAGAACCGACCTCAAGTACGCATCTGACGCGGAGACTTACGCCAAATAAAAAAAGGGCACAGTGGATGTGCCCTTTTTCCCTGGAGGGTCCATATTGAGTAGCGTCCCCGTCCCTTGAGACACCACTCGTTGCAGTGGAAGCTTAGCGGAGAGACGCCATGATAACCATGTCCTGATCGCGCTGCATGTTCTTCGCGATCTCGGCTTCACGCTTGCTGGTCCGCAGTTGGCGGCCTTCGGTTTCTCCCTGAACCCAAATCTGTGACAGGAAGTACCGCTCTCCATAGCGATGAAATACCAGTTTCGTATCGGGTGAAGCGTTGAGACTGTTGGCTGCATTAGCCAACTGGATCATCTGCACGCCAGCATCGTGGTTGCGAATGACCAGTGCCTTTGAGTTGGACGAGAGTGATTCGATGCTGTAAGCTCCCGCGGGCATCGCGGCCTTGTCCACAGCGAAGTCGAACGGAACGTTTGCGGTTACTTTCAAACTCTGAGCGTTCGCGCATGCCGCCACAAGCAGCAGGCCGAAAACGCCAAGAATACTTACGATTTGCCGTTTCATACTGCCTCCTTATTGTGTTCAGGCGGTGGAAACAATGCGCTTCTTTGCTTTCACTGCTCCTGCTCTTCGCTTCCGTCTGCAACACCTTTCGCCC
>Ga0307479_10005010_pt1 | contig 12147 bp, 4 predicted proteins | sample atmos_gasesECM4C_FD_203743 | JGI IMG/M metagenome (GOLD analysis project Ga0307479, IMG submission 203743) | Hardwood forest soil microbial communities from Morgan-Monroe State Forest, Indiana, United States - atmos_gasesECM4C_515 | ecosystem: Environmental > Terrestrial > Soil > Temperate...
GCCTTCGTCCTGGTGGGCGCGCTCGCGCTCTTTGCCTGGCGGGAGCTCGGGGCGATGCGGGCGGACGGCAGGACCCAGGACGAGGCGGGGCACCTGGCGTATGCCGAGCGGGGGCTCACCCAGGGGACCTTCGAGCGACGCAGCAAATACGATAACTCAAAGATGCCAGTGTCGATCCTGAACGCGCTGCCGGTCGTCATCGCGGAGCGGCGGGGAGACGCGCTCGACGATCGGCAGCGGCTGTGGCTCGGGCGCATGCCGACCCTGGCCCTGGGGCTGGCGCTCGGCGCCCTGGTGTTTCTCTGGGCGCGGCAGCTCTTCGGCTTCCGCGGTGGCGCTCTCGCGCTGTTCCTCTACACCTTCTGTCCCAACCTCCTCGCCCACTCGCATCTCATCACCACCGACGTGGCGACCGCCCTCGGCATGTTCGCCGCCACCTACGCCTTCTGGCGCTATCGCCAGCAGCCGGGCGGCTGGCGCCTGGCGGTGGCGGCGGTGTCCTTTGGCGCCGCCCAGCTCACCAAGGTGACGGCGCTCTTCCTCGTCCCCATCTTCGTGCTCATCGCGCTCTGCGAGGCGGTGCGCGCGAGGCTCCCGGGAGGACGCGGCACGGTCTCTCCCGGGAGGAGCCCCTGGCGCCGCGTGTGGCACGCGCTCGCGCCGGCCGGCGCCCTCGCCGTGGGCGCGGTCGCCGCGCTCAACCTCGGCTTCGCCGGGGAACAGACGCTCGCGCCGCTTGCCCGTTCGGCGCCGCTCAGCCGGTCCTTGCAGGCGCTCGCGGCGGTGCCCGTCATCCGCGACCTGCCGATCCCGCTGCCGCGGCCCTACGTGGCCGGCCTCGACATGGTTGCGCACGACGCGCGAGACGGCTCCTTAAGCTATCTCCACGGCCGTTTCAGCGCGCACGGCTTCTGGGACTACTACCTGGTGGCGACGGCGATCAAGCTGCCGCTGGGCACGCTGCTGCTCCTCGCCGCGGCGGGCTGGCTCGCGGTCACCGGCCGGGTGCGCGCCCCGAGCGCGGAGGCGTTCCTCGTGGTACCGGTCGTCGTCCTGCTCGCCTACTTGAGCTTCGGCCTCGAGCTACAGATCGGGCTGCGCTACTTCCTGCCCGCCTTCCCGTTCCTCTTCGTCTTCGCCGGGCGGGCGGCCGCGTGGCGGCCCCCAGGGTGGGCCTTCGCCGCCCTGGTCGGGCTGCTGGCGGCCTGGACGGCGGTCTCGTCCTTCGCCGTGCACCCCCGCTACATCCCCTACTTCAACGAGCTCGTCGGCGGACCGCGCAACGGCTACCACTGGCTCACCGACTCGAACGTCGACTGGAGCCAGGACAGCGACTACATGCGCGAGGTGTATGCGCGGCGGAGCCCGGTGCGGGTGTGGATCGAACCGGACGGCCCGATCGCCGGCAGGACCGCGGTCCGCCTGACCTACCTCGTCTCGCGCTACGGCTGGCTGCGCGAGCACTTCCGACCGGTCGCGCTGCCGCACGACTCCTGGGCGGTCTTCGACCTGCGCGAGGACGAGATCGAACGTTGCTGCGCCGACGTGCCGGCTGCCTGGGCGGTGCCCGACAGCGAGGGTGACCTGGCGCTCTCCGGGCGGCCGATCGGCGGCGGTGACGGCGGCGCCGGCGTGGGCTTCCTCGAGCGGCTCAACGACGGGCTCCTGGGCGCGAACTCGCCGTGGGACGCGGCGCGCAGCTCGGAGGGGACGGCGCCGGTACGCGCCTGGTTCGGGATCGCCTGGGACCAGCCGCAGGAGATCGGGCGCGTGGTCGCCTACCCGGGCTTCATGAGCCGGGGCCCGGAGTCCCGGCGCTTTCTCGCCACCGACTACGTCCTGCAGTCTTGGGACGGCGCGCGTTGGATCGACGTGCCCGGCACGCGGGTGACCGGCAACGCAAGGCTGCACGTCGAGCACAGCTTCCCGCCGGTGCGCACCACCCAGCTCCGCCTGCTCGTCGAGCGCGAGCGCAACGACCAGGGCACCGAGGCTGCCGGCGGCACTTTCCGCGCCGCCTGCCTCGAGCTCGTCGTCTACCGTCGGTGACCCGGCAGGAGCCGTCCGCCGTTACCGGCGGTCGAGGGGAGCGCCGCGGCGAGCGGGCGCGGCGCCCGCGGCGCCTGCGGCCTCATGCTGCCGCGGCGGGGCGACTACCTGGGTTGCTACGGTCGGGAGGTTGCGTCGAGTACTGAGGTGCAGAAAGCGCAGCGACGGGCTCCGACCGGGACCTCACTCAGACACTCCGGGCACTTCTTCGTGGTTGGGTCGGGAGGAGCCTCGCCACGTCGCTTGCGTTCCATGAGCGCATTCACGGGGAGGACGACGAAGAAGTAGACCGCGGTTGCTATGAGCAGAAACGCAAGCAGGGCGTTGATGAAGTCGCCGACCAGGAATTTACTGCCGTTGACCTCGAAAGCGATGGCGGAGAAGTCTGGCTTGCCCACGAGCGCGCCGACGAGAGGAGTGATGAAGTCTTTCACCAGTGCCGTGATCAGACCGCCGAACGCAGCGCCGATGACCACGGCAACGGCCAGGTCGAGCACACTGCCGCGAAGCAGGAATTGTTTCAAGCCTTTCATTTTCGTCTGCCCTCCGTTCGCGCCTTGACCAGAGCCACCGCCGGCCATGACGGAGAGGCCGGTGTCTCGCGGGTCCAAGTCACGAGTCTAGCTCCGGTCGTGTGCAAGGGGGTAGCTCGCCTGACCGAGGCTGTGAGGCCGAGGAGCGCCCGAGGCCTCGCCAGCCTCGTCCCCGAGAGGCCAGCTGCGCGCACCATACTTTGTAAGTAGGTTCTGTTTTGGCGCCCGGCCCGAACCGGCATCTCCCAGGGCGGCGCCCACCTGGCGCCTCCTTTTACTCTCGGAAGGAGGATCGATGACGAAAGGACATCGCGCACCACCACTCGCGCTCGGAGTCTTGACGGCCGCGCTCGCCCTGCTTGTCGCCGGCGAGGTCGGGGCCCAGGTTGCCAGACCGAGCTCCGACGCTCTCAGCTCACTCATCTTCCGCAGCGACCGGCTCGCCCCGTCGCAGCCCATCGCGCCCCTCGAGGACTACCAGAGCGCCGTCTCGGACGCCGTCCGGAATGGCTGGGCGGCGTTTCTGCTGAGCTCCCCGGTCGAATGGCGCGCCAGCATCGACAGACGCACCGCCATGCTCTCCTTCGGCGAGGGCGGCGGCATCGGGTGGATCCCGGGCCGCGGCAACACGCTGACGGCGGCCGACGTCGCCCCCTACACCGGGGGCAAGGCGCCCGACCTCGCGGCCCTCGAGAAGATCGCCCGCGCCTTCCTGCCGCGGGTGTCCAGCCTGCTGGGCATCGACCCGGGCGCGTTGGTCCTCAACCGGGCCCGCTCGGGCTCGCCGGCGAGCCACGTCTGGTTCGTCGACTTCGACGTCGTCGCGGACGGTCTGCCGATCGAGAACGCCCGGGTCCTCTTCCGGGTCAACAACGGCAACCTCGTCCAGTTCGGCAGCGAGAACCTGCCGGCCCCGGGGATCGCCGTCTCTCCGGCCACCTCGAGCCGCGACCAGGCGCTCGCCAGCGTGGCAAAGTACATCGGCGGCTTCACCGGCGCCGATTCGTTCCTGGACGCCGGCAGTCTCCACCTCGTGCCGGTCGCGATCGCCGCCTCCGGCTCGGCCGACGGCTTCGACTTCGGCAAGGGCCGCGGCCTGGCCAAGACCTGGGATTTCACCTTTCACCGCGATGGCGTCATGGGCACCTGGAGGGCGCGGGTGGATGCCGCAAGCGGCGAGCTGGTCGCCTTCGAGGACGTCAACGACTACGCCCAGGTGACCGGCGGCGCCTATCTGGTCTCACCCACGGTAGGCCCCGAGCAGGTGCGGGCGATGCCGTACGCCGACCTTTCCTCGGGCGGCTTCGCCAACTCGGCTGGCATCTACAGCTTCGGCGGCGGCACCGTGACCTCGCTGCTCGCCGGCCAGTTCGTCAAGATCAACGACACTTGCGGCTCGATCTCGCAGGCCTCGGACCCCTCCGGCAATATCGCCTTCGGCACCTCGGCGGGCACCGACTGCACGACTCCGGGTCACGGCGGGGCCGGCGACACCCACGCCTCCCGCACTCAGTTCTACCAGGTCAACCGCATCAAGGAGGTAGGACGCGGCTGGCTGCCGGCCAACGCCTGGCTCACCCAGCAGCTCACCGTCAACGTCAACCTGAACCAGACCTGCAACGCCTACTGGAACGGCGTGACGTTGAATTTCTTCAAGTCGGGCGGCGGCTGCGGCAACACCGGTGAGATCGCCGCGGTGTCGCTCCACGAGTACGGCCACGGCCTCGACCAGAACGACGGCACGGGCACCGCGCCGGAGGGTGGCACCGGCGAGTCCTATGCCGACATCACGGCGACCATCGCCTTGCACGACTCCTGCATCGGCCCCGGCTTCCGCGGCACCAACTGCTCGGGCTATGGCGACGCCTGCACGGCGTGCACCGGGGTGCGCGACATCGACTTCGCCAAGCACGCCTCGAACACCCCGGCGACAGTGGCGAACTTCACCCAGGTGTTTTGCCCTCTCGGCTCCGGCCCCTGCGGGCGCGAGGTCCACTGCGAGTCCTACGTGCCCTCGGAGGCGGTCTGGGACTTCGCCAACCGCGACCTGCCGAACCCCGGCACCGGCCCGGCATGGACCACCCTCGACCGGCTCTGGTACCTTTCCCGCGACACCGCGACCAGCTCGTTCACCTGCCACACCACCGGCACCTTCACCTCCGACGGCTGCAATGCCGGCTCGTGGTGGAAGACCATGCGCGCGGTGGACGACGACGACGGCAACCTGTCGAACGGCACGCCGCACTCCTGCAACCTGTTCGCCGCCTTCAACCGCCATCTCATCGCCTGCACCACCGACGCCGGGGCCAATACCTGCTTTGCCGGCTGCACCGCGCCGCCGGTCCCGACGCTCAGCCTCAGCGGCGGCACCAACTCGGCGACGGCGACCTGGACGAATTCCGGCGCCGGCGTGGTCTACGACCTGTTCCGCAACGAGAGCGGCTGCAACGCCGGCTTCACCAAGATAGCAAGCAGCTTCACCGGCACGTCGTTCACCGACAACGCCCTGGCCGACGGCACCACCTACTACTACCAGGTCACTGCCCTGCCGAGCGGCGACGAGGCCTGCGCCAGCGTCCCCAGCACCTGCCAGTCGGTCACCCCCGGCGCGCCGTGCACGCCGCCCGCGGCCCCGGCGGGCTTGACCGCCACCGGTGGCGCCGGGCGGGTGGACCTCGCCTGGAGCTCGTCGGCGGGGGCCACCGAGTACCACATCCTGCGCTCCACGACCTCCGGCGGCCCATATTCCCAGATCGGCACGGCCACCGGCCTGACCTTCACCGACACTGCGGTGACCGCCGGCACGACCTACTTCTACGTGGTGCGCGCGGCGACCGGCCCGACCTGCGAATCGGGGAACTCGAACGAGGCCTCCGCCACGCCCACCGCGGCGCCCGACTTCTCGCTGTCGATCAGCCCGGCGTCGGTGACCGTGCCCAAGGGTGGCGGCACGGCGATCTACACCGTGACCATCACTCGCATCAACGGCTTCGCCGACGCGGTGACGCTCTCGGTCTCCGGCCTTCCCACCGGGACCACCGGGAGCTTCAGCCCGAACCCGGCCACCGGCACCAGCTCGACCCTCACCTTGACCGTCAGCGCGTCGACGGCGCACGGCACCTTCACCTTCACGGTGACCGGCACCGGCGGCTCGCCGGTCCTCACCCGCACCGCCACCGCTCAGCTCATCAAGTCGCAAAAGCCGCATTAGGTACCCGCCACCCGCTCCGGACCAGGCGGCGCCCCCACCCGGGGGCGCCGCTTCGCCGGAGGATGCGGCAAGGGCGCACTGCTATACTGCCGGACTCGCTGACATGGCCATCGAGCCCCTCCCGCTGGCGCCACCGTATCGCGGATTCCAACGCGCCTTTTCAGCGGCCACCGCGTCGCCGGCGCTGGTGCCGATGACCGTTGGCATGGTCGCCGCGCTCACCATCCTCGCGGCCGGGGCCGGCGCTTTCGGCGGTGCTGCGAGTCCCGCGGCTCCTCCTCGTCACCGTGCGGCGTCCACGGCGAGCGCGGCGGCTGCCCGGGCCGCCGCCCGGCGGCACAACCTGATCCTGATCACCCTCGACACCACCCGGGCCGACCACCTGGGTGCGTGGGGCTGGCCGCACGCGCATACACCGAACCTCGACGCGCTGGCGGCACGCGGCACCCGCTTCGTGCGCTGCGACACCGCGGCTCCCATCACCCTGCCCAGCCATGCCACCCTGCTCACCGGGCTCTACCCGCCGCGCCACGGGGTCCGCGACAACGGTACCTTCGTGCTGCCGTCCCGTGTCACCACCCTGGCCGAGCGGCTGTCGGCCGACGGCTACGACACGGCGGCAATCGTCTCGGCCGTCGTGCTGGCGAGCCGGCACGGGCTGGCGCGCGGCTTCCGCATCTACGACGACGACCTGGGAGCAGGCTACTCGGCGGGCACCGAGGTCAGCGAACGCCAGGCCGAGGCGACGACGGCCGCGGCGCTCGCTGTCGCGAGCCGGCTGCGGCCGCCGTTCTTCCTCTGGGTTCACTACTACGACCCGCATGAGGAGTACCGGCCGCCGACCCGGATCGCCGACGCCGCAAGCGGACCGAACCGCCTCTACGACGGTGAGATCGCCTACATGGACGAGCAGATCGGCGTCCTGCTGCGCGGCCTTTCAAAGGATGCCAACGTGGTGGCCGTCGGCGACCACGGCGAGATGCTGGGCGAGCACGGCGAGCTCACTCATGGGTTGCTGCTGTACAGCGGCGCCCGCAGGGTCCCGCTGTTGCTCGCCGGGCCGGATGTCCCGGCCGGACGAACCGTCGACTGCCTGGCGCGCACCGTCGACGTGACCCCCACCCTCATGGCCCTGGCCGGGCTGCCGGCTGCCCCTGGGCTCGATGGGCGCAGCCTGCTGCCGCTGCCGGCCCCCGGCGGCGCCGGGTGCGACCGGATCAGCTACAGCGAGAGTTTCCTGCCGTTCTTCGCCTACAAGTGGTATCCGCCGCGCGCCCTGGCCAGCGATCGGTTCTTCTACCTGCAGGCGCCGCACAGCAGCCTCTACCAGCTCTCCTCCGACCCCGCCGAGAGCGCGGACCTGGCCATCGGCCAGCCGGCAGCGCTGAGCGCCTGGAGCCGCCGCCTCGCCGAGCTGGTCCAAGACATGGGCGAGAAGCTCGACGCCGAGATCAGCCCTGAGAATGTCTTGAGCGAGGCCCAGCGCCGGCAGCTGGCGAGCCTTGGATACTTGGGAGGAGGCGCCGGCGGCAGGATCGATGCTCGGCTGCCCGACCCGCGGCACATGACCGAGGTGGCGCAAGCGCTCCACCGCGTCACGCGGACCGTTCAGCAGGGCGAGTGCGCCAAGGCGCTGCCCGAGCTGCAGGCGATCACGCAGCGCGATCCGCACAACTTCCCTGCCCTTACTCTCGCCGCCACCTGTCTCGAGCAGACTGGCCGTGTGGAGGCGGCGCTGGCGCTCTTCCAACGCGCGGCCCGCGAGAACCCGCTCTCGGCGGTGCCAGTCGCCAATGCCGCCGGCTGTCTGCTCGCTCTCCACCGGCGCGAGGAGGCGGCAGAAGAGTACCGCCACGCCCTGGCCCTCGACCCGACCCAGCCCGAGTCGGCGGCAAACCTGGCGCGGCTCTTCCGCGAGCGCGGCGACGTTCAAGAAGGAATCCGGGTGCTCGATCTGGCCCTCGCGGCCGGCAGCCACGGTCCCGAAGTCTTCCTCGAGCGCGGCATGGCGATGGCGGCCACGGGGCGGCTGGGCGACGCGCTGCGCGACTTCCACGAGGCAGCGCGGCGCAGCCCCGCCGACCCGGTGCCGCTCGAGAACGCGGCGCGCGCCGCCTACCGGCTGCATCGGCCGCGGGAGGCCATACAGCTCTACGACCAGCTGCTGCGGCTCGCCCCGGGGCGTCTCGACCTGTGGAAGACCGCCGGCGCCATCTACCTCTACGAGCTCGAGGACAAGATGGCGGCGCTGCGTTGCTTTCGCCGCGCTCTCAGCCTGGAAAGCGATCCCGGCGAACGCGCCAAGCTGGAGGCCCTGGTCCGCGAGTTGGGCGGTTGAGTGCTGCTCGATCACTTGCCGGGGTCGTGCCAGCGTTGCCTCGCTTGACCACCGTGCAGGCCGGTTGCATGCTCTTGCCGTGACGACGGAGACGAAGCGATCCAAACCGGCGCTGGACGAGGAGACCGAAGGCCGCTTCTTCACGGGCGCGGCGGAAGCCACGAGGTTCTTCATGGGCGAGAGCGACGTCCAGCGCGCATTGGAGAAACTGGCTCGTCTCCTCGAGGCCGATGGAATCCCGTACGCCATCCTGGGCGGCATGGCGCTCAACGCCTACGGTTACCGCCGGGTGACCGTCGATGTCGAGGTGCTCCTGACCCGCGAAGGCCTGGAGGCGTTCAGGGCGAAGCACCTGGGCCTCGGGTACGTGCAGAGCTTTCCGGGTAGCAAGAGCCTGCGAGACACCGAGCACGGCGTGCCGATCGACGTCGTCTTGGCCGGAGACTATCCGGGTGACGGCCTCCCGAAGCCGGTGGCTTTTCCGGACCCGGCGGTCGCGGCTGTCCGCGGCGCCCGGATCGCGCTGCTTCCAATGCCACAGCTCGTGGAGCTCGAGCTGGCATCTGGCATGACCGCGCCGCATCGGCTGCGCGATCTGGCGGACGTGCTCGAGCTGGTGGGCATCCTCGGACTCCCCGCCGACTTCGCGGACAAGCTCGCCCCCTTTGTCCGCGACAAGTATCGGGAGATCTGGCAGGCGGCGCAGGCCGCCGACCCGACCTGAAGTCACGGGATGCTCCTGAGCGCCGGCGCCACCCCGCTCTGAACTACCGCTCAGAGACGTTGCCGAGAGTTTCGGCTCCATCCGGGGGAAGGAGCTAGAAGCCGCCGGTTGGCGAGAGGGGGTTGTCGCCGGCGACGGCGACGACGGCCAGGGCGCAGGGGCCGCCGAGCTCGTGCACGGTGGCCGCGAAGCTGGCCACCCGGAGGTCGCCGGAGCGCAGCAGCAGCCAGCCGTCGTCGAGGGCGGCCTCGAGCAGCAGGGGAGCCGCGGCGGGCGAGCCGGCCTTGCGCAGGGCCTCGGCCGCGGTCCACACCCGCGTCGCGGCGGGCGCGGGGCCGGCGCCGGGCTGCGAGGCGAGGAGCTCGGCCAGGGCGAAGCGCTCCGCGCCGAGGAGGCCGCGCCAGGTGTCGGGCGGACGCTCGACGATCGATTCCAGGTCGCAGCCGATGCGGCGGTCGCGGCCGCCGGCGGCGATCGCCAGCACCAGGCCGTCGGCATGGGCCACCGAGACTTGCGGTCCGCCCGGGATCTCGGGCCGGCCGTCGGGGCGATGGACGAGGCGCGGCGGCGGGGACGCGCCGGCGCCGGGCGACACGAGGCGCTCGACGATCGCGGCGCTGTCGGGGTGGGGGTGCGGGCGGGATGGCGGCAGGGACGGGGTGGCGGAGGCGGCAGCCGCTCCCGCCGCCCCCGTCGCTTCAGTTTCGGCTTCTTCCAACGCGACACGCAGGTCGCCGTGGTGGAGCAGCTCCTGCAGCCGGCGCTCGAGATAGGGGACGAGCAGCGGCGCGCTCCAGGCCGCCGGCAGGCGGGTGCGGTCGACGGCGCGTAGGCGCAGGCCCTGCCAGCGCTCGCGCAGGCTGCCGTCGGCGGCGAGCAGATCGAGGTCGTAGACGAAGGTGTCGCCGTCGCGGCGGCGCTCCCGGGCGCGCAGCAGCAGAGGCTCATCGGGCGCGATGCGGCCGGCCACGATGCGCTCGACCCCGACCGGCAGCAGCTGGGCGTGCGGGATGCAAGCCTGGATGCCGTGGATCGCGGCGTCGCGCGCCGCCGGGTCGCCGAGCAGCAGCCCCGGCGGCAGGTAGCGGCCGAACCAGCCGCTCGAGCCGTCGGGGACGATCTCGGCCAGGCATTCGGTGGCGGCCAGCCGGCGGTACGCGCCGAGCCGGCGGAAGCGCCCGCGGTGAAACAGGATGCCGCCGTATAGGTCGCGCGCCGGCTCGAGCGCCAGGCGGACGGTCGCGGTCGTCTCGGCCGGCACAGGCATGGCAGCCAGCAAGGGAATCGCAGTCGGCAAAGGCATCGCTGCCGGCGAGGGGGCCGCAGCCGGCGAGGGCATCGCGGCCGGCAAAGGCATTGCGGCCGGCGAGGGCATCGCGGCCGGCAGGGGCATCGCGGCCGGCGGTGGCGTCGGCGTCGGCAAGGGCTCCGCCGCGGCATGGCTCGTATCCGGCAGGAAGCGGCAGACGGCCCGGAAATGATCGGTGGCGAAGCCGGTCGAGCGGTCGCGCAGCGCCACCTCGACCAGGCCGGGCGCGCGCACCAGGCCGGCGATGCGCAGGGTCGTCGAGCGGCCGGGCGCGACCGCCACCGGCTGCCGCAGCTCGACCTGCTCGAAAACCGGCGGGCGGCCGGCGCCGGTCAAGGCGGTGGCGACCTGCGCCATGGCCTCGAGGCCGACGACCGCCGCGAACAGCGGCTCGCCGCGGAAGACGTGATCGGACAGGTAGGGGTCGGTGTCGGCGGAGATCTCGGTGTCGACCACCAGCTCGACGCCGGGATGGTAGACGCGCGGCGTCTCGAGGAAGCGCAGCAGGGGCAGCTCGGGCCGCTCGACCGCCAGGGTCGGCGGGTTGCCGAAGCGGCCGGTCACCACCACCTCGCCGCGCACCGCGGGATCGGCGAGTAGGCGCTGCAGCGCGGCCACGCCGGCGTCGGGGGAGATCGGCGCGATCCCCTGGCGGGTGAGGGCTTCGAGGGTGCCGAGGCGCTCGCCCATGCCGGTGCCGGACCACACCGACCAGTCGAGGAGCAGGCAGCGGCAGGCCGGGTGCCGCGCCGCATGGCGCGCCAGGAGGCGTGCCAGCCACTCGTTGGCGAGGGCATACTCGGCCTCGCCGCGCAGGCCGGCGCGGGCGATGATCGAGCCGAAGCCGACGACCAGCCGCAGGTTCTCCGGCTGGCCGGCGGCGAGAGCGGCGAGCAGGTGGCGGGCGCCGGCCACCTTGGGCGCGAGCGTGCGGCGCAGGCCGTCCTCGTCGAGCTCGGCCAGCCGGCGCGGCATGTTGGCGCCGGCCGCGTGCAGCAGCGCAGTGATCGGCCCCAGCTCGGCTTTGGCACGCGCGACCGCGGCCTGCACGGCAAGCGCGTCGGCGACATCGGCGCGCAGGTAGAGGGCGGCGACGCCGGCGGCGGCCATGCGCGCGAGGTTGGCCGCGAGCTCCGGGTCGGTGCGCGGGTCGGAGCGGCCGACGATCGCCAGGCGGGCGCCGCTGGGGCGGGCCAGCGCCAGCGCGCACTCGGCGCCGATCCCCTTGCCGCCGCCGGTCACCAGCAACACGTCGCACGGCCCCAGCGCGCCGGGGCCGCTGCCGGTGCCGGGCGCCGGCGCCGTGTCCGGCGCCTCCGCCAGGGGCAGCAGGCGCAGCAACGGCACTCGGCGCCGGCCGCTCAGGTCGTAGTGGGCCTCGACGAAGGCGGCGGCGCCGCGGTCATTGTCCGCGGTGCCGCGGTTCGCGCTGTCAGGGCTCGCATCGCCGCCGGCAACTTCCGCGCCGGCGCTCGGTTGGGCGCGCGGCACGGCAGGCGCCGGGGGAGGGAGCGCCGCCACTTCGGCCGCCACCCACGCCGCGGCGGCCTCAGGGGTGGCGGCCGCGGGCAGGTCGATCACCCAGGTGGCGACCGCCGGCAGCTCGAGATGCAGGGTGCGGGCGAAACCGCCGCCACCGCCGCCGTGCTGCACCAACACGAAGCGGCGGGCGGCCGGCGGTCCGGCAGCGGCCCGCGCCGCCGCGACGAATAGCCCGAGGTGGGCCGCCTCGCGCTCGTCGAGCTCCTCGGGCAGGCAGAGGAGCACGTCCGGCGCTCCGGCGCCAGCGCCGCCCGGCGCGGCGGCGGCCAGCGCGCCGGCGATGACGGGTGCCAGCGCGCTCCCTGACGGCGCGATCACCTGCCACCGGCCGCCCTCGGCCGGCCCGTGGCTCTCCACAGCCGTCGGCTCCGCGAGCGGGACGGCGGCCGCCGGGCCGCTGGCGCGGCCCGGCGCCAGCAGGCGCTCGACCAGCTCGACGGT
>Ga0307479_10005012_pt1 | contig 12146 bp, 10 predicted proteins | sample atmos_gasesECM4C_FD_203743 | JGI IMG/M metagenome (GOLD analysis project Ga0307479, IMG submission 203743) | Hardwood forest soil microbial communities from Morgan-Monroe State Forest, Indiana, United States - atmos_gasesECM4C_515 | ecosystem: Environmental > Terrestrial > Soil > Temperate...
GTCAGAAATGATAAAAGTCAAGGCCTTTTGAGATTTGCAAAAATGACAGGGAAAGCGGTGGATCCGGAAAGCTATGTAGCTAAAGAGCTTTAGGCTACCTCAGAATAGGGTTTTGCGAAATCGCCGGTACGCTCTGAAGCCGTTAATACCTCACCAACATCGTTTCCTCCATCACGCGTCGAGTCCCGAAGGTTTAAACGTAGCGGGTTTACGACTTACATCCGGACTTCAGCGCGGCAGATTCAAAGCGAGTCCCGGCACGCACTGCCTTTCGCATGGTGGTCGAGTGTGACCAGGCACTCGTATCTTGAGCGCGACCCGACAGCGAATCGATCTCGGTCCCGGAACCAGTGCGGACGACGAGAGATCCGCTGTTCGACTCCGCTTTGCGCTCGTCGAAATAGTTCGTGCTACAGGTTCACTTATCTTGCAGATGCGGAGCAGACTGCGGCCGGACCAGCTTCTTCGCCATGACCAATTCCGCGCCGCCTTCAGCGGTGCGGCGTACCTCAAACTCATCCATAAAAGTTCGCATCAGGAAAATTCCCCGCCCCGAAGTCTTCAAAAGGTTTTCTTCCGCCAGCGGGTCCGGCACTTGGCGCAGGTCAAATCCCCTTCCCTGATCGACGATGTGCACCACGAACTTGCCGTCGGTAAACTCGAAGTTCAGTTGAATCTTCTTGTGCCGCTGCTCTTCGTTTCCATAGCGAAAGGCGTTGATCACTCCCTCCCTCACGGACATGCCAATCTTCAGGCAATCGTCGTCACTAAATCCCGCCGCTCTCGCCACCCGCTCCGTTATGCCTTCCGCCAATTGAACGCTGTCGAGCAGCGTCTCCATGGTTACTTCGATCCGGTTGTTCGGCATAGAGTTTATTTCGGAACCCGTACAACTGAGTAGCATATCGCATTTGCAATCACCCACAAGGGCGGCCGGCGGTTGCCAACGCGAATAAGCAATGGCATTCGCCGGATACTTAGGCCCAATAGGTGCGGTCGAGCGTCCGATACTGGATCGCTTCGCTCAGATGGCGCGACGCGATGTCCGCGGCCGAATCGAGATCGGCAATCGTTCGCGCCACCTTCAGAATCCGGTCGTGCGCGCGCGCAGAAAGGCCCAGCCGCGTCACCGCCGTCTCCAGCAACTTCTCGCCCTCCGCGGAAATCGCGCAGTGTTTGCGTATCAATTTTGGCGGCATCTGGGCGTTCGCGTAGATGCGCTTTTCAGAGGCGAATCTCTCGAGTTGGCGCTTTCTCGCGCGCACCACGCGCTCCCGAACCGCCGCCGAATCCTCCGTCGCAGCCTCTCCGCGTAGCTCCTTATATTTGACTGCGGGCACATCGATATGGATATCGATCCGGTCCAGCAGCGGACCTGAAATCTTCGAAACGTAACGCTGAATCTGCGGCGGAGTGCAGTGGCATTCGTGCGACGAATCGTCAAAAAATCCGCATGGACACGGGTTCATCGCTGCCGCCAGCATGAACCGCGCGGGAAAGGTAACCGAGAGCGCGGCCCGCGAAATCGTCACGGCGCCTTCTTCGAGCGGCTGCCGCAAGACTTCCAGCACGTTGCGCTGAAACTCCGGGAGTTCGTCCAGGAACAAAACGCCGTTGTGTCCCAGCGAAACTTCGCCCGGCCGTGGCATCGCCCCGCCGCCGATCAATCCGGCGTCGCTGATGGTGTGGCGCGGCGAACGAAACGGCCGCGTTCCAACCAACCCAAGCGCATCTTCCAGCAATCCCGCCACGCTGTGAATTCGCGTTCTCTCGATCGCCTCCTCCAGTGACATCGGAGGGAAAATCGTCGGAATTCGCATGGCCAGCATCGTTTTTCCCGCCCCTGGCGGACCTAAGAAAATGATTTGTGGCTGCCGGCGCAGGCCACTTCCAGGGCTCGCTTCGCGCCCTGCTGTCCGCGCACGTCCCGAGGGTCCAGCGGATATTGCGCCGCATCCGCCAGCAACGCGCGCGCATCGAGTTGCACAGGTTTGAACGATTCCGGCGCATTCACCAGATCGACGGCCTGCGGCAGAGAGCGAATCGCATAAACCTCGATGCCCTCCACAACCGCTGCCTCGCGCGCGTTTGCCTCTGGCACCACCACGTTTCGAATGCCCTGTTCGCGCGCGCAGAGCGCGGCAGAAAGAGTTCCGCGCACCGGCCGCACGCTTCCGTCCAGCGATAGTTCGCCCAGGAAGAGTTGGCCGTTCAGCGGCTTGCCGAAAAACGTCCCTTGGCACCCCAAAATCCCGAGCGCCATCGGAAGATCGAACCCCGAGCCTTCCTTGCGAATATCGGCAGGCGCAAGATTGATCGTCACACTCTGCGGATTGGGAAACTCGAACCCGCAGTTCTTGAGGGCCGATTTGATTCGCTCGCGGCTCTCTTTGACGGCTATGTCGGGCAGACCCACCACATTGAAATCGCCCATGCGTCCTGAGCCTACATCGACTTCCACTTCGACGACGTACGCGTCGATGCCAAAGACAGCCGCGCTGAGCGCCTTGGAAAGCATGGTAGGGAGGGACTCCGCGCCGCAAGGTTAAACCAACTGCATAGGCCGCGCCAGAGCCTCTTTTACCCGGGCACGGTCAGTGAAGCAGGACCTTCCGGGTGCCGCACCCTCCGGTTTTGAGGGTGCGGTTTTTTTGATGTGCTACCCTCGGCGCAGCCGGGCCATTGCGCTGAGCGCAGCGAATCCGCACCCGCGAGATTAGCTCGTTCAAAATGAGAACGACTTTACCCGTTGAAGACTCAATTCTGGGTCTCGAAACTTCCGACAGATTCAAACGTAGCGGGTGTGCGCTTCTCGACGGCCTTTAGCGCGGCACAAAACTTACGATGAGCGCAGCTTTTTGTAGCCCAGGGCGCCCTGCGCCTTCTGCAGGGGCCCTGGGGCTTTTGACGGGTGACCAGGACCCCCGCCGCAGTTGGCGGGGCTCTGGGGAATTACGCTTCGTGGTCGCGGCTTTAGCCGCGACATTCAGTGGGTGCCGCACCCTTTGTTTTTAAGGGTGCGGATTTTTGCTTTAGTCCCTGAAATTCAATGCCCGGCCACTCATAAAGACTCTTTCGGCTGACCTTACTTTCGCCCAATCAGTTACTTCTTACCTTTCAGGCGCACGTTCGGCCTGCACTCTTTACACAAGCACAGCCGATGCCCATATTGGGAGAACGAAACGGGTCCGATTTTCGGTTTACCCAATTCTTTGCGTTCGAAAGAGGCCGCCAAATGATGCCTGTTCTGATCGTCGTTGCCGTGCTCGCGCTCTCTATCGTCTTTATTTACAACGGACTCGTACGGCTCCGGGTTCAATGCGATAACGCTTGGGCGGATATCGATGTACAGCTCAAGCGCCGATACGATCTGATTCCCAACCTGGTCGAAACGGTGAAGGGATACGCCGCCCATGAACGTGGCACCTTCGAGGCCGTGACGCAGGCGCGCAATCAGGCCATGTCTGCACAGGGCCCGGCAGCTAAGGGCCAGGCCGAAGGCATGCTGACCGGCGCTTTGCGCCAGCTCTTTGCGCTCTCGGAGGCCTATCCTCAGCTCCGCGCTGCCGACAATTTCGCTCAGCTGCAGGCCACCCTCGGCCAGATCGAAGACACGCTGCAAAATGCTCGCCGTTATTACAACGCTGCCGTGCGCGACTTCAACACTCGTGTCGAGCAATTCCCTTCCAACATGGTTGCCGGCATGGGCAATTTCAAGCCGCGCGAATTCTTTGAAATCTCAGCCCCAGCCGAACGCGAAGTTCCGCACGTGAGCTTCAGCGCGACGCCGACAGCCTGAAGTTCCCTGCATGCTTTCTGTTTGCACCCCGGGTCGCGCAACGCGCCGGCGTAAGTGTGCGCTCAGCCGGTTTGGGCGTCTTCTTTTCGGCGCGCCGCTTCTTACTCTAGCTCTACTGTTCGCGGCGCTATCTGCCCTGCCTGCTTCCGCGCGCGAGCTGCATATCCGCGATTTTCATGCCGAGCTCGATGTTTTGCCGGACTCTTCGCTCGACGTCACCGAGACCATTCGCGTGGATTTCAGCGGCGCCTGGCAGGGAATCTCTCGCACCATTCCGGTGGAATATGAAGGGCCCGGAGGCTTCAATTATTCGCTATTCCTTACGGACATCAGCGCCACGGATTCCGATGGCAGCGCTCTCCGCATCGAAAAGGAGCGCAGCGGTCGAAATCTCCAGCTAAAAATCTTCGTCCCCGCCGCCGAAGACACTTCGCGGAGTATCGGGCTTCATTATCGCGTTCGCGACGGCCTACTCCTCTTCGAGGATCACGACGAACTCTATTGGAACGTGACCGGCACCGGCTGGGATGTTCCCATCGAATCGGCCAGCGCGCATGTCGTCTTGCCCGTTGGTGTCACCGGTCTTCACGCGGCCAACTTCACCGGCTACATCGGCTCGCGCTCCGGGGATGCGCGAGTCGATATCCTCGGCAGCAATATCGATATCCGCTCGCAGCGCCCGCTCGCTTTTCATGAAGGCATAACCATCGTTGCGGGATGGGACAAAGGTTTCGTGCATGAGCCGAACGGCTCGGAGAAACTCGCGCTATTCCTGGAAAGCAATTGGCCGCTCTTCTTTCCCGCCTGCGTTTTCGTGCTGATGTTTTCGCTGTGGTACGCGCGCGGACGCGAACCGAGCGTGGGCGCCATCGCGGTGCAGTATGAACCTCCCGCCGGCCTTTCTCCCGGCGAAGCCGGAACGCTGGTTGACAATCAGGCAGGCATTCGCGACATCACCGCGACGCTGGTCGATCTCGCGGTGCGGGGGTTTATCACCATCGAAGAGAAAGAGACCTCGCACTTGATGGGCTTGTACTCCAATAAGGAATACGTTTTTCACCTCAATAAGAAGCCGGCCGAATGGAAGGGCATAAAACCCCATGAATTGCTCTTGCTGTCCGGAATCTTCGAGGCCCTGCCCGTAGCGGGTGTCGGCGTGCGGGAGGATGTCGCGCTTTCCGAATTGCAAAACCGCTTCTACAAAAATCTCCCCGGAATTCGCAGGGCCATTTTTGAGTCCCTGGTGCAGCATGGATATTTCTCGTATCGGCCGGACATAGTTCGCCAGGCATATCTACTCGTTGCGGGCGTCGCAGCAGCCTTGCTCCACCTCTTCGGCCAATACCTGGCGCAGCACACCGGAGTTCAAGGCCAGTCCTTTACTGTCGCTGCCATTCTGACCGGTATCATCATCGCCGGATTCGGATGGTTCATGCCCACGCGAACCGTCGATGGTGTCCGCGCCCTCCACGACACACTAGGTTTCGAGAACTTTCTGAGCCATGTTGAAGCCGATCACATGGCGCGTACTCCTCAGACCCCAGCACATTTCGAGACCTATCTGCCCTTCGCAATGGCGCTTGGGGTAGAGAAAAAATGGGTCGGCGCATTCGACGGCATGCTCCAGCAGCCCTCCTGGTATCAAACCACCGGCACCGCAGTCTTTCACCCCGTCGGTTTTGTGTACAGCCTCGATCAAATGACCGCACGCACAGGTCAAGTCATGGCTTCCGCACCACGAAGCTCAGGCAATTCGTCCACCTCGGGCTTCGGCGTCATGGGCAGCGTCGGAGGCGGCTTCGGCGGCGGTGGCGGCGGCGGCTTCTGAACTCAGAACCTGATGCGGAGGCTAGGATTGAACCTTACCTCGACAGCGCTCGCGCTGGGGCTGATACTTGGAAGTTGGGCATCGGGTGTGTGTTTTTGGTTCTTTTGGTTTACCCGCTCTCATCGAAAAGTGAAAAACAAGCTCGTCTTTCGTATTGGCTACGCTGTGATCGGCCTTTCAACTCTGGGTCCGCTTTTGGTCTTTCGTAGGAGCTTGGAACGAATGAACATTGGCCGTGGTACGCCCCAGGACGATGCTGCGCTCTGTGCATACACGATAGGTTTCGCCTCTGTTGCTGCATTGACGCTCTGGAGCGAGCTCAAGTGGCGGAAGTCAGTCGGTCTGAGAGATAAAAAGCTTGGAGCCTCTCCGGAATGAAAACTGCCGGTGTCGTCACCACCAGCGCCGGGTCGCCGCTTTAGCGGCGACATAAACCCATCGAAATCAGAGCGGCTTTAGCCACTGAAGAAAAGATTCTACAGCCCCCACACATGTCATTCTCAGCGGGTTTGCTCCGTACGACCGAAGAATCTCTTCGGCCGTGTTCCTCGAAGTCCCGCTCCCCGCAGCGGCCATTTTCAGTCCAGTTGTCATTCTGAGCGCAGCGTCCCGAGCTTTTTGCTTCCGGAAATCATGTCCTCGCGATTTCCGTCGGGACGCGAAGTCGAAGAATCTCTCTTCATCCGGCCGCTCACGCTAAACGCTGTCATTTCCGAGGAGCGGCCGACGAGGACTCTGCTTTTCTTCTCGCCTTTAACGTAGCGCCGGGCTTCAGCCCGGCATCCGTCCCCCGTGGCAGAACTTCGTCCCCGCGCCCCGCCCCCATGTTTACCGCACGCACCAGTTGTCATTCTGAGCGCAGCGTCCGAGCCTTTTGATTCCTCAAATCGTGTCCTCGCGATTTCCGTCGGGGACGCGAAGTCGAAGAATCCCTCTTCATCCCGCCGCTACGCGAAACGCTCTCATCCCGAGGGCCGCCCGGCGCCCCCGACGCACGCTGCCCTTGCGTGCGTGGGAGCGGCAAGCCTGAGAGCTTTTCGCTTCTTCGGGTGCCCCACCCTCTTGCCGTGAGCTTACGAAGGGTCGTTTTTGAGGGTGGGTCTTGCGTTTTGCGGATCGTGGACGATCTATTGCCGTCTAGCCAGTTCCTCAACGCGTTGCGCCACGCGCCGGCCATCCAGTTCCTGAAAGCTCACCCGCACGTGGTCTCCCGGCCTGATCCCGACCATCGCAAAATCCACGGCTAAATCTTCGACGGCATCTTCAACCCGCACTTTCAAATGCTCTTCGCCGACACCCACGACGCTGCCCTCGATCGTTCGCGGCACGCCACCCTGCATCCCGTTTGTTCGTAACCGTTGCAGCCATCCCGCCTCGCGCCAGGATTCTTGATGCAAGTGCTGACCCCAGCACGCCATGACCGCGGCTCGGTTGATATATCCCACCAACTTTTCCGGGTTCTTGCGATCGACCACCGGCAACCGCCCCACATTATTCATGAGCATTTTTGTCAGCGCGTCGAACGCACTTTCGTCCGGATGATCCACGATTAGAGATCGCGGACCCACTTCGATCACAGGCAGATCCCCCGCCGGATTCTCCTCCAGCCCGCGCAAGACATCGCCTTCTGTGACGATGCCCACAAGTCGGCCATCCTGAGTGACAATCGGTAGCGCCCGATGCCGCATGAGTCGAGGATCGCCAGAAGCCATCCGGTCGGCCAGAGCTCGCACCGTTTCCTCCGGGCTTACCGTGACCACACCTTCCGCCATGATCTCGCCGACCTTGATCTGCTTCATGACATTGGTCTCGTACTCGGAGTGTGTCTCCAACCCGCGGCGCGCCAACTTTTCCGTCATGATCGAATTCGGCAGAAACCGGATGGCGATCGCGTCCGCGATCACGCACACCAGCATCAACGGCAGCACCGAGTTGTAATCTCTTGTCAGCTCAAACGCGAAAACGATGAACGCAAATGTGGCCCGCGCCGCCGCTCCGAACACCGCCCCCATGGCCACCAGCGCAAACGCGCCGGGAGCAAGTCCTGCGCTTGGCACGACATAATCGATGCCCAATGCAAATACTCCGCCCAGCGCCGCGCTGGCCATGAACATCGGTGCTAGCAACCCGCCCGATGTTCCCGATCCCAGCGAGATCACCAGCGCCAACGATTTGAAAACGGCAATTAGAAGCAGCAGCTTCCAAGCCAAATTGTTGTTGAGAATGTCGGATATGGTGTCGTAGCCGACGCCCAGCACGCGCGGCACGAAGTATCCAATGATGCCCAGCCCCAGCGCGCCGATCGCCGGATGCCAGAACTCATTGATGGGCAAACGGTCGAACTGGTCCTCGACGAGATAGAGAAGCTTCGTGAATCCCACCGCCGCAAAGCCGCAGACCACGCCCAACATCAGGTAGTAAGGCAGCCCGCCCGGAATAGAAAAATCCGTCGACAGCATGTGGAACATCGCCCCGCGCCCGAGCAGCATGAGATGCACGCTCGTCGCCAGCGTCGTCGCAATCACCAGCGGAATAAACGACCGCGCCCGAAACTCGAATAGCAGAAGCTCGATCGCCAGAATGACTCCGGCAATCGGCGTGTTGAACGTCGCCGCCATCCCCGCGCCGGCCCCGCATGCCAATAGCACCTTGCGCTCCACAGCCGTCGTCGATAGGAGTTGACCCACGAGGGAACCAACCGCGCCGCCCGTCTGAATGATCGGCCCTTCAGCGCCAAACGGTCCGCCGGTACCGATGGCAATCGCGGCCGAAAGCGGTTTCAGAATCGCCACTTTTGCCTCGATACGGCTGTTGGATTTCAGCACTGCCTCCATCGCTTCGGGGATGCCGTGTCCTTTGATCTTGTCCGAACCATATTTCGCCATCACGCCAACGATCAGCCCGCCGACCACAGGAATAACGATCACCCATAGACCGAGGTGATTCCCTTCCGGACTTCGGAAATGAAAAGACCGTTCGTGATAGAACGCTAGGTTGGTGAAGAGGCCGATCAGGTTGTAGAGGACGAATGCGATCAGGCCCGCTGTGAATCCAATGACTGCAGCCGCCAGAGACACAAAGCCCAACCGGTAGCCCGGCTTTGGTTGCAGCGCCATGGCGCCCGCACGTATCGCGCGTACGTCAGCATCATTCAACGGATATCTCCTCTTTTTGGCTGGAGGCGCTAGTTCAATGACGAACTCACGGGGATGGGGCTTGCTTTTGCCGCTTACCGGCTTCTTGCGTGCGCGCGCTTCGCCGGGACCCAGAGCTCGGTTCGCGAGCCGCCGCAAGTACCGCTTGCAGGGCGTGCGCCAAGTCGGGCGCGCTCACGCGCAGCTCCGCAATCCGGTGCCGCACCAGCCGGCTCAGCAGCTTTTCTCCCCGCGGCGTCACCTGCACGTGCACCTGGCGCCGGTCTTTCGTCGAGCGTTCGCGTCGGAATAACCCCCGCTTTTCCATGCGGTCCACCAGTTCGACGGCGCTGTGGTGCTGGATTTGCAGCCGCTCGGCCAGGCTGCGAATGGTCGGCTCCTCATCAGAAGGCAATCCGCGCAACGCCAGCATGCCCATATACTGCTGCGGCTCGAGGCCAACCGACCGCGCCACCTTCTCGCTGTTATTCAGATACCGCCGGATTAGGAAGCGGAACTGCGCAAGTGCCTGGTATTCGGCACTGCTCGTGGCTCGGCTCATGCGTACGATTATATCGTACGGCGACTAGATCGTGTCCACGAAATCGCACAAAAGTTGCGTTAGTGGAAATGCACCCGCAGGCAAAAGCTAAAATGTCTTTTCCGAATCGAGGAGGATCGTGACCGGCCCGTCGTTTTCCAGCTCCACAACCATGTGCGCCTGGAAAACGCCGGTCTCCACCGGAACGCCCAAAGCTTTCAGGCTGGCGACGTATTCTTCATAAAGCCGGTTTGCCTCCGCCGGCGGCGCCGCGCGGTCGAATCCCGGCCTCCGGCCACGGCGGACGTCACCATAAAGCGTGAATTGCGAAACCACCAGGGCGCTCCCGCCGCTTTCAAGTAAGGAAACGTTCATTTTTCCTTCACCGTCGTTAAAAATTCTCAAGTTCGCGGTCTTTTCCGCCAAATAGCTCGCCGCCTCGCTTGAATCGCCTTTGCCGACGCCCAGCAAAACCAGAACTCCGGGGCCGATCTCTCCCACAATGCGCTTATCAACACTCACGCGCGCGTGTCGAACTCGCTGAATCACCGCTCGCATAACCTTCGTTTAGTGTCGGTCATAACACCGGTGTAATAATCCGACAGAGTTTGTGGGTCGCGGCTTCAGCGCCTGGCGTTTCAATTCCAGTTTCTGGGTGCCGCACCCTTCGTTTTTAAGGGTGCGGATTTTTTCCAGTGACAATAAAGCCCCTCCAGCCATGGCTCGATTCGTCTTGTGGGTCGCCGCTTTTTATGGTGAGCGCAGCGAATCCGCAGGCGCGACATTAAGCCGTTAGAATGAGAACTGCTTCAGCCGCTCAAGATTTAGGACGTCCTGGAAGCTCCACGAATCCCACGCACTCTTCTCGGCGCCCGCTGACATCGCGGACAAAAATAGCTGCTGCGTCCAGCAACAATGGCGCGCTGAATCTTCGTTCCGCAGCGAAAACACGGCTTCTCCTCACGCCCATAGACCCGGTGCCTGCGCTGATATTCTCCCGGCTGGCCCTCCGCATCCACAAAATTCGAGATGGAAGAACCGCGGTCCAAAATCGCACGCTGCAGCACACGGCGAATCGCAGTCCGTAACCCCACGAGTTCCGCCGGCTTCAGCCGCGCCGCCAGCCGAGCAGGGTGAATGCGCGCCTGCCATAAACTCTCGTCGGCATAAATATTTCCGATTCCGCGAAACACCCTCTGGTCAAGCAGCAAAGCCTTGATCCGCGCGCTCCGCCCCGCCAGGCGCCGGTTGAATTCGCTGGCAGAAATTTCCAGCGGCTCCTGCCCGAGGCTATCCTTGAAAGCATCGATCTGATCGCCGCCGATAAGCCGCATTTGCCCGAACCGGCGAATATCCGTGTAGCGCAGTTCCCGGCCGTCTTCCAGTTCGAAAAAGACATGCGTGTGCGGCGCAACGGGATCGTCCTGCCGTCGCACGCCCAGCCATCCCGTCATCCCCAGATGCACGATCAGGCTAAGCTCCCGCTCTGCGCTCTTCGCCCCCGCACTCAGTTGTAGGCGGATGAATTTGCCAAGCCGCTCGACCGTTTCGATGCGGCGTCCCGGAAGCATTTCGGCCAGCGCGACGGGGTCCTCTATGAAGTCGGTTTTGCCCAAGCGTAGCGATAGAATCGTGCGTCCGGGCAACACGGTTCGCAGCCCTCGCACAATCGTTTCGACCTCGGGCAATTCAGGCATGCTCGATCGCGGCTGGAAAACTAAGGAAGGGGCAGGCCGGGAGAAGCGACGATACCGGCCATGCGCAGTATGTCCTGATATTCTTCGTCCGACACTGGGGAAATGATCAGTCGAACATTCTTCAGGAACTTCATTTTTCGCAGTGCCGGATTGCCGCGAAGTTCAACGAGGCTGACGTGCCGCGGCAGACGCTCCAGCGCACGCAGGTCCGCCACCAGGTTCTTTTCTTCCGGATCCTGCGGATCGGGATACGGATCGCGTGTCACTTCCGCCAGCGCATAGAGTGAGCGCTCCGGCGCAGCGTGATAACAAAGCACGCGGTCGCCGCGTCGCACCTGCTTGAGTTGCCTCAAAGCATCGGGCCGCGAGCCCGCGCCTCGCCACATCTCTTTGCCTTTAACAAACAAAGTATCCCAGTGATAATTGTGCGGATCGACGCTGAACAACCAATGGTTGCGTTTGGATTCCGGTCGGCTTGTGTGCGCAGTGGAGCTGGTCAAGGGTCTGGATTGTCACCTATAGGCAAAAGCCAGCCTGGAAGGATGCGCCTTCGCCCCTTAAAAGGGCCTGAATAAGGGGAGCACTATACACGCGACTATCGCGGCAAGGGAGCAAAAAGTGATCTAGTGCTTACAGTTCAGTAAGATTTCCTGCCTGTTCCGTAAGATTTCGCCCCTGCCCGGCGGGTTTACCTTGAAGCCGTAAGATGAGTTAACCCTTTCTTTTCTGTTAGATAACTACGATCTGACTAGGGAAATCTACCTCCGCTTTCGAATACAGCCCCTTCTTGATCCCCTATTTCTGATCAATCAACGATCGCTGAAACCCGCTCAGTTGCGTTGAAGCTGCTTTGCGCGCCTTCGTGATTTGCCAGTCGGAGCTTCGCCCTCCGCAGCCGTGGGCGCTTCGGAGTTCGATTCGGAGCACCCCTTGCCGTAGCGCGCACGCGCGGCGAGGAGCTTGTCGACATTACTGGCGGAAAGCACTGTTTGCTTGCCAAGCAGCTGCGTGACGAGCGACACCTGCGCAAAGTGCTCGACCGTTTCCATGCGGAAAAAAGCGGTGAGCAGGTCCGGCCCGTAAGTCACCACGCCGTGGTTGGCCAATAGAATGGAATCGTAATTCCGCAGCAGCGGTTCGATCGAAT
>Ga0307479_10005013_pt1 | contig 12146 bp, 9 predicted proteins | sample atmos_gasesECM4C_FD_203743 | JGI IMG/M metagenome (GOLD analysis project Ga0307479, IMG submission 203743) | Hardwood forest soil microbial communities from Morgan-Monroe State Forest, Indiana, United States - atmos_gasesECM4C_515 | ecosystem: Environmental > Terrestrial > Soil > Temperate...
AGCGAATGGCAAGACAACGTGTACATCGTCAACAGGATAATATTGACCAGCAGCACCAGCGTCCCCACGCCCATCCCGAATTTTCCGTCGAAAAAGAACGCCTGAATCGCGTCCTTCCACAGAAAAAACAGAAAGAGCACCGCCAAATACAAAAAATACCGGTGCACATTTTGTAAAATAAAAGGAAACTTGGTCTCGCCCTTGTAGTTCCGCTTCCCTTCGCCAACCGCGCAACCGGGAGGGTCCAGAAAAAACGCCCGATAGTACGCTTTGCGGTAGTAATAACAGGTAGCGCGAAAACCCAGCGGCCCGCCCAGAATCAGCAGCGCCGGCGAAAGTTTCCACCAGACGTGATGCTCATCAATCAGCGGCGAATAAAATGGCGAAAGATACGGCCCCCACTCGAAAAATCGGTTCTCAAACGCGCGCAACGTAGCATAAATCCCGAATCCTCCCAGCAGCACAACCACCGGGATGTTCTCCGCCCACCACGAATCCCGCCGCAGCGTCTCCCCAAAATGCGCCTGCGCCGTCCGCGCGCCGCTCTCTGCCATGGATTCCCCCTTCGCGAACGCTTAGACTAGCCACAAATCGCCGGTTTGAAAACTAAATTCGTCCCATAAAATTTTTTAACATTCCAACTCCCTCCCCGCCCCCAAACTTGTGCGAAACTATACGGCTGGGAACTGCAGCACGCTGTTGTAGGGGCGCGCTTTAGCGCGTCCCAGCTGTGTGTCGCCAAACGCAATCACGGTCGCTCAAAAAAATCTTCACTCCCTGAAGGAGACTCATCCCAGTGCCCGCAAAAGACAAAATCGCCATCCTCACCGGCGGCGGCGACGTCCCCGGCCTGAATCCCGTCATCAAGTCCGTCGTCTATCGCGCCACGGAACTCCGCCGCTCCGTTATCGGTATCCGCAAAGGCTGGGAAGGCCTCACGCACATGGATCCCGCGAATCCCGCCGATCCCTACATTCGCCCTCTCGATCGTGAAAACACCCGCGCCATCGATCGCACCGGCGGCACCGTCCTCCACACCTCGCGCACCAATCCCCGCAAAATGGTTGAATCCAAGCTCCCCAAAACCGTCTCCCCCGATCGCGTCAAGAAACTCCCTTTCGACGGCAAGTACTACGACTTCACTCCCATCGTCCTCGAAAATCTCGACCGCCTCGGCGTCGGCTGCCTCATCACCATCGGCGGCGACGACACCCTCAGCTTCTCCGCCGCCCTTTCCGCCGCCGGCATGCCGGTCATCGCCATTCCCAAGACAATGGACAACGACGTCCAGGGCACCGAATACTGCATCGGCTTTTCCACCGCCATCACGCGCGCCAAAGAACTCATCACCCGCCAGCGCACCACGCTCGGCTCTCACGAACGCATCGGCGTCTTCCGCATTTTCGGCCGCGACGCGGGTTTCACCGCTCTCTACACCGCCTATGTCACTTCCACTCGCTGCCTCATCCCTGAATATCCGTTCGACGTGGATCGCGTCGCAAAAATTCTGTCCGACGACAAACGCAACAATCCCAGCCACTACGCGTTGGTCATCGTCTCCGAAGGCGCCGTCTGGAAGGAAGGCTCTGTGAAGGAAGTTGGCGAAGCCGACGCCTACGGCCACCGCAAAAAGGCCGACATCGGCCAGGCCCTCGGCGAAGAAATCCGCCGCCGCACCGGCGACGAAATCATGGTCAGCGACTTGACCTACGATCTTCGCAGCGGCGAGCCCGACGCCATCGACCAGCTCGTCGCCATCACCTTCGCCAACATCGCGGTCGACATGCTCCGCGACGGCATCATCGGCCGCATGGTCGGCGTGCAAAACGGCTGCTACGCCCACGCCCCGCTACCCGCCTCCTCCATGGGCGCCCGCAAAGTCGATCTCCCCGCTCTCTACAACACCGACCGCTACCGCCCCAACTACACCTCCAAGCTAGGCGCCCCCCTCCTCTTCAACCGCATCTGAGCAACACAATCAGTAGGACAGCCATTTCTGGCTGTCCGCCCCCTGCCATCCGTGACCTTCACCTAAAGGCAACTTGCTTGTAACCACTCCGCAACAATCCTCTACTAAGGTTCGGTGCCGTCGAGCCAGCCACCCCGCGCTGACGTCCCGACGAAGCCTAAGTTGAAAAGAGAGGTCGTCGACATGTTAAAAAAGGCCGCAATTTTGTGTCTATTTGTGGCAGCAATGGCCACAACCGTACGCGCTCAAGAACGCGACGTTTCTAAAAGTATTCCACGTTTGGACCACGTGTTCGTAGTCGTGATGGAGAACCACGGCTACCAGCAGATCATCGACAATCCAAACGAACCGTACCTAAACAGCCTAATTGCAAGCGGTAAAGTGAATCTAGCGACCAACTACTTCGCCATCGGGCATCCCAGTCTGACGAACTACCTGGAGATCGTCGGCGGCTCCAATTTCGGCGTTCGCAGCGACAATGCACCCAATTGGGGCAGCACCAGTTGTACTCCCAACCTTCAAAGCGGACTCGTCAATGCGGATGCCGCTGCCGCTCCGCCTAGCGGCGTACAGATCGAAACCGGTACCGTCTGTCCAATCGCTGGAACGGGCAAGGACGCCGCGACGCCTGCCGTTGACACCTGGAATGAAATAACTCCTGGCGTGTTTAACTTCCTCGCCGACATTGATGGCGTGAAGTCGGTGCCGGCCGCGTCCACCGTTGGCAAGTCCATTGCTGACCAGTTAGTGGAAGCCGGGTTGAGTTGGAAGAGCTATCAGGAAGACCTTCCACTCGGTCCCGTTTTCCGCGTCAATTTCAGCAACGGCACAGCCAGCAACTTGACCGATTTTACGAACTTGGCGCCACTGACCACCGCGAATGTCGTGCAGGCGTACGCCGTCAAGCACAATCCCTTTGCCTACTTCAAGAGCGTTCAGGACGGATGGCAGCGGGACAATAGCCTGAATAACATCGTCGGATTCGATGGCCAACGCGGTCTTTTCGCCGACTTGGCCAGCGGGAATGTTCCGTCACTGGCCTTCATCGCGCCGAGCCAATGCAACGACCAGCACGGACGAGGCAACGGCGATGCGTTTTGTGCGTTTGATCCCGGAGTCACTAGCGGTTCCACCGTCGGCACGCAGGCCGGTCTGAATCCCGGTTTGATCCTGCAAGGCGATGTCACCATCCAGCGGCTGGTCGAAAGCATCAAGGCATCTCCGGCATGGCGTGATGGCCGCAACGCCATCGTCATCGTTTGGGATGAGAACGACTACAGCGGAGTCCTAAACGCGCCGAACGGTGCGTTTCCCGCGCAGAACCAAAACAACGTTGTTCTGACGGTGGAGACGAACCGCGATAACGATCGTGGCGTGCAAAGCGGCAAGTACTACAGCAGCTTCTCCTTGTTGAAATCCATCGAGGCGGCACTTGGCCTACCGTGCCTGAACCACGCCTGCGATTCCAACGTTGCGGTCATGTCGGACCTTTTCGGCAGCCGTTGAAGCGTGTCACTGCCCGGTCAACTTAATACTGGCGCTTCAGCGAGTAACACAAGCCCTGGGAGTTCCTCCCAGGGCTTTTCATTTCGCTAGATTTACCTATGTCAGCCCAAACAAAATGCCCGGCCTCCAGCGATTTTTCCTCTGGAGGCCGGGCCTAGTTTTGCGACCGATCGTGTTAGGCCACTTCCGCAGTTTCTCGCACTCCCCCACCGATCGCCGGATCCGTCATGCTGGGTTTTCCCGTTTCTACATGTCCTGCCAACTGTCGCCGGAAGCTTGCGTCGGAATCGACGCGAACGGTCAGGTCGTACCAGCCAAAAGATTCCTCCAACTGGCTAACGAATGTAACGCTTTCATGCGGGTGCAGCAGGCGAGTCTTCGCTTGGCCGGAGTAGGCGTCAAGGATACTCACTTTCTCCACGCTTGAGCCGTGGTTTTGAATAACCAGGGCCAGGCCTCCCGATTGTCCTTCGTAAATGGAATTGACTGCCAGCTTGGCGCTGTCCGCCGCGAGACCGCCCGCGAAAGTGCGCAGGAAGCCGTTCGGGCCGAATACCGAGAGGTCGTAGGCAGCAGCGCCGCTGCTCCCGAAACTGTCCGAAGCTTCGTCGCCGGCGCCCACAGTGTAGGTCCATGGTCCAGTCTGACCGTCGCCCGACCGCACTTGGAAGACAGCTCCGGCCTTGCCGGTATTGCGGAAGAAAAGTTGAATGCCTGAAGCGTTTACTTCTCCGCCGACGTGCAGCTCATAGGGCAGCGCGCGCGCCGGGCGCGTGCCAGGCTCCTGTTCTGGCAGCGCCTGATTGGCCGGCGGCGTGGGCATGTAATCGGGATAACGGTCTTGGTTCGGCGGCTGATACGCGGCCGTGCTGGGCAGGGGAACGATTGCGTCGTTGGGCGACTCGAAGTTGAACGCCGAAGTGAGGTCGCCGGTAACCGTGCGGCGCCATGGGGTAATGTTCGGCTCCACAACCCCGAAGCGGCGTTCGACGAAGCGGATCAAGGAAGTGTGATCAAACACTTGGGAGTTGACCCATCCACCCTTGCTCCAGGGCGAGATGACGATCATCGGCACACGCATGCCAAGCCCGTACGGTCCGGGGGTGTAGCTAGACGCCGGATACGAGGAGCTGCCCGTGAACAATTCATTGGTCGTCTCGACCGTCGAGATGCCTTCCGCTCGCGACCGCGGCGGAGTCTGCGGCACGATGTGATCGAAGAAGCCGTCGTTCTCATCAAACATATAGAGGAAGACTGTCTTACTCCAAACCTCGGGGTTGGCGGTCAGCGCATCGAGCATCATGGAGACATACCACGCGCCGTAGTTCGAGGGCCAGTTGCCGTGCTCCGTGTACGCTTCGGGTGCCACAATCCAGGACACCTGCGGCAACTGATTGCTCAGAACGTCCCGGCGGAACATGTCGAACAAGCTCCCGCTATTCAATATATTCGTTCCCGTCTTCGCCCCATTCGCGAGCGGGCTCCCTGCCGGTGCGTTTTGATATTGAAAGAAGTACAGCAGCGAATTGTCGCCGTAGTTCCCTCTGTAGGGTGCATTCCCGGTCCAGCCCCAGAAGTCAGGCGCGTCGAGTCCGTCGCCGATATCTTGATACACCTTCCAGGAGACCCCGGCGGCTTGCAACAGTTCGGGGTACGTTGACCACCCATAACCGGCTTCGGCGTTGTCAATCACCGGACCTTCGCCGCTTCCGTCGTTGCCGACCCACCCGGTCCACATGTGATAGCGGTTCGGGTCGGTAGGTCCCAGCAACGAGCAGTGGTACGCGTCGCAGACCGTGAACGCGTCAGCAAGCGCATAGTGGTATGGAATATCCTGGCGAGTGAGGTGAGCCATCGATGTCGTACCCTTGCTCGGCACCCATTGATCGTAATTCCCACCGTTCCACGCCGCGTGCGTAGAGTCCCAGTCGTGCGGCGTATCTTCCAGGAACGCGAGACCCAGGTTGGACGCAGGAGGACGGAAAGGCAGCACGTATCCATCGGGATTGCTCGCGTCAGGCTGATGGAAGACGCTCTTACCCGAGCGCAGTTTGACTGCGCGCGGGTCTCCGAAGCCGCGCACCCCGCGCAGTGTTCCGAAATAGTGATCGAACGAGCGATTCTCCTGCATCATGATCACGATGTGCTCGACGTCATGGATGCTTCTCGTCCGATCGTTGGCTGGAATCGCCATAGCGCGGCTGATGCTTGCAGGAAAAGCAGCGGCTGCTGCCGCCGTGGACAAGAGCCTTAGGAATTCTCGACGATCGGTGCTCATGGTGAATTTCACCTCTCTGGATTACCTTGGCGGTAATCGCGTGCCGCAGCTTATTCACCGCTTATTGCCGCCGCATGACGATTAAGTTGCGATTGTGTAACTTGCTGGTCGAAACCGAACTCGTTACAGAAGAGCACCGAAGAAACATGACTGAAGGTGACGAAATGAAGATCTCCGCGCCCGTAAAAGCGCCGCAAGGGATTGCGCATAAGAGAAAGGCCGCAGCCGGAGAAGTCAAAACCCGCACCCTTGAAAAGCACAAGGATGCGGCACCCACGTGTACCCTTCCTACCCACAAAGGGTCGTGCGCAAATGATATACTCGCTCAGTGGCTTCGGGGAAGAGCAGAGGTCAGAAAAATCTCTTTGCCACCCGCCGGGATGGCGACACAGATAGCCAGAATCAGAGCGCTAGAGAGCGCCTTCGGTCGTCAATGAACAATTCTGAACTCCAAGTTGACTGGGAGATCGCGGTGGTCCTCAACCGACGGCCCCAGGTCATATCGATCCAAAAGGACGCGTTAGCCTTTGATTTTCTCGGAGAGCATTTCGAGGATGTCGGGCTCGGTTACGACAATGGATTCTATGATTTCCTACGTAATCGCACAGGAGCAATCACGGGTATCCGGTACTTTCCTTCGCCCGACGCCGATAAAGCGTTGAAGGAAGTTGCCGAAGGCGAAGGCATCATGCGTCCAACCGATGGGAATTTGCCGATCTTGCAAATCTTCTGGGGAGCCGACCACCATTTCGACCCGGAAGCTCCCTGCGACCAGTACTTTGGTAACAACTTCATCTATCGCTCGAAACATTCGGGGAAAGTCGCAATCGGATTTGCAATTGATGCGCTAGCTCCCCAGGAAAGAGCATCACTCAAACAGATGGTGATGGGGTGAAACTGAGTCGGGGCGGGTGGCAGGCCCTTTCTGACGATTCTGGGTGGACCATCCTTGCGGGGTTGGTTCTGGCAAGGGTGGGGATGTTTTTCTCCGGCTAGGCTCCTCTGCGAAACGTCCGAATTAGAGCTAACTGCAAGCACTAGTGTCACGCGTGAATTCTTCTCTTCGGCTCGTCGCCGTTCGCTGCTCCTAATAGCCATTCGACCCCGAAAATCCGCCATCCGCTGCTTTTTACTTTACTTCCAATAAACCCCCGCGCTACCTTTCCCCATGGTCGCCCCGGTCCATATCTCGAAGCTCCGTCCCCGTCTACCCGCCGCAGTCGGGCCGCCACGCAATACCCTCCTCTGCGACCTCTGTACTCGTCAGTCCGTGCCCTCTGTGTTGCGCTTTTTCCAGTCTTCGAACGCTCAACTCCTTTGCCTCCTATCACATCCCTGTAACCACAGCAGTTTCATGCGATTACGCACTCTTTTGCGCAACGGCACGCCGCCATCCCTCCTATTTTCAATGGCTTCCGCACTCTTTCTATCACCACGGGGGTGTACCTCGAAGTGGTTCCCGACGACAAACCTTCAGGCCTTCAAGCGAGCCAACTCTTTTGTTTGCATCGGCCTGGAGCCTCTTTGTCGTCTCTTTACGCTCTTTTCTACGCTCGTTTCCTTTGTTTTCAATCGTTTGCAGCCTCTTTTCCGAAAACACCCGGGTGGGGGTAGCATGACCCGCCTTCAACATTCGACCGTAGACTGCGAACTTCGGTCAGCCTCTGCGCTCGCGGCCGTCGTCAGGGGCGAGTGGGGCCAGAATCGGACGGGTGCCGTACAGATCGATTTTCTGCCTGTGAGTCTTCACTCTTCGCGAGGTCAGACGAAAACCCAGCCAGCCCACTCCTTCCGAGTAATAACCCTTCGGCAACTGCGCGACACACCGCGCGCAATTTCATGGGACTATAATTCAGAGGCCCATCCTCTTGAAACGAGAACAGCGCCGCACGCCACGCTACACCTTCATCGCCAGCGCCGAGCTCATCGAGCAAAAAACCGACGTGCGCATCGCCACCCGCGTCAGCGAGCTGAGCCTTCACGGCTGCTACCTCGACATGATGAATCCCTTCCCGGAAAGCACTCTGGTGCTCGTGAAAATCTTCGCCGGCGAAGATTTCTTCCACGCGAAGGCAAAAATCATTTACGTCCAGCCGAACCTCGGTTGCGGTCTCAGTTTCCTGGAAGTCGAGCCCCAGCCCCTAGCCGTCCTCGGGCGCTGGCTGGAAACCGCCAAAAACGACGGCCAACTGCGTTCCGGCTAATCCCCCGCCGCCGCAGTTTCCGATCGCTCGCGGCCAGATTTCCTTCGTTACGTGTTTCCGGCTCCAAGATCCTCGCCCGTAAATACGACGTCGGCACTCATCCGTAGGCCGCGCTACCTTTCTCTCCCCCAACCTTTAAGAACTTTTTTATGTTAAACCGTCGACGTATCAGTAATTTACAGACAATTACTCGCTAACTCCCAAACAAATCCGCGCCTTCTCTCGTCTTTCCCCAAGAAGCACGCGGAGTGGCAGCTCCGAAAAAAATAGTTCCCCACTCCTTGAATCCTCTCGCTTCAAGAACGGAGCGGTGAGCCGGCAGCAATTCACACTCACCGTCAGGGTAGCCTCATGAAAAAAACGATCCTAGTTCTCCTCGCGTTTTTCGTTGTCTCGAATCTTCACGCGCAAGGAGCGCATCGCGCCGCCAAGCCTCCCGTCACCGTCAACGATGGACCCAACTCCGTCGACCTCAACGACCCCTTCGGAGTCCTGCGTGCGCGCCCAGAACCGAATTCCGCAGTCCCGGCGCGGCCCGCCGCCGACCCTGTCCCGGTCAGCCAGCTCCGCATTCCCTCCAAAGCCGTCAAGGAATTCGAGCGCTCCCAAAAAGCCTTTCATTCCGGCGACGTCCCCACCTCCGTCGAGCATCTCCAGAAAGCTGTGCAGATCTTTCCCGATTTCCTCCAGGCTCACCTCGCACTCGGACTCCGCTTCATTCAACTCGGCGAATATCAGAAAGCTCTAACCGAGCACGAGACCGCTGTCGCGCTCGATCCCCGCAGCGCGCTCACGCATCAGGACCTTTCCCTCACGCTCTTGTTTCTGAATCGATATCAGGAAGCGGAAGCCGAGGCGCGCCAGTCTTTGGATATCGATTCCCAGGCCGTGGCCGCACACTATGTGCTGGGCCGCTCCCTGATTGCTCAGGACCGCGTCACCCCCGAAGCCATGGACATGCTTCGTCAGAGTGAGAATGTATTCCCCAATGCCAGCCTGGTTCTCGCGCTCCTTCATTTCCGGGCTGGCCGAACCGATCAGACCATCGCTGAACTTCGCAACTATTTGCGATCGCCAGCAGACCGCGAAAACAAGCAGAAAGCGGAATGCTGGGTTGCGCAACTTAGCCAACAACCCTCACCCTCCGGGTGTCCAGCCGAAGCCACGCAACCCTCGTTCCGCTGAAGTTGCTTACGCTGCGTTCTTGGGGAACCGGCTCGCCAGGTTGCGCGCCAGCAGTGCGTCGGCCTTGGCTCCCGCCATGGCGTTCTGCAAATGCCGGTCGTGCTCGCCGCGCGCGCCGTCTGTAGTCATCAGCGCCGCGGCGAACTCCATTTGCGGATCGCTTCCGCGAAGCGCGATCGCTTTTCGCACTGACTCATATCCGTCAATCTTGATCGCAAGATTCGCACTCACCGCGTCTCCGGAGGCCTTCAGCGAATCCGTATGCTGACGCAGCCAACTGGCCTGCTTGTAGCACTCCGTCAGATAGCCGAAATCAAACGCCGCCAGCGCATCTTTCGGATTCTCCCGACTCCTCGCTTCCAGCCGAAAGAGCAGCTCTTCCGCTGCCGCCGACCGTTTCTGTGCGTACAGCGTGGCTCGCCGCAGCGTTTCCATGCGCACCAGCACCGGAGTACTCGGCACAAGCAGGGCCAGAGTGTCCGGCACCAGATGGTTCAGGTCATAATTCTCTTGCCCGGTCAGGTTCCACCCCGAGCTGGTCCACGGCAGCGACTGCGCTGAGCCAATATCAATCGCGTGGCAGATCAGCGGAGGCCCAGCCAACACCGTTGCGGCAAGGAACAGCAAGGCCGCAGCAAGCGCTGCAAAATACTTCACCGAAAATATTTTTCGTAATTTCATGTTGTCTCCTCCTAGCGAACGTCCTGCAAGACCACAGACGTCTTCGAGGAGGCAACTGTTAACGCTGGTAGAACTCCGTCTTTTCCCACTTTCGCCACACAGAAATATCGTCGTAACCCAGCTCATTCCACCAGGCGTCCAGCATTGCTTGCTCGCCTTGTTCGATTCCCACGCGCGTTACGCCGGCTGGCGCTGGCACGAACGCGTTCAAGCGATCAAAGACGCGCCCGCGGTCCGCAGCGTTGGCACGACTCAGCAAATGCCATAAGGTCAGCGAATCTTCCGTGCGCGCCTGCGCCAGCACAATCGAAAGCTGCGCGCTACGGTCTTCCTCGCTCAGCTTCGCAAAGTCAAATTGCCGCAACGCGGCGCGAAACTCCTCCGACGCATCCTCGAAATACGGCGTCCCCGGCCCAATCCCCTTACGCGTCTCGCCCACCGCGCCTGCGGGGATGAACGCATCGCGCCCATTCAAGCGAAAACCCACCCATCCCATCCGCGTGCGCAAGAGCCCTGCGCCGGAATCGTCCACGTGCAGCGTGTACGCGCAACCCAAGTCCACCGCCAGCGCTGAAGGCGTATCCACCAGGAACTGCCCCGGCGGGGCCCAGATCATCGCGTGAATGGTTCCGCGCTCCAGATCCATCCGTGTTCGCGAAGTCCGCGACTCCAATAACCGTAGCCGCGTCTGCGGATCGATATCCACCTGCCCTACGTCGGAAACCATGATGCTCGCTCGCGATTCCCGATCCGTTTCCAAAGTCTGCCCAATTCGCAGCGTGCCCTTTTCACCAGGGCGCCCAATCGACTTCGTTCCCACGCGCGGCGCTCCGGCTACCTGTTCCACTCCCCACCCAACTCCGCTGGCTGGCGTTTCGCTCGGCAGCCGCAGCCCGCCCCAAACCGAAAACACGATCAACGCGCTCGCCGCCACGGCGGCAAGCTGAAACCACAACGCCGGGGCACCCAAAGTTCTTTGCGATCCACGCGCTTCCCCAAAATTCTCCGGCAATTCCGGCGCTCGCCCCGCGTGCCGAAACTTCCCGAGCGTCTGCTCCAGTTTCACAACCGCAGCGTCCGGCTCGCCCGAGCCATCCCACAAATAATCGTTTTTCAGCAACTCGTCCTCTTTGCTCATACCTTTGTTCCCAGCTTCTCCCGCAGCATCTGCATCCCCCGATGCAGATTCACCCGCACCGACCCCGCCGTAAGCCCTGTGCGCTCCGCAATCTCCGGCCCGGTCATCCCTTCCACCAATCGCAAAATCAAGGTTTCCCGGTAAGCCTCGGGCAACCCGCGTATTACTCCCAAAATCGCCGCGCCGTCATCCCCCGCTCCGCTGCTTCTTCGTTTCTCGGGCGCCTGATTCGGGGCCTCCTCGTTAAGCTCCACCAACTCGACGGACCTGCGGTGATAGTCATTCGCCCGATTCCGAGCCACCGTCGCCAGCCATCCCCCAAAACAGTTCACATCCCGCAGGGTATGCACCTGCCGCATGGCCCGCACAAACACATCCTGCACCAAATCTTCCACGTCCCCCACCGGCACCCGCCCCAGCAAAATCCCATGCACCATCCGGGCATACCGCTGATACAAAGCCCCAAATGCACCGCGATCCCCCTCCCGAGCCGCCGCCACCAACAAACCCACTTCGCCCTCGTCGGGAGCACGCCCGGCAGTAACCATCGCCGCTCTCATCCCCAACCCGAACTCAGCTCGAGTACCCAAAGCGCATCCCCGCTCCTATTCCACACCAATTCTAGACCTCCAGACGTATTTCAACTCCTTTCTGTTAACGATGACATGGGAGAATTTGCACGAAGCCGGCCTTGTGAGTCCACGATAACCGACCCCAACCCACCCAGACTCCAAAATCGCGGTCCACCTGTTAGTTTTGACGATATCCGGTGAGCGGTCCAACCCCATACCCTAGGACCGAAAGGAGGTGTCCCCTTCTCTGCCTCGCAGGAATCTGAAAACCGTGGTAAGGCTCGCTCTCCTTCCGATACATCCGCCTGCCCGCAAGACAGAGAACTCAGTAGTACTGAGTTAAGAAGGAGACGCGCGACCTATGAGAGGACTAGCTCCGGATTGTGGGGAGTCACAGGATTGAGAACTCTGCTTTTTGCCAAGGCTGTCGTGGAAGGGCTAGCCGGTCTGTTACTGCTACTGTTCCCATCGCAGGCGGTTTCGCTGTTGGTCGGAACGCCGCTTGAAGGTCCAAGCGGGTACGTCCTGGGTCGTATCGCTGCCGCTGCTTTGCTTGCGCTTGGAATTGCTTGCTGGGTGGCGCGTGATGAAAGTAAGAGCCGTGCCGCGACAG
>Ga0307479_10005014_pt1 | contig 12146 bp, 12 predicted proteins | sample atmos_gasesECM4C_FD_203743 | JGI IMG/M metagenome (GOLD analysis project Ga0307479, IMG submission 203743) | Hardwood forest soil microbial communities from Morgan-Monroe State Forest, Indiana, United States - atmos_gasesECM4C_515 | ecosystem: Environmental > Terrestrial > Soil > Temperate...
TCGTGGGGCCCCTGTGTGTCGCTCTCCCGCGGAATGAACAGCTCGACTGTCATGTTCTCCCGCTCGAATACGACAAGATAGGGCTTGGCGGCCTCGGAAACCCGGTGGGCCTCGGCGCGGAAGTCGAACTTGATCTTCTCTTCGATATCGCTCATCGGCCGGTCGATGCTTTTACGGCGTCTGCGAAACGATCAAAGAGATAGTGGCTGTCCATCGGGCCGGGCGAAGCTTCCGGATGATACTGGACACCGAAGACGGGCTTGGCCTTCATCCGCAATCCGCAGTTCGTGCCGTCGAACAGCGAGACGTGCGTCTCGACGACATCATCGGGAAGTGTATCCCGGTCGACCGTGAATCCGTGATTCATGGAAACTATTTCGACCTTGCCGGTTTCCAGGTCCTTCACCGGATGGTTCGCGCCGTGATGGCCCTGAAGCATCTTCCTCGTCTTTCCGCCCAGCGCCAATCCGAGCATCTGGTGGCCGAGGCATATCCCGAATACGGGGACATCGTGATCGATCAGCGCACGAATTGTCGGAATTGCGTACTCGCCCGTCGCGGCGGGATCGCCCGGCCCATTCGAGAGCAATACGCCGTCCGGATTGTGTTGCATGACCTCGTCGAAGGTGGTTTGCGCCGGCACCACCGTCACGTCTGCACCTTTGCCGGCGAGCATGCGAAGGATGTTGCGCTTGACTCCATAGTCGATGACCACGGCGCGCCAGCTTGGTTCGGCCAGTTCCTGGTATCCGAGGTTCCAGGCCCACGGCCGTTCCCGCCACTTCCAGGCTTGCCGTGATGTCACTTCCTTGGCGAGGTCGAGACCAACCAGCCCGGGAAATGCGCGGGCACGCTGCGTCATCGCCGGGAAGTCCAGGTTGCGCGCGCCCTCTGCGTGCGCGAGCGCGGCGTGCGGCATTCCTTCCTTGCGAATGCACGAGGTGAGCGCGCGCGTATCGATGCCGGCAAGGCCAGGAACGTTGTGCGTCTTGAGCCAACGATCGAGTGCCGACAACGCGCGATAGTTTGAGGGATGCTCGGCATCGGAGCGCACGACAAGACCGCGCACGGCCGGCGTCAGCGTTTCGATGTCTTCGACGTTGGCGCCGACGATTCCTATGTGGGGGAAGGTGAAGACGACGATCTGGCCGGCATAGGAGGGATCGCTGAGGATCTCCTGGTATCCCGTCATTGCCGTGTTGAAGCAGACCTCGCCCACAACCTCGCGGGCTGCACCGAACCCTTGTCCCTCGAACACCGTTCCATCCGCGAGGACCAATGCCGCGCGCGAACGCGCCACCGCTGGCTCAGCAGCGGCTGCGGAGTGATCTTGTGCCATGGATGCCTCGAGTCGCGCGGGAAAATAGGTAGCGCGCGGGTAGCGGTCAAGGTATTGGCCCGCTTCTGCTAACCTGTCGCCGCGGCCACTCCTGGCTGTCGGTGAAGATTGGTGAAAGGAAACCGGAATGAGTTTGCGTGAGCGCTTCAATACCGAGCTCAAGGAGGCGATGAAGGCCAAGGAGCAGAGACGGCTGGCGACGCTGCGACTGATTCTGGCCGGACTCAAGGAGCGCGACATCGCCAATCGCAGCGAGTCGAGCCGCGAGGGAATTTCCGAAGAGGAAATTCTCAGCCTGCTGGCAAAGATGGTGAAGCAGCGCGAAGAGAGCGCTGCGGCTTACGACTCGGGCGGGCGTCCAGAGCTTGCAAGATCCGAACGCGACGAAATCGATATCATCAGACGTTTCATGCCTAAGCAGTTGTCCGGCGATGAGATGAAGGTCGCCATCGAAGGTGTTGTCGCAGAAACCGGTGCTGCGTCCATCAAGGATATGGGCAAAGTCATGGGCCTTCTGAAGGAGCGTTTTTCGGGACAAATGGATTTCGCCAAGGCCGGCGCTGCGGTCAAGGAAGCGCTCAGCAAGCCGAGATGAGCATGGACCAGACGAACAGCTTCGAGATAAAGGAGGCGACAAGCGTCGGCGACTTCGAACGGGTGCTTCCTGTCGTCCAGCTGCTACGGCCGCATATCGCCTCGGTCGGCGAGCTTACCGAGCGCGCTCGCCGCCAAAAGGCAATCGCCGGCTGGCGCCTCATCTATGTAGAGGACAGCGGTGAGCCGGTCGCGATTGCTTCGTTCCGCATCTCCGAATGGCTCGCCTGGGGTAAGGCCCTCTATGTCGACGATCTCGTTACGCGCGAGAGCCATCGGGGAAAAGGCTACGCGGAAGCCCTGATGCAGTGGATGGAAGCTCTTGCCAGGCGGGAAGGATGCTCCGAGTTCCACCTGGACTCTGGGACTCATCGGCTGGGAGCGCATCGATTCTACCACCGACTGAAACTGGCGATCACGAGCCTCCATTTTTCAAAGCACCTCTAAGCGGCGTAAAAATTGAGCTTCTTGACCGCTTGATCAACAAGAATCGGGCGTAAAGTGGGGTCGGAGGTGCGGGCGACGGCCCGGCGCTCCGCTACATTGGAGATGATGCGCTTCTCCCCAAACCTGCTTGAGGAAATCCTTCAGCGGACCGACGTCGTTCAGCTGGTCGGCCGCCGCGTGAAGCTTGCGCGCAAGGGAAGGACGTTTTGGGGCTGTTGTCCCTTCCACAACGAGCGCACGCCGAGCTTCAAGGTCGAAAATGAGCGTCGCACATACAAGTGTTTTGGCTGCGGCGCCGGTGGCGACGCATTTCGCTGGATGATGGAGACCGAGGGCCTCTCCTTTCCCGAAGCGGTTGAGCGGCTTGCCCAGGAAGCGGGCGTCGATCTGCCAAAATGGTCGCGCGAAGACGAGGAGCGCGAGCAACAGCGCAAGTCGCTCTACGAAATCGTTGAGCTCGCCTGCGCCTTCTACGAACAGCAGCTTCGCGAACGGGTTGGACTCGCCGCCCGCGACTACCTGAAGGCGCGCGGTTTGCCCGAAGATTCCTGGCGCCATTTCCGGCTGGGTTACGCGCCTTCAAACAGCGCGCTGATCGAGCATTTGAAGGCCAGGAACGTCACAGCGGACGAGATGATCGCGGCCGGCCTCGTGCGGGATTCTGAAGGCGACCGGCCCCCGAGGGATTTTTTCTTTGACCGCCTGATATTTCCGATTGCGGATGCCAAAGGCCGTGTCGTGGCGTTTGGCGCGCGCGCGCTTCAGCCCGACGCCAAGCCCAAATACATCAACACCGGCGAGACGCGGCTCTTTTCCAAGGGATCGCTGCTCTACAATTTCGCACGCGCGCGCGCGGCAGCGATCAAAACGCAGTCGATCGTCGTCGCCGAAGGCTACATGGACGTCATCGCACTCGTGCGCGCCGGATTTGAGGCCGCGGTCGCGCCGCTCGGTACGGCGCTCACCGAGGACCAATTGCACCTTCTGTGGCGCGCGGCTCCCGAACCGGTTCTCGCTTTCGATGGCGATGACGCAGGCTTCAGAGCGGCCCAGCGCGCCGCGCGGCTGGCTCTGCCGCACTTGAAGCCCGGAATTTCGCTGCGCTTCGCGTTTCTGCCCGCCGGCGAAGATCCCGACAGTCTGGTCCGAACGGCGGGCGTCGCCGCCTTGAGCGCGATTCTCGAAAACGCCGAGGGGCTGGCGCAGGTGCTTTGGCGCGTGGAAACCGACGGAAAGGATTTTTCCACCCCGGAACGGCGGGCGGGGCTCGAGCGCTTGCTCGCGGAAATTGTCGCACAGATCGCCGACCGGAAGGTCGCCGACTACTACCGCCGGGACTTCGAGCAGAGGATCTTCGACAGTTTCAAGCGTCGCGCGGCTCGACCGGCGACGGCGCCGCAGACCGGATTTCGGAGCGCGCGTGAGAAGCGCGCGAGCATCGGGGCAGTGGCCTCGGTTTCGCCCGCGGTGAAGGCGACCTTGCTAGCGCGGACGGGCAAGGCGGGCGCACGGAGACTGAAGGAGCTGGAACTCGGACGCCTGCTCTACGAGTGCCCTTCATTGGCAGCTCAACATGGCGAATTGCTGGCCAGCTTGCGCCTCTCCGACACTTTGCTTGACAGGCTTCGGCGTGAACTCCTAAACCTCGCCGCCTCTGGCTTCAGCCTTGAAAGCGAGGGGCTGGAGAACCATCTGGTCCGTAAGGGAATGGCCGACCTGGTCGGGCGTTTTGGCGCGCGGCACGGTGAGGGCGGCGTACAGCCTGCGGACGCGAATCCTGGGGGCGCCGATGATCAAGAAGCTCGCTTCCTCCATGCCGCTGCCTCCTTGCGAGACATGGCTGAACTCGAACAGGAACGGTCCCGCGCCGTTGAACGGTTCAATGACGAACCCAGCGACGAAACCTGGGCAGACGCTCAGCGCCTTTTGGCCGGCCGTACGTTAAATGATTGAGGCTGGGCCCCTCGGCAATAAGGGATAGTGATTCCCTCTCTATAGAGGGCTCTAGGAACAGGAACGCTCGTGGCGACGAAGACGGCGAAAAAAACCGCAAAACAGGCAGGGCGCAGCAAGCCCGCCAAAAAACCTGCGTCAAAGTTGGCATCGCCCAGATCGACGTCCAAGGCAGCCCCGGCGAGGGCCGCCTCGGTCAAAAGGGCGGCGATCCGCGTCAAACCGACGCCCAAGGTCGTGGGCAAGCCGGCCAAAGCTGCCCTCAAGCCTGCCTCCCCTGCCAAGGCGAAGGTCGAGCTCAAGGTGGCCCCGGCGCCCAAGGTTGCGCAGGTCGCTGCGCTGAAAAAGCCCATGGTGGCCCAGCCTCTTGCCAAGGCGAACGGCAAGATCACCCCGGCCAAGAAACCCGGCGAGGGCGAAACGCCGGGCGATGCGGATTCGCCCCTGCTCGATATGTCCGACGTCGGCGTGCGCAAGATGATCGCGCGCGCCAAGCAGCGCGGCTACGTCACCTATGACGAGCTCAACAAGGTGCTGCCGTCCGACAAGGTGTCCTCCGAACAGATCGAGGACACCATGTCGATGCTCAACGAGATGGGCATCAATGTCATCGAGAGCGAGGAGCAGGACGAGCAGGCCGAAGGCGGCTTGCCGGCGCTGGCGACCGGAAAGCAGGTGGCGGTCGCCGAGAAAGAGGAAGAACAATACGACCGCACCGACGACCCCGTGCGCATGTACCTGCGCGAAATGGGATCCGTCGAGCTCCTGAGCCGCGAAGGCGAGATTGCGATTGCAAAGCGCATCGAGGCCGGCCGAGAGCTGATGATCGGCGCGCTTTGCGAAAGCCCCCTCACCTTTGAGGCGCTCACGGTCTGGCGCGACGAGTTGATGGAAGGAAAGGTTCTCCTTCGCGACATTATCGATCTGGAAGCGATGTATGGCGGCGGCCCCGATGGACAGGCTGCGGCCGGAAATGGCGCGGCCGCTCCTGCTGCAGTGATGGCACCCGGTTCCAGCAACGGCGCAAGTATGCCTGTCTTGGAGGTCCGAAAGCCGGCACCGCCGCCGCCTCCTCCTCCGCCGCGTCCGGCGGCTGACGGCGAAGCCGAAGTGGATCCTGGCGAGGCACAGGCCCAGGCCGACGCTGCCCAGGAAGCCGACGACTTCGACGACGAAGGCAACCTGCCCCTGTCGGCGATGGAGGCCGCCCTCAAGCCGCAGGTGCTTGAGACGCTCGACCAGATTGCTTCGCTCTACAAGAAACTCGGCAAGCTCCAGGACGCATCGGTGGAGGCAGCGCTTGCCTCCGACGAGCTCTCGAATAGCCAGGAGCGCCGCTTCAAGAAGCTGCGCAACGAGACCGTCGATCTCGTCAAGAACCTCAAGCTCAACAACAACCGCATCGAAGCGCTCGTCGACCAGATGTACGGGATCAACCGCCGCCTGATCTCGCTCGAAGGAAGGCTCCTAAGGCTTGCAGAGGCGCACGGCGTCGCGCGCGAGGACTATCTTCGCGAGCACGTGGGTCACGAGCTCGATCCCAACTGGACGCGCCGCGTCGGCAGGTTGAGCCGTCCTGGCTGGCGCGATTTCGTCGCCGACGAGCGCGACAAGATCCATGCGATCCGCGATGAAGTTCAGACGCTGGCCCAGGAAATGCGCCAGTCGATCACCGACTATCGCCGCATCGTCAACACGGTTCAGAAGGGCGAGCGCGAGTCGGGACAAGCAAAGAAGGAGATGATCGAGGCCAATCTGCGCCTCGTGATCTCGATCGCCAAGAAGTACACCAATCGCGGCCTGCAGTTCCTGGATCTCATCCAGGAGGGCAACATCGGACTGATGAAGGCGGTCGACAAATTCGAATATCGCCGCGGCTACAAGTTCTCGACCTACGCGACCTGGTGGATTCGTCAGGCGATCACGCGTTCGATTGCCGATCAGGCGCGCACGATCCGCATACCCGTCCATATGATCGAGACGATCAATAAACTGGTGCGGACATCGCGGCAGATGTTGCACGAGATCGGACGCGAGCCGACGCCCGAGGAGTTGGCAGAGCGTCTCGCCATGCCGCTCGAGAAAGTGCGCAAGGTGCTCAAGATCGCCAAGGAACCGATCAGCCTGGAAACGCCGATCGGCGACGAGGAGGATTCGCACCTCGGCGACTTCATTCCAGATCAGAACGTCGTGCTCCCGATCGACGCCGCCATTCAGGCCAACCTGCGCGAGACGACGACACGTGTGCTCGCGACGCTGACGCCGCGCGAGGAACGTGTGCTGCGCATGCGCTTCGGAATCGGCATGAACACCGATCACACGCTGGAAGAAGTGGGCCAGCAGTTCTCGGTGACGCGCGAACGCATACGCCAGATCGAGGCCAAGGCGCTGCGCAAGCTCAAGCACCCGAGCCGGTCACGCAAGCTGAGAAGCTTCCTGGACAACTGAGGCAAATCCGAACGGCGGGCGTGATCGACCGCGCTTACGGGAGGTGTCCAGACCCGTTCTCGTCCCGAATCCGGTTTTCCGGGAAACGATAGTCGCGTCTTGCTCGTTGCGTTCGGGTAGGCAGTGCAGGCAAGCTTCGTGCGAAGCTAGGAAAGCCCGAACCATGGCAATGCATCGGCTGGATACCGCCGACACTCCCTGGCGACCGGTGTGCGAGGGCGTAACGCTGGCACCGCTGCGCATGCAAGACGGCAAGGGCACGTTTCTCATGAAATTCAAGGCGGGCTCGCGCTGTCCCCATCACAGCCACCCAGGCGGCGAAGAGATCTATGTTGTCGAGGGGCGCGGCCGCTTGAACGACCTGCCGGTTGCCGCGGGCGATTTCATCTACACCACGCCGGGCGACAGCCACGTGCTTTACGCCGACACGGATGTGACTATTCATGTCGTCCTGCCGGAACCGGTCGTTGTTCTCGAATAGGGGCTGAAGCGCATGGCGGTGATGGAACGGGCTGGTCGGATCTACTCCCGGCTCGAGCACCGCGCCGACACCGCTATCCACGTGCTGGGAATCCTCTTCGCCATCAACGCGAGCCTTTGGCTGCTCCGCCACGTGACCGGGCTCTCGGTACTCGTCAGCGTCTCGGTCTATTGCCTCGGCCTCCTTGCAATGATCGGCTTTTCCGCAGCCTATAACCTGACCCCGCACCACCGGTCTTCGAAACAAGTCCTGAGGCGTCTCGATCACGCGGCGATCTTCATTATGATTGCCGCGACCTACACGCCGTTTGCAGTCAACCGGCTCGGACATCCCGCCGGCGACTGGATCCTGATGGCGATTTGGGTCTCGGCCACTTTCGGCGTCGCCTTGAAAGTCTTGTTTCCCAGACGCTTCGAGGTCGCAAGCATTGCCCTCTATCTCGCGATGGGATGGATGATCGTGACTGTCATCCGGCCGCTCGAAGCGTCCGTGGCCGCTGCCGATTTCTGGCTCCTCATTGCGGGAGGATGCATCTACTCGGTCGGCGTTCTTTTCTACGTTCTTGAGCGCATTCCCTATCATCGAGCGATCTGGCACGCGACGGTTCTGGTCGCGGCGGTTCTTCACTTTTCGGCCGTGTCCCTCGAATTCGCTCGCTGATCGTCTTTTGCGCCATTCCTTGATCGACTAAGCGACGGCATGGGTCACGCCATTCTCTTCGACTGTGACGGCGTCTTGGTTGACAGCGAAATCCTTGCCGTCGAAGTCGAGATGGCCATGCTCGCCGAATGCGGCCTTCACTATGAGCTCGCAGAGTTCAAGTTGCGGTTCATGGGCATGAGCGATGCCGCTTTCTACGCCGAGCTCGACGCGGATTCGCTTGCGCGAACTGGCCAGAAGCTGCCAGCCCGGTTCCAGGCGGATTGTACCGCGCGGCTTTACGATGCCGTCGAACAACGGCTCGTCGAGGTCGAGGGTACGGGCCTGTTTCTTTCGACACTCAAACACCCAAAAGCCGTCGCAAGCTCCAGCACCTCCGAAAAACTCGCCATCAAACTCAGGAAAGCAGGGCTCTTCGACCTGTTCGCCCCGCATATCTATTCCGCCGATCACGTGAAAAATGCGAAACCTGCACCCGATCTTTTCCTGCACGCGGCCGCTGCGCTGGGCGTGCGCTCGTCCGAATGCGTCGTCATCGAAGACAGCGTGAACGGGATACGCGCCGCGCGGGCTGCGGGCATGCGCGCATGGGGGTTCACCGGTGGCAGCCACATGGACGAACAAGGACGTGAACGGCTGAGCGCCGCAGGCGCGGAGACAATCGTGGCGAACTGGCGTGAGGTTTCGGATCTGCTCGCCACGTTATGAGACTGGCAGGACCCTGGAAGCCGAACCGCTCCGCCCGAGGTTGGCCTCTGTGAGTGAAGTGTCTCGTCGGTCGCCTGCCGTTTCCGTCACTCCCGTTCCGACCCCACCCTCGAAAAGACCGACGGGACCGACGGACCGACGAAATCATTGAACAATTTCGTGCTGCCCGGTTCCTGTCGATCTCATCGCCCGGCTGTCCTCGCCTATTGGCACACCGCTTCGAGCCGGTATCCGTCGGGATCGACCACGAACGCGGCATAGTAGTTCGGGCCGTAATGCGCTCGCAGGCCGGGCGGGCCATTGTCCCGTCCACCATGATCGAGCGCCGCGCGGTAGAAGCCATCAACCGCTTCCCGCGTCGCGGCATCGAAGGCGAGATGAAAGCCTTCGCCTGGCGGATGGGTGCCTTCGGGCTTCAGCACGAGGAGCAGCTTGTCGTTGCTCGTTCCCGCGATCCCGTAGCCGACGGCGCGCGGGCCGGTGAACACACGGGCAAAACCGATGGCAGCCATCGTCGCGTCGTAGAATGCGGTCGCGCGCCCAAGGTCGGTGACGCCGAACGAGATGTGTCCGAGCACCGAAACTCAATGCCTAGCGCGTTGGAACCGGGTGATCGCCGCGATAGTCATAAAATCCGCGACCGGTCTTCTGGCCGAGCCAGCCGGCCTCGACATATTTCACGAGCAGGGGGCAGGGCCGGTACTTCGAATCGGCTAACCCCTCGTACAGCACCTGCATGACGCTCAAGCAGGTATCGAGGCCGATGAAGTCCGCAAGCTGGAGTGGCCCCATGGGATGATTGGCGCCGAGGCGCATGGCGGTATCGATCGCTTCGACGTTTCCCACACCTTCGTAGAGCGTATAGACCGCTTCGTTGATCATCGGCAGCAGGATGCGATTGACGATGAAGGCCGGAAAATCCTCGGCGTAGGCGGCCGTTTTTCCTGCCCGCTTCACCACCTCGAGTGCGGCCTGGAATGTCATGTCATCGGTTGCGATGCCGCGGATGACCTCGACAAGCTGCATCATCGGGACCGGATTCATGAAATGAAGGCCGATGAAGTGCTCCGGCCGGTCGGTCGATGCTGCGAGGCGCGTCACCGAGATCGACGAGGTGTTGGTCGCGATGAGCGTCTTGTCCGTGAGCCGTGGGCACAGGTCCTGAAAGATCTTCCGCTTGACGGTTTCGTCTTCGGTCGCCGCCTCGATGACGAGGTCGCGGTCCTTCATGTCATCCAGACTTTGCGTTGGGTGGATGCGCTTGAGGGCCGGTGTGATCACGTCGCCGCTAATGAGGCCGCGCGCCGCCTGGCGATGCATGTTGCGGTCGATGCGCTCCAGCGCCTTCTTCAGCACATCTGTGTTGATATCTTCGAGCACCACGTCGAATCCCGACAGGGAAAGCACGTGAGCGATGCCGTTTCCCATCTGTCCGGCGCCGATGACGCCGATGCGTTCAAGAGTCATGGTGATTTACCGACCGCTAGTAGCCGAGTTTCGTCAATTCCTCTTCCATCTCCGGGATCGCCTTGAAGAGATCGGCCACAAGGCCATAGTCGGCGACCTGAAAAATCGGGGCTTCCTCATCCTTGTTTATGGCTGCGATGACCTTGGAGTCCTTCATGCCGGCGAGGTGCTGAATGGCGCCCGAAATGCCGACGGCGATGTAGAGCTCGGGAGCCACGACTTTTCCCGTTTGTCCCACCTGATAGTCGTTGGGCACAAAACCGGCGTCGACCGCGGCGCGCGAAGCTCCCACCGCTGCGTGAAGCTTGTCGGCGATCTTCTCGAGGAGATGGAAATTATCGCCGGACTGCATGCCGCGACCGCCGGAGATGATGATCTTTGCCGATGTGAGTTCTGGGCGCTCGGACTTCGAGAGCTCCTCGCCGACGAATTTCGAGAGGCCCGGATCGGGGGCCGCTGCGACCTTTTCAATGGCGGCCGAGCCTGAGGACTCCGCCGCCTTGAACGTAGCCGTGCGGACGGTGATCACCTTTTTTCCAGCGGGCGCCTGGACAGTCTGGATGGCGTTGCCGGCATAAATTGGACGACGGAACGTATCGGGAGACTCGACTGCGATGATCTCCGACACCTGCGGAACGTCGAGCTTCGCGGCGACGCGCGGCATGTAATTCTTGCCGTTGGTCGTAGCCGGCGCGAGCAGCGCGTCATAGTTCGGTGCCAAAGACAGGATCAGGGTCTCCATAGTCTCTGCGACCATCTTTTCGTAGAGCGGGTCGTCTGCAACGATGACCTTTTCAACGCCAGCAAGTTTCGAAGCCGCTTGCGCCGCGCCGTCGCAACTATGACCCGCAACGAGTACATGCACCGGCGCGCCGAGCTGGCTCGCTGCCGTGATGGACTTGGCGGTCGCGTCTTTCAGGGCGGAATTCGTGTGTTCTGCGATTACGAGGCTTGCCATCAGATGACCCCCGCCTCGTTTTTCAGCTTGTCGAGCAGGTCGTGCACGGTCTTCACCTTGATGCCCGCCTGGCGCTTGGGCGGCTCCATCACCTTGAGCACCTTCAGCCGTGGCGCGATGTCGACGCCGAAATCGGCCGGCGTTTTTTCATCGATCGGCTTCTTCTTCGCCTTCATGATGTTGGGAAGCGACGCGTAGCGCGGCTCGTTGAGCCGCAGGTCGGTTGTCATGACCGCAGGCAGCTTCACCTCGACCGTCTGAAGGCCGCCGTCGATCTCGCGCTCGATCTTGGCGCTGGCCTCGCCCAATTCCAGCGTGTGCGCGAACGTGCCCTGGGCCCAACCCAGGAGCGCTGCAAGCATCTGGCCGGTCTGGTTGCTGTCGTCGTCGATCGCCTGCTTTCCGGTGATCACGAGACCCGGCTTCTCGGCTTCGCAAATCGCCTTCAGGATCTTCGCGACCGCCAGAGGCTCAACCTCGGCATCGGTCTTTACGAGAATGCCGCGATCGGCACCCATCGCGAGAGCGGTACGGATCGTTTCACCGGCCTGCTGGGGTCCGATGGAAACGGCGATGACTTCTGTCGCCTTGCCCTTTTCCTTGAGCCGGACGGCTTCTTCGACGCTGATTTCGTCGAAGGGGTTCATCGACATCTTGACGTTCGCGAGGTCGACGCCGGTCTGGTCGGCCTTCACGCGGACCTTCACGTTGTAATCAATCACCCGTTTGACCGGGACAATGACCTTCATTGCTGTTCAGGATCCCCAATAGGCGGCTTCTCTCGCGATTCCTTTAGTCGGGAACTCCGCGCCTCTTCGTGCCGCCCTCTTTGTGCGGCGCAAAAACTAGGCGGGAGAAAGACCCCCTGTCAACGAAGCGTCACCATCATTTCGTAGCGAAAGGGTGGTCTGCGAGGCGTGACAAATCATTGGTGCACTGCAACATTTCCGAGAAATGCGGCCTTCCGCCACAGAAGATTTTCGGGGCCGCGACCGCGGAGGTCGAGCCGGCGAAGCCGGTCGTTGCCAGTTCCCGTCATTTGAGGGTGTCGAGATAGGCGACAATGTCGGCAGCGCGATTGGAATCGGATA
>Ga0307479_10005015_pt1 | contig 12145 bp, 6 predicted proteins | sample atmos_gasesECM4C_FD_203743 | JGI IMG/M metagenome (GOLD analysis project Ga0307479, IMG submission 203743) | Hardwood forest soil microbial communities from Morgan-Monroe State Forest, Indiana, United States - atmos_gasesECM4C_515 | ecosystem: Environmental > Terrestrial > Soil > Temperate...
GACAAGCTCGATGCCGTCATCCCAAACGAATCCCGACGAGGCGATGCGCACCATTTCGGCGAGTGAGGCAGCGGAAAAAGGCTTAGAGAAGTAGCTGAACGCACCTTCTCGCATGGCTGTGACGACGTCGGCAGGAGTCCTTTGATCCGTAAGAATGATAAAGCGGACATGTGGGCGGATGTAGCGGATTTTGCGAAGTAAATCGAGATCTTCTCTGCCCGTGGACTTTGCTCCGGTGATTATTAAATCAAAGTGCGCTTTCTCCGTAAGCTCCAAGACAGCTTGATTGTCCGCGGCATAGACAATGTCCCATTCGTCAGACTTGAGAACATTGCTGAGCACCGCGGTCACGTCAGGGTCTCTATCAACTACAATCACACGTTTTGCGGAAACTCTTGAAGGCTCTATCGGTGAGGCAGGCTTCATACTTTGTGACCCCAGATGCTTTCGTTCAAAAAATCAAACACCTGTCGAAAAATGAAGATGAACAGATGACGTGTTAACTGTCAAAAATACCGGTAACTCTAGATCCTTTTCGAAAGCCACTCAGTTTGCCTGCTATGCAAAGTCAAAGTTGTCCACGTGTCTCCCTCAAAAATCTCCAGAGTGCCCCGAGCACCGTGAAGACACCGGCTCAATTTCTGAGATCCGCATTTAATGCTTTTTGATTTGTACTTGTCTTCTGCGGACCCTCAGCCTGTCAGTTTTGACAGTTCATCTTAAGAAACCTCCAGCCTAACGTAGCTAACGAGCGATCGAATCACGATTTCGAATGCGAATCGGTGGATTTCGCGCTGCGGGTTTGGGACGCGCTCCGACGGAAGTCTGTTCGCAGTAGCTACGGAAAATTAATTTGAGCTTGAGTTGAGAGCGACAGGCGCCAGCGAAGCTTGAGCAGAACAACTTGTATTGATCGCAAAACGAGTGAGGGGAACGATCATGAATGTTGCAGCAAAAGCATCCGACGTCCGAGTGGATCAGTTCTTCACCGGGACAGAAGCCCGCTTCGACCGCTGGCGTTCGCTGCTCCAAGCGGCACGCGCCTGGGAAGGAGCGGTAGGCCAACAGCGTCCGGAGAAGGGGAAATACCTGGCCGGCGTATCCACTTCTCTTGCGGAACTACGTCAATGGGAAGATTTCTTCGCTTATCCGGGCCAGGCGCTACTGCGAGGGCTTGAAGAACGCGTTGCCTCGGGCGACCCGGCAGGAACGACTCGTCTGGCACAGTCCATCAGCACCGCGCTTCTCACACACTCATATCGGACCAACCATGCCGATTGGGAAAACGAAGAACAGTCGCAAATCAGCTTTGCCGGAAAAGCAAAGGGCACCGACGAAGACGCAGCGCCATTTCGTCCTTATTTCGAAGTGCTGGTGGTGAGCCCGGCTCGTCCGTCAGCATGGGCGGACCTGGCACAGGAACTGCGAAAGTTGCGAAGAGCAGAGGACAAGTTCATTTACGAGCCGGTATTTGTCGGTAGCTTTGAAGACGCCGTGCTTGCAGTAATTCTGAACGGCAGCATCGAAGCGGTGGTCATTTATGAAGGCATCCCTTTCGCGTCATCTCATCACAATCCGGTCTTGCGTGAATTTCTGACCGCACATCTTGCCTCTACAGGAGTCGGACCTGAAGCCGGGCAGTACGGTCTGCCGCTCAGTCGAGGACTAAAGCAAATACGCCCCGAGCTTGACATCTACTTTCTAAGTGATCGTGAAGTAGAGAAGGTAGCCGGCGACATGAGCACAGATTGTGTCCGGCGCCTATTCTATCAAGTTGAAGAGCCGTTGGAGTTACACCTCAGCATTCTCGACGGCATCGGAGATCGCTTTGATACCCCGTATTTTAGCACCCTCCAAAAATATGCCCAACGTCCCATCGGAACGTTCCACGCACTGCCCGTAGCGCGAGGCAAATCTATTTTCAAATCGAATTGGATTCGCGACATGGGCAGGTTCTATGGGATCAACCTGTTCCTTGCGGAGTCCTCAGCGACTACCGGTGGTCTCGACAGTCTCCTGGAGCCAACGGGGAACATCAAGCTCGCCCAAGAAAAGGCCGCCCGAGCCTTCGGTGCCGACCGCGCCTTCTTCGTAACCAACGGCACTTCGACTTCGAACAAAATGGTCGAGCAGGCATTGCTCGCACCAGGGGATATCATGCTGGTCGACCGCAACTGCCACAAATCGCACCATTACGGCGCAGTGCTCGCTGGCGCCTTTCCTTTCTATGTAGAGGCTTATCCCCTAACCCAATACTCCATGTATGGAGCGGTGCCTGTACGCACGATCAAGAAAGCTCTGCTCGATTTGAAAGCAGAAGGAAAGCTCGATCGTGCGCGGCTCTTGGTCCTGACAAACTGTACGTTTGACGGACACATATACAACGTCGAGCGAGTCATGGAGGAGTGTCTTGCTATCAAGCCCGACCTGATTTTCCTCTGGGATGAGGCCTGGTTCGCCTTCGCGAGATGGAGCCCGTTCTACCGCAGACGTACCGCAATGGGAGCGGCAGCTACCCTTGAGCAAAAGTTCAAAGACCCTGCTTATCGTGCGGCCTATAAAGAACAGGAAAAAAAACTGGGAGGAGCTGACCTCGATCCCCACGACAAAACGCTTCTCGAAACTCGTTTGCTGGCAAATCCGGACCAGGTACGTTTGCGCGTCTATCAAACAACCTCGATCCACAAATCAATGTCGTGTTTGCGACAAGGCTCCATAGTTCTTGTTAAAGACCCTGATTATCACCAAGTCGAAGAACAGTTTCATGAGGCAATTTTCACTCATGCGTCGACCTCACCCAATCTGCAGATCATCGCTTCCATTGACGTCGCCAGGCGCCAAATGGAACTTGAGGGCTATGAATTGGTGAATCGCGCCATTCAATTGGCCTTGGACGTGCGCCGCATAGTGAACTCTCATCCCCTGGTCTCCAAGTACTTCCGAGTGCTTGGCGCAGACGAAATGATTCCAGCCGAGTTTCGGAATTCTGGCTTTGTAGATTACCTCGTGCCCGGAACAAACTGGGCAACGGCAGTGAAAGCACTGAGAGACGACGAATTCGCGCTTGACGTGACTCGACTCACCCTGGTTTGCGGTTCAGCAGGCTTCGACGGCACGCAGTTCAAAAATATGCTTGCTGCCGACTACGACATTCAACTTAACAAGACCTCACGGAACAGCGTGTTGCTGCAGACCAACATTAACAATACGCGCAGCGACATCGCCCAGCTGATTAAAGTGCTGGTTGAGATTTCACAAAAGATCGAAAAGAGGCTTGTGGAAGGAGGCACTGCAGCGCAACAAACCTTCGCGTCACGCGTGAAGTCGTTAATGACGGATGTGCCGAATCTCCCGAACTTCACCAGCTTTTTCAACCGTTTCCGCGAAGACCCGTCGAGCATAACTGGCGAAGGAGACATGCGTGCTGCATTCTTTTCCGCCTATCGAGAACGGCAGTGCGAGCACTTGAAGTTATTGAGCCCGGCCATCGACAAGCGCCTGAAGGAAGGGCCCGAGCTGGTTTCAGCAAATTTCGTAATCCCCTACCCTCCGGGATTCCCGATCATGGTTCCCGGCCAACTCATCGACGCGGAAACCATTGAGTTCATGCGCAAATTGGACGTCAAGGAAATTCACGGTTACACCGCCTCCCTCGGACTAAAGCTGCTGAATCCAGCGTTTCTGCAGCCGGCTAAGACACCGAGTGAGCGGGTTGCGAACGCGGCAAAGAGTGTTAAGCAGAAGTCAGCGGCGGCTCACTAGGGTGTCGCACTCGGCAGGAGAAAGGGCTTTTCCTAGGGTAGGGATTCTCTAGCAGAGCGCGGTTAGCCGTAGGAAGTTCATCACAACCCGGTCGTCAAAGCAGACCAGGGGCGAAATAAGGAGCAAGGCGATGTTCATATTTGCTTGGTTTGCTGCAACCCTTCGGCAATACCCAGAGATCGCGATCTTTCTTACGCTCGCCATCGGGTACTATTTTGGTAAATTTACGTTCAAGGGCATCGGCTTGGGGTCGGTCACCGCCACCCTGTTGGCCGGCATCCTCATTGGACAGCTCGGTATCACGATCTCGCAACCCCTCAAGGCCACTGTCTTTCTCATGTTTCTGTTTGCAGTCGGGTACGCTGTCGGGCCGCAGTTCGTCCGCGGCGTCGCCAAGGATGGCTTGCCGCAAGCAATCTTTGCGGCAGTCCTATGCGTGTTCTGCCTGTTGGCGCCCGTCGCGATCGCCAAGATCGCAGGCTACAACATGGGCTACGCAGCAGGATTGTACTCAGGGTCGCAAACCATTTCCGCCGCCATGGGATTGTCAACCGACGCAATTAACCGATTAGGCCTCCCTGCCGACGAAGCTAAAAGGCTACTCGACTCGATGCCGGTTGCTTACGCCGTGACCTACATGTTCGGCACGGTTGGATCGGCTATAGTGATCGCACTGCTCGGTCCAGCTCTCCTCCGCATCAATCTCGTGACCGCATGCAAAGACTACGAGGAGAAGCACGGAGGTAGCAAGGAGCTCGGCGGTTTAGGTACGGCGTGGCATCGCTGGGAAGTGCGTGCTTTCCGTGTACAGCCAGGTGCCAGAGTAAACGGCCTCCGAGCCATTGAAGCCGAGGCGTTAGTCCCCCAATCACGCGTTTTTGTCCTGCGCATACGTCGAAACGGAGTTATTGAGGAAGCAACCGCGGACACGGTGCTACGCGAGGGCGACGTGGTGGCGGTCGCAGGTGCTCGTGAAGCCCTCGTGAATATTATTGGTGAACGCGCAAAGATGGTGGCAGTTTCAGGTTCTCGCGAGACGCTGGCGAACGTTACCAGCGGAGTCGCGATAGAGGTTGATGATCCCGAATTGCTGAGCGTCCCCGTGGAAGGCGTCGACGTCTACGTCACCAACAAGGAGGTAGATGGCAAAACTCTCGCTGAACTTGCCCAACTGCCTGCCGCGCGCGGCGCCTTCCTGCGGAGGATCACACGGGGTGCCGTTGCCACCTCGATTCCTATTCTGCCAAATACAAAAATCTTCCGGGGCGACATCCTTACCGTAGTCGGCCGTACTCAGGACACCAACAACGTCGTTAAGCTGCTGGGCGTCCCAGATCGCGCCACTGATGTCGCTGACGTCGCATTCATCGGTGCTGGCATCGCAGTGGGTGCGCTGGTCGGTGCGCTGGTCTGGAAAGTGGCAGGTGTGCCGCTGACGCTTTCTACGGCTGGAGGGGCGCTCATCTCGGGCCTCATTTGCGGATGGCTACGCTCAGTGCATCCCAAGTTCGGCCGCATTCCGACATCAACGGTCTGGTTCATGAACTCTGTCGGTCTAAACATCTTCATCGCAATAGTCGGCATCTCCGCCGGCCCGGGCTTCGTCAATGGCCTGCGGACGCAAGGCATTGGCCTGTTCCTGTGGGGAGCCCTTGCGACGAGTGTGCCCCTGATTATCGGCATGTTCATCGGCAAGTACATCTTCCGTTTCCACGACGCGCTCTTGCTTGGCATCGTCTCTGGGTCGCGAACAACGACAGCTTCGCTGGGTCTCGTCTGTGACCGGGCCCAGAGTCAGGTCCCCGCGCTCGGGTACACCGTCACTTACGCCGTCGGCAACACTTTCCTCACGATCTGGGGCATGGTCGCCATCATGCTTCTGTCGTGACTTCTCCTGAAAGGTGAAAATCATGGACCTAGTGAAGCTACGTAAATTCGAGACGTTGGGCCCCTTTGAGATTAAAGATGAACTGATTAAGCTCGCCAAGAAGACCTCCCGAACGACCCAATCGGCATTCCTCAACGCGGGTCGCGGCAACCCCAACTGGATCGCCACCACGCCGCGCGAAGGCTTTTTCCTGCTCGGTCAGTTCGCGGTCACCGAAAGCAAGCGAGTGATGGAGCATCCCGCCGGTGTTGGTGGAATGCCGCAAGCGCAGGGTATCGCGGGTCGTTTGGAGGGTTGGCTCGCGAAGCAGGCCGACATGCCCGGTGCATCCTTTCTTTCCGCAATGGTGCAGTTTGCGATAAAGACGTTTGGATTCGAGCCGGATGCCTTTGCCCACGAGCTCGTGGACTCAATCATCGGCGACAACTACCCCGTTCCCGACCGCATGCTGGTCCACAACGAGCGCATCGTGCACGAGTACCTGATGTGGGCGATGTGCGGGAAACCGGAGCCGTCCGGAAAGTTCGACCTCTACGCGGTTGAGGGTGGCACGGCTGCGATGTGCTACATCTTTAAATCGCTGAAGGCCAATCGCCTGCTGCGTCCCGGTGACACCATCGCGCTGGGCACGCCGATCTTTACACCCTACATAGAGCTGCCGCATCTCGAGGATTACGGCTTGAATTTCGTCACCATCCAGGCCCCGCAGGAGAACCGCTTTCAGTTCACTGACACAGAACTCAAAAAGTTGGAGGACCCCAAGGTCAAGGCGTTCTTCCTCGTCAATCCCGGCAATCCAACAGGCGTCGCAGTCAGCAAAGAAGTGCTCAGCAAGATCGCGAATCTGGTGAAGACAAAACGTCCTGACCTTATGCTCTTGACCGATGACGTTTACGGAACGTTCGTCCATGATTTCCGATCCTTGCTCGGCGAACTACCGCAGAACACCATCGGCGTCTACTCTTACTCCAAGTATGTCGGCTGCACGGGGTGGCGGCTCGGCGTCATCGCGGTCCACGAAAACAACATTTTCGACAAGATGATCGCCAAGCTCCCAGATGCCGATCTGAAAGCGCTCGACAAACGGTATGGTGCGCTAGTCCTCGAGCCGCGCAGAATCAAGTTCATCGACCGAATCGTCGCCGACAGTCGAGATGTGGCACTGAACCACACGGCTGGCCTCGCGCTTCCGCAGCAGGTCATGATGAGCCTATTCTCTCTTGCCGAGATGATGGACGGCGCCAAGCTCTATCAGAAGGCATGCATGGAGATTGTGCACCGGCGCGCCAAGGCCATGGTCGAGGGCCTCGGCATCGAAGTCTCCCCAAATCCGCTGTACAACGCCTACTACGGCTTGATCGACTTTGAGTTCTTTGCCCGCAAGAATATCGGCGAGGACGCTGTCGAATACCTTAAGAAGCACGTCCACCCGCTCGACCTCGCCTTCCGTCTGGCAGAGGATCACGGGATTGTGCTGCTGAATGGCGGTGGCTTCGAGGCTCCGGACTGGTCGTTGCGCGTATCTCTGGCCAACCTGAACGATGAGGTGTACGACGAGATCGGACGCGGCGTTCGATCGGTCGCGCGCGGCTACCGCGATGCCTTCGAGGCTTCACAGCGCGACCAAAAATCTAAACAAGCGGCCGCGCCATAAGTCTCTCCCGGGGCCCGAGGACCCGGCGACGTTACATGCGGGATTGCTTTGGCTGGATCGCGAATCCAGCCGTTGTCGTATGCGTTTTCTTGCTTCACGAAAACCGTCGTCGGAAACGGGGTCGTTTGCTGGCTAGATTCGTTTGCAAATGAATTCGGATCAAGGAAATTGAGCCCGCATGCAACCGAGCGGATACGCTGGCTTGAAACAAATAAAAAGTGCTCCGAATAAACCACGAGGCTAAGGGAGAAGCCAAAACGTTAGCAACCCGATTAGCGATTTCCCCGCAAGTAGTCGCAGATAGAACTGTCAACTCATCAGATGACCTCGACGACTAGAACCCAGAACTGGCTCCATAGGTTGTCCAGACGGAGGACGCCCTAGAAGGAATACAGATGGAATGGCTTGCGAAACTATTTACAAAGTATCCCGAAATGGGAGTCTACCTGGCAGTGGGTATCGGCTACTTGATTGGGCGGGTGAAGTTTCGTGGCGTCGGACTTGGTGCAGTGACAGGATCTCTCCTGGGAGGGCTCCTTATTGGGAACTTCTTTCGCGTTCCCGTCTCCGACCAAGCCAAATCGATGATGTTTCTTTTATTCCTTTTCGGAATCGGTTACTCACTGGGGCCCAGCTTTTTTCAAAATCTGAAAGGAGACGGCTGGCGCTGGGCCGTGCTCGGAGCATTTGTTCCCGTCATTGGCCTGATAACTGCTTATACGGTCGCCCATTTCTTGAAGCTAGACCCAGGGTATGCTGCCGGTTTGCTTTCTGGATCATTGACCGAGTCGCCCGCAATCGGCACTGCAAGTGAAGCAATTCGTTCCCTATCCCTGCCCGAGGAACAAAAGCAGCTATGGATCAGTCACATAGCTGTTGCAGACGCGATCTGCTACATCTTCGGTACGTTGGGTGTGATCTGGTGTTGTAGCAGCCTAGGACCGAGGCTCCTTCGCTTCGATCTGCGAGCAGAGTCGAAGAAAGTGGAAGCGAACCTGGGAATGCAACGCTCCAAGCTTGGCGTTTATTCCGCGTGGCAACCCATCGGCTTTCGCGCATATGCAATTCCTGAAGGCGGGCTCGTCGTTGGTAAAACAGTTGGAGAAGCCGAGCTGTCTATTCCCGGAGCCCGTCTATTTGTGGAGCGAATTCGACGTAAGGGCGACATCTTCTTTCCCGTCGGCACGACAGTCATCGAGGCGAATGATACGGTGGCTGTTCTCGGGCGTACGGAAATTATGATCAAGGCACTTGGTCCGTCGACGCATGAAGTCGCAGACCCAGAATTGCTGACGATTCCAGTAGCGTCCTTTGATCTATATATCACCAGCAAAACAATCGCAGGCAAGACACTCCAGGAGATCGTTGATCGCGTCGAGAATGCTCGCGGTGTCTTGCTCCGCGGTATTACGCGCGGTGGCCAGAAAATTCCGATCGGGACAAACACGGTCATCAGACGCGGTGACACCCTTCATGTGACCGGATCTGAGGCTGCCATCGAGAAACTAGCCCCGTTAGTTGGCCGGGTCATTCACCCGACGGAGGAGAGCGATCTTGCGGTGCTCGGAATAGCCATTTTCATTGGAGTATTGGTCGGGGCTACGCTGATTATACCTCTAGGCGGCCTAAGAATAGCGTTAGGTACCAGCGTGGGAACTCTGCTCGCAGGAGTGATCGTCGGTTGGATGAGGTCCGTGCGCCCTTGGTTCGCAATAATCCCGGATGGCGCTGTTCTTTTTATGCGGTCGATTGGTCTCGCAGCGTTTGTCGCCATGATCGGGCTTAAGTCAGGGCCAATCTTTGTGCAGGCGGTGAAAGAGTATGGCTACATACTCTTCCTCGGAGGCATAGTGGTGACGCTCGTACCACTAATCGCAGGACTTTTCTTCGGCCGCTATGTTCTCGGACTCAACCCTGCACTATTGCTGGGAGGGATTGCCGGCGCCCAGACGATGATCGCGGGTGTCGCTGCCGTGCAGGAAAAATCGGACAGCCCAGTTGCCGCGCTAGGTTACTCGTATACCGCAGCAATCGGTCATATCTTTCTGACCACCTGGGGGACCATCATCGTCTCTCTCATGACTTAGCTCGGTTCGATGATACGCCAATACCTCCAAGGGGCGGGTTCTTTGACGAACGAACAGGATGATAGATCGTGGCTAAACAAATGCAACGGACACGATGCCTTATAGTGCTAACTTCGATGCTCTTCTCCTACCTTTGTGTTCTCGTCTTTGCCCATGCTGCGCAGGCGAATAGGACATTCACGGTTGCGGGACATTCTGGGGAGATTCCCGTTGCCGAGATGGGCGGACATTCCTATGTTGAGATCGAAGCATTGACCCGTCTTGCGAACGGTTCGCTGAGCTTTTCTGGCAATCAAATCATAATGACTTTGCCTGCCTCCAACACACACGTGTCATCCACGTCCACATTGGGATTCACGAAAGAGTTCCTCATGGCGGCCATCGAACAGATGTCTGTTATCAGAGAGTGGCGGAGCACGCTCATCAGCGCGGTCCAGCGCGGATTCCCAGTAACCAACGATTGGATGACCACCTTTAGCGAGCGAGCACAACACAACCTCAGATTGGTTTCGGTGGCCTCGTCAACCGAATCGGACAAGAATGCACTTCAGTTGCTTACAAACGAATTCAACAACATGAAACAGTTGAGCAATCGATTCGTCGAGGCAAACAGATCGAGACTATACGTCCGTACAGATGCCCTCGAGAACGACCCGCTAGACCGCCGGATCTTGAATTGCGGGCACTCGCTTGCCGCAATGGCTAGTGGTGGCCAATTTGTCGACGACGGGTCGTGCCATTGAGTACCCGTATTTGACCGTTTGTTTTGCGAAACCAAGATCGTAAATAGCTCAATTCGCATCTGATCGCTTTTGGCAAATATCAGGCTTCGGGCATCAACGGTTGCTACGGCGCAGCGCAGCTAGAATTTCCGCCGTCTCTGCTCCAATTGGGATTGTGCGCATGCCACACTTCGTCTTGGGTTTGTCGAAGTGACCGTCGTACACGTTTCAACCACTCGGAAGTAGTCGAGCCTCAAATCGACATTGCCCCATCGCAGCGCAAGTAGCTCACCGACTCTCAAACCCGTTAGCACTAGCTGCAATGTGAACGAACGTACTACCTCCCTCAACGCATCAGCGAGCAGTTGCATTTGCACCGGAGTAAGCACGATTCCCGCCGTTCCATATTGCCGTCGTGGAAGCTTCGTCTTCAGCCGAAAGCGGGTTGATTTTGCAGCCGAGGGCAGGAACAGTGACTGATTGACCTGGAGCAATGAGCGATGCGCGTGCTTGTGGCAAGATTGGATTGAAAAGAATAAATGTACAAAACCAGAAAAATTCCGAGCCGCCTATGGGTTGCCTGCGCAATGCTGTTCCTGTTTGCGTCGTGTGACGCACGGGCCCAATCACGAAGGATGTCGGTTCAGCAAGCGTCCTCTCAAGAGGGCCAGGATCATCACCTTCTGCTATACAACACGCACACCGCTGAGCGGATCGATATTGTTTACCGCCATGGTGAGCGGTACTTTCCAGGTGCGCTCGCCCAACTCGATTATTTCCTCCGCGATCATCGGACAGGCGACGTTCGCCATTTCGATCCGCGTTTGTACGATATCCTTTACGATCTCGCGTCCTCGATCGGACATGCCGGTGGCGAGATCGACATCGTCTGCGGCTACCGCACTTCGTCGACGAACGAATCTCTCCGTGCTCACACCACGGGAGTCGCAAAGAATAGCCTTCACATTCAGGCGGAAGCCATCGATCTGCGGATGCCCGGCATCGACACGTTCAAACTGCGCAAGGCTGCTCTGGCTCTGGCTCGCGGCGGCGTGGGTTACTATCCTCACTCGGACTTCATCCACTTGGACGTGGGCCGCGTTCGGCAGTGGTGTTTCGATTGCCCGCCAGCCTCATTGTCGGCGATTAACTCGGATACGGATAACCCTTCGCAAGAGCCTTTTCGAGCGCGGCGTCGTGCCCGTAGATGTCGTCGTAAAAATGAACGATTCCATCCTCAGTTACGATAACGGTGCCATACACGATTAATACTGGAATCGAATGGGCCAGATTCACCTGCTGATTTGGCGTTCCATTCATAGCCGCGCGCACGCGATCCATGTTCCAGCCCGGATTCTCGCGCAGGACCCACACAGCTAGATCGGCCGGCTCTTCCAGGCGAATGCAGCCATGGCTGAAATCCCGACGCGACTTCGCGAAGAATTCCTGCGCGGGCGTATCGTGCATGTACACATTGGAGCTATTCGGGAAGATAAATTTCACGAGTCCGAGTGAGTTCTTAGGGCCCGGAAGTTGCCGGATGTACAGTTTCCCTACCCGGAGCTGGGCGAGGATGTCGCCGGTCACCGCTCCCGACGTGACGACATCCTGGCCGTCGGTCACTACCTCGAATCCCTTTTTAGCCAGGTAGTCGGGATCGCGAGCGAGGCGCGAGAGGAATTCAGCTTTGGCGATGGAATAGGGAACATTCCAGTACGGCCGAAATACGACGTATTGCATGGTGTCTGTAAATACGGGGGTATCGTGGGCATAGGCTTTGCCGACCACGACATTCATCGACAGCGCGACCTTGTAGTTTTCGTCGTACGCGCGGAGGCGGAACTCGGGGATGTTCGCTACGATGAGAGCCGAGTGAAGGCCAAGGGGTAGCCACCGCCAACGTTCTAGAGTCAGCTGCATCTGGCGTATTCGATTTGAGACAGGAATATTAAGATCGGCCAGGGTTTGTGCGGTGATTCGTCCATCCGGGGTTCGGCCATGCCTGCGCTGAAAACTCTTCACTGCGTCCACC
>Ga0307479_10005016_pt1 | contig 12143 bp, 10 predicted proteins | sample atmos_gasesECM4C_FD_203743 | JGI IMG/M metagenome (GOLD analysis project Ga0307479, IMG submission 203743) | Hardwood forest soil microbial communities from Morgan-Monroe State Forest, Indiana, United States - atmos_gasesECM4C_515 | ecosystem: Environmental > Terrestrial > Soil > Temperate...
GGGGCCACGGTTTTCGCCCGACGGGCGGTGGCTGGCCTATATCTCGAACGAGTCGGGCCGCTATGAGATTTACGTGCAGCCCTATCCGGGCCCCGGCGGGAAGTGGCAAATCTCGACGGAAGGTGGCACGGAGCCGGTGTGGAACCCGAACGGGCGGGAGCTGTTCTACCGCGGCGGCGACAAAATGATGGCCGTGGACATTGCCACTCAGCCTGGTTTCACTGCGGGCAAGCCTCGGATGCTCTTTAAGGGGCAGTACGCGCCGACTTTGACAACGCCCCCCAACTACGACGTATCACCGGACGGCCAGCGCTTCCTGATGCTCAAGCCCGACGAACAGACTTCGTCCTCAGCGCCAACGCAGATCGTGGTGGTGCAGAACTGGTTCGAAGAATTGAAGCGCCGCGTGCCGGCCGGAAAATGACGCTCATGACTGACCAACCCGCTTAGGAGGCTTTACGTGGATGATTGGGCATATGCTCAAACGAACATTTCGGAAGAACTCGCGCAGCTTCGCTTCTTTTCTGTGACCAAGAGGCAGCCCGGAGGCGACGTTACTTTCCGAATTACGGTCAAGGAGTTCGCAATTCCTCCTCAGGGCCAATACATGCGGTTTTTTGCGGAAGCGGACAAGCACGTCAACCAAAAAACTGCTCCTGTGGTCCCTTGCGGGTGGGGTGATTCGCTCGCGAAGGCCCTTGCGGGGTGCCTGCGCATGATCCGACAGTTCCCATTCGAAGGAGAGGAAGCAAGTTGAATCGAACAGCAATGGTTTCACGAGCGATAACCTTAAGATTCCTGCTTCGCAGGGGCGGAGCATTGGAGGCGGCAAATGGAATACGGCAGAATTCCACTGAAGATTGAGAGGAAAGAGCTGAAGCCCGGGGTTGTAGTCCTGATGATGACCGGCCCTATACGCCTGGGCCCCCACTGCAGGCAAATTGAAGAGCAGGTCGAAAAACTCATAGCGGCGGGCGAAAAACGTCTCGTGTTCGATCTTTCGGGCGTTTACAACCTGGATAGCGGTGGGCTGGCTCAGATTGTCGCCTGTCTGTCAAAGCTAAAGAAATCCGGTGGTTTTTTGCGCTTGGCAGGCGTTGGAGGAACGGTCAGCGAGGTTTTTAAAATGACCCACGTGGATAGAGTTATCAAAATCTATCCCACGGCATTAGCGGCTTCCGAGGATTTGCGGCCAGATGGTGAGGCTTAACGAGACGAGCTGGTTTGAAGAGCTTAACCAAGACGGTTCCCACAGGAAAAAAGTTGAGGCGCGTTGGCGGCGTCTGAGCCGCCAGCCGAAATCCCGAGCGCAGCCGGGGCCCCCGGCGCAGGCCGGTTTTGCATGGGCTGGGGTGGAGAAGCGAGGGATCTGTTGCTGAACGCTGGCAGCAAACTCGGGTCATACGAAATCACCGGCGCCATTGGCGCAGGAGGAATGGGAGAGGTCTATCAGGCACACGACACCAAGCTTGGACGCGAGGTTGCCATCAAGGTCCTCCCGGGAGCCTTCGCGGACGATCCTGAGAGACTTGCTCGCTTTCAGCGCGAAGCAAAGATGCTGGCGGCGCTGAATCATCCCAATATCGCAATCATCCACGGGCTGGAGCATTCCGAGAGCACACATTTCCTGATCATGGAGTTGGTGTCCGGCGAGACCCTGGCCGAACGCATCAAGCGAGAAGGACCGGTGCCCGTTGAAGAAGCTCTGAAAATCGCCGTGCAGATCGCGGAGGCGCTGGAAGCCGCGCACGAGAAGGGCATCGTTCACCGCGACCTGAAGCCTGCCAACGTGAAGGTCACGCCGGAAGGCAAGGTCAAGGTGCTCGACTTCGGCTTGGCCAAGGCATTCGCGGGTGATTCCGCGAGCAGCGATCCTTCGGAATCTCCCACCCTGAGCAGGGCCGCGACGATGCAAGGGGTCATCCTCGGCACTGCAGCTTACATGAGTCCGGAGCAGGCGCGGGGCAAGGCAATAGACAAGCGCACCGATATTTGGGCTTTCGGTTGTGTCTTGTACGAAATGCTGACGGGCAAGGCAGCCTTCGATGGTGAAGACATAACCGAGATTCTCGCCGCAGTCGTGAAGACCGAACCCAATTGGCAGGCCTTGCCATCAAAGACTCCCGCCAGGATTCGCGATCTGCTGCGCCGCTGCCTGCAAAAAGACAAGACCCTGCGTATGCAAGCGTCGGGCGATGCCCGCATTGAGATTCAGGAGGCTCTAGCCGCCCCAATAGAGCGCGTAACTGTTGATGGCAGTCGCCTGCGTTGGACCTGGCGGGAAGTTGCAATATTCAGTGTCGCGGCCGTGGCGTTGCTTACCATTGGCGGTATTGCGGTATGGAATCTGAAGCCCGCACCGCCACGGCCTGTCACCCGCACGGTAATAAATCTCCCTCCAGGCCAACAATTAGCAGGTCTGGGTAGCGGCCCTGCTGCGGTTCTCTCTCCCGATGGCACTCATCTCGCATATGTCGCCACCCAGGGCGGCAAGCAGCAGCTTTATCTAAGGGCGCTGGACAGCCTGGAGGCCAGGCCCATCCCCGGCACGGAGGGAGGTGTCAACCCCTTCTTCTCTCCCGATGGCCAATGGGTGGGGTTTTTCGCGGGCGGAAAGCTGAAGAAGGTCTCGGTGTACGGAGGAGCGGCGATAATCCTCGGCGATGCTCAGGTTCCTCTCGGGGCTAGTTGGAGCAGCCAGGGGACGATCGCCTTCGCGTCCTCCGCAAATGTGTCTCTGCAACAAGTGCCGGAAGCGGGAGGCGCCCCCCAGCCGCTGACTCGTCTCGAGAAAGGGGAGTTCGGCCATCGCTGGCCGGAGTTCCTGCCCGGAGGCAAGGCAGTGCTCTTTGCCGCCGGAGCAGCTGGACTTAATTTCACTAACGCGCAGGTCGCCGTCCAGTTGGTCGCAACGGGCGAACGGCGGAACTTGATCCAGGGGACGGGCCCCCGCTACGCGCCCTCCGGGCACCTGGTTTATGTGCAAGGTGGGAGTTTGATGGCCATGCCGTTCGATCCCCAGCGGCTAACAGACACGGGCACGCCTGTCCCTGTGGTCGAGGGCGTCCTGCAATCCACATCCAGCGGAGCCGCCCAGTACAGCTTTTCTGCCACGGGATCGCTGGTCTATGTTTCAGGGGCCGTTCAGGCGACCCAAAGCAGGCTGGTGTGGGTCAGTCGCAATGGGACAGAGCAGCCCTTAGCCGCCCCTGCGCACGCCTACGTCGGACCGCGGCTTTCCCCCGACGGTCGGCGGGTAGCCGTGGGGATCGTGGAGCAGGAGACGCAAGTCTGGTTGTACGATCTCTCTCGGGACACGTTGACCCGGTTTACGTTTGAGGGGACTGTGAACCTTAACCCGGCTTGGACACCGGATGGCAAGCGGATCGCGTTTAATTCCAGCAAGGAAGCGGCGTTGGCGAACATTGTCTGGCAACTGGCCGACGGTAGTGGTGGGCGGGAGCGGTTGGCCACAAGCGAGTACGTTCAGGTTCCGATGTCCTGGTCCCCGGATGGGCAACTGCTGGCCTTCATTGAACTCGATCCCACAACGAGTTTGGACATCTGGGTGCTGCGGATGGGCGACCCTTCGGCGGGCTCAGGGCAAGTCCGCAAAGCGCAGTCGTTCCTCCAAACGCCCTTTAACGAAAGTGTGCCGGCGTTTTCGCCCGATGGACATTGGCTGGCGTACATCTCCGATGAGTCTGGCCGGTATGAGATCTACGTGCAGCCCTATCCGGGCCCCGGCGGGAAGTGGCAAATCTCGACGGATGGCGGCACGGAGCCGGTGTGGAACCGAAACGGGCGGGAGCTGTTCTACCGCAGTGGCAATAAGATGATGGCCGTGGACATCGCCACTAAGCCTGGTTTTGCTGCGGGCAAGCCCCGGATGCTTTTTGAGGGACCGTATCGGCCGACCGGGTCAACGATCCAAAACTACGACGTGTCCCCCGACGGCCAGCGCTTCCTGATGCTCAAGTCCGGCGAAGAGAATTCGTCCTCAGCGCCAACGCAAATCGTCGTGGTGCAGAACTGGTTCGAAGAACTCAAGCGGCGCGTGCCGCCGGGCAAGTAGACTCAGCCACGAATCGGGTTTCCCTCCGGTGACGGGCTCGCTGATCCCCTTCGATGCGAGCCATTCGTTCGAATGAAGCTTCATTCGAACAGCTTATGATTACCACATAATATACACAAGCAACAATTGCTAACGAAATGATAATATGCTAGGCTCGCGCATGTTCGTCGGCAATCGATCCCAATTTTTGCCTGGAAGCCCGCTGACTCCGCCCGCCGCCCGGATTGAGCGCGACCCCGCAGCCCCAGTCCTCGACTCATGGGAGTTGTCGCATCGGACGCCGCCGTCGTCTATGCGGAGCGGTCATGAAGTGCGCGGTTTTCGCTGTCAACCTACAAGCCTTCGGCCCGTTCAGCAAGCCGCGCAGAATGAACACTTAGAAAAAAAGGTGGGGGGGTACCCCCTCGCTTTCCGAAGCAAGAAGCAATTCGCTTCGCTTCGGAAGAGCCTTGGGTGTATAAGAGGCCATCTGGCCAGCCCGAACTGCACATCGAACGAACCTCGCCGAAGGAGACCACCCGTGACAAACAGTCGACCGGTAAAGATTGGCGCAGCAGCAATTGTTGGCACCGCGCTTTTACTCGCCATTGGCGGGCGGTTCCTGCCGGGAGAGCACGGTTCGGCCCTGGCCGCCGAGAAGTCGGCGGCGGGCTCCGTCAAGATTGGGGTGTCCGCGCCCGCGGTGATGCCCCTGGGTCTGCCCTCCGAAGACGCCGCCAAGGAGGTGCTGAGTGCGGCTTTGCCCCGCCATCACCCGCAATGGCTGGAGGTACCGATAGGTGCCACCAAGATTCGCGCCTTTGTCATCTATCCGGACCTGGCTGGTACCGTGCCCGTCGCGGTCGTCACGGCGCGCAATCAGGGGATGAGCGACTGGGTACGCGCGGTAGGCACCGAGGTTGTGAACGAAGGCTACATCACCGTCGTTCCCGATCTTTTGTCCGGCTTGGGTCCGAATGGCGGCGGCACAGACTCTTTTGCCAGCCGCGAAGCCATCGCCACGGCGTTCGGCCGCTTAGGCTCTGCCGAGGTTGAGCGCCGAACACAAGCAGTGCGCGATTATTTCGCGCGCCAGCCGGGCTCGAACGGCAAAAGCGCGGTCCTGGACTTCAACTGGAGCGAAAGCCGGCTCGACGCCGCCATAAGCAGCCCGACGGAGCAGCGCGTCGTGAAATTCGATCTCACCGAGCACGCCTGGCACAACACTTTGGCGCTCCTCGCGAACTTGGCGGAGTCTCCGGCTACGCCGCAGGGCAACTCCGCGGCGCCTCAACCGAAAGATGATGCCGCCTCTGCCGCTTCAGCTGTCCGTCAGCGCGATGCCGCGCAGGAGATCGCCAAGCGCCCGGATATGGTGCCGGGGCACTTCGGCGGACCCATGAAAGCGGTGGATGAATCGCCTCGACATGGCGAATGGGTGGATATCCCCGCGAACACCGCGAAGGGCGCGTTGAAATTGCACTCCTGGCTCGTTCAGCCCCTCGGCAACGAGAAGGCTGCGGTCGTGGTCCTCATCCATCCAGGCCCCGGCATGGATATTGGAGAGGCCCCGCACAAGGGCGAAGGAGCAGACTGGATGCGCGCCGTCGCCGATAGGCTCGCGCTTCAGGGCTTCATCGTTATCATGCCCGATCTGTCCTCAGGTTTGGGGCCTAACGGCGGGAACTTCGATTCTTTCAAGTACGCCGACGATGTGGCCAAGGCGTTGGGAACTCGCCCCGTCCCCGAGAAGATAGAGCTTCTCAAGGCGGCGCGAGACTATGCGCTCAAGCTCCCGCGGGCAAACGGCAAGAGCGGCATCACCGGATTTTGCAATGGTGGCGGCTTTGCCTGGGAAAGCGCTGCGGAGATACCGGGGATAAACGCCGCGGTCAGCTTCTACGGCGCGCCGCCGGACTTGGCAACCATGGCCAAGATACAGGCTCCCGTCCTGGCGTTTGCCGGCGACGATGACCCCGGACTCGCTCCCAAAGTGGCTGCCGCCGCGCCCGATATGCAGAGGCTGGGGAAGACGTTCGAGGTCAAGATCTATCCCAACGTCACACACGCATTTCTCGAGCACCAAACTCTGGGTGAGAATGCCGTAGCGGCCCTGGATTCATGGACACGGGCGATTGCATTTTTCAAGCGCTACCTGAACGCCCAGACCAGCACTCGGACCAACTGACGCTACAAGGGAAAAGGAAGTTAGAGGATTGGCTCCCGCGAAGGCGCTGGATTATTTCGCCTTATCGCCCCCGCTCGCAGGACCGGTCTGATTGCCGAAAAACTTATTCCAATGCTCCTGATCTGATGGCGAGCACTCCATTTCCTGAATTTCGAGATGGGGTGATTGCAACCTCAAAGACAGTTTGTCGAGAGCCATCCAAGACTTCGTGTACATCTTTGGATCCGTGATCTTGATCGACAGTTCCAAATGGTCGGCGTCCACGCGGTGATAGGTTTCTTCCACCTGCATGGCGTCGCTTTGCGGAAGTCCGGCATTATCGAGCCAGGTTCTGTCGTCCGGGAGTCCATTCGTCTCTACGACAAAGGTGTAGTCATCGGCCCACTTGCCCACCGAGTATCCCCACCAGCGCGCTTCGGGGGGCAGGGCATCGGCGCTGTTCCCCCACGCGGGGTTCTCGGGATCTTTCGGCAGTTCGCGGCCGTCGGTCCAGATTTGCCGCCAGCGGTGCTGGAATTTATACAAGATGACCATGTGAGTCGGCGTCTCTAGAATCTCGCTCGTTCTGAAATTATGAAGATTGATGCGCGGGAATCCACCTGGATCACACTTGAGGATGGGATCGTTGGTTAACGCGTCGGGAACCATACGATATCCCTCGACGGGGATATGGGCCTTGAGCGTTTCGCGGCCAAGATCGGTATAGGGCGGCTCGACATCCGGCTTCAGGCAATCGGGGGTGGCGTAACCCGTATCCGTGACGGGCGCATTGGGATCGACGGAGTACTTCCCGCCGGGTTTGACACGCTTGCACGATTCCATGGCTGCCGCGCCTTTGCCCTGGATTCCGCCGGCTACTCCGTTGGCAGGTTCCCAAACTCCTGAGATATCGCGCTTCGGGGCAGGTCCTGGTTTTTCGCCTTTTCGATCAAAATCGTACACTGCACCTGGCAGCCGGGCCTGAGCATGCGCCAAGGATGAAAAAACTAAAGTCGCCATCAGCGCTATCATCGGAACCGCCGAGTGCTTTGGCATGGAGAGGCTCCCTCCTCGTTCAAACGCTTTCAGATTCACTATTGGGAATCGTCGGCTCCGCCTGACGCGCCAGGGACAATGCCGCCCGTGCCTAGCTTCTTGCCGTTGGGGAGCACGACTGTGAGCAGACGCCCTAGAGGCTTGCCGTTTCTGACGGGGGTCAAAGTGACGGTAACTTCATCTCCAGGCTTGAAGATCTGTTTGGTGTAGCCGAGAGGAGTTATGTTGGGTCCGCTCTGCGTCTCGACCACCCACTGCACCGTCTGGCCGTTTTCATCTTTAACATCGAACCTCAAAAAGCAATGCGGATTGGCCCAAAACCATTCCACGACGGTCCCCTTCAGAGTGACCTTCTTCGTTGTGTCGAACGACGCGGCGCCGTGATGCGCGAATAGCGGAGCAGAAGCGATCAGAAGGCCTGCAATCACGGCGAAAATCCCAATCTGCCGAGTTCTCATAGGGATCCCTCCAATGGAAAAATATCTTACTCCTCCGCCCTTACTCCTGCGCGCTATTTTGTGATTCCCTCAGCACGTGCCGGAAGCCTTTACTCCGCAGTTATCCGGGTGTATAAGTGCGCGAGTCCGAGAGTCAAAAACAAAGATTCAAATAGCGACCTTCCAGCGGAGGGTAGGATGCGAAAGAGATTGTCGATCTATTTTTGGCTGGCTGCAGCGGTTTTGATGATTTCAGCTCCGACGTTCGCGCATCACGGATCTATCGTTTCGTACGACATCAACAAAATTGTGACCATGGAAGGAACCGTGACGGAGTTTCAGTGGCGCAATCCGCACGTCTACGTCATGTATGACGTGAAGGACGCACAAGGCAAGGTCGTGAACTGGGGAGCCGAAACCCATTCTCCCATCGTTTGCGAAAATCAGGATGGCTGGACGAAGTCGACGCTGAAGCCCGGCGACAAGATCACGATTACCGTTTTTCCCTCCAAGATCGGCACCACTCGCGGGCTGCTGGCTAAAATCGTGCTCAACGGCAAAGTGATCATCGACGATACGGGCCGAGGAGTGCAGGCGGGTCAGTAATCCAGCAGCGCACGGACCGAGGAAGGAGATGCAAGATGCGAAACTATCTGGCCGGCTCGATCATTCTATTGGCGGCCATGCTGGCGCTCTCGACCGTGGCGCGCGCCCAAACCGAAGACGGCCAAGCCGGACAGCAGGCGGGAGCGAATCGCGGCCGCGGGCGCGGGCAAGCGAACGCTCCATCTCCCACCGCGAACTTACCGTTTGACCCGCACGATTTTTCCGGAGTTTGGATGGGCAGAAGTGAGGCGCCCATCGGCAGATTGAGCAGCAAGGTTCCGGCGATGACGCCGTGGGCGCAGGCGAGGTACGACGCCGCGAAACCGGGGCTTGGGCCGAGAGCACAGCCGCTGGGCAACGACCCGATTATGATCTGCGACCCGATTGGTTACCCGCGCATCGCGCATGGCGGCGCCTATCCCATGGAGTTCGTGCAGACAAAGGACCGGCTGATCGAATTTTTCGACTTCTTCTACACGTATCGGACGATCTACCTCGACGGGCGACCGCTTCCCAGCGATCCAGAACCAAGGTGGTACGGCTACTCGGTAGGTCGCTGGGAGGGAAATACGCTGGTTGTCGAGAGTGCCGGATTCAACGATCAATCGTGGCTCGACACCGACGGTCATCCGCACACCGATCAAATGCAGATCGAGGAGCGTTTCCAGCGCGTGGACCACGACACGATCGAGGCGAAGATGACGGTGACCGATTCGAAGGCCTACACCGCGCCCTGGGTCACCTCGGTCACGTGGAAGCTAAGCCCCAAGCAGAAAATGCGCGAGGACCTCTGCGCTCCCTCGGACGAAGCAAAGTACAAACAGGAAATGAGAGAACCGGCGGCGCAGAAAAATTAGGAGCAGCCAGATGCGAAGTTGCGTGACGAGAATAATGATTGTGCTGGCGGCAGCGCTGGCCTTCGCGGCAGTTGCGCGCGCGCAAACCGAGGACGGCCAGGCCGGACAGCAGCCGGGAACGGGTCGCGGCCGCGGCCGTGGACGAGGCGAAGCAAGTGCCCCGTCTCCCACCGCCAACTTGCCCTTTGACCCGCGCGATTTTTCCGGCGTCTGGATGGGCCGCGGAGGAGCCTTCAATACTCTGAGCAAGGAAGCGCCACCGATGACGGCCTGGGGCAAGGCCCGTTATGACGCCGCGAGACCGGGAATTGGGCCGCGAGCACAGCCGCTGGGTAACGACCCGATCATGGCCTGCGATCCGATTGGTTACCCGCGCATCGCTTTTTACAATGCGTATCCGATGGAGTTCGTGCAGACAAAGGATCGACTGATCGAATTCTTCGACTTCTTCTACACGTACCGAACGATCTACCTGGACGGGCGAAAGCTCGCCGATGATCCCGAGCCGACCTGGTATGGCTATTCGGTGGGTCATTGGGAGGGAAATACACTAATCGTCGAGACGGCGGGGTTTAACGATCAATCCTGGCTGGACAACGATGGCCACCCGCACAGCGATCAGATGCGTATCGAGGAGCGCTTCCAACGGGTTGACCACGACACCATCGAATCGACGATGACGCTGACCGATCCGAAGGCTTACACAGCGCCTTGGGTTAGTGACAAAAAGACCTGGAAGCTTTCACTCAAGCAGGCGATGCGCGAAGACGTCTGCGCGCCCTCCGACGAGGAGACATACAAGAAGGACATGAGAGATCCGGCCGCTAACAAGAATTAGCAGTAGCGGCAGGCAATGCCAGCGCTAAGCCGTTGGTTGGTCGACCAGGTTGCAAAATAAGTTCTCGGAGGCTGTGACAATGACCGATAGCAAGTTCTTCTCCGTATACGTGCGTGCGTTGAGCGAGGCGCCGGAGAACGCAGTACGGAAAGCCGTATGGGTTCTGATCGTGATGTTTGCCGTGGTTGTGATTCCCTTACCAGTGCTCTCGCAGAGCAGCCAGGGCACCATCCAAGGCGCGGTCTTCGACCAAACTGGCGGCGCAATTCCCGGCGCCACGGTCTCCGTGATCGATGTGGCCCGCGGAGTTTCGCGAGCCCTGACCACGGATAGCGTCGGAGAGTTTATCGCCACCAGCCTGACGCCGGGAACGTACACGGTTCGGGGCGAGTCCAAAGGTTTCCAGACCACCGAGCGCACCGGCGTGCTCGTTCAGGTGGGGCAAAACATACGGGTCGATTTGACCCTGCAGCCAGGACAGCAAAGCCAGACGGTCACCGTTACGGGTGAAGTCCCAGCGGTCGATACCACTGACTCGACTTTGGGCGGAACTCTCAGCAACGCCGCGATCCTGGCACTGCCGCTGAATGGCCGGAACTTCATACACTTGGTGGATCTGCGCCCCGGGGTTTACATCATGGTGGGCGGCAGCGTTCCCGGTGGCGCCTCGATGAGCACCAATGGCGGTCGTTTCGGCGCCGACCTCATGACAGTCGAAGGCATTCCGGCCTTCACCAACACCGGCGGTGCTATGACCCTTGACGTCCAGTACCGCGTGGGTGATACGCAGTCGCTGCTGCCGATCGACGCCATCCAGGAATTCAACACCATGCAGAATCCCAAGGCGGAATATGGCTGGCGCCCCGGCTCAGTCGTAAACGTAGGAGTAAGGTCAGGCACGAATGCGATTCACGGCTCGGCTTACGCCTTTGGGCGGGACGCCAGCGCCACGGATGCGTCCAACTTTTTCTCTACTCCCGGGCAACCGGGGGTCACCCCAGCAACCGTAGAACAGTTCGGCGCCACGGCGGGAGGGCCGATCCTAAAGGACAAGCTCTTCTGGTTTATTGGCTACGAGGGCCTGCGGACGACGCTCTCCAACCCTTTCGTGAACACGATTCCCGCAGATACGCCCGGGCTCGGTGTAGGCACGAGCATTGTGGACGCCTGTAACAGCAGTATCGCAGCCGGAGGCGCCGGAGGCCGCACGAATGTAAATCCGCTCAGCGCGCTGATAGCCGGCCTTCCCAGCGGAAGTTGCACGCCTCAGCCCGGTTCATCGACATTTGAAAATTTATTCCCTTTCAGCGCCACGGGAAACTTTGCGCCAGGCCTGATTTCGACGGGACCGCTCAACAACGGACTCGTCAAGGTGGATTACGTCTTGAGCCAGCACCACCATTTGAACGGCTTTTTCTATATCTCCAAGAGCTTCCAGGTTACCAACTACAACAATGGACAGTTGGAGCAGCAATGGACGGGGAATGTTCCCACGACTGTCGAAATGTACACCGGAAGCTGGACCTGGACTCCGAATTCCACCTGGGTCAACGAAGTGCGGGCGGGCTATGACTACATGTTCGCTCGAACGGCTTCCGGGGATGCCAATCTCTTCACACAGGGTGCTTACCCGGCAGGCTATGGCTTTAACAGCGGAGTAACGGCGGCGCAAAATCCATTGTTCGGGGGATTGCCGCAAATCGTGATCAGCAGCCTCAGCGGTTATTTGGGGGCAGGCGGGCAAAGCGGTTTCCGCGGACCGGATGGCCAAGCCAGTTTCATCGACAACGTTTCGTATTTACGCGGCAAACACAGCTTCAAGTTTGGTTTTCAGTTTATGGACAACGTGTATGACAACAACGCACTTCACCACGCCAGTGGCGAGGTCAAGTTCAAAACGTTGACAGACTTCCTCACGGGCAATGTTCATAACGGGACGCTGCTGGTGGGAAATCCTTATGAATACGTGCGAGCTCATTGGTTCTCCGCATTTTTCCAAGATGATTACCGGATCAAGCCCAGGGTCACCTTGAACTTGGGCTTGCGCTGGGAGTATGCAGGGAACCCAGTGGAACGGTTCAACTACGAAGCCACGTTCAATCCCAATCTCGCGCAGCCTGTGGAACAG
>Ga0307479_10005017_pt1 | contig 12143 bp, 10 predicted proteins | sample atmos_gasesECM4C_FD_203743 | JGI IMG/M metagenome (GOLD analysis project Ga0307479, IMG submission 203743) | Hardwood forest soil microbial communities from Morgan-Monroe State Forest, Indiana, United States - atmos_gasesECM4C_515 | ecosystem: Environmental > Terrestrial > Soil > Temperate...
TGACTGTGTTGGTTCCGGGCACACTTACTGACAGGATGGACCGAATGTCGCGGCGTCCGTGCACAACATGGAGTATTCGAACGTCGCTGCCCCTCCACGCGATAGATGACGACGTAGGTCCCAGGCCGTCACGCTCCTCAGGCCCTTGCGGAGATCGTCGTGGCGACGGCCGAGGTTCGGATATTTTGATATCTGAAGAAATGTTTCCGTCATCGCATGGACGACCCGGTCGGCAATATCGACACTACCACTCTCACCGGCAACAATGGACCAGATATCGTCGAGCTCAGCCTTGACTTGTCGACTGAGTAAGAGAGCCATCAGCGGCGGGGCGCCCGCTCTGCCTCGAGTCGCACCCTGCCGCGCCGTTTCACATCTTCGGCCAGTTCGCGCATGGACTGCTCGGTGATTACAGTCCCGTCTCCTCGATCCAGTGACGCCTCTGCCATATCCACTGCGGCGAGAATCTCGGCGCGAGCGCGCTCCCGCTCCTCCCACAGCAATAGCGCCTCAGCCACGGCGTCGGCCTCGCTCTGAAATCGTCCGGAAGATATGCCCTGGCCGATAAACGCTTCCTGGTCGGGAGTCAGGTGCACTTCCATGGCCTGCAAAGCTTTTGGTGTGCTGACGGTTCCAACACTGCAGCTCACGCCTTGCCCATCCAGACGCCCCACGTGACCGGCCCGGCTTCCTTATTGGCCATGGGGCGGCCCGCCAGCTTGAGGGCCAGCTTGATCTGACCGTGATGGTAGCCCTCGTGCCAGATCATGTGCTGCAGCAGGAGGATCGGGTGGTCGTAGTGAAGGTTCAGGTCCCGGCCTGCCTCCAGCGTGCTCTTTACGGCGTCTCGCACCGCCTGGGCGCTGTCGCTCAGCATGTGCGCGATGCGCCTTGGGTCGCGCTCGAACACCCACTCTTTCTCGGGCAGGTCTCGCGCGAACTCGGGGGCGTCCTCGAAGACGAACACAAGTCGCACATAGTGGATGTGGGTGAACAGCTGCGCGATGGATGGGCTGCCCTCCATCGCCCTGGCCTCCAGTCCGCCTTCTGGGAGGGCACGGAGCAGGTTGAGCAGGATGGTATTGTTCCGGTCCCAGGAGTCCAGCAGAGCTTCCAGGAGGGGTTGGCTTGATGCGTCCGACATATTCATGCGCCGTTTGTTGCTACGAAAACAGAAGGAAGGGCTAGGCCTTTCCGCCCTCTCCCACCAGGCTTCGCACAATGTCTTTGAACACTTTGCCGCGGTGCTCGTAGTTCTTGAATTGATCGAAGCTGGCGCAGGCCGGGGCCAGCAGGACCACGTCTCCAGGCTGGGCCACGGCGTTGGCTTTGCGGATGGCGTTTTCCAGCGTCTCGGCGTGGACGACGTCGGCTTTAATCTGCGATTCGATCTTCGCCGCGGCTGCGCCGATCGTGTACACGCGCTTCACCCGCTGCCGGAGAAGGTCGTTGAGCACCGTGTAGTCGCTGCCCTTGTCTTTGCCGCCGAGAATCAGGTGGATGTTCGCGGGGAACGACTCCAGCGCCTTGATGGTCGCGTCCACGTTAGTGGCCTTGGAATCGTTGTAGTAGTCGACGCTGCGGATGGTGGCCACAAACTCCAGCCGATGCTCGACCGCCTTGAAGTTGCCTACCGCCTCGCGGATTTTCTGGGGGGCGCAACCCATCAGAAGGCCGGCGCACACCGCCGCGAGAACGTTCTCGAGATTGTGCGCGCCTTTGAGCGGAATCTCGGAAACCTGCAGAATCTCGCGCTGCCCGGCTTGGTCGCGGAACAAGATAGTCCCGTCGCGCACCGATGCCCCTTGCTGCACTTCTTTCTGGCGACTGAACCAGAACACTTGCGCGCGAGTTCGTGTGCCCATGGTCACGCACGTCGGGTCGTCGGCGTTGAGAACGGCGAAGTCACTTCCCTGCTGGTTCTCAAGTACGCGCGCTTTCGCGTCCGCGTAGACTTCGAAGGTCCGGTGGCGGTCCAGGTGATCGGGAGTGACGTTCAGCACGACGGCGATCTTCGGGCGAAAGGTTTGAATGGTTTCGAGTTGGAAACTTGAGATTTCGAGCACAATGACCGTTTCCGGGTTGGCCCGTTCGGCCAGAGAAATCGCGGGCGTTCCGATGTTGCCGCCGACCAGCGCCGGGAATCCGCCGGCTGTCATGATCTCGCCTGCGAGCGTGGTAGTTGTGGTCTTGCCGTTCGATCCGGTGATGGCGACGATCGGCCCGGGCAGAAACTGCGCCGCCAGTTCGATCTCACCAATCACGCTTTCGCCCAGCGCGCGCGCTTGCACCAGGGGAGGCGCATCCACGGGAACGCCGGGGCTGACCACGATCAGGTCTTGTCCGCGGAAGGTGCGGTCGCCATGGCCGCCGGTCTCGACGGTGATGCCGTGATCGAGCAGCACCGGAATTTCGTTGCGCAGTTCGTCACCGCTCTTGGTGTCGGAGACCGTCACCCGCGCCCCGTGCTTCTTCAGGAACAGAGCTGATGCGACGCCTGACTTCCCGAGGCCGACCACCAATACGCGTTTGCCGTTGAGTTCCATCTAAACCCATTTCACCACAGAGTCACAGAAACACCGAGAAAATCAAATTCTATTTCTTGTTCTTCTCTGTGACTCTGTGGTGAGTAGTCACCGCAGTTTCAGCGTCGTCAGCGCGAATAGGGCGAACACCAGCGAAGCGATCCAGAAGCGCACGATGATCTTCGACTCCGACCATCCTAGCAACTCGAAGTGATGATGGATCGGTGCCATCTTGAAGATGCGCTTCTTGCGCAGCTTGTAGGAACCGACCTGCAGAATGACCGAGACCGCCTCGATCACGAACACCCCGCCAATGAAGGGCAGCAGCAGTTCCTGCTTGATAATCACGGCGACGGTGCCGATGGCGCCGCCGAGCGCCAGCGATCCCACGTCGCCCATGAACACCTCGGCGGGATGGGCGTTGTACCAGAGAAACCCGATCGACGATCCCACCATCGCCCCGCAGAAAATCGTCAATTCGGCTACCTGCGGCATGCGCTGAAGTTCCAGATAGGTTGCAAATGTGGCGTGGCCGCTGACGTAGGTGAGCACCGTCAGTGCGCCGGCCGCGATTACCGTGCATCCGATGGCCAGGCCGTCGAGACCGTCGGTGAGATTCACCGCATTGCTGGAGAATGTAATCACCAGCGCGACAAATCCGATGAAGAACAGAAACGCGAGCGGCCATAGATGCGGCAGGTGTTCCCAGCCCTGCACCACCAAATCGGGATGAAACTGTTTGAAGAACGGCACGATTAGCCGTGTGGAGTACATTCCATAGGCCTGCATGGCGATCAGCATGGAAGCGACCACGATGCCGGTCGCGATCTGCAGTCCTAGCTTGGCTCGGGCCGTAAGGCCCAGGTTGCGGCGATGCGTCACCTTGGTGTAGTCGTCGGTGAACCCGATGGCGGCGTAGGCGCAGGTGGAAAACACGGCGATCCAGATGAAACGATTGCTGAGGTCCGCCCACAGAAGTGTCGGGACGACAATGGCGATTACGATCAACAATCCGCCCATGGTGGGCGTGCCTGCCTTTTTCTGGTGCGCCTTGGGACCCTCTTCGCGGATGTATTGCCCGATCTGGAAGTCGCGCAGACGCGAGATGACCAGCGGGCCCACAATCAAAGCGGTAAACAGAGCGGTCAGGCTGGCGAATGCCGTGCGGAAAGTGACGTAACGAAAAATGCGGAAGGGCGCAACATAATGTTGCAGCTTGACGAACAGCAGCCAGTAGAGCAATCAGCCTCCGTCCCGTATGGTGGTCAGTTGTGGTTGAGCTTCGCTTGCCACGTCTCCAGCGCCTTTTCGAGCTTCACGCCCCGGGATGCTTTCAGCAACACAAGATCGCCGGCTTGAGTTTCGCGGGACAACCACTCACCGGCTTCCTCGGGCGTGGCCATGAAAACGGCCTGCGTTCCGGCCCGCTGCGCGCTTTCCACCATCGCCTGAGCCCGGCCCCGGACTCCTACGAGAACATCGACCTTCCGTTCGGCGATATGATCACCGGCTGCGCGATGCATTTCTTCTCCTGTTGGCCCGAGTTCGAGCATCTCTCCGGCTACCACAATACGGCGCCGCGCTGGCATCGTGGCCAAAGCATCGACCATGGCGTTGAGCGCCTTCGGATTGGAATTGTAGCAATCGTTAATGACGGTGATGTTACCCAGTTGGACAACCTGCCCGCGCTTGTCAGCGGGAGTGAGAGTAGCCAGAGCGTGCACGGTTTCGGACAATCTGAGACCACGAACCAGCCCTACGGCCACCGCTGCCAACGCGTTCAGAATGTTGTGCTCTCCCACCAAGGGCAGAAGGGCACGGTCGCGACCACCGGCAGTGACAATATCGAACTCAGTGCCTTGCGCTCCACGGGACTCCACATTTTCGGCCCTGACATCAGCCCTGGCTCGCGTTCCGTAAGTAACTACCTTGCCTGCGAAGTCGCGACCGAACTGCGAAACATATTCGTCGTCGGCGTTGAGAATGGCCGTTCCACCGGCGGGAAGCGCCTCGACGAGTTCGTATTTCGCACCGGCGATGCCAGCCAGGGAATCGAAAAACTCGAGATGCACTGGAGCGACGTTGGTGACAACTCCGATCTCGGGTTGAGCGATTTTCGCCAGCGCGCGAATCTCTCCGGCGTGCGACATCCCCATTTCAATCACCGCCACATCGTGCTCGGGTTCGAGCTTCAGCAGCATGAGCGGAAGGCCGAAATGGTTGTTGAAGTTCCCTTCCGACTTGAGTACGCGGAACCGCAAACTGAGAACGTGGGCGATTGCTTCTTTGGTCGTGGTCTTCCCGGCTGATCCAGTAACGCCGATCAGGGGCTTGCCCCAAAGCTTGCGCACCGCCGTGGCCAAGGTTTGCAGAGCGACGAGCGTATCGTCGACGGCCAGGAGGCGGGCGGCATCGGGATAACCATGCAACTGGTCCTGACGCACGACCGCTGCGGCTGCGCCTTTGTCCAAGGCTTCGCTGACGAAGTCATGGCCGTCAAGCCGTTCTCCCTTGACCGCAAAGAAGAGGTCGTTGGCGCCGATCGTACGCGAGTCGATGGAATAGCCCTGCGCGACTTCGTCGCGGCGAGATTCACTCCGGGCGGAAATGAATTCAGCAATTTTGGAGAGCGCCAGCTTCACGGCTGGCTCCCTGCGGGGGAACACTCGAATCCGGCGGTGTGCAGAGCTTCGCGCGCCACTTCGACGTCATCAAATGGAAGCGATCCCTCCCGCGTCACCTGCACTTTCTCATGCCCCTTACCGGCGAGCAGCAAGATATCTCCCGGCCTGGCTTGGCCGATCGCCAGAGCAATGGCTTTGCGGCGATCCACGTCCGCACGATAGGCGACGCCAGTTTTCTGCAGCCCCACCAACGCGTCGTTGATGATGGCGAGGGGATCTTCGCTGCGGGGATTGTCGGAGGTCAGCACGACGAAATCACTCCCGCGCCCAGCGGCCTCGCCCATCAGCGGACGCTTGGTACGATCGCGATCTCCGCCGCAGCCAAACACGGTCAAGACCCTGCCTCGGGGACCCGCGCGCGTGACAAACTCGCGGGCCAGCGCTGTGAGATTGCGCAGGGCGTCGTCGGTGTGAGCATAGTCCACGACGACCGTAAATGGCTGTCCGCAGTCGACGCGCTGAAACCTGCCCGGGACGTGTGTCAGCGACTCAACTCCGCCGGCAATCGCCGTCAGAGAGCAACCCCGCGCGTAACAGGCCGTTGCCGCCGCCAGAATGTTGTAGATATTTACCCGCCCGATCAAGGGAGAGAAAAAGGGGATTTTCTCCTGGGGAGTGATCAGGTCGAAGCGTGAACCACGTGGGCTAATGTCGACGTTGGCTGCGTGGAAATCCCCGCGATCCCAACCGTAGGTCAATACGGAGGAACCGAGCTTCCGGCTGAACCCAGCCAGCTTCGCGCCGTGCTCGTCATCCAGGTTCGTAACTGCGACGCGGGGCGCATCGGTTCCGCATCCTTCAAAAAGGACTTGCTTGGCGGCGAAGTACTCCTCCATCGTTTCGTGATAATCGAGGTGGTCGCGCGTCAGGTTGGTGAATACGGCTACGTCAAACGGAATTCCGAATACGCGCTGCTGCGCCAGGGCGTGCGATGAAACCTCCATGACCACGTCGGTCGCACCGTGTCCCCGCGCGTCGTTGAAAATGCGCGCCAGTTCGAGGGCTTCCGGCGTGGTATGGGGCGCAGGATAAACGCGGCCGGCCACGTGATATTCGATGGTGCCGATAAGAGCACTCTTTCGCCCAGCCGCGGTCAGGATGGCCTCGATCAGAAACGCCGTCGTGCTCTTCCCGTTGGTGCCGGTTATTCCCGTTATAGCGAGCCGTTCGGCTGGTCGTTTGTAGAAATTCGCGCTCAGGCGCGCCAGGGCACGCCGACCATGCGGCACGACGGCCCACGCCACTCCCTCGCGCTGGGGCTCTGCCGGCGAGTCGGTCACTACCGCAACCGCGCCGGCTTGAATCGCGCGATCAATGAAGCGGTTGCCGTCGGAAGTCTCACCCTGCATGGCCAAGAACACAGATGCGGGCTTCACCTGGCGCGAATCGTATTCCACACTACTGACGTCCGGGTTCCCGCTCTGCGCAAGAACCTCTGCGCCATCCAGCAAGTGTTGGAAGTTCATTGCTGGAAATTATAGGGCACACGGAGATTGACGTGGTTGGAAGGAACACGGCGCGGCGTGTGATTTCGCGTAACATCGATTACCAAGGTCATTTTTGGAGACTCGCCAGGGTGCGCTACATTAGCTCCATGAGTACCGGAGCCAGCCCCGCGAAATACCGTTGCGCGCAATGTGAACAGCCCGAAGATAGTTGCCACTGCGAAAAGTATTGCTGCCTCTGCCAGTCGGTCATTGATATCCGCATATGCACCGATGGCCTGATGTATTGCGAACCCTGCCGAAAAGCCTGCGACTACAAGACGTCGGAATAACGCCGGTCCTGCTACACTTTTGTTGAGCCCTTTTCACAGAAGATTCCAACTATTCTGCTATCCACTAGAGAGCCGCGAAGCATCTGACAAATGACGGCATTCCTTGGCAAGGAAAGGACATTTGAGGCAGAATAGAGCGTTTTTGCTCTGTGCCGTTGTTGTGGGCTCTTCCAGGAGATCGTTATGGCCACCACATTGCATGTCAGCGATGTTGCCGAGTTGCTGAGCGAAGGCAGGACGCACTTCAATCTCTCCCCGGCGGTCCTGGTGGAACACTCGGTCCGGCGCAACGAAGCGAAGCTGGCATCGAACGGGGCGCTCGTCGGCTACACCAACCGCACGGGCCGCTCCCCGAAAGACAAGTTCATCGTAAAAGACGAGACCACCGCCCACACGGTCGCCTGGGGCGCAGTCAACACGCCGTTTGAACCAGAGAAATTTGATGCACTTTACGAGCGGGTGATGGAGCATCTGCGCGGCCGGGAACTGTTCGCGCAGGACCTGTTTTGCGGCGCCGATCCGGCGTATCGGCTTCCGGTGCGAATTGTGAACGAATATGCCTGGCATAACCTCTTTGTTCGCCAGTTATTCCTGCGCCCGACTCCGGCGGAACTGAAAGCGCATCACCCCGAGTTCACCGTCATTTCTGCTCCGGAGTTCAAAGCTGATCCCCGGCGCGATGGAGTGAATTCAGAGGTTTTTATCCTGCTGAACTTCACCCGGCGCACGGTGCTGATCGGTGGCACGTCTTACGCGGGCGAGATGAAGAAGTCCATCTTCAGCATCATGAACTTCCTGCTTCCGCCACGAAATGTGTTCCCTATGCACTGCTCGGCCAACGTGGGGCACGACGGTGTGAGCGCGCTGTTTTTCGGACTCTCAGGGACAGGCAAGACGACGCTCTCGGCCGATCCGTCGCGTGAACTGATTGGAGACGACGAACACGGCTGGAGCGCTGACGGAGTCTTCAACTTTGAAGGCGGATGCTACGCCAAATGCATCAAGCTGTCGAAGAAGAACGAACCGCAGATCTGGGACGCGCTCCGCTTCGGTTGCGTGCTGGAGAACGTGACCCTGGAGCCGCACACGCGGGTTCCGGACTACAACGACGACAGCAAGACGGAGAACACCCGCGCTGCCTATCCGGTCGATTTCATAGAGAACGCGGTCATCCCAGGAATTGGCGGGCATCCGAAGAACGTTGTGTTTCTCACAGCGGACGCGTTCGGCGTTCTGCCACCGATCTCGCGTCTGACGCCGGAGCAGGCGATGTATCACTTCCTGTCAGGCTATACGGCGAAGGTCGCAGGAACGGAAGCTGGAGTGAAAGAACCGTCGGCGACGTTCTCGACTTGTTTTGGGTCGCCGTTTCTCCCGCTGCCGCCTAAGACTTACGCGGAGATGCTCGGTCGTCGCTTGCGCGAGCACAGCGCACAGTGCTGGTTGGTCAATACCGGGTGGCAGGGCGGCCCGTACGGCGTCGGCAAGCGCATGGAGATTCCCCATACTCGCGCCATGGTCGATGCGGCGGTGGAAGGTGAGTTGACGAAAGCGGAATTCGAAATCGAGCCGACTTTCGGTTTTGCGATTCCCAAAGCGTGCCGCGGCGTGCCTCCGCAGGTGCTGAACCCGCGCAATGCCTGGCCCGATAAAACCGCGTACGACCGGGCGGCCGAGGACTTGCGTAACCGCTTCGCCAAAAACTTCGAGCACTTCGACGCGCCGCCCGAGGTGAAGGCGGCGGGACCCAAGGCGCAGCGATAACTGCCCACACTCCGTGATAGTTTCTATGGTTCCTACTTCGGAGGAGATTCTTGGCTTACATCCAGTTTCTTGGCGCTGCGGGCACCGTCACCGGCTCAAAGCATCTGATTAATACAGGAGATCCCTCGGGCCGGGGCGGATTGCAAGTGCTGATCGATTGCGGCCTTTTTCAAGGTCCGAAAGACTGGCGCGAGCGCAACTGGCGCGACACTCCCGTTCCCGCCAAAGAAATCGACGCGGTCATTCTGACTCACGCACATCTGGACCACTGCGGATGGATTCCACGCCTCGTAAAAGGAGGATTCCGCGGGCCCATCTACGCTACGCCGCCCACGATCGATTTGTGCGGCATCATCCTTCCGGACTCCGGCCACCTGCAGGAAGAAGACGCAAACTTCTACAACAAGACGAAGAAGTCGAAGCACGATCCGGCTTTGCCGCTCTATACCTTCGAGGAAGCGCAGAGTTCGCTGCAATATTTTCGACCGGCACAGGTGGGGAAGGCGGTTGCGCTCTCGTCCGAACTCTCGTTCCGCTTCGTACCGGCGGCGCATATTCTGGGATCGTGCATGGCCGAAATTTCCCTCTCTGCGAATGGGCAAAGGCGGCGCCTGCTCTTTACCGGTGACATTGGCCGCGTCCGCGATCAGAAAATCGCACCGGGGAAGGTCGTGCATTCCGGCCCTACGGAGGGCGAGATCGCCGATCTGGTGGTGATGGAGTCGACGTACGGGAACCGCGCGCATCCGAAGGAAGATCCGCTACCCGAATTAGCGGGACTCATAAGCGCTGTGGCGAAGCGCGGAGGCAGTGTGGTGGTGCCGGCGTTTGCCATTGAGCGCACGCAGAAATTCGTGTTCATCCTGAAGCACCTGATCGAGTCGGGGCAGATTCCGCGCTTGCCGGTTTTCTGCGATAGCCCCATGGCGATCAAGGCGGTCGAGATTTTTCTGAAGCACGACGAAGAGTACAGCGAAGAGACGCGCAACATGATCCAGAAGTACGGTTCGCCGCTCGAGTGGCCCGGGTTCACGTTTGCTTCGACTCCGGAAGAATCGAAGAAGATCAACGCCGTGCTGACTCCGGCGATCATCATTTCGTCCAGCGGAATGGTAACCGGCGGGCGCATTTTGCATCATCTGGCGCAACGCCTTCCCGAACCGAAGAACCTCGTGCTATTTATCGGCTTCCAGGCGCCGGGCACGCGCGGGTTCGCGATCAAGAGTAAATCCGATGAAGTAAAGATCTACGGGGATTTTGTTCCCATCCGCGCCCAGGTGGCCGCGCTCGAGCAGTTTAGCGATCATGCCGATCCACCGGAACTGCTGCAATGGCTGCGGACGTTCGGAAATCGGCCTGCATCCACGTATCTGGTTCACGGAGAACCCGATGCTTCGGCGCAACTGCGGGAGTTGATGGAGAAAGAGTTGGGATGGAAGGTTCAGGTGGCGCAGTATTTGCAGAAGGTCGAAGTGCAGTAGACCGAGGCGAATTTTTGCATAGGTCCTTCGCTTCGCTCAGGATGACAAGATTTAATTAGGCTGCGGAGCTAAAGCGCGCCAAGGCTTCCAGCTTTCCGGCCGCTGAACCGGAGTCGATCGACCTTGCCGCCAGCGGGATCGCATCGGCGATGTGATCGGTTCGGCCCGCGGCCACCAGCGCGGCGGCAGCGTTGAGCAAGACCACATTGCGGCGCGGCGACTTTTCTCCGCCCAGGACCGCACGAATGATGGCTGCATTCTCTACGGCATCGCCGCCGGTGATGTCTTCCAGCGCGGCCCGCGTCATTCCGAACTCCTCTGGTTCGATTTCGTACGATCGGACTGAGCCTTCGCGGGCTTCGGCCACCCGCGTTGTGCAGGTGATCGTGATCTCGTCCAAGCCATCGAGTCCGTGCACGACCAGGGCACGCCGCAGTCCGAGCATGCTCAACGCCTCGGCCAACTTCTCGACCAGATCGAGCGAATAGACGCCGACTACCTGCCCGGAAGCCCGGGCGGGATTGGTCAGCGGGCCGAGGAGGTTGAACATGGTACGCATGCGCAACTCGCGGCGCACCGCCTGCACCTGCTTCATGGCGGGATGCAGATTGGGTGCGTAGAGAAAGCAGATGCCGACCTCGCGCAGGCATTGCGCGGCACGCTCGGGCGACAGCTGGATATTCACGCCCAGGGCCTCGATCACGTCGGCGGAGCCGCACTTGGAACTGATACTGCGATTGCCGTGCTTGGCCACGCGCACGCCCGCTCCGGCGGCTACCAACGCCGTCGCGGTTGAGATGTTGAAAGTTCCGCTGGCATCGCCGCCGGTGCCGCAGGTGTCGACCAAAGAGGAGTCTGCCGGGGATTCCTCGACCAGAGCATCGCGGCCCGTGCCGCTGACTGCGAGCGCTTCGGTTGCCCGTTCGATCGGCAAGGACGAGGCCGCCGCACGAATCGCCTCGGCAAAGCCCACGATCTCCTCGACCGTCTCGCCTTTCATGCGCAGCGCGATAAGCAGCGCCGCGATTTGCGCGTCCGTGCACTTGCCGGTCAGAACTTGGGACATGACGTCGCGGGCCTCGTCGCGGCCGAGCGACTGGCTGTGGTGGGCAAGGCGATGGAGCGCGTCGAGGATCATTGGTCAGGTGGCATTGTACGGCATGGCTCCGCCGCGTCGACCATTCCGGATTAGAAGGTGGGTGTTACGTCACGAACTGCAGTTGGTGCTAGGGCCCGGTTTCGCCAGCAACATCGAAGTGGTCCAGTACGGCATAGCATTTTTGTTGGACCTTACCTGGGATATTGATGTTTCGACATCCGTACTCTAAACGACAGTGAAAACTTACGATCTACTGATGCTGTTAGTGCTGGCGGTCTGGTGGCTTCGATTCCGAAGCAAGTACGAGCGGAACGCCGTCGTGCTCTATTACTTGTGCGGCGTCAAGGTCGCAGATATTATCGCGGGGTACTCATCCTTGTTGCGTATCGCTATTACCCAAACGTGCTCTCGACTCTGCACTGCTAATGCCTATTGGCGGATTCGTCGGCCTCGCTTACGGCGTATCGAAGAAGAAACTGAACAAGAAACCATCGTCACTTGCTACCAAGCCTTTGGCGTGAGAACGGCGCCGACGCTCTAGTCCTGCCCACAGCAAACCTGGAGGGTAAGGCAGACGGCACTTGACGAAACGTTGCAACAGCCATCGACCAACGCTTTTCTAACGAGCCTTAGGTCTTTAGAGCGTCCATTCGAGACAGGCGCGGCAGAAAGTAGTCGCGCCAGTCTTCCGGCAGTGCCGACGAGTTGATGGCTCTCTCCAGCAGAGTGTGATTGTACTTCTCCTGCACAAACAGCCGGTTCATCTCCGCAATCGTGACCGCTTCTTGATCGTGACTTAGAAATTGGAAAGAG
>Ga0307479_10005019_pt1 | contig 12142 bp, 12 predicted proteins | sample atmos_gasesECM4C_FD_203743 | JGI IMG/M metagenome (GOLD analysis project Ga0307479, IMG submission 203743) | Hardwood forest soil microbial communities from Morgan-Monroe State Forest, Indiana, United States - atmos_gasesECM4C_515 | ecosystem: Environmental > Terrestrial > Soil > Temperate...
AACCAAGGCTCAGAGTTCGGTCGCGGCTGAATATCGTCACAGGCCTGGAGTCGGGCGCGGACGACTACTTGACCAAGCCCTTCCATGTGCATGAACTCAAGGCCCGCTTACGGACCGGCGAGCGCATTCTCCATTTGGAGGGCCGGCTCGTGGAAGCGCCCGAGGTGATGCGCTTCTAGGCCACCCATGATGCGCTTACTTCCGTTTGGAACCGGGGCGTGATTGTGGATTTGTTGGCCGCGAATTGGCCCGTTCCCAACGGGAAACCGGTTGTACGATTTAGCAGACGTGGATCACTTCAAGTCTATCAACGACACGCATGGCCATGCTATCGGCGATGAGGTCCCCAGGGAGATCGGCCGCCGTCTGCTGTTGTCCATTCGTTCTTACGATTTCGTCGGCCGCTATGGCGGCGAGGAGTTCTTGCCCCCGCTCGGTGGAAGAATTGCTCTTGATGCCGCCCGCTACGCGGCAAAGCTGCAGGCCGTGATAGCGTGCGGCTAGCAGAACCCGCGATTCCCTCCGCCGGCGCCGCCGCTTCCGCGGATGAAATCGTTCACCGGCTGCGCTGACTCACGTCGCTTTGGTCTTTGGACTTGCCGCCGTCTGTGCCAACAGACTTCGCATTGCGGCACTCGATCCAGGAGCGCGCTTTTCCCTCCATGCTTCCAGTCGCTTGCAGGTATCCTCAATGTTCGAAAACAGGTGCGGGTTCTTAAACGCCGCGCGCCATGTCGGCACGATCGTGTGCATGCGATCCCACACGACCCAAATTTCGCCGTTGCTCTCAAAAAACAGTTCGTCGTCGATCAATCCGCGATTCACAATGCTCGCAACCATGTCCCAATAACTGATGACCATCCGGATATACGTGTTTTCCTCGCCCCCCTGCGGAAACTTTTGCACCATTTCTTCGGGCGACAGAGGCCGGAAATGCTCCATGAACCAGGCCCGCGCTTGCCGAAGCCTGGGTTCACGCCTCATGTCGTACAGTCGGAGCATCAAATTTACTTCGTCATAGCTCAATTGAGGCATGGTAGTACTCGCTTTCAATTCGTGATTACACTTGGGTCTTTTCTTCGGGCTCGGGGAAGACCGAAGTGTGTTCGAGGTCTTGGGCCCTCGATATCGGAATGCTTTGCCGCTGAAATTCAATTTGGATGCGCCTGCGCAATTCTCGCGCGACCTCGTCCTGACGCGTCGGCGCGGTCCGCACCTGTACGCGAAAAGTCGGACCCGCGGGTTCGTAGCCCTGTATGCCCAAAACCCGTGGGCCGTCGATGAGCGTGTTGGACCAGGAAGCATCATTGCGCAGCGCGGCCGAAGCATTTTCCAGCGCCTGCACCGTCTTGTCCAACCGTTCTTCGGCCCCGACCGTGATGTCCACGAAAGTTTGCGACCAATCGCGGCTGAGGTTCCCCACGGCGCGAAGCTCGCCGTTTGCAATCGTAACCAGCGCTCCTCGAGCGTCGCGCACGACCGTGCGGCGCAGCGTGAGCTGCTCGACTTTGCCGGAGATGTGCTGCGTCTGGATCATGTCGCCGACACTATACTGGTCTTCGAACACGATTTGAAACCCGGCAACGAGATCGCCCGCCAATTTCCGCGCTCCAAATCCCAGCCCCAGCAGCGTCGCGCCGATCACCACCACCGGAGGTAGCACGTTGATCCCAAATTCCGGCAAAGCCGTCAGGATGGCGATTCCCCACACCGCTTTGCTGCCGGCGCTGTACAGCGTATTAGCCAGAGTGCGAGTTTGTTGCTCGCGCGCCTGCGCGGCACGCGATTGCGTCGAAGCCGGCCGGATCAGCAAATTGGTCGACGCCCGCAGCAGCCGGTTCACCAGCATCGCGACGATAAGGATTTCCAGGAGATGGAGCGCTGCGAGAATCGAGAGGCTAGGCCACTGGCTGAACGCGCTGGACATCATATTCGTAGCGAGGGCAGTATAGCATTGACCACCGTGCAACGGTTCTGACGGCCGCCCGCCGCATCCTACGGAGTAACTATGTATCCCCAATATCAATTGAGACGCCGCTTACTGATGACCGGCTGGGTGGGTATCGCGGGTTTCCTCTTGCACCCCAAACTTTCTGCCAGCCGAGATTGGAGCACTCTTCAGAGTCCCGTCATTCCGCCGCCACGACCCCGGCGCGAGGACGGCTCCGAAGATCCATCGCAACCCTCGATCCCGCCCGGCGCCACCAGGAAGGCGGTACTCGAGGAACACCAAAAAGACATAAAGAAAGAGATCGAAAAGCTTTACGACCTCGCCACCCAACTGAAGACCGAAGTGGAAAAAACGGACGCCACCACTGTACTATCCGTCAGCATGATTAAAAAAGCCGAAGAGATAGAGAAGCTCGCGAAACAGATCAAAGATCATGCGAAAGGCGGCTGACACTGGGAGCGTCGGCTTGTCTTGAGCTTCGAAGGGCATCCTGCCGGCTTTTCGTTAGCTTCGTACTTAGGCAATTGCCTGTCAGAATGCGCGAGATCTCCGAGGAAATCGAGCATGTCACCTTCTTGTTGACGCGCGGTAGAACGCTCCTGTAGAAGCTAGCGCCAGACCGCAATCAACGATAGAATCAAACTGTTTCGAGTTTATCCTCAACGAGTTCACGGGATCGTAGCTCAGATGGATAGAGCGGATGCCTCCGAAGCATCAGGTCGGGAGTTCGAATCTCCCCGGTCCCACCATCCTCATAGTCACAGCCGCCAGTCCCACCCACCACAATTCGACTGTACCTGACAAAACGTGATAGTTTGCGCGTGCACTGCAGTACAAAATGACGCGCCTGCGCGGAACTCGGAACGCATCTGATCGCCAATGAGAGCCATCGTTATCCGCAAACCCGGCGACGCTGTGATGAAAAATATCCCGCAATCCGACGAGCAGCCGGGCCAAGTTTTGCTCCGTGTGCGGATGATCGGGCTGTGCGGCAGTGATTTGAATTCCTATCGCGGCAAGAACCCCTTGGTGACCTATCCACGAGTCCCCGGTCACGAAATCGCCGCCACCATTCTGCAATCGCATCCCTCCCGTCCCGACTTCCAGGCCGGAACGAACGTCACTCTTTCCCCCTATACGAATTGCGGCAAATGCGCCTCCTGTCTTCGTGGCCGTCCAAACGCTTGCCAGTTCAACGAGACATTGGGTGTCCAGCGTGACGGCGCATTGCGCGACCAGATCTGGATCTCGGCAGACAAGCTTTATCCGGCGAATCTCAGCATCAAGGAGTTGTGCCTCGTCGAGCCCCTCACGGTAGGTTTTCACGCCGTAGCTCGCTCACGCGCCCAACCCAACGACGTCGTCGCCATCTTCGGCTGTGGCGGTGTCGGCTTGGGAGCGGTCGCCGCTTCCCATTTCGCTGGTGCGCTCACAATTGCCGTCGATCTCGACGATCGCAAACTGGAAATCGCCAGGAGTGCCGGCGCTACCTACACCATAAACAGCGGTCGCGAATCACTCCACGACCGTCTCCTTCAATTAACGGAAAACCGTGGCCCCGACGTGGTCATCGAGGCCGTTGGTCTGCCCGAGACCTTTTGCGCTGCGGTAGAAGAGGTCGCCTTCACCGGCCGCGTCGTTTACATTGGTTACGCAAAAGAACCGGTTGCTTACGAAACGCGTCTCTTCGTCCAAAAGGAACTCGATATTCTCGGCTCTCGAAACGCTCTTCCCGAAGATTTCGCGCGCGTTATTCAACTACTCGAGAGCCGCGTGTTTCCGGTTGATCAAGCCGTGGGAACGATCGTGTCTCTCGAACAGGCTCCTCTCATTCTCAAGCAGTGGAGCGAGTCCCCGCAGCGATTCACAAAAATTATGGTCAGCCTCGACTAGGTCGCGTATACAGGTATGGATCCGATGAACTCAAAAACCGACCAGTCTGCTGTATCGAGCGCCATCGAACCGCAAGCCACCTCCTCGCGTCCCGCAGTCGCAGCGGCAGCTCCTCGCCTCTTCCCCGCGGGACACCTCGTCCCCTTCATCCTCGTCACCGTCCTCTTCTTCCTCTGGGGCATCCCCAACAATCTCAACGACGTCCTCATCCGCCATTTCATGAAGTCTTTCGCCATCACCCGCTTCCAGGCAGGTCTGGTGCAATCCGCCTTCTATATGGGCTATTTTCTGGTCGCCATGCCTGCCGCCCTCGTGATGCGCCGCACGGGATATAAATCCGGTTTCATCATCGGCCTCGTTCTATTCGGCGCGGGCGCTTTCTTGTTTTGGCCGGCCGCGCTCGCCGGCAGCTACGGATTTTTCCTCTTCGCCCTGTTCGTCATCGCCAGCGGCCTCGCATTCCTCGAGACCGCCTCCAACCCCTTCATCGCCCAGGTAGGCGATCCCGACAGTTCCGAACGCCGCCTCAATTTCGCCCAAGCCTTCAATCCCATCGGCGCCATCACCGGAGCCTTGGTCGGCACCATCTTCATCTTTTCCGGCGTCGAGCTGACCCCGCAGCAAATCGCCGATCAGCGAGCCCGCCACACCTACGAGGCCTATCTCCGCTTCGAAACCCTTCGCGTCGTAAAACCCTATCTGGTCATCGGCGCAGTCGCGCTGGTATGGGCGCTTTTGATCCTCCGCACAAAATTCCCCCCAATCCACAGTGAACACGAAAGTGAATCTGGCGACCACGGCCACTTACGCGATCTCTTCCACTATCCGCATTTCCTCTTCGCGGTATTCGCGGAATTCTTGTACGTCGGCGCGCAGGTAGGCACCTGGAGCTACTTCATCCCCTACGTCCAGGAGTACGCCCACCAATCCGAAAAGATCGCCGGCTATTTCCTCACAGGTACTCTCGCCGCCTTCGGCGTGGGCCGTTTCGCCTCCGCCTGGCTGATGCGCTTCATCAACCCCGCCAAACTCATGGGCGCCTATTGCGTCGTCAACATCGTTCTTGTTACCGTGGCGGTGCTCCGGCCAAGCTGGCTAGGCATCTGGTGCATATTCGCAACCAGCTTCTTCATGTCGCTCATGTTCCCAACGATTTTCGCCCTGGGCCTCAAGGGTCTCGGGCCAAACACCAAGCTGGGCGGCTCGCTCCTGGTGATGGCCATCGTCGGCGGCGCGGTCCTCACGCCGCTCATGGGTTTCCTCTCGGAGCAAACCCACAGCCTCGCGGTCGCGTATTCCGTCCCGCTTCTCGCATTCGCTATCATCGGGTTCTATTCGTTCTGGGGCTCGCAGCGCCGCGACGCGGCCGCCACGCTAGGTGGCGAATAAACGAACGGGAACATCCATGCATACAATCTGCCGCATTCGCGTGCAATCTTGGTGGACTCTGCCATTCCTGCTAGCGGGAATCCTTGCGGCGACTTCCACCTCGCAAACCGCCCCGCAAACTCAGCCAACCAGTTCCCTGGACGCCGAAACCATGGACCAAACTTGGCAACATGCCAGCTCGAAATATGATTCCCAGCGCGCCGCGCTCCTGAAAGAAGTCAGAAGTGCCACCACCCAGGGCCCCTACCGCGCCGATTGGCAGTCCCTGCAAAAGTACGAAGTCCCCGACTGGTACAAAGACGCCAAGTTCGGCATTTTCATACACTGGGGCGTCTATTCAGTCCCCGCGTTCGGCAGCGAATGGTACCCGCGCAACATGTACCGCCCCGACACCGAAGAATACAAGCACCACCTCGCCACCTACGGCCGGCAATCAAAGTTCGGCTACAAAGATTTCATCCCCATGTTCCATGCCGAGCATTACGATCCCGCCGCGTGGGCCCGACTATTCAAGGAAGCCGGCGCAAAATACGTCGTCCCGGTATTCGAACACCACGACGGCTTCACCATGTACGACAGCGACCTCTCCGATTGGACCGCCGCGAAAATGGGCCCACGCCGCGATCTATGGGGCGACCTCGCCAAATCCATCCGCGCGGAAGGCCTTCGCCTCGGCGCCTCCTCCCACCGCGTCGAGCACAATTTCTTCCTCGATGGCGGCCGCAAAATCGATTCCGACGTCAACGATCCCCAATATGCTGCCTTCTACGGCCCCGCCCACACCTGGCTCGAAAGCAAAAAAACCCTCCTCACCGACTGGACCTACGTCAGCGACGCCTACCTTGACGACTGGCTCGCTCGCGACGCCGAAATCGTAAAAAAATATCAGCCTGACCTCTTCTATTTCGACTGGTGGATCGGCCAGCCCCGTGTTCGCCGTCATCTCACCGATTTCGCTGCTTTTTACTACAACACCGCAGCCGGGCGTTCCTCGGTGCCCGTGATCAACTACAAGATCGACGCCATGGCGGAACATTCCGCGGTCCTCGACATCGAACGCGGCCAGTTGAACGACATCCGACCCCTCTACTGGCAAACCGACACATCCATCAGCAACAAGTCCTGGGGCTACATCGAACACGACAGTTTCAAATCCTCCCAAACCATCGTTCAGCAATTGGTTGACATCATCAGCAAGAACGGCAACCTCCTCGTCAACATTGGCCCGCGTTCCGATGGCACCATTCCCGACGAAATCCAGAGCGTTCTCCGCGAGGTCGGCGCGTGGCTGAAGGTCAACGGCGAAGCCATCTACGGCACCCGCCCCTGGAAAATCTACGGGGAAGGCCCCACAAAAATTATCGAGGGTGCCTTTCATGACACCGACGTACAAGCCTTCACCGACCATGATTTCCGCTTTACCACAAAAAATGGCCAGCTCTATGCCTTCGAATTAGCGTGGCCGTCCAGTGGCGAAGCCATAATCCACTCCCTCACCGCCACCCAGCTCGACGGCCAAAAAATCTCCGCCGTCACGCTTCTAGGATTATCGTCACCCGTAACGTTCGAATCGCGACCCGACGGCCTACACCTTCGCGTCCCAACTCAACCCTCTGGCAACAAATTCACCTACTGCTACAAAATCGCGTTCCAGCAGGCCCGTCCATGAGCGACCCGTACAAAAAGCTCGTCCCGTCACAAGCCCTATGTTCGGCACGTGCAGTGGCCGGTCTTCAGACCGGTGCCGAGACCCGCCACTGAACCGGAGGACGTAAGTGAGCGACAGACTCCAAGGAAAGAAAGCTCTATTGACCGCCGCAGGCCAAGGCATCGGCGCCGCCACCGCGCGCGCCTTCGCCAAAGAAGGCGCCACCGTTTACGCCACCGACCTCAATGAATCCAAACTACAGAAGCTAGCCGCAGAATTCCCCAACATCCACGCCAGAAAACTAGACGTCCGCGACACCCAAGCCGTCAACTCCCTAGGCGCCGAACTAGGCCCCATCGACGTCCTGTTCAACTGCGCCGGCTTCGTCCACCAAGGCACCATCCTCGATTGCTCCGAACAAGACTGGGACTTCTCCTTCGACCTCAACGTCAAATCCATGTACCGTACCTGCCGCGCCTTCCTTCCCGCCATGCTCGCCGCCAAAAAAGGCAACATCATCAACATGGCCTCGGGCGCCTCCAGCATCAAAGGAGCCCCCAACCGCTTCGTCTACGGCGCCACCAAAGCCGCCGTAATCGGCCTGACCAAAGCCCTCGCCGCCGACGTCATCCGTCAAGGCATCCGAGTAAACGCCATCTGCCCAGGCACGGTAGAATCCCCCAGCCTCGAGCAGCGAATCGCAGCTCTGGGCGACGTAGAGAAAGCCCGCAAAGAATTCATAGCCCGCCAACCCATGGGCCGCCTGGGCACCCCAGAAGAAATCGCCGCCCTAGCTGTCTACCTGGCCTCGGACGAATCCAGCTTCACCACAGGCCAAATCCACATAATCGATGGCGGCTGGACCCTGTGACAGCGAAGTCGCCCAGCAATCGCAACCCGCGCACGGCCGCATGCACCAGGCCAAGGCCAAATGTAGGGGCGCGCTTAAGCGCGTCCCTTCCGGGCGTTTGCGTTTCAGGGTGTCGGAGCTTTAGCTCCGACATAAAGCCCGCGCAATCAATGGGCTTCAGCCCCTGAGGAAACACTCTTGGCATTTTTCGCAGCCTGTTCAGTGCTGAGGGAACTGCTACAATCTCCACGCCAAATCTCCAGGAGAAAAAATGAAACTGCTTCGCTACGGACCACCAGGAAAAGAAAAACCCGCCCTACTCGATAAATCCAACCAGCTCCGCGACCTATCCGGAATAATCCCAGACCTTGCCGGCGAAGCGCTTTCCTCAGACTCGCTTACCCGCCTGGCCGCTCTAAATCCCGACACGCTCGCCGTCGTCACCAACACTCACCGAATCGGCCCCTGCGTAAGCCATGTCGGCAAATTCATCTGCATCGGCCTAAACTATTCCGACCACGCCGCCGAAGCCGGAATGAAGCCGCCCGCCGAGCCCGTCGTCTTTATGAAAGCCACCTCCGCCATCTGCGGCCCCGACGACAACGTGGTCATCCCCCGCAACTCTCAAAAAACCGACTGGGAAGTCGAACTAGGCGTCGTGATCGGCACCCACGCCAAATACGTCACCGAAGCCGACGCCCTCTCCCACGTGGCAGGCTACTGCGTCGTCAACGACGTCTCCGAGCGTGCCTTCCAAACCGAAGGCACTGGCCAATGGACCAAAGGCAAAAGCGCCGACACCTTCGGCCCCATCGGCCCCTGGCTAGTCACCAAAGACGAAGTCCCCGACCCACAAAATCTGAATATGTGGCTGAAAGTAAACGACCACCAATATCAGAGCGGCAACACCAAAACCATGATCTTCCCGGTCGCCCACATCGTTAGCTACCTGAGCCGCTTCATGAGCCTGCATCCCGGCGACATCATCTCCACCGGCACACCCCCAGGCGTAGGCATGGGCCGAAAACCACCAGTCTTCCTCAAGCCAGCCGACAAAATTCACCTAGGCGTCCAAGGCCTAGGCGAACAAAACCAAACCGTAGTCGCCGACAAGTAGCACAGGCACTCCTAGCTGTCCGGTGCCATCACTGACAGGGCAGTGTCAGAAAACGAACAACGTGTCAGTGGTCCGACACAAAGTGGTGTCCAGAATTCAATGCGAGCGAGTGTCCCTGTCAAAACGGAAGCAAGAATAAGTCCCCGCGGAGAACCGAGGTGAAAGCGGGCCCTAAACCGATCGTTCGAACATAAAAAAAGCTCTCCCGACAATCCGGAGAGCGCACTTCTACCCTCGACTTTTCCGCCGGTAATTAGTGCGTGCAGCGCGGAAACAGTGTGACCAGAACCATCAGATCCGAAAGCGTGAACAACCACTGGTCCGCCTGGAGACCGGCGCGTTCAGCCGCTCGCGCGATGAACCCCAAGTGGCGGCTCTTCGCGAAATTATGCAAATGGTCCAAGCAGATTCCCGTAAGAGTGGCGACTTCCGAGTCCGTGAAAATCTTCTGGCTGGATTTGACAGTGACCATGGCCTGGCCCCTCCCTATGTCTCGCCGCTTTTGCGATCCACACTGTGTTGGATGCTGCGTGCATCGTATTAGCTGCACAGATACAAGAGCAATAGTAGTTCCGTTCTATCCCACGAAAACCAAGCCGTAGTACTTTTCTTCGAAAACCCTGCAAAAACCGGTGTTATCGGCGAAAAACAGGCGAATTTCGCATGGTCCAAAGGGGCAGGTACTGGCACAACGGGCAGGTAAAAATGTCCCGTTTTTGCAAAACTGCTATGACTTTCGGTAGCCGTTCGCAATTTCGCGCATCTGTTTTTCGTGCCGAATTTCGTGCGACGCCACCATTTGTAGCCACTCGTAAGTGTTCAGCGAACCCAGAAAAGGATGCCTCCAGCGATACTTGCTGAGATCGCGGCCGCGCGTCTCGTCCACGAAGGCCAAGGTCCGTTCGCGGACTTCGCGTAGTTCCGCAAGCATCGTTTCCTTTTCACGTACGAGTTCGGGATCTACTGGAATGGGAGTTTTCCGGCGAATCACTCGCGCTTCGACCAGCGCGAGCGGCAGATGAAGCCTCTTTAGCATTGAGAATCGCCGCGGCGCATTTTGCACTACGCGATCCGCGCTACCTAGGACGGCGCGCTCCACCATGATGAGATGGGCGATCACCTCGGCGGCGGACCATCCGCCGCTCATGGGGCGGCGCCGCCATTGGTCCGCGCGGACCGAATCAGCGGTGTGCAGCAATCGGCTCTGGGCGTGAGCCAGTTTCTCTAAGATGGGATCGAGTCTGGTCACGAAGTCTGGCGACGATACTTCTGGTCGGCCGGCGTGATGCAAGTCGATGCTAGTGGCGTCGAGACCGAGCTGCGACTTCATACTGTGGCACCGCCGGCTTGCTCGAAAGCGTGCGCGAGTTGCAACACGCGGGCTTCGCCAAAGGCCGGGCCGAAGATTTGCAAGCCGACGGGGAGCTTACCGCAAATCTTTCCGCAGGGCACCGAGATTCCCGGGATCCCCGCGAGCGATCCTGTAACCGTATAAATATCAGCGAGATACATCTGAAGGGGGTCGTTCGTGCGCTCACCTAGCTTAAAGGCAGGCACCGGGGAAGTAGGCGTGACAATGGCATCGACCTTTGTAAACGCATCGCGGAAATCCTGCGCGATCAACGCGCGGACCTTCTGCCCCTTGAGGTAGTAGGCGTCGTAGTATCCCGCGGAAAGAACGTAAGTGCCGAGAACGATGCGCCGCTTTACTTCCGCGCCAAATCCCGCGCCGCGCGTCTTGCGGTACATCGACAGCAGGGAATCGTCGCTCACGCGCAAGCCGTAGCGGACGCCGTCGTAGCGGGCCAGGTTGGAACTCGCTTCCGCCGTTGCAATCACGTAGTAGACGGCGATGGCGTAATCGGTATGCGGCATGCGGATCTCGACCATCTTGCAGCCGAGTTTCTTCAGGACTTCGATGCCGGCTTCGACCTTCTTGCGGACACCGTCGTCCATGCCTTCGCCGAAATATTCCTTCGGGATGCCGATGCGCAGACCTTCGACGGGTTTCGCGATTTCGATAGCGTAGTCCGGGACCGGCGCGGTCGTGGAGGTTGCGTCGTTGGGATCGCGCCCGGCGATCATTTGCAATACGGCGGCGACGTCGCGAACGTTGTTGGCAAACGGTCCGATGCGGTCCAGCGACGACGCAAAGGCGATCAATCCGTACCGCGATACTCGACCGTAGCTTCCCATCATGGCGGGAACGCCGCACATCGCTCCCGGCTGGCGAATAGAGCCGCCAGTATCCGTACCCAGCGCCGCGACGGCCAACCCCGCAGCAACAACGGCCGCCGAGCCGCCGCTGGAACCGCCTGGGATGCGGTCCGTAGCTTCAGGATTCAGCACGGGGCCATAAGCAGAATTTTCGTTGGAGCTGCCCATGGCGAATTCGTCGCAATTGGTCTTGCCGAGCACCACTGCGCCCGCCGCTTCCAAACGCGCAACGGCGGTAGCATCGTACGGCGGTACGTAGTGCTCGAGAATTTTCGACCCGCACGTAGTGCGCACGCCCCGCGTGCTGAGCACGTCCTTGAGGGCGATCGGCACGCCGGCGAGTGGCGGAAGCGGTTTCCCAGCCGCAATAAGCGCATCAACGCGGTCGGCCTGCGCGTAAGCACGTTCTTCCGACAGGGTAAGGAAGGCATTCAGTCGCGGATTGCCTGCAGCGATGCGCGTGTAATGTTCCGCGGCTAGTTCACGCGCGGAAATCCTCCTCGCCGCGAGCGCTTCTTTTACGCTGTCAATCGTCCAGTTGGTTGCCATATTTCCTTGAATAACTTGCTGCGAGCCAGCAGCAGAGCAAAAATCCAAAATGCCGGCTGGAAGCCAGCGCTACCAGGATCAGCGCTCAATCACCTTCGGCACTCGAAAATAAGGCGGTTCCGGGTCGGGAGCCTGCTTGAGCAATTCCGCGGCGGTGTGGCAAGGAACCTCGACATCGTCGCGGATGGTCGCGTCGGCGGTTTGATCGTCGGTAAGGACTTGCGCCATTGGCTCGACGTTCGTCGTATCGAGTTCATTCAGCTTTCCGATATACTCCAGAATTTCGTCGATTTGCTTGCGGTAGGTCTCGAGTTCCGCATCACTCAGATCCAGGTACGCCAAATCCGCTACGCGGACGACATCTTCGCGGGTAATTTTCATTCTTGCTTCGTGCTCCTTCCAAACCCGAGCATCAACTCTAACTTGGCCCCCGGCGATTGGTTGAGTTCCTTCGCCTATCCTTATCGGATTGGCTCAGGATGACAGCGTCTCGGCAGTCGCTTTTCTAAGACGCCATCGTGGCCTCTG
>Ga0307479_10005020_pt1 | contig 12138 bp, 2 predicted proteins | sample atmos_gasesECM4C_FD_203743 | JGI IMG/M metagenome (GOLD analysis project Ga0307479, IMG submission 203743) | Hardwood forest soil microbial communities from Morgan-Monroe State Forest, Indiana, United States - atmos_gasesECM4C_515 | ecosystem: Environmental > Terrestrial > Soil > Temperate...
CGAGAAGCTGCCGAGATAGACGACCTGGCGCCGCTCGTCGAGCGCCTTGAGCGGTGGCAGCCGCTCGCCGTCGTAGCAGAACATGCCGTAAGGATCGTCCTCCAAGAGCAGCGTGCCGCGCTCGTGGAGCAGCTCGAGCAGCGCGCGGCGCCAGGCGAGCGGCATGCGGGTGCCGAGCGGGTTGTTGAAGTCGGGGATGTCGTAGAGCGCCCGCGCCCGGCGCCCCGAGCGCTCCACCGCGTCGATGGCGGCGGCCGCGTCGTCGGGTGTCAGGCCGCGCGCGCTCGCCGGCACCGGGACCACCGGCACGCCCAGCACCCGCGCCAGGCCGGTGATGCCGATGTAGGTCGGGTCGCTCGCCAGCAGGACGTCGACGGCGGGATCGAACAGGCCGGCGAGCAGGATGGCCATGCCCTCCTGGCAGCCGGTGGTGACGATGATCGATTCGGGCGCCGCCCGCACGCCGAGGTCGGCGGCCAGCTGCCGCGCGATGAGGTCGTTGATGATGCCGTTCGTCCGGTTGTACTGACCCAGGTCGTTGTACACCGCCCGTGGCGTGAGCCCCGCAGCCGCCGCGCGGTGGTCGACGTAGAGCGCGATCCGCTCGAGGCTCGCCGCGACGTCGAAATGCCGCTCGGTGGGCCGCCCCGGCGCGAACGAGACGGCGTGCGGGTAGCGCAGCACGACCTCGTTGAGGAAGTTCATCACCTGCAGGAGGGGGTCCTCGAAGCAGGCCTTCAGCTCGATCAGGGCCATCGATGACGCGGCTCTCTGGCTCATCGGCAAGATCCTTTACGGGTTTTACTCGCGATTCCTCCCGGAAGAGCTGCCGCCGGCGCCTCGAAACTCCGCCCGAGGGGGTGGGAGGGGCGTCCCCTTCCCTCCCGAGCGCCGCGCCGGGACGCGGCGGTCAGGGACAGACGGGAAGGGGGTCGAAAGGCCGGTTGCGTCAACTAATAAGAGTCCTTCTGCTCGAGCTGCTGGAACAGGTTCTGGACGCTCTGGTCGTTGAAGTCGCCGCCCAGGCGCTCGATGAACTCGATCATGATCCCCGAGCCGGGGTCGCGGCGGGTGAAGATCTGCCGCAGGCCCGGGCTCTCGATCACCGTGGTGTCGAACTCGAGGCCGGCCTGCTTGAGCCGCTCCGCCATCGCCGGCAGGTCTTCGACGGCGATCGCCAGGTGCTGGACGCCGGCGCCGTAGTGCTCGATGAACTTGGAGACCTGCGATTCCGGCGAGGTGCCCTCGAGCAGCACCACGGTGAGCGGTCCCGCCTTGAGCACCGCCGAGACCATCGCCGTCTTCTTGCCCTCGGTCTTGCGGCGCTCGTGCAGCTCGAAGCCGAGCACGTTGGTGTAGAAGTCGATCGACGATTCGAGGTCGTGCACGGCGATGGCGATGTGATCGATGCTGCGCGCCTGCTTGGCAAGCGACGGCCCGGCCGCCGTCGCCTGGTCGAGCACGGCCGTCGCGCCGAGGGGTTGCTGCGTCTGCCTGGGAGTCGTTACCTCAGTCATGTGAGAATCCTTTCCATTAGGGTTGATGACCGGCGCAAGCGGAGCGCTTGCGCCCGTAGCGCATTGAGTGGATCGATCATGAGGTCTCCAGCTCGAGCGGGCCGGCCGCGGCTCCGCCGGCTGGCCGCGGCTCCGCCGGCTGCTGGCCGGCCTCGTCGCCGAGCAGGGCGTCGAGCTCGACCTCCGAGAGCTCCGCGATCCGGGACATGAGGGCCGCGGCCGCCGTCACCCGCTCCCGCGTCTCCGGCCGCTCGGCGAGCGCCTCGGCGAGCTTGGCGACGGTGGGGAACTGGAAGATGTGGCGCAGCTGCACGTCGACGTCGAGCGCGCCGCGGATGCGCGCCGCCGCCTGCACGGCGGAGAGCGAATGGCCGCCGAGGTCGAAGAAGTCGTCGTCGACCCCGACCGTCTCGACGCCCAGCACCTCGCGCCAGGTGTCGGCGAGCGCCGCCTCGAGCGCGGTGCGCGGGGCGAGGTAGGCGGCGCGGGCGGCGGGGCGCGGCTCCGGCAGCGAGCGCCGGTCCACCTTGCCGTTGGGCGTCATCGGCAGCGCGGCGAGCGGCGTGAAGGACCCCGGCACCATGTAGTCCGGCAGGCGCAGCGCCAGGAAGGAGCGCAGCTCCGCCGAGCTCGGCGCCACCTCCGCCGCCGGCACCACGTAGGCGACCAGGCGCGGGTCTCCCCTCGGCTGCCGGCGCGCCGCCACCACCGCCTGCCGCACCGCCGGGTGCTCGGCCAGGGCGTGCTCGATCTCGCCCGGCTCGATGCGGAAGCCGCGCACCTTGAGCTGCGCGTCGAGGCGGCCCAGGCATTCGATGCGGCCGTCCGGCCACTGGCGCGCCAGGTCGCCGGTGCGGTAGAGGCGGCCGCAGGCCTCGCCGCCTGCCGCCTCAGGGCAGGGAATGAACCGCTCGGCGGTGAGCTCGGGCCGTCCCAGGTAGCCGCGGGCCAGGCCGGCGCCGCCGATGCAGAGCTCGCCGGCGGCGCCCACCGGCACCGGCTCCCAGGCGCGCGACAGCAGCCAGGTCCGGGTGTTGTCGAAGGGCCTGCCGATGGCGATCGGCGCGCCCGGCGCCGTCACCCTCTCGGCGGTCGACCAGATGGTCGTCTCGGTGGGGCCGTACACGTTCCACAGCTCGCCCACCGCTCCCAGCAGGCGGTCCGCGAGGTCCCGCGGCAGCGCCTCGCCGCCGCAGAGCGCCTTGAAGCCGGCCCTGCCCGTCCACCCGGCGTCGAGCAGCAGGCGCCAGCCGGCCGGCGTCGCCTGCAGCGCGGTCAGCCCGGGCCCGGCCAGCGCCGCCGCCAGCCGCTCGCCGTCGCTCGCCACCTCGCGCGGCGCGATCACCACGCGGCCGCCGACGACGAGCGGCAGGAAGAGCTCCACCACTGCGATGTCGAACGACAGCGTGGTGACGGCGAGCAGCGCGTCGGCCGCCGTCAGGCCGGGCCGGCGGCTCATCGCCAGCAGGCAGTTGACCACCGCGCCGTGGAGCACCTGCACGCCCTTCGGCCGGCCGGTCGAGCCCGAGGTGTAGATGACGTAAGCGACGCCGGCAGCTCCCGGCGGCGCCGCGGCCGCGGCGGGCGGCGCCGCGTCCTCCGCGGCGATCGCCGCCGCGTCGGCGTCCACCAGCACCACCGGCAGGCCGGCGGCGGCGGTGAAGCGCGAGCGCAGGTGCTCCTCGGTGACCAGCACCCGCAAGCCGCTGTCGCACATCATCCAGGCCAGCCGGTCGCGCGGGAAATCCGGATCGAGCGGCACGTAGCCGCCGCCCGCCTTGAGCACCGCCAGCAGCGCGACCGGCAGCGCCGGCGTGCGCTCTAGAGCGACCCCGACCAGCGTCTCTGGGCCGACGCCGAGGCGGACGAGGTGGTTGGCCAGGCGGTTGGCGCGGATCTCCAGCTCGCCGTAGGTCAGGCTGGCGCTGGCGAGGTCCGCAACCGCCACCGCCGCCGGCTGCAGCGCCGCCTGGCGCGCGCACAGGTGGTGCAGGCAGAGGCCAGGCGGCCGCTCGACCGCGGTCGCGCTCCATTCGCGGAGCTGCTGGCGCTCCACCTCGCCGAGCGGCGGCAGCTCGGCGAGCCTCGCCTCCGGCTGCCGCGCCACCGTCTCGAGCAGGGCGCGGAAGCGGCCGAGCAGACGATCCATGGTGGCCGCGTCGAACAGGTCGCGGCAGTACTCGAGCGTGCCGTGCAGGCCGGCCGCGTCGGGCGCGAGCGACAGGCTGAGATCGAACTTGGCGGCGCCGCCGTCGACCGGCAGCGGCTCCATGCTCAGGCCGGCCAGGCCGGTCAAGCCGGTCGGGCCGGCCGCGCCGGCCGCGGCGGCCGCGAGCGCCGGCGCCGGCGCGTTCTGCAGGGCGAAGAAGACCTGGAACAGCGGCGAGTGGCTGAGCGAGCGCCGCGGCGCGAGCTCCTCGACCAGCTTCTCGAACGGCAGCTCCTGGTGGCCGAAGGCCTCGAGGCAGGTCTCGCGCACGCTCGCCGCCAGGGCCGCGAAGCTCGCGTCCTCGCGCGGCGCGAAGCGCAGCACCAGGGTGTTGGCGAAGCAGCCGATCAGCCCCTCGAGCTCGGGACGATGGCGGTTGGCGACCGGCGTGCCGACGCAGAGGTCCTCGGCGCCAGAGAGCCGGGCCAGGAGAGCCGCCCAGCCGGCGGCGAGGACCATGTAGAGGGTCGCGCCGTGCCGCCGGGCGAGGCCCTCGAGCGCGGCGGCCAGGCGCTGCTCGAGCAGGATGGAACGGCGCGCGCCACGCAGGCTCTGCACCGCCGGCCGGGGCCGGTCCGGCGGCAGCTCGAGCAGCGGCGGCGCTCCGGCGAGGGCGCGCCGCCAGTGCTCGACCTCGGCAGCGAGCGCCTCCCCCGCCAGCCAGCCGCGCTGCCAGGCGGCGAAGTCGGCGTACTGCACCGGCAGCTCCGGCAGGCGCGCCGGGCGGCCGGCGGCCGCGGCGTCGTAGAGCTCCGACAGCTCGCGCACGAAGATCGCCAGCGACCAGCCGTCGGCGGCGACGTGGTGGAGCGCCAGCAGCAGCACGTGCTCCCCGCGGGCGAGGCGGAGCAGGCTCGTGCGCAGCACCGGCCCGGTGGTGAGGTCGAAGGGCCGGCCCGCCGCCGCCCGCGCCAGGCGCCGCACCGCCGCGGCGCGTGCCGCCGCCGGCAGGCCGGCGAGATCGACGACGGGCAGCGGCACCGGGCCGGGAGGGGCGATCCGCTGCACCACGGCGGCATCGGCCGGAGCGGCGCCGGCGGCCGCGGCGTAGGTGCTGCGCAGCACCTCGTGACGGCGGACGATCGCCGCCAGGGCGGCCGCCAGCGCCGGCGCCGCGAGCGGGCCGTCGAGGCGGACGGCGGCGGCGAGGACGTAGGCGGCGGTGCCCGGGTCCAGCTGGTCGAGGAGCCAGAGCCGCTGCTGCGCGAACGACAGGGGCAGCCCGCCGCCGCCGCGCGGGACGCGGCGGAGCGGCGGCGCCGGCGCCGGCGCCGGCGCTGCCCCTTCCCCGGCGGCCGCGCGCCGGGCGCCGATCTCCGCCGCCAGGTCGCGCAACGTGGCGAGCTCGAAGATCCGCCGCAGCGGCAGCTCGACACCCAAGACCGCCCGGATGCGCGACAGCAGGCGCGACGCCAGCAGCGAATGGCCGCCGAGATCGAAGAAGCGGTCGGCGGCGCCGACGCGGGCGACCCCCAGCAGCTCGCTCCACAGCTCCGCGAGCAGCTCCTGAACCGGCCCCTCGGGAGGCACGAAGCCGTCTCCCGGCGCCGCGGCGCTCGGCGGCGCCGGCAGGGCGCGGCGGTCGACCTTGCGGTTGGGGGTGAGCGGCAGCTCGCCCAAGAGCACGAACGGCCCCGGCACCATGTAGTCGGGCAGGCGCTCGCGCAGCCAGCCGCGCAGCTCGCGCGCCGCGAGGGTGGCGCCGGCCGCGGGCACCACGTAGGCGGCCAGGAAGGGCGCCGCCCCGCCGTCGCGCCGGGCGACGACCACGGCGTCGCGCACCCCCGGGAAGCCGCCCAGCACCGACTCGATCTCGCCCAGCTCGACGCGGAAGCCGCGGATCTTCACCTGGGTGTCGGCGCGGCCGGCGAAGACCACCTCGCCGTCCGGCAGGTAGCGGCCGAGGTCGCCGGTGCGGTAGAGCCGGTCCTGCGGCTGCCCGGTTGCCGGGTTGACCGGGAAGCGCTGCGCGGTGAGCTCCGGGTCCCCCAGGTAGCCGAGAGCGAGGTGCGGGCTGCGCACCGAGATCTCGCCGAGCTCGCCGACGCCGGCCAGGGCGCCCGCCCGGTTCCGCACCAGCAGCTGGACGTCGGGGATGCCGCGGCCGAGGGGCAGGATCTCCTTGGCCGCGGCGGCGCCGGCGCCGAGGCTGGCGGCGGCCGCGGCTCCGAGGCCGGCGGCGGCGGCCGCGGGCGGTGCCGCCGCGGCGACGTGGTAGCCCACCGCGCGCTGCGTCTCGGTCGAGCCGTAGTAGTTGACGCAGGTCGCGGCGGGGGCGAGCCGGCGCAGCCGCGCCACGTCACGGCGCGTCAGCACGTCGCCCACCAGGAAGATCCAGCGCAGCGACGGCGCCGTGACGGGCGGCCCGGCCTCGCTCTCGCCCCCGCTGCCGGCCTCGCTCTCGCGCTCGGCCGCGCCCTCGGCTTCGGCGGTCAGCAGCTGGCCGAGCGCCGGCGTCAGGTGCGCGACCGTCACGCCCTCCCGGCGCAGCCAGCCGCCGAGCCAGCCGGGCTCCTCCAGGCGCTCCGGATCGGGGATCAAGACCGCGGCGCCGGTCGCGAGCGGGGTGAAGAGGTCGCGGTGCAGCGGATCGTGGGCCAGCCCCGACAGCATGCTGTAGCGGTCGCCGGGCGACAGCGCGAACCGCCGCCTTAGCCAGGGCAGGAAGTGCGACAGCGAGCCGTGCCGCCCGACGACGCCCTTGGGCACGCCGGTCGAGCCCGAGGTGAAGGCCACGTAGGCCGGCGAGTCCGGCCCCACCGCGGGCGGCGCCGGTTCGGCCCCGCCGGCCCGCCGCGGCCCCGCGTCGCCCGTCGCAGCCCAAGGTGCGGCGCTCACCGCCAGCCGCGGCCCCGCGTCGCCCGTCGCCGCCCCGGGCACGGCGCTCGCCGCTGGCTGGGCCTCCGCGTCGCCCGTCGCCGCCGGGAACGCGCCGAGCTCGCCGGGGCCGGCCGAGCGCGGCCGCAGCACCAGGCGGCAGGCACATCCGAGCTCCGCCAGCAGCGCCACGATCTCCCCCGGCACCGGCCCGGCCGCCTGTAGCTCGAGCCAGGCGCGGGGGCTGGCCAGCCGCAGCATCTGCACCTGGCGCGCGGCGGGATAGCGCGGGTCGAGCATGAGGAAGGCGGCCCCCGCCTTGAGCGCGCCGAGCACGCCCCAGACCAGGGGCGCGCTGCGGTGGGCCCACAGCGCCACCACGTCGCCGGGCCGCACGCCGCCGGCGCGCAGCCAGGCCGCCAGCCGGTCGGAGCGCTCGTCGAGGTCCCGGTAGCTCCACGCCTCGGCCGCGTCCGCCGCCGCGAGGCTCGCGGGTGCGCGCCGCGCCCAGGCCGCGAAGAGGTCGTGCACCGCACCTTCCCAGGCCGCCGACAGTGGGGCGGCCGGATCGGGAAGCAACGCCGCCGCCGCCGCGGTCAGCAGCGGCATCTCCCACGCCCCGCTCTCCGGCGCCGCGGCCGCCTGGCGCAGCAGCAGCTCGTACTGCGCCAGCTGCTCGTCGATGCGCGCGGCGTCGAACAGGTCGGCGTTGTAGGCCAGCCGCAGCAGCAGGCCCTCGGGCTCCTCGGCGAGGTACAGGGTCTGATCGAACTTGGCCGGCGCGGCGGGGAGGGTCCGCGGGGCGAGCCGCAGGCCGGGCAGCTCCATCGGCGGCCGGGGGAAGTTCAGCATGTTGAAGAACACCTGGAACAGCGGCGTCCGCGACAGGTCGCGCTCCGGCGCGAGCAGCTGCAGCAGGCGCTCGAAGGGCAGCTCCTGGTGCGCATAGGCGCCCAGGCACTGCTCGCGCACCCGGCCGAGGAGCTCGCGGAAGCTCGGCCTGCCGCCGAGGTCGGCGCGCAGCACCAGGGTGTTGAGGAAGCAACCGATCAGCCCCTCGGTCTCGCCGCGCTCGCGCCCGGCGATGGGGCTGCCGACCAGCACGTCCTCCTGGCCGCTCGCGCGCCCGAGCAGCAGGCCGAAGGCCGCGAGGAGGGTCATGAACAGGGTCGCGCCCTCCCGCCGCGACAGCACGCGCAGCTCCGCGGCGAGCTCCGCCGGCAGCCGGCGAAGGCACTCGGCGCCGCGGTAGGTCTGCACCGGCGGCCGCGGCCGGTCGAGCGGCAGGTCCAGCTGCGGCAGCTCCCCTCCCAGGCGCTCCCCCCAGAAGGCGAGCAGGCGGTCGAGCAGGGGCCCGTCCAGGCGGCGCCGCTGCCAGGCCGCGAAGTCGGCGTACTGCACCGGCAGCGCGGGGAGAGGCGAGGGCAGGCCTTGGACGGCGGCCGCGTAGAGCTGGCCCACCTCGCCGAGGAGGACGCCGAGCGACCAGCCGTCGGCGGCGACGTGATGCACGCAGAGCACGAGAGCGCTCTCGCGCGGCCGGGCGAAGACCAGCATGGCGCGCAGCAGCGGGCCGCGGGCGAGGTCGAACGGGCGCGCCGCATCGGCGGCCTCGAGGCGGCCGAGCTCGCCCTCCCGCCGCCCGCCGGGCAGCGTGCGCAGGTCGACTGCCGGCAGCGGCATGGGCGGCGGCGGCGGCGCCACGCACTGCGCCGGCGCCCCCGCCACGACGCTGAAGCGGGTGCGCAGCGCCTCGTGGCGCGCCACCACCTCCCGCAGGGCGGCGGCCAAGGCCGCCGGGTGCAGCTCGCCGCGCAGCTCGACGCTCGCCGGCAGGTTGTAGACGGCGCTGGCTGGCTCGAGCTGCTGCAAGAACCAAAGCCGCTCCTGGGCGAAGGAGAGCGGCAGGTCGGCCCGCCGCGGCACCGGCAGGATGGGCGGCGCCGCCGCCTCGCCGCCGCGGCGCCGGTCCTCGAGCCAGGCCGCCAGCTCGCCCAGGGTCGGATGCGCGAACAGCTCCCGCAGCGGCAGCTCCACCCCCAGCACCTCGCGCACCCGCGACGCCAGCCGGGTGGCCAGCAGGGAGTGACCGCCGAGCTCGAAGAACCCGTCGTCGACCCCGACCCGCTCGACGCCAAGCAGCTGCGCCCAGGTCCCGGCCAGCAGCTCCTCGAGCGGCGTGCGCGGCGCCGTGTAAGCGCCTTCGCCGGCAATCGCCGGCGCCGCCGGCGCGGTCGCCGTCCACCGCTCGAGCGCCGCCCGGTCCACCTTGCCGTTGGCGTTGAGAGGCAGCGCCTCGAGGCCATACCAGAGCGACGGCACCATGTGCTCCGGCAGCCGCCGCCGCAGGTGCTCGCGCAGCGCGCTGGCCGGCAAGGCCGCCGGTGCCGGCGGCGCCGCCTGGTCCGCCGCGGCGGCCGCGTCCGGCCCCGCCGCCGCAGTCGCCCCTGGCGCGGGAGCCGGCCGTGCCGCCTGGGCGTCCGGCCGCGTCACCACGCAGGCCACCAGGCGCCGCTCCCCCGGGCCGTCCTCGCGCAGCAGCACGGCGCAGTCGCGCACCCCCGGCGCGGCGGCGAGCGCCGCTTCGATCTCGCCGAGCTCGATCCGGAAGCCGCGCACCTTGACCTGGCCGTCGCGCCGGCCGAGGAACTCCAGGCAACCGTCCGCGCGCTGGCGCACCTGGTCGCCGGTGCGGTAGAGGCGCCCGCCCGCCACGCCGCCGAAGCCATCCGGCACGAAGGCCGCCGCGGTCAGCTCCGGCTGCCCGACGTAGCCGCGCGCCAACCCGTCGCCCCCCAGCCACAGCTCGCCGGCGACGCCGATCGGCACCGGCCGCCCCGCCGGGTCCACCACGTAGGCCCGGGTGTTCGCGAGCGGCCGGCCGATCGGCACCGTCGCCGCCCCGGCCGCGACCTCCTCGACCCGGTGCCAGGTGGCGAAGGTGGTGCTCTCGGTCGGACCGTAGACGTGCAGCAGCCGCCCAGGCGGCCCCGCCGCGAGCGCCGCCGCCACGCACGCCGGGTCCACCGCCTCGCCACCGAACAGCAGGTGGCGCAGCGGCGCGAACGCGCCCGGGCTCTCCCGCACCACCTGGTTGAACAGCGCGGTGGTCAGAAACAGCGCGGTGATGCCGCCGCCGCCGACCTGGGCCGCCAGCGCCGAAGGCGAGAGCGCCGTCTCGCGCGCCACCCCGACCACCGTGCCGCCGTGCAGCAGCGCCCCCCACAGCTCGAAGGTGGCGGCATCGAACGAGATGCTCGCCGCCTGGCCCAGCCGCTCGCCCGGCCCGAAGGGCAGGTAGTCGGCACCGAGCACCAGGCGGCAGACCGCGCCGTGCGGGATGCCGATCCCCTTCGGCCGCCCGGTCGAACCCGAGGTGTAGGTGACGTAGGCCAGGCTAAGGGCGCCGGCGCTCGCGCCGCCGAGCGGCGCCGCCGGCAGCCGCGCGATCTCCGCCCAGCCGGCGTCGAGCGCCACCGGCCGCACACCGGCCGCCGCCAGCCCAGAAAGCCGCGGCCAGAGCGACTCCTGGGTGAGGACGACCGCGACGCCGGCGTCCGCCGCCATCAACGCCAGGCGCTCAGGCGGATAGGCGGCGTCGAGCGGCACGTAGGCGCCCCCCGCTTTGAGGATGCCCAGCACGCCGACCCCCAGCTCGACGTCCGGCCACAGGCACAGCCCCACCGCCGTCTCCGCCCCAACGCCCAGCGCGCGCAGGTGCCGGGCGAGCTGGTTCGACCGCCGCTCGAGCTCGCCGTAGCCGAGCTCGCGCTCGCCGAAGCGCAGCGCCGGCCGCCCGGGGGCTGCCTGCGCCTGCGCCGCGAACAGCTCGTGCAGCGTGCGCCGCGGATAGGACGCCGCGGTGTCGTTCCACTCGCGCTCGAGCTGATGCGTCTCCGCCGAGCTCAGCATCCGCAGCTGGTCGAGCGGCAGCTCCGGGCCGCCGATCAGGCCCTCGAGCAGGACGCCGAGATGGCGCAGCATGCGCGCCACGGCGGCGCGCTCGAAGCGTTGCGGCTGGTAGCGGATCTCGGCCGCCAGGCGTCCTGCCGAGACGATCAGGCTGACGCTCAGCGGGAAGTTGGTCTGCTCGTGGGTGCTCACGTCCTTGACGCCGACGCTCGCGCCCTCCGTCGCCGGCTCGTACGGGTAGTTCTCGAAGGCGAGGAGGCTCTCGAACAGCGGCTGGCCCGCCGGCACCTCGCTCCAACGCTGGATCTCGGTCAGCGGCGTGTGCTCGAACTGCCGCATCGCAACCTGCAGCTGCTGGATCTGCTCGAGCCAGGGGAGGGTCGCCGCCGCGCCCGGCACGCGCACCCGCAGCGGCAGGGTGTTGATGAACGGGCCGATCATCTCCTCGATGCCCGGCAGGTCCGGCGGCCGGCCGGAAACCACCGTGCCGAAGACCGCCTCGGGCTCGCCGTCGTAGCGCGACAGGAGCAGCGCCCAGCCCCCCAGGCAGAGCGTGTTCATGGTGAGCCGGTGGCGCCGCGCAAACGCCTCGGCGGCGGCGGTCCAGCCGCGAGACAGCGAGCAGGCCTCCTTGCGCGAGGTCTCGGTCGCCGCCGCCGCCGTGTCCGCGTCCGCGCCCGCGCCCGCGGCGCCCGGCCCGACCCGCGGGCCGCTCGCGGCGCGCAGGCCGCGCAGCGCCTCGCGCCAGAACCCCTCCGCGGCGCGCAGGTCCAGCTGCTGCAGCCACTCGATGTAGGCGCGATAGGGCCGCGGCGGCGGCAGCGCCGGCTCGCCGCCTGACCGGAAGGCCTCGTACAGCGCGAACACCTCGCTGAAGATCCGCGACAGGCACCAGCCGTCGACCAGGATGTGATGCAGCGTCCACAGGAAGCGGTGCTCGCCGTCGGCGACGCGCACGAGCACCAGGCGCATCAGCGGCGCCTTGGCGAGATCGAAGTCGCGCCGGCGGTCGGCGGCCAGCAGCGCCTGCCAGCGCCGCTCAGAGACGTCGGGCGGCAGCTCCCGCCAGTCCTCCTCTGTCAGCGGCAGGCCGACCCGGCGCCCCACCACCTGCAGCAGCTTCTGCGTGTTCTTCCAGACGAAGGCGGTGCGCAGGATCGCGTGGCGATCGATCAGCGCCTGCCAGGCGCGCGCGAAAGGCTCGGCCTGCAGGCGCTCGAGGCGGCAGGAGAGCTGGGTGATGTAGACCCCCGATCCCGGCGCGTAGAGGCTGTGGAACAGCATCCCCTGCTGCATCGGCGACAGGGGATAGACGTCCTCGACGTTGCGGGAGCCGGCCCGCGGAGCCTCCGCCCCTCTACTCAAACTCCACCTCCTGCAGCAGCCGGTCCAGGTCGCCCGCGCCGAGCTGCGCCAGCGGGAAGTCCGAATGGGTGGCGCCGCCCGCGCCGGGCGACTGGCAATGGATGACGATCAACCGCAGGGCCTCCAGGTGATCCTGGGCCAGGCGCTCGATGGTCGGCGGCAGGTGGCGATTGCCGCTGTAGGTCCAGGCGACCCGGAGCTGGTCCCCGGCGACGCGGGCGTTGACCTCGACGAGATGGGCCCGCCGGCTGCGCGGGCTCATCGCCGGGCCGAGGTTCTCCGCCTCCGCGCGGAGCGGGGAGGAGTCGGGGCGGAGGT
>Ga0307479_10005022_pt1 | contig 12132 bp, 10 predicted proteins | sample atmos_gasesECM4C_FD_203743 | JGI IMG/M metagenome (GOLD analysis project Ga0307479, IMG submission 203743) | Hardwood forest soil microbial communities from Morgan-Monroe State Forest, Indiana, United States - atmos_gasesECM4C_515 | ecosystem: Environmental > Terrestrial > Soil > Temperate...
GCGCTCGCTGACACCGATTTCCTTCCTTCTGAGCCAATTCTATTTCTGGGGCTGGTACTCGCAGTTTTATCGTCCCGACAAGCTCGACCGCACGGTGCTTTTTGCCACTTTCTTCTTTCTGCTTTACGCCGCGCTGCCGGTCATCCAAGCGGTCCGGTTTTCCGGGTTGCGCGAGTTGGACATCCTGGTAGTCCTGGCGAACTCCTTCGCGTATCTCGGGGCACTCTACGTCGTGCTCTGGCCCAAAGATCGCTGGCCGCTCACGCTGCTAGTGCTCGCGTTGTCGGCGGGTCACATACTTGTGGCGCGCCTCGTCCCGCCGCCCAAACCGGGCGAATCCCCGCTGACGCGATTGTTCTTCGCCGGCTTGGCCTTGACCTTTGCGACGCTGGCGATTCCCATCCGGCTCGACGGCAAATGGATCACGCTGGCGTTTGCCGTTGAAGGCGCCATCCTGGTCTGGACCGGCTTCCGCTCGTTGACCGGCCACTTGCGCGCCGGTGGTTATTTCCTGCTGGGGCTCGCCGCGATTCGGTTGCTGATTTTTCCGTTGCCCGCGTCGCAATTTCTATTTAATCAGCGCTTCGCCGCTTATGCCGTCTTGATTCTCTGCTTCGGCGTCGTCCTCTACGCCGCGCGCGATCATTCTTCTTCTGTCAGCGGCCAGGAACTCAACGCGCTCGGCGTTTTCACCGTGGCTATCAATGTATTCGGGCTGGTCGCGCTTTCGCTCGAACTCTGGGATCACTTCGGGTCTCATGCTGGCCTGGGGATTGACTCGGGTCTCGCCCAGCACCTGGCGCTTTCTCTACTCTGGACGGCCTACGCTTCCGTGCTGATCGGCCTGGGAGTCAACCGGGAATCCGCACTGTTGCGCTGGCAAGCGCTCGTGCTGTTCGGTTTGGTGGTCGTCAAGGTCTTTATTTACGACAGCTCGTTTCTGGAACGTTTCTATCGCATCGTTTCTTTCTTCATCCTCGGTCTGGTACTGCTCACCGTTTCGTTCCTGTACCAGCGCAAGGTGGCTCGCGAGCGTTCTTCCCCATGACCTCCCGAATTTTTTCGCTATTGCTGGCGGCCACCAGCCTCGGTGCTTCGGCGCTCTCCACCGATCTGCCTTCCGCGTGGCGCTCCTGGCGCTACTCTCGCGCCATTGAATCAGCCGGCGCGGATGCGCTTAATTACGTAATTCTCGACCGGGAGGTTTTTTCTCATTCCGAAGATCAGCTCGCGGACCTGCGCGTCATCGACGACCTCGGTCACGAGGTTCCTTTCCAAGTGCGGTCGCAAATTACGCCGCCGCCTCAGCCTGTCAGCGTCCCTGCCACAGTTCGAGAGAACAGTTTCGTTCCCGGGCAATTCACCCAGGTGGTATTGGACCTCGGCGAGCGCGCAAGTTTTCACAATAGCGTTCGAGTCGAGACGCCGGAGTCCGATTTCATCAATTGGGTGGAAGTGGCGGCGAGCGACGACGCTCACCAGTGGCGTATCGTCAATGCCCGCGCGCCCATTTCCCGTTTCCGCAAGCAAAACCTGGAAGGCAATCAGCTGGTTCGCTATTCGGAAAACAACGCGCGCTATTTGCGCGTGCGCATCCAGGAAGCCGCGCACACTTTTCAGGTAAGCGGCATGGAGGTTTTTTCATCACCTTCCTTCAAGACCGAAAGCCCGGGGGAAAGTGGCGCTCTTCTCGGCGCGGTCTTGCTTCCCGATTCGAGCGGCGCGCCTTCCGAAACGCAGTGGACGGCGGACCTAGGGGCCGCCGCGATTCCCCTTGCCAGGTTTAATTTCGAGACGACGCAGCCCGAGTTTTACCGCGCGGTGCGCCTGCTCAACAGCACTGATAGGAAAGAGTGGCGGTCTGTCGGCGGAGGCGAGATTCACCGGTTTGTAGTCAACGGGAAAACCGAGGAATCTCTCGGCGTGCAGTGCTACGAGGTGTGGGGCCCTCGCTACTGGCGCGTGGAGGTGCTCAACGCCAGCGACGCTCCGTTGTCTGATGTTCGTCTCTCGCTAACGATACCTTTGCGCTTTGTTCTTTTCCATCCGGTACAAGGCCGTTCCTATCGCCTGATCTATGGTAATTTCCGCGCGAAATATCCCCAATACGACCTCGCACGAACTCTGCACATCCAGGCAAACGAGGTGATGTCGCACCTGGTATTGGGCGCTGAGGAAGTGACTTCCAACTACGCCGATCCGCGCCCCTTCACCGAGCGCCACCCCAATCTGCTGTGGGTCGCGCTGGCCATCGCCGTCATTCTTCTTGGTACCGCCGCCCTTCGCGCCATGCGCACGCCCAGCTCCGCGTCATGAAAGAACAAGGTCAATGGACAGCTGGTCGGTTGGCTTGACCGGAGCAGATAGAGCGTTTTCGGGAGTTCGCAAGCAATATTGAAAACACTGTCGAGAAAGCCAACCTCAGTTTCCCTTGAATGTGTAACCCGCATCAAAGGGCAGCTTGCCGTCGACGCGCAGAACTTTCACGGAGCTATTGATGGAATAAACGTCGATGATTCCGACCGCGCCGGGCGTGGCTTCCACCGTGTGCAAGAGTTCTTCGTCACTGCCCACGATCTTTACGATTAGGCGGGTCTCATTCGCTTTCGCGATGGCCGCCTTGATGTCGGCGGCTGCATCTCCAAAGAGTCTCTGCATGGTTACGCGCATTTCGGGAGCCTCGGGATTCTTGATGACCAGCAGGAAGCTCTTCCCGTCAGCCCAGTTCTTCTGCGTGCCCTTGCACAATTTCACCAGGTCGGCCAATGGCACGTCCGAAAGCTTGCTCCCCGCGGAAATAACGACCGCCATATTTTTGACCGCGCCAGCGGTCGCGCCGCAGGCCATCGCGGCCAAACAAAGCATCGTTGTGAGTCGCAGCCATTTCGCGTGGCCCATCTGTTTCATAACTCCAGCTCGCTTTCAAGCAGAGTACTTGCAGTATGTTCACTCGCCGGGGTGCGGAGCAAGCGCCGGTTTTTCAAAATGTGCTCAACTGTGGGCTGCTTCGTTTCTCGTTCTTCCGTTTCCCCTTCTTTCTCATGGCACACACCTGTCCACCGGACCAGTATCGCCGGGCCCTCGCGCCGCGCTACGTTTTCAACCTGTGCTCATTTTCTTTCTTTTTCAAACGGAGAGTATTTCTCTATGCATCGATTCACGGCACGCTTCTGCCTGTTAATTTTTCCTTCTCTCGCTGGCACTGTCGCCTGGGCGCAAGCTCCCTCTCCCCGCTTTGCGACGGCTTCCGGCCGCGCCGGGAACAGTGCCCGGCCCCCAGCCGGCGCCCCGCAGCAGCTCTTCGGCTCGATTCCGCTCTCCACGCATTCCGAGCAAGCGCGCCATTTCCTCGAGCTTGCCGTGGACAAATATGAAAACGCCACCTACCGCGAGTCCGCCGCTCTGGCGCGTCGCGCCGCCGAAGCAGATCCGCAATCTTCTCTCGCCTACGCCATGGCCTCCTTCGCGGCTCGCCGGATCATGCCCGATGGCGTAGCCCTTGCCAAAGCTAAATCGCTTCTCACCTGCGCTACTCCCGACGAACAACTCCTCGCTCAGTGGATGATTGGAATTCAAGACCGCGACCTTCTCCCCGCCATCGCGAGCATGAATGATCTTTTGAAGCGCTTCCCCCGCGACAAGCACGTTCTGTATATGACGGCCGAATGGCTGCTCCTACAGCAGGATGACGACCGCGCGCGCTCCATGCTGGAATCAGCTCTGCAAAGCGATCCCGCGTTTCCCGCCGCGCTTAATCGCCTCGGCTACGTCTACATGGGTGCCGGATCACCCGACCCCGCGAAAGCGATCGCCTCCTTGAAGCGTTATGCGGAAGTCGAGCCCGTCTCTCCCAATCCCCAGGACTCGCTCGGGGAAATCTCCCGTTTTGCGGGCGACGACGCCGCTTCCCTGGAACACTACGCCGCCGCCCTCAAAATTGATCCCACGTTTGTGAATTCGCAGCAAGGCCTTGGCGGCACGCGCACGCTGATGGGGGATTTCAGCAACGCGCGGAAGGAATATGCCCGCGCCATCCAGATCGCCGACAATCCCGTCGACGAACTCGATGCCAAGTGCCAGCAAGCCCTCGTATCTTTCTGGGAAGGCCATGCCGTCGACGGCCGCAAGGCTCTAGCCGCTCTCGCCGAACAAGCCGCCAGGAAAAAAGAACCTAATGGGCAATTTGAAATCGGTCTGGCCAGCGCCATGCTGGCCGTTGATTTCACCGCCGAGCTGACTCAACTCCATGCTCTTTCCCTTTTTCTGGAGAAGCCTCTGGCCGGCATGAGCGAATCAGACCGCGTTATGAATCGCGCCACCGTTCTCCGCGAACGCGCGCGGGTCGCATCGCTCAACGGCCTGGCCGAAAATGCCTCCGAGGCTGTTTCACAGATCGCGGGCCTTGCCAATTCTTCGCGCGACTCCCTGGTCATGAATACCTATGAATCCGCCCGCGGGTACCTACTCGTCCTGCAAGGCGATCTTTCCACGGCCGCCGACGAGCTGGCGGCTGATCCCCACTCCCCGCTGGCCTTGGAGCAACTTGCCGTCATTCAGGAAAAACTCGGCAACGCCGCGGCTAGTCAAACAACGCGAACGCGCCTGAAATATCAGCGCGCCCCGACCGTGGAATGGTTTTTGGTGACGCACAAAAACTCTGGCGCCTCCCGTTAATTTGATCTCTGCAAACAACAACGCGTTGCCACGGCCAATTCCACGCCGTGACAACGCGGGTTTCTTGTCTCCGATAGAATCCTCTAGGCTTTTTTCACCTGCCGCACGATCCACACGAGAATTACGGCACCTACAAACGATACGACGATCCTGCCGATGAGTCCGTCCCAGCTGAGGCCAAGCAGTCCAAAGACAAAGCCGCCAACTATGCCGCCGAGAATCCCTAGGATGATGTCCACCAATATGCCGTAGCCTATGCCTTTCATCACTTGGCCGGCGAGCCAACCGGCGATCAGCCCCACCACGATGGAATAAATCATCTGTGTGTCCCTCCTCTTCTCCCCCGTTCGGATAGCCGTTCCTGCCGCGCGTCACTTTTAGAACGCTCCTTGCGGAATGTCAACCGCGCGCCTTACACTGGCTCGCTAGAAAAATATTCAGCCGTAACGGAGCGTTGATGAGTTCTCGCATTCGCTCGTTTTTTCTGCCGTTGTTGATTCTTGCTCTGATAAGCGCGGCCTGCTCGAAGTCTCCCGCGTCCGGCGATTCGTCCGCCGCCGGAAAACCCGGCGCTCGTCCCACGATCGTCTTCATGACCGACTTCGGCACCGCCAACGACGCGGTAGCCCTCTGCAAAGCCGTCATGATCAATATCGCTCCCGATGCCCGCATTATGGACATTACTCACCGGGTGACGCCCTTCCAGATCGAAGAAGGCGCGCGCTTTCTCGAAGCCGTTTCTCCTTACTATCCGGCGGGAACCGTTTTCGTAGCCGTAATCGATCCGGGCGTGGGCACCTCGCGCAAAGCCATCATTGTCAAAACAAAAAAGGGCCAGTTTTTTGTTCTCCCCGACAATGGCCTGATCACCCCCGTGATCGACCGCGACGGCCTCGATTCCGCACGCGAAATCACCAATCCAGGCTGGATGATCCAAGCCGCCATCTCTTCCACGTTCCATGGCCGCGACATTTTTTCTCCCGCTGGCGCGCACCTTGCCGCCGGATGGGATTTCCATCTCGCCGGGCCCGTGGTTCCCCAGCTCGTCCGCCTCACGATGAAAACTTCCACGACTACCGATAAAGGCATCGCCGGCGATATCATCGCGCTCGACGATCCTTTCGGCTCCCTGGTGACTGACATTCCCGGCGACGAGTTCAAAAAGCTTGGTTACGAACTCGGCGACAAACTCAGGATCGAGATCAACAAGAAACAGGTGACCCTCCCCTACGTGAAGACTTTTATGGACGTCCCCGTGGGCGAGTTGTTGCTCTACATCGATTCTCGCGACCGCGTCGGCATTGCCGTCAACCAGGGCAACTACTCCAAGAAGTTTGGCGTCGAGCCCCCGGGCACAATCTTTATTCCGCGCAAAGGCGCACCCATCAAGGGTAAGTAGCCACGCGTGGTGGCTCGGCCGCTCTGAGGCTCCGCTCGGCTCAATTTTCCAGGGAACTTCTCCCTCCCATTAACGTACCTTCGTTTCAGTTCTTCATCATGTGGGTTCTGAGCATCACCCATTACCACCAGGGAGGTCTCGACCATGGGAGTGATTGGCCAGCAACTCAAACAAGTGTTTCGACGGCTCGGCCGCGCGCCAATGTTTACGGCCGTTACGGTGATGACCTTAGCCGCCGGCATCGGCGGCAACACCGTAGTCTTCAGCGTCCTCGAAGGCGTCCTGCTGAAGCCCTTGCCCTATCCCAAGCCCGAGGAATTGATAGGCGTCTGGCTTACGGCGCCCGGCATCCAGCTTAAGGAAGCCGAATTGTCTCCCTCCGACTACTTCATCTACCGGGAACAAAACCGCACCCTCCAGGACATCGGTCTTTACGCGGGTGACTCCATGAGCATCACGGGTATTGCGGAGCCTGAACAAGTCCCCGCCATGCGCGTCACGGATGGCACTCTTCCGCTCTTGGGTATTCCTCCCATGCTTGGTCGCACATTTTCGAAACAAGACGATTCCCCTGGCGCTCCCGAAACCGCCATGCTCACTTACGGTTATTGGCGGCGCAAATTTGGCGGCGATCCCTCCGTCGTGGGCGGGAACATCATCGTAGATGGCCAGAGCCGCCAAATCATCGGCGTCTTGCCCCAGCGATTTCACTTTCTTGACTGGGAAGATCCTGCCGTGATCATCCCGTTTCAGTTTGACCGGAACAAAACCCATCTTGGCAACTTCAGCTACGACGGCCTCGGCAGACTCAAGCCCGGCGCCACTGTCGATCAGGTCAACGCCGACGTTGCCCGCATGCTTCCCATTGTGATGACTTCCTTTCCTGCGCCGCCCGGCTTCAGCATCAAGCTCTTCGAGGACGCCCACATCGGCCCCAACGTTCGGCCGCTCAAGCGCGACGTTGTCGGCGACGTTGGCAGCGTCCTCTGGGTTCTCATGGGTTCCATCGGCATGGTTCTATTAATCGCCTGCGCCAATGTCGCCAACCTGCTGCTCGTGCGCGTCGAAGGCCGCCGCCAGGAATTGGCGCTGCGCGCAGCACTAGGAGCCGGTTGGAGTCGTATCGCCGCCGAGTTGTGGCTTGAAAGCCTCATTCTCGGCTTGCTCAGCAGTTTGCTTGGTTTGGGACTTGCCTGGGGCGCGTTGCGTGTTCTCGTTGTGATGGCGCCGGCAGGGCTGCCGCGCATTCATGAAATCGGCATCGATGGTCCCGTTCTGCTTTTCACCATCGCGATCACCCTCTTTACGAGTCTCCTATTCGGCGCCATTCCCGTCTTCAAATACGCCGGCGCGCAACTAAGCACCGGCATTCGCGAAGGCGGGCGCGCGCTCAGCCAAAGCCGGGAACAGCATCGCGCCCGCAACGTGCTGGTCGTCGTGCAAGTCGCGCTTGCACTCGTTCTGCTAATCTGCTCGGGGCTCATGATTCGCACCTTCCGCGCTCTCACCAATGTGCATCCCGGATTCGCCGGGCCTTCCGCACTACAAACCTTCCGCATCTCAATTCCTGGCGCCTTGGTGAAAGAAAACGAGCAAGTCGTCCGCATACAAGAAGAGATGCTGCACCGGCTCGCAGCCATTCCGGAGGTATCCTCGGTTGGAATTACTTCCAAAATCCCAATGACTGGCGGTGGCTGGCACGATGCTATTTTTCTTGAGGACCGTCCGTATGCCGAAGGCCAGCTTCCGCCGCTGCGCGCCTTTAAATTCATTTCGCCGGGATATTTCGGAGCTCTCGGCGCCCCGCTGCTTGCGGGACGGGAGATCACCTGGAACGACACCTACAAGAAACTCCCGGTCGCCATGGTTTCCGAAAATGTGGCTCGGGAACTTTGGCATGACCCCTCCGCCGCGCTTGGCAAACGCATCCGGGTCAGCACTAAGGACGACTGGCGCGAAATCGTCGGCGTCGTCGGCGATATTTACGATGACGGCGTCAGCCAGCCCGCCGCCACCTCCGTCTATTGGCCGCTTCTAATGGACCACTTCGAGGGCAATGATTTCGCTTTCCGCGATGTGGCCTTCGTCCTTCGCAGCTCCCGGGTCGGCTCGGAAAGCTTTCTGAACGAGATCCGCCAAGCGGTCTGGTCGGTGAACGGCAATCTTCCTCTAGCAAGTGTTCACAGTGTCGAGTATTTCTACAAGCGCTCCATGGCGCGCACTTCTTTCACGTTGATCATGCTTGGCGTGGCCGGAGCCATGGCGCTGTTGCTCGGCGTCGTGGGCATCTACGGCGTGATTGCTTATTCCGTTTCGCAACGCCGCCGCGAAATCGGCATTCGCGTGGCGCTTGGCGCGCAACAACCGACTCTTACCGGCATGTTCGTCCGCCAGGGGCTCTTCCTGACGGGCATTGGTGTCGCTTGCGGACTCGTCGTCGCCATCATCCTTATGCGGCTGATGTCAACGCTGCTTTTCAAGGTTAATCCCACGGACCGGCTAACCTATGTCGCCGTGTCCGCCGGCCTCGTCGGCACCGCCTTCCTGGCCAGCTACTTGCCGTCGCGGCGGGCCGCCACCGTCGACCCGGTCGAAGCCCTTCGCGCGGAGTGAAGCGGGCGGCGCGACGAACGATTTAGTCGATTCGGCGGGGGTGGGTACCTCCCCCACCACCCCAGGCATTTGCATCAATATAAAAGGAAAGGACTTACGAAACTTGCATTTCGTAAATGATTGATTCTAAAGGGGGCGATTTCGGTTGTGTAGGGTTTGCCAAGGCTGAACTGGCTGGTTTGAGAAAAGAAAAGCAGGAACTGGGCTCCCGCACCCAAGCGTATTTATCTATAATATAAAATAGATCATTACTTATACATCTAGCAGGGCGATTTTGAGCTTTTTGCGGTTTGTTTTTTTGGGGGGGGTAGGCGGGGGCTCGGTATCCGTGGGATCGGTGGGCGGAAGAGTTGCAATTTCCTTCTACTCGCCCAACAATGAACCAGTGTACCGCCTGTAAAGCGTTTTGCTTGGGGAGTTTCAGATTTGGATTTTCGAGTTCGCAATTCTGGAGGTTCCACCATGCCAGAAGCCGTCATCGTCTCCGCTGTCCGCACCCCCGTGGGCCGCGCTTATAAAGGTTCGCTGCGCGCGACGCGTCCGGACGATCTTGCGGCGCTGACCATCAAGGAAGCGCTAGCTCGCGTACCCGGAGTCGACGCCAAAGAGGTTGACGATGTGATCCTCGGCTGCGCCATGCCGGAAGGCGAGCAAGGCATGAACGTCGCGCGCATCGCTTCGCTCTGCGCCGGTCTCCCTGTTGAAACGAGCGCAATGACCATCAATCGCTTCTGCTCCTCCGGTTTGCAGGCCATCGCTCTTGCCGCCGAGCGCATCCGCTCTGGCTCCGCCGAAGTCATCGTCGCCGGTGGCACCGAATCCATGTCCATGGTGCCCATGGGCGGCAACAAGATTTCGCCGAATCCCTGGCTGGTGGACAATTATCCCGACGCCTACATTAATATGGGCCTCGGCACGGAAAACATTGCCCGTAAATTTGGCATCAGCCGCGAGCAGGCCGACCAGTTCTCCGCCGATTCGCACAAGAAAGCGCTCGCCGCTATCGCCGCCGGAAACTTCAAAGAGGAAACGATTCCAGTCGCAGTGAAAATCACCGCTCTCCCCAACGGCAACGGCTCATCCTCGAAGCCGAAGGGCGGAACGATCAAACCAGCAACGCAAACGTTTACCTTTGCCACCGAGGAACTTCCCCGCGCCGACACTTCGCTCGAAGTTCTCGCCAAACTCAAACCGGCCTTTCATGCGAAGGGATCAGTTACCGCGGGAAATAGCTCCCCAATGAGCGACGGCGCTGCCGCCACCGTCATCATGAGCGACACTCGTGCCCAATCACTGGGGCTCAAGCCGCTCGCGCGATTCGTCGCTTACGCCACCGCGGGCGTTCTACCTGAAGAATTTGGCATTGGCCCCGTGCGCGCCATCCCCAAAGCGTTGAAGCTCGCCAGCCTCTCGCTTAACGACATGGCCGTCATCGAACTCAACGAAGCCTTCGCCGCGCAATCGCTCGCTGTAATCCAGCAAGCCGGTTTGGACGCCACTCGGGTTAATCCCAACGGGGGCGCTATCGCGCTCGGTCACCCTCTCGGCTGCACGGGCGCAAAACTAACCGCTACGATCATTCGTGAACTGCAGCGCCGCAACGGCCGCTATGGCATGGTCACTATGTGCATCGGCGGGGGCATGGGTGCCGCCGGCATCTTCGAGCGCCTCTGATAATTTTGCTTTTGGGTTAGGCATGTTGGTTCTAGTCATTCTTGTCGCTTCGATCCTTGTCTTTCGTGGACTTGGCTTGGCGGGAGCGCCGGCTTTCGCTTCCTGGTCCGCGGATGTGCGCGATGGCCTCGCGGTCATGCTTCTTTTCACCGCGAGCGCGCATTTCACGCCAATGAAGGAAGACCTGATTCGCATGACGCCGCGATGGGTTCCCTGGCCGCGAGCGATGGTATTCTTTACCGGGCTTTGCGAGATCGCCGGTGCGATTGGTCTGGTGATCTCCACGACGCGGCGTGCCGCGAGCATCGCGCTGATTCTTCTTTTCATCGCACTCTTGCCGGCCAATATTCACGCGGCCCGTGCTAGCGTAACTCTTCGCGGGCGTCCGGCAACACCTCTTTGGCTGCGGGTTCCGATGCAAATGCTCCTCATCGTTTTGGTTTGGTGGTCGACGACGCGATAGCTCCCGCCTTTGCGAGACAATGGATCCGCTTCAGAATCCGTGGCATTTTTCTCTTGACCGGCGCTTAAGAATCGGTGAATATGGCGTTAGACGACATGTCGTTGGAGGACATATATGGAGGTCAGCGAGCCGGTTTTGCTCATCCTTCTGAGCCTTTCCGAACAACCTCGCCACGGTTATGCAATCCTGCAAGACACCGAGAGGATGAGCGAAGGGCGCGTGCGGCTTAGCACCGGGACTTTGTACGGAGCGCTGCGCCGCTTGCTCGAGGATCAATGGATCGAGCGTTTTAAGGAACAAGACAGTTCGCGCGGAAGGCAAGCGTATCGGCTCACTGCGGCGGGGCGCCGGAGCCTGCAAATGGAAGTGGCGCGGTTGAAGCATCTCACGCGCGTGGCCGCTCTGCGTTTCGCGAGCAAGGAGACCTAGCTATGCGTGCACTCTACCGGACACTCCTACGCCTTTACCCGCCCATCTACCGTTGCGAGTATGGCGAAGAGATGATGGACGTTCTGTCGGAATTGGAGACCAAGACACGCACAAGGGGCGCACTGACGCGCGCCTCGTGCGCAGCGCATGAGACGGGCGGCTTGCTGTATGGCGCGCTTCGGGAGCAGTTGCGGAGCTTCACGGGTTCGCAGGGAAACGAGATGTTGTCAGTGATCTTTTCACCCATGTTTTTATCAAGGAGGTTCACAATGCGATCTGCGTTTCGGTTTCCCAAGGCCACAGTGGGGTTGATGATGGTCATCCTTGCGGCCGTGATGTTTACGATTGAAAAGGCCAAGGCTATCTCGGCGTCGGTACCTCATACGAATCCGCCGGTCGGCCCCATTCTGTCCGCGCAATTCACAATCTTGCCCTCGCTATTATTGGTCTTGATTAGCGCGGTCGTGGCCGGAATGCTCGGCTGGGGCATTCTCTTCGCGCTGCGCCGCTCCGGCGTGCACCACCTTGCCGAAATGAATACTTCCGCGAGCCAGCGCTCCGGTAAATGACTGTAATGATTCTGTGAGGTACGGATAATCGAGTTAGGAACAGCTAGGACTTAGCCTTCCACAGGCCGACGGTATTGCCTTCGGGGTCCTGCATCCAGGCAAAGGTGCCCTCGGGGATTTCCACTGGCGGCACAAGCATCTTGCCGTTAAGCGATTTTGCTTTTTCCAGATAGACGGCTACGTCGTCCACTTCCACATAGAAAATCGTGTATTGGTGCGGCTCGTGCCCGAGCGACGTGATATGTCCGGCAATGCCGCCAGTTTCCGGGGCGATCATCGCCGCGGGCCCCATGGCTTCGATCTTCCAGTCG
>Ga0307479_10005023_pt1 | contig 12131 bp, 11 predicted proteins | sample atmos_gasesECM4C_FD_203743 | JGI IMG/M metagenome (GOLD analysis project Ga0307479, IMG submission 203743) | Hardwood forest soil microbial communities from Morgan-Monroe State Forest, Indiana, United States - atmos_gasesECM4C_515 | ecosystem: Environmental > Terrestrial > Soil > Temperate...
GTCGGCGTGGGGATCCTGTCGAGCTACAAGGGCTGGCGCGACGTCAACACGGCGCTCCTCATGGACGCATTCATGCGCTCGCTGCCGCGCGACTGGGAGCTGCCGGACATCTCGCACTTGCGGTCGTCCGGGCAGCTGAAGGGCTGGCGCTTGCCGATGGGGTTCTGCGTGCGCGAGCCGTGGCGTCCGGGCGTGATGGCGGCCGGCGACGCGGCCGGCGTGGTGAATCCGTTCAACGGTGAGGGGATCTCGGAGGCCGTCGAGTCCGGCGTGATCGCGGCGACGACCGCGCTCAAAGCACTCGGCGGACGCGGTCCGTCCGACTTTTCGGTGTACACACGCTCACTCGACGCGACGTGGGGCCCGTACTACCGGCTCGGACGGACCTTCGTCCGGATCATCGGCAACCCGCGGGTCATGCGTGCGCTGACGGTGGTCGGGATGCGTGTGCCGCCGGTGATGGAATTCGCTTTCAAGCTGCTGGCGAACCTGTACCGGGAGCGGGACGGGGGCAAGGGCGACGCCCTCGTGCGGGCGATGCTCGCGACTGCTCGCGTGATCCCACTCGGCTGAACCTGGTCTTGACGAGGTACTTCGTCCCGGCTAAGCTTGTGAAAGAAATCACAAAGTAGCCGTCACGGTTGCCCGGTTTCTTTCACCGCCACTACCGTGGGGGCTTCGGACGACAGAAGGGGTACGCGTGCTCGCGAGCTACCTGCCCATCGCCTTCCTGCTCATGCTCGCGGGAGCGTTCGCGCTGGTGTCGATCACCCTGTCCCGAATCATCTCGCCGAAAGATCCGTCCCCGCAGAAGAACATGCCGTACGAGTGCGGGATCACCGAGATCGACCCGCCGGTGGAGCGCTTCCCGGTGCGCTTCTACCTCGTCGCGATGCTCTTCGTGATCTTCGACGTCGAGGTCATCCTGTTCTTCCCGTGGGCGGTGAGCTTCAAGAGCTTCCCGGTCTTCTCGCTGATCGCGATGAGTGTGTTCATCTTCATCCTCGGCGTCGCGTTCGTGTACGAGTGGCGGAACGGAGGCCTGGATTGGGACTAGAGGAGAGCCTTCCGGCGATCGTCACCGCCAACCTCGAGAAGCTCGTGAACTGGGCGCGCAAGAACTCGGTGTGGCCGGCGACGTTCGGGCTTGCGTGCTGCGCGATCGAGATGATGATGACCGTCGCGCCGCGCCACGACCTCGGACGTTTCGGGATGGAGGCGTTCCGTGCGTCCCCGAGGCAAGCGGACCTGATGATCGTCGCCGGACGCGTCTCGCAGAAGATGGCTCCCGTCCTGCGCCAGATCTACGACCAGATGCCCGAACCGAAGTGGGTCGTTTCGATGGGCGCGTGCGCGTCTTGCGGCGGGATGTTCAACAACTACGCGATCCTGCAGGGCGTCGATCAGATCGTGCCGGTCGACGTCTACGTACCGGGATGTCCGCCGACGCCTGAGATGCTCATGTCCGGCATCTTTCAGCTCCACCGTCAGATCAAGGGCGAATCGCTCCACCTGGGCACCGCGCGGTAAAAGACCATGACATCGGCCGCCGAATACGACGCGACACTTCGTGAACGTTTTCCCGATCTCGCGGTCGCGGCCACAGACGAGCTGGACATGCCGACGATCGTCGTCCCCGGCGAGCGCATCGTCGCCGTGCTCGAGTTCCTCCGCGACGAGTTCGGCTTCACGATGCTGATGGATCTGTCCGCGTGCGATTGGCTCGGACGTGAGCCTCGCTACCACGTCAACTATCACCTCTACTCGATGGACTCGAATCTCCGCGTGCGCGTGAAGGTCCAACTGCCGGACGTCCCCGAGCCGCACGTGCCGTCCGCCGTTCCGGCATTCGCCGCAGCCGACTGGCACGAGCGCGAGGTGTTCGACTTCTTCGGGATCGTGTTCGACGGACACCCCAACCTCGCCCGGATCCTCATGCCCGACGAGTGGATCGGGCATCCGCTGCGCAAGGACTACCCGGTCGGCGGCGTACCCGTCGAGTACCGCATCGAGCCGGCGTATGTCGGCGAAAACGTCGTGCCGCGCGACACGCGCCAGGGCGGCGTTCCCGTCCGGCTGCGCAGCGACCGCGGACGCCTCTCGCACATGACGTGGACGGGACCCCCCGCGAGCGGCGTCCCCGTGCACAAGCCGACCGAACCCGAAGAGATCAGTGAAGAAGGCAAAGACTCATGACCCAGACCGAGCAGGAGATCCGGGAGGTTTGGGTCGAGGACGAAACGATGCGGGTCAACATGGGCCCGCAGCACCCGTCCACGCACGGCGTGCTCCGGCTGCGCGTCGAAGTGGACGGCGAAGTGGTCGTGAACGTCGAGCCGCACGTCGGCTACCTCCACACGGGGATCGAGAAACAGGCCGAGACGCTGAACTGGATCCAGTGCGTCACCGACGTCACGCGCGCCGATTACCTCTCGAACTTCTTCAACGAGCTCGCCTACTGCACGGCGGTCGAGCAGCTCGCCGGCGTCGAGATCCCGCCGCGCGCGCAGTGGATCAGGATCCTGTTGTGCGAATTCAACCGGATCACTTCGCACCTGGTGTGGCTCGCCACCGGCGGTCTCGAACTCGGCGCGTTGTCGATGGCGACGTACGCCTTCCGCGAGCGGGAGCAGATCCTCGACCTGTATCAGGCGATCACCGGCGTCCGGATGAATCATGGGTACTTCCGTCCCGGCGGCGTGTCGATGGACATCCGTCCCGACCACTGCAAGCAGATCCGCGATCTTCTCGACGTCCTTCCAAAGCGCTTCCGCGAGTACGAAGAGTTCCTGAGCAACAATCCGATCTGGGTGCGACGCAACAGGAATGTCGGCGTGCTCAAGGCCGAGGACGCGATCAAGCTCGGGGTCACCGGACCAACGCTCCGCGCGTGCGGCATCCCGCACGACCTCCGCAAGGTCAGCGACTACCTTCCGTACGACAAGTTCGAATTCGACGTGCCCATCGGCGAGGTCGGTGATTGCTACGACCGCTTCCTCGTCCGGATGCGTGAGCTGTTCGAATCGCTTCGGATCATCGAGCAGGCGATCGATGGGATGCCGTCCGGCGAGTTCCGCGCGGCCGGGAAGCTCGTGCCGCCGCCGCGCAACCGCTTGCCGGTGTCGATGGAGGCCGTCATCCATCACTTCAAGCTGTACACAGACGGTCCGCATGTTCCGGCCGGCGAGGTGTACGTCGCCGTCGAGAGCCCTCGAGGCGAGCTCGGGTACTTCGTCGCATCGGACGGACGGGGACGCCCGTGGCGCGTCCATATCCGCGCGCCTTCCTTCGTGAACCTTCAAGTGGCGCCTCTGGTCGCCCCCGGCTACCTGCTCGCCGATCTGATTGCGATACTCGCGAGCATCGATCCTGTCATGGGAGACGTTGATCGGTGACACAGACGCGAGTGCTGTCCGAAGCGTTCTATACGCGCGCTCAAGAGATCATCGCGCGTTATCCCGTCGCGCGCTCGGCCCTCATCATGCTGCTGCACGAAGCGCAGGACGAGATCGGATACGTGAACGACGACGTCATCCGTGAGGTCGGCCGCGTCCTGCACCTCACACCGGCGGACGTCGAAGGTGTCGCCACCTTCTACACGATGTTCAAGCGCAAGCACCCGGGAAAGTTCCTCATCTCGCTCTGCACGAACCTGTCGTGCACGATCAACGGCGCGGACGAAACGGTGGATGCGCTTCGCGACGCGATCGGGCCTCCGGACGAAGCGACCGCGGATGGTGTGTGTTCGTGGGAGTCGGTCGAATGTCTCGCGACGTGCCACTGGGCGGTCGCGGCGCAGGTGAACTATCTCGACGTGCCGTTCCTCACCCCGGACCGGGCGCGGAAGCTCGTCGACGGATTGAAGGCCGGCCGCGAGCTCGACGCACTCTTGGCCGAGCTGCGCGCCGCGAAGTCATTGAGCGAGGCCCGCGGTGGTTGAGGAGGTCCTCGTCGTCCTCAAGCGCCGCGAGCTACCCGAGAGCTGGACGCTTCGTACCTTCCTCGATACCGGGGGATACCAGGGACTGCGCAAGGCGCTCACCGAGATGACGCCGCAGGAAGTGATCGAGGTCGTCCAGGGCTCGGGACTCCGCGGACGCGGCGGCGCCGGCATGGGCACCGGGCTCAAGTGGAGCCTCATCCCGAAAGATTCGCCGAAGGACCGGTACGTTGTGTGCAACGGCGATGAAGGGGAGCCCGGCGCGTTCCACGACCGCGAGCTCATGGAGGTCGACCCCCACGCGCTCATCGAAGGCATGCTCTGTTCGGCATACGCGGTCGGTGCGAAACATTGCTTCATCTATTGCCGTGGCGAGTTCATCCTTGCGCACGAACGCCTCGCCGCCGCGATCAAAGAGGCGTACGACAACAACTACCTCGGCGACAACATCCTCGGCACCGGCTTCTCCTGCGACATGGTTCTGCACCGTGGCGCCGGCGCGTACATCTGCGGCGAAGAGACAGCGCTCCTCGAGTCGCTCGAGGGGTACCGCGGAATGCCTCGTCCGCGGCCGCCGTTTCCGGTGACCGAAGGTCTGTACGCGTCGCCGACGGTCGTGAACAACGTGCAGTCGCTCCAAGCCGCCGGACAGGTCGTGCTGAACGGCGCCGACTGGTACCGCCGGTGGGGGACGGAGAAGTCCCCGGGCACGCTCGTGTGCAGTGTGTCGGGCGCCGTCAACGCTCCGCGGAACGTGGAAGTGCCGCTCGGAACGACGGTGCAAGAAGTGCTCGAGCTCTGCGGCGGGATCGACGACCGCGGACTGAAGGCCTTTGCCCCCGGCGGCTGGTCCACGCCGATGCTTCCGCCGGACAAGCTCGACGCCACGATGGACTACGAAGGGATGATCGCCGCGGGCTCGGTCCTCGGCGCGAGCTCGATCATCGCCGTACCGAACGACATGTGCATCGTCCGGGCCGTTTGGCGGGGCTCGAAGTTCTACTCGCACGAATCGTGCGGGAAGTGCACGCCGTGCCGCGAGGGAACGTACTGGGTCGAGCACATCCTCGAGCGCATCGAACACGGACACGGCCATCCCGGAGATCTCGAACGCCTCGAGAAGGTGAACAACGGGATGTCCGGGTTCAAGTCGCTATGCGCGCTCGCGGAGTTCGCGGCGGGACCCGTCGGTTCGTCCATCATCCACTTCCGGCACGAGTACGAGGAGCACATCAGGTTGGGTGCCTGTCCCATGCGAACGGAAACGGCGATCGCCTCGTGACCGACGTGAAGGCCACGCCGGAGCAAAGCGGAGGCGCGAGGGACACCGTCGCGATCACCGTCGACGGCAGGACCATCGAGGCGAAGCCCGGCGAGCTGCTCATCGCGGCCGCCGAACGCGGCGGCGTGTATATCCCGCGCTTCTGCTGGCACAAGCGCATGGATCCGGTGGGCGCGTGCCGCATGTGTCTCGTCGACGTCGAAGGATCGCCGCCGATCCCGGGGACGTCGCAGCGTCGTCCGCAGACGTCATGCACGACGACGGTCCGCGAGGGGATGGTCGTCCATACACAGTTCTCGAGCACCGAGATCAACGATGCGCAGAAGATGATCCTCGAGCTCCTGCTCATCAATCACCCGCTCGACTGCCCGATCTGCGACCGCGGCGGTGAGTGTCCTCTGCAGGACCAGACGCAGGACTACGGCCCCGCGGAATCGCGTTACACCGAACAGAAGCGGCGCTACGAGAAGCCGGTTCCGATCTCGCCGCTGATCAATCTCGATCGTGAACGCTGCATCCTGTGCTATCGCTGCACGCGTTTCTGCGAGGAGCTGTCCGGCGACGTCCTCATCAGCACGATGCAGCGCGGACCGGAATCCTTCATCTTCCCCTTCTACAAGGGGTCGGAAGGGAACGGGCATGGCGACGCCGTCCGGGGGCCGAGCACCGGCGACATCAACGAGACGTTCGATTCTTACTTCAGCGGCAACACCGTTCAGATCTGTCCCGTGGGCGCGCTCACGAGCACCGAATACCGCTTCATGGCGCGTCCGTGGGACATGCAGAACATCACGACCACCTGCAACCTCTGCGCGTCGGGCTGCGCGATGCACGCGGGCGTCCGGGTACAGGACGGCAACGTCGCGCGATTCTCTGCGGCGACGAACGAAGACACGAACGAAGAGTGGCTGTGCGACAAGGGCCGATATGGAAATGGCTACATCTCGTCGCCGGAGCGCTTGACGCAACCGCTCGTCCGCCGCGACGGCGCGCTCCAACCGACGACGTGGGACGACGCGTTCCACGAGCTGACCGAGAAGCTCGCGCCGGTCCTCGCCGGTGACGCGGACGCCGGGATGATCATCGGAGCACATCTGTGCGACGAGGACTTCTATGTCGCGCAGAAGTTCGCGCGCGTTGCGCTCCGGACGAACAACATCGACCACCGCACGGAGCCGGGCCTTGCCGCGGACGCACTCGTGGCGCCAGGCGTGACGTATGACGACGTTCTCAACTCGGATCTCGTTGTCGTCGTCGGGACGGATCTGCGGGAAGAGCTTCCGATCCTGTTCCTCAGGATGCGCATCGCGGCGTCGAAGCGCGGACTGCCGATCGCGATCGTGCATCCGCGCGAAGTCGCGCTGTCGGAGTTCGCGAAGATCCGCTTGCAGCCGCTTCCGGGGGCCGAGCACGCCGTGGCGTCCGGCGACGCAGCGACGTGCGGACTTCGCGGAGAACAGATCGAAGAGTTGATGAGTGCGATCGAAGACGCTGTGAGTCCGGTGATCCTGCTCGGCTCCCGTGCGTGCTCGCCGGAGACGATCGCTGCGTGGAGCGAGGTAGCGACGTCGCCGGGGGCGCGCCTCGCGTGGCTGCCGCGACGTGCCGGAACGTACGGCGCACTCGCGGCCGGAGCGCACCCGGATCTGCTTCCGGGCTGGCGCCGTCTGTCCGATGACGCCGATTGCGCGGATATGGCGAGCGAGTGGCACGTGCCGGTGCCGGCGAAGGACGGGCTCGATGTGCCCGCCATGCTCGCCGCGGCGGGCGACCTCGGCGTTCTTTGGCTCGTCGGCGCCGACGTGCACGACGTCCCGGGCGGAGCCGCGGCGCTCGAGAAAGCGCGATTCGTCGTCGTTCAGGACGTCCAGAACTCACCGCTCCTCGAACACGCGGATCTCGTCCTTCCGGCGGCGGCGTTCGTCGAGCGGGACGGGACCCTCACCAACTGGGAGGGACGCCGGCAGGCCGTCGTCGCCGCGGTCGATCCGCCGGGAGCCGCGCGCGCGGACTACGCGATCCTCTCGGAGGCGGCGCGACGACTCGGGCGTCCGATCGGGTGTCGCACGCATGTGCAGGCTCGCGACGAGCTAGACGTTTTGCTGAAGGGCTCCCACCCCGTTGGGGGGGTTCGGGGGGGCGCTGTGTTGCCCCCCCGATCAGAAAGCCCAAAACGCGAGAACGGCTTGACGCTACTTACGTACAGACTCTTGTACGACGATGGGGCACGCGTTAAGGAGACCGAAGGCATCCGCGAACTCACCCGAGGCTCGTTCGCCGAGCTCAACACCTCCGACGCCGAACGACTCCACATCACCGACGGCGCGCACGTCCGCGTCGCGACGCCGCACGGCGCGATCACCGTCGAAGCGAAGGTCTCCGACGCTATCCGTGAAGGCGTCGTCTTCGTCCCGTGGTCGCAGTGGGGCACCACCGCACGCGAGCTGATCACCTGGGACGACACCAACCCGACGGTCATCGTCGAGGCGATGTCCTGATGGACTGGGTGGACATCGTCATCATCCTCGCGAAGACGGTCATCGTCTTCCTGCTGCTGAACCTCCTGCTCGCGCTCGTCGTGTGGGCGGAGCGGAAGGTGATCGCCGATATGCAGTCGCGCATCGGCCCGAACGTGGCCGGTCCGTTCGGGATCCTTCAGTCGATCGCGGATGGCCTCAAGCTTTTCATGAAAGAGGACATCTTCCCGATCACCGCCGACCGCATCGTGTATCCGATCGCTCCGATCATATCGGCGGTCCCGGCGTTCCTCGCGTTCGCGGTCGTGCCGTTTGGAAACATGATCACGATCGGTCATCGCCACATCCTGTTGCAGCTCGCCGACCTGAACGTCGGACTGCTGTTCTTCCTCGCGATGGGATCGATCGCGGTGTACGGAGTCGCGCTGGCCGGTTGGTCGTCCGGCTCGAAGTACCCGCTGATCGGCGCCGTCCGGTCGAGCGCGCAGATGATCTCGTACGAGATCGCGATGGGTCTCTCGGTCGTCCCCGTCGTCCTCTACGCGGGCACGCTTTCGACGCGCGGCATCGTCCTCGCGCAGCAGCACCTGTGGTTCATCGGCGCGCAGATCCCGTCCTTCCTGATCTTCCTGCTTGCCGGTGTCGCGGAGACGAACCGCGCACCGTTCGATCTTCCTGAAGCGGAGACCGAACTCGTGGCCGGCTATCACACGGAATATTCCGGCATCAAATTCATGATGTTTTTCATGGCGGAATACATGCACATCGTCACGATCTCCGCGATCGCCGTGACGCTGTTCCTCGGCGGATGGAACGGTCCGCATCCGCACTTCCTGACGCCGCTGTGGCCCGTCCTGTGGTTCCTCGGGAAGACGTCGGCGTTCGTCTTCCTCTTCTACTGGCTGCGGGCATCGCTCCCGCGGCTCCGCTACGACCAGCTTATGAACGTCGGTTGGAAGTTCCTGATCCCGGTCGGCTTGGCGTGGATCCCGATCTCGGCCGCCGTGCACATCTTCGACATCCGCCGGGTCGTCCTCATCGCGGCCGTTGTGATCGCGGTCGTCATCATCATTTCGTTGGTTATCCCGCCGAAAGCGCCGACGGACCAGCCCGCAACCGACTCTGAAGAGGTCAAGACACCGTGAGTGCCGAACCCGATTACCCACAGACTCCGATGGACGGGCTCGTCGCGCTCGCGAAGGGCATGTGGATCACGCTCAAACACGTGATCGCACGTCCGGACGACACGGTCCAGTTCCCCTTCGAGCGCAGGGTTCCTTCGAACCGTATGCACGGCCGTCACATCCTCAATCGGTATGCGAACGGGTTGGAGAAGTGCATCGGCTGCGAGCTCTGCGCGGGTGCATGTCCGGCGGACGCCATCCTCGTCTGGGGGGCCGAGAATCCGAAGGACAACCCGATCTCACCCGGCGAACGCTACGCCGCGGTCTACGAGATCAACATGCTCCGATGCATCTTCTGCGGCCTCTGCGTCGAAGCGTGCCCGACGGATGCCATCACGATGACGACCTTCTTCGAGTTCACGAGTGACTCGCGGGCCAAGCTCGTCTACACCAAGGAAGAGCTCCTGACGCCGCCGCCGATCGGCGAGTGGACAAAGCTCGGCTACGTCGGGGATCCGATCGTGCTTCCACAGAGTGAGATGGACGAGCCCGGCGTCGGAGATCTGCAGGGCATGGAGGGGGAGCCGGGGGATAAGGACATCGACGTCCCGGTGGTGTGGCTGCCGGCGGAACGCTGGCGCGGTCCGTACGAACAGGAGCCGCAGAAGAAATGACCCTCTTCATCGTCTTTGGCGCCATCGCTCTCGGCGCCGCGCTCGCGATGATCTTTCAGCGCAACTCGATCTACGCCGCGTTGCTGCTGGTCTTGAACCTGCTCTGTGTTGCCGTCCTGTTCTTGTCGCTCGGTGCCGAGTTCCTCTTCGCGTCGCAGATCATCGTGTACGCAGGCGCGATCGTGATCCTCTTTCTGTTCGTGATCATGTTGCTCGGCGTCGACCGGACCGAGATCCTCACCGAGCCGCATTCCTTCCAGACGCGACAGATCGTGATCGGCGGGATCAGCGCCCTCGTTCTCATCGGAGCGATCGCTCCGGTGCTGACGTCGAAGACGCTCTCTGCGAAACTTCCCGCCGTGGCGAAGGACTTCGGCACGCCGCAGGCGATCGGCGGCGTCCTCTTCCAGACGTATCTGCTCCCGTTCGAGCTCACCGGTTTGCTGCTGCTGGTGGCGACGATCGGGATCCTCATGCTCGCGAAGCGGAAGCCGAAGTAGCGTGACCGACCCGTCGCCCACGCCCGTCGAGCCGCCGGTCGCCGCGCCGGTGGTGGTGGCGCCGCCTCGACGTCGCCGCCGGGCCCTCGGCGCGCTTGCGCTCGTCATGGCGGTCATCGTCGTCGTGGGCATCGTCCTACGCGGCCGTGAGGCGACGGTCGCCATGTACCTCTTCCTCTCGCTCGTCCTGTTCACGATCGGAGCGTTCGGTGTGCTGATCCGCCGGAACGCGCTCGTGTTGTTCATGTGCATCGAGCTCATGCTCAACGCCGTCAACGTCGCCTTCGTCGCCTTCGCGCGAGCGTCCGGCAACGTTGAGGGACACGCCATCGTCTTGTTCGTGATGATCGTTGCCGCGGCCGAGGTTGCCGTCGGTCTCGCGATCATCGTTTCGATGTTCCGTCGGCGTCACAGTGCGAGCGTCGACGATCTCACTCTTCTCCGGTGGTAGTCGCGTGAACCTCGCCTGGCTGATCCCCGCCGCACCGCTCTTCGGCGCCGTCCTGCTCCTGCTTTTCGGACGCCGCTTCGATCGTTCGTCCGGCGCGATTGCGTGCGGGACGATGGCCGTCGCCTTCGTTGCGTCGCTCATCACGCTGCGCTGGCTGCTGGCTGTTCCGAACGGTGGACGTTCCGTTCACGTCCATCTCTTCACCTGGTTGTCTGTTGGACGCCTTCATCTCGGTGCCGATCTGCGCTGGGATCCGCTCTCGGCGGTGATGGCGACGATGGTGACCGGCGTCGGCTTGCTCATCCACATCTATTCAACGGCCTACATGCAGGACGACCCGCGCTACCACCGCTTCTTCGCGTACATGAATCTGTTCGTGTTTTCGATGCTGCTGCTCGTCCTGGCGGACAACCTGCTGTTCCTCTACGCGGGCTGGGAGCTCGTCGGACTGTGCTCGTACCTGCTGATCGGTTTCTGGTTCGAGCGTCCGGCCGCGGCGACGGCCGCCAAGAAAGCGTTCATCACTACACGTATCGGCGACACCGCGATGTTGATCGGGATCTTCGTCCTGTTCACGTCCGTACATTCGTTGTACATCCCGGTGATCAACCGCGCCGCCGCCGAAGGCGGCATCACGAGGTCGACGGCGACCGTCGCCGCGTTGCTGCTGTTCGCGGGAGCCGTCGGGAAGTCCGCGCAGATCCCGCTCTACGTCTGGCTCCCGGACGCGATGGAGGGTCCGACACCGGTCTCCGCGCTCATCCACGCCGCGACGATGGTGACGGCCGGCGTCTATCTCGTCGTCCGGATGAATCCGCTCTACGAGCTCGCGCACACGGCCGCGGAGGTCGTCGCTGTGATCGGTGTCGCGACTGCGCTCTACGCGGCGATCCTCGCGATGGCGGAGGACGACATCAAACGTGTCCTTGCCTATTCGACGATCAGTCAGCTCGGCTTCATGTTCCTCGGTGCGGGCGTCGGCGCGCAGGGCGCAGCGATGTTTCATCTGATCACACATGCGTTCTTCAAGGCGTTGCTGTTCCTCGGTGCCGGATCGGTGATGCACGCGCTCGGCGGCGAGACGGCCCTTGACCGGATGGGCGGATTACGGAAGGCGATCCCTTGGACGTTCGCGGTCATGTTCTGCGGATGGGCCGCGATCACCGGGATCCTGCCGTTCGCGGGATTCTTCTCGAAAGACGCGATCATGGCGTCCGTCTGGGCCGGCGGACACACCACGCTCTTCATCGTCGGCGCCCTCGCCGCGACGTGCACCGCGTTCTACATGAGCCGGCTGCTCTTCCTTACCTTCTTCGGTACGCCGCGCTGGTCGGAGGGGACGCATCCGCACGAATCGCCGCGGGTGATGATCATCCCGATGGGCGTCCTCGCGCTCGGCGCGATCTTCGGCGGTGTCCTGGATGTTCCTCATGGGATCAAAGGGGCTGAACGGCTCAATGGTTTCCTCGATCCGATCGTCGGCAAGGCGAACGGGAAAGAGGCGATCGGCGTCGTCCTCGTGATGTGGGCGCTTGCGGCCGTTGCCGTCACCGGCGCGTGGCTGATCTACGGGACGGGCAACCTCCGCCGGCGCGAGACCGTGCGCTCGCGCCTCGGTCCCGTGAACACGATCGTCCGGCAGAAGTTCTTCGTCGACGAGATCTACGCCACGGTGATCGTTGC
>Ga0307479_10005024_pt1 | contig 12131 bp, 10 predicted proteins | sample atmos_gasesECM4C_FD_203743 | JGI IMG/M metagenome (GOLD analysis project Ga0307479, IMG submission 203743) | Hardwood forest soil microbial communities from Morgan-Monroe State Forest, Indiana, United States - atmos_gasesECM4C_515 | ecosystem: Environmental > Terrestrial > Soil > Temperate...
CCATGCGCTCCGCCTCCACCAGATTTTCCTGGGCCGCCTGCAGGCGGGTGAGCGTCCCGGTGACCTCCGCGTTCAGGCGCTCGACCTCGACGCGGGCGCGCCGCTCGCGATCCGCCACGTGGCCGAGGGCGAAGGCGGGCAGCCCGAGCTGCCCCATGACGATGGCCACCGCGGTCCACGCCACGTCCGGCGGGGCCATCAACGCCGCGGTCCAGTAGAGCATGCCGGCCACCAGGGTGAGGAGCAGCCCGACCCAGCGCCCGAAGTAGTAGGCGTTGACCGCCACCAGCGGGAAGAACAGGTTCACGAACGGGCTGTCGCCGCCGCCGGTGAGGTAGAGCAGCAGGAAGACGAGCGCGAGGTCGACGCAGAGCGCGGTGGTGAAGATCCGCCGCGTGGCGCGCGGGTTCACGGTCACCAGGGCGAGGATGCCCGCCTTGTAGAGCCCGAACCAGATCACCAGCGCGTAGACGTCGACCCGGTGGCGGGGACGCAGGGGCACGAGGCCGAGCGCGGTGAGGCCGCCCACCATCACGATCGCGAGCAGGACCGCAAACAGGCGCTCGTCGCGCTCGAATACCCGGAGGGGCACGGCCCAGCGCGTGCGGGTGGGGGCGGTCAGCGCCATGACGGGGGACACACTATCACGCGCCCTCCGAGGGTCAAGCCGGGCCGGCCGGCGCGGGGCCGGCGACGGCCGCCTCCTCGCGACGCAGGAGCGGCAGGGCGAGGAGCGGGAGCAGCCCGATCACGCCCACCGCGATGAGCAGCCGCCCGAGCCCCGAGTAGTCGTGCTGGCTGACGCCGAAGATCTGGTTGAGATAGCGGGTGCCGAGCTCGCTCGCGGAGAGGGCCAGGTTCATGAGCGAGGCCATGATCGCGAACATGGTGGCCTCCGCCCCGCGCGGGGCGGTGCGGGCGATGAGGGCCAGCATCGGCACCATGCTGAGCTGGCCGAGCGGCGCCGAGATCGTGGTATCGACGAACGCGAAGGTGCGCGGGCTCACGCCGAACCACTCGTAGACCCCGTAGAAGAGCCCGATGGTCGGGAGATAGAGCACCGCCCCCGCGATGGTGACCCAGAACAGGGTGTAGCTCACCGGGCGATGGGTGATCGGCTTGCGGAACACGATGAGACCGACCAGGCTCAGCACCGAGCTCACCTGGGCGAGGACGCCCAGGAACTCCTGGTCGAACCCCAGACCGTCGATCGCCCAGTAGTTGAACCCCTGCCCCGCGCCGGGCACCGCGCGGAAGCAGAAGATCGCGAACGCGGCGACCGCGACGCCGCGCGAGATGCCGACGCGGCGGAGCAGCAGCACGATGATCGTGCCCGAGACCACCAGGATGATCTCCTGGCCGAACGGCACCGAGAGCGCCTCCAGCGCCACCCCGAGGGCGGCGTAGGCGAGCCCACCCAGCACCACCAGGCGCGCGTTGCCCGCCCCGAGCGGATTGGTCGCGTCCCCGGTGGCGGGCGGGCGCGTGTCCCAGGGGATGAGCCACGCCGCCGCCATCACGAGCAGCGGGAAGACCAGTGCGATCGCGAAGACGGTGCGCGCGCCGACCGCGCCGGCGAGCCAGCCGCTCAGGTAGCCCACGCAGATGGTGCCGGCGAGCAGGGCCATGCGGCCGAGGGCCTGGATCTGCTTCATCTCTTCGTCCGAGCGGGCCACCTCCACGCTGAGCGCGTCCGCCACCACGTCCTGCACCATGAAGCCCACCGCGATGATGACCATCGCGGCCAGGTAGGCGCCCTTGGTCGACGCGGTGGTGGCGAGCCACGCGTAGCCTCCGAAGCTGAGCAGCGCGCCGAGCAGCAGGTAGGCGAAGCGGCGGCTGCCGAGGATGGGATGCACGTCGGAGGCGACCCCCGCCACCATCTTCGTGCTCCACGGCAGCGCGACCCAGAACGCGATGCCGGCGGCCTCCGCGGGGGTGAGGCCGAGCGCGTCCTTCTGGAAGTAGAGGAGCGCGATGGCGGTGATCCCGCTCGCCCCGTAGCAGAAGTAGGTCACCAGCACCGGGACGTAGGCGAGCCGCACGCCGCCCAGGAGGGCGCGGCCGAATCCACCGGCCGCAGGGGCGGTCGGGGCGGCGGGAGCCGTCTCGGTCGATTCGGCCATCAAGGAGAGTGTAGCGTACCCGGACGCCGTCTCCCGCTTGACGTCCGCCACCGCCGCCGCTACCGTCGGCGGCATGACGATGGCCGGAGAAGGCGTCCTCGCGTTCTGGCACGACGTCGCGCCCGGAGGGGACGGCGAGTTCGATCAATGGCACCTGCGCGAGCACATCCCGGAGCGGCTCGCGGTGCCCGGCTTCCGGCGGGCGCGGCGCTACACGACCCTGGGCGCTCCGCCGCGCTACTTCTACTTCTACGAGACCGAGTCGCTCGACACCCTGCAGAGCCCCGGCTACCTCGCGCGCCTGGCCGATCCGACCCCGTGGACGCGGCGGAGCATGCCCCTGGTGCGCAACAACATCCGCACCGCGTGCCGCGTGGTGGCCACGTGGGGCTCCGCCATCGGGGGCGTGGTCGCCACCCTCCAGCTCGGCCCGCGGCCCGGGCACGAGGAGGAGCTACGCTCCTGGCTCACCACGACCGCGCTGCCCGGCGCGATCGAGCACGTGGGGATCGTGGCCGGCCACCTCCTCGAGGGCGACGCGGGGGTCAGCACCGCGGCCAGGAGCGACGAGAAGAAGCTCCTCGCGACCCCCGACGCGCTCGTACGCTGGGTGGTGCTCGTGGAGGGCATCGACCCCGACGCGGTCGAGGCGACCTGCCGCGACCTGCTCGGCCCCGAGACCCTCGCGCGGCACGGTGCCGCGGACGGCACGACCACCGGGCTCTATCGCCTCCAGCTGACGCTCGGCGGGTAGACGGGCCCGGGCGAGCGGCCGACGGGCCGCCCCGAGCTCAGTCGAGATCGGGCTCCCGCGTGTGCCAGTCGGTGGCGCGCTGGTAGGCGTGGCCCAGCCGCAGCACGGTGGCCTCGTCGAACGGGCGGCCCACCAACTGGAAGGCGAGCGGCAGGCCCGCGGCGGAGACGCCGCAGGGCAGGCTGAGCGCGGGGAGGCCGAGCCCGTTGAACGGGCGCGTGAGCCGCGAGAAGCGCCCCTGCCGGGCGACGATGTCCTCGAGCGGGCCGTCGGTGGCCGTCCGGAGAGGGGGCGCGGGCTCGGGGATCACCGGCACCGCGAGCACGTCGACCTCGCTCCACACGTCGCGGGTGAAGCCGCGGGCCAGACGGGCGCGCAGACGCAGGGCCTGCAGGTAGTCGAAGGCGGGCACGGCCAGGCCCAGCTCCAGCCGGGCGCGGGTGAAGGCGCCGAGCTCCTGCGGCCGGTCGCGGAGGAGCCCGCCGTGCAGGGCGCTCGACTCGCTGCGGGAGATGAGGCCGGTCACGTCGTTCAGCACCTGCGGATCCGGCAGCCGGATCTCCGCGATGCGCGCCCCGAGCGCGGCGAGGAGCGCGGCCGCCTCGCGGACCCCGCGCTCCATCTCCGGGTCGAGCCCCTGGAAGAAAAAGTTCTGCGGCACCCCGACCCGGAGCCCTCGCACCGGCGCGTCGAGATCCGCGAGGTAATCCGGCACCGGATGGGCGCTCGCGGTGGGATCGAGGGGATCCGCTCCGGCCATAGCCTGGAGCATGAGCGCACAGTCGCGTGCGGTGCGGGCCATCGGCCCGAGGTGATCGTTCGACCAGGAGAGCGCCATCGCGCCGGCGCGGCTCACCCGGCCGTAGGTCGGCTTGAGGCCGGTGATGCCGCAGCAGGCCGCGGGCAGGCGGATGGAGCCGCCGGTGTCGGTGCCGATGGCGCCGAGCGCGAGCCCGGCCGCCACCGCGACGCCCGAGCCGCTCGACGAGCCGCCGCTGCAGTGCTCGCCCGTCCACGGGTTGCGCGCGTGCCCGTGATGCGGGTTGTCGCCGAGCGCGCCCATGGCCAGCTCGGTCATGTTGAGCTTGCCGAGGCTCACCGCCCCCGCGGCGCGCAGCCGGGTCACCGCGATGCACTCCTGGTCCGCGGTGAAGTAGTCGGCGGTGCGCGTGCCGCAGGAGGTGGGCAGGCCGGGGACGACGCAGAGGTCCTTGAACGCGAGCGGCACGCCGTGGAGCGGTCCCCGCCACTGCCCCCGGGCCGCGTCGTCGTCGAGGCCGCGCGCGGCGGCCAGCGCGCGCTCGGCGTCCACCGTGATGAAGGCGCGCAGGCGCCCGTCGAGGCGTGCGATGCGCTCGAGGCAGTGGTGGGTGGCCTCGACCGCGGAGAGCTTGCCGTGGCGGATCGCGGCCGCGACCGCGGCCAGGCTCGAGACGTCGGGCACGAGTCGGTCTAGCCGGGAGTGGCGGAGCCGGGCGTGGCGCCGGTGGGGGGCGCGCCGTCCTCAAGAGCCGCCGCGAAGCGCGCCGGCTCTTCGGCCAGCGACAGCTCGCCCGCCAGCCGCTCGATCACGCCCAGGAGGTCGGCCAGCTCTGCCTGCTGGAACTTGTGCTCGCTCATGGCGGCAGCATACCATCGGGAACCGCGAGCCATCCCGGCTGGTTACCCGGGTTCAGAAAAGGAGAAGACCATGCGGCGGACGTACCGTGGAACGTGGGTCGCGCTCGGCCTGGCGATCCTGGCCCTGACGGCGGGCCCGGCCCTAGCCCAGAAGAAGACCCTCGTGATCGCGCTCAACCAGGATCCCGATCTCCTCGACCCGACCTTGTCGCGCACCTACGTGGGTCGGATCATCTTCGCCCACATGTGCGAGAAGCTCTTCGAGATCGACGAGAACCTCCGTCTCTCGCCCCAGCTCGCCGCCGCGCTGCCTACCATCTCCGACGGCGGCAAGACGGTGACCATCAAGCTGCGCGGCGGGGTGAAGTTCAACGACGGGACCCCGATGAACGCGGAGGCGGTGAAGTTCTCCCTCGATGAAGGGCTCGAACCGGCGCAGCGAGCTGGACCCGGTCACCGCGGTCGAGGTGGTGGATCCGCTCACGATCCGGCTCCGGCTGAAGAGCGCCTTCTCCCCGCTGGTGGCCACCCTCGCCGACCGCTCCGGCATGCCGGTCTCCCCCGCGGCGGTGAACAAGCTCGGCGAAAAGTTCGCCACCGCCCCGGTGTGCGTGGGCCCGTGGTCGTTCGTGGAGCGCGTGCCGCAGGACCGCATCGTGCTCGAGAAGTCGCCCCACTACTTCGATCCCGGGCAGGCCCACTTCGACCGCATCGTGTTCCGCATCATCCCCGACGACAACGTGCGCCTCGCCAACCTGCGCTCGGGCGACATCGACGTCATGCACCTGGTGGCTCCCACCGACTCGCTGAACCTCAAGAAGGAGGGGCGCTTCGAGGTGGCGAGCGTCACCGGTCTCGGCTACACCGGCATCACCATCAACCAGCGGAACAAGACCGGCAAGACCCAGCCGCCCGGCGACCTGGGCACCCCGCTCGCCAACGATCCGCGCGTGCGCGAGGCCTTCGACCTGAGCCTCGACCGCGAGGCCATCAACCAGGTGGCGTGGGACGGGCAGTACACGCCCGGCTGCACCCCGATCGCCCCGGTGAGCCCGTTCTACGACAAGAGCCGCAAGTGCCCCGGCCGCGACGTGGCCAAGGCCAAGCAGCTCCTGGCCGCCGCCGGCCTCCCCAACGGCTACGCCTTCGAGCTCACCATCGTGAACGACCCGCAGCAGCGCCGCTTCGGCGAGGTCATCCAGGGCATGGCCCGCGAGGCGGGCTTCAACATCACCTTGCGGCCGAGCGAGTTCGCCTCCGCCCTCACCGACGACGACAACGGCAAGCTCCAGGCCTTCGCCATCGGCTGGAGCGGCCGCGTCGACCCGGACGGCAACATCCACCAGTTCCAGACCTGCGGGGGCAGCCTCAACACCACGCTGGTGTGCGACGAGTCCATCGACGCGCTGCTCAACCGAGCGCGCGAGATCAGCGACCAGGCCCAGCGCGCCAAGCTCTACCGGGAGGCGATCGACAAGATCACCGGCGGCCGCCGCAACGTGCTCTACATCTATCACCTGAACTACATCGTGGCGTTCCCCAAGAACCTGAAGGGCTACCACGCGGTGCCCGACGGGCTGATCCGGATCAAGGGAGTGTCCTGGAACTAGCGGGGCCCGGTGCTCGACTTCCTGGTCCGGCGGGTCGCGATCTCGGTCGTGACCCTGCTCGTGATCAGCCTCATCGTCTTCACCGGGGTCCGGATGATCCCCGGCGACCCGGCCCGGGTCATGGGTGGCACCGACGCGGACGCGGCCGGGCTCGCCGAGATCCGGCAGAAGTACGGGCTCGACGCGCCCATCCCGGTGCAGTACCTGCGCTGGCTCGGGCTCGCCATGCGGGGTGATCTCGGCGAGTCCATCCGCACCCGGGAGTCGGTGGTGTGGACGGTGGCGCGCAAGCTGCCGATCACCATGGAGCTGGCCGGCCTCTCCCTCCTGATCGCGCTCGCCATCGCGATCCCCGCCGGGGTCTTCTCCGCGGTCCGGCGCAACACGGTGTGGGACTTCCTCGTCAACGCGGCCTCGCTCTGCGGCCTCTCGGTGCCGAGCTTCTGGCTCGGCCTCATGCTGATCCTGCTCCTGTCGGTGCGGCTGCACTGGCTGCCCGCCTCCGGCTTCGTGCCGCCGTGGGAGGACCTGGGGGCCAACCTGCGGCGCATGCTGATGCCCGCCTTCGTGCTGGGCGCCGGGCTCGCCGCGGTGCTGATGCGGCAGACCCGCAACAGCATGATCGAGATCCTGAGCGCCGACTATATCCGCACCGCGTGGAGCAAGGGGCTGGCCGGCCGCGCGGTCATCTTCCGTCACGCCTTCCGCAACGGGTTGATCCCGGTGGTAACGATCCTGGGGCTGCAGACCGGCGCCCTCATGGGCGGCGCGGTGGTCACCGAGCAGATCTTCGTGGTGCCCGGCTTCGGGCGGCTGATCGTGGAGTCGGTGTTCACCCGCGACTACCCGCTCGTGCAGGGCGTGGTGCTGATCACCGCCAGCACCTACGTGCTGGTGAACCTGCTGGTCGACCTCTCCTATTCCCTGCTGAATCCTCGCATCCGCATCGGAGGGGGCACCGGTGGCGGCTGACCGGGCCGGGCGGCTCTGGCGCCGGCTCTGGCGGCGCCCGCCCGCGGCGGTGGGCGCGGTGGTCGTGCTCTTCTTCCTGGGGCTCGCCGTCGGGGCGCCGTGGATCGCCACGTCGGACCCGCAGCGCTCCGACTACGGCAAGATCCGCAAGGCGCCGACCGCGGCGAACCCCTTCGGCACCGACGACCTCGGGCGCGACAACTTCTCGCGGGTGGTGTGGGGCACGCGCATCTCGATGCAGGCCGGCGTCTTCTCGATCCTGCTCGCCATCGCCATCGGGGTGCCCGCCGGCCTCGTGGCCGGCTACCGGAGCGGCGGGCTCGTCGACCAGCTCATCATGCGGCTGACCGACGCCTGGCTCGCGTTCCCGTTCCTGATCCTGGCGATCGGGCTGGTGACCATCATGGGCGCCTCGCTCACGAACGCGACCGTCGCGATCGGCCTCGCGGCCACCCCCACCTACATCCGGCTCACCCGCGGGCTCGTGCTCTCGACGCGCGAGGAGGACTACGTGCAGGCGGCGCGCGCCCTCGGGGCAGGCGGGCCGCGGACGATTCTCCGGCACATCTTGCCGAACATCGTGAGCGCCCTGCTCGTGCAGGCGACCGTCTCGATCCCGGGCGCGATCATCGCCGAGGCGATCCTTTCCTTCCTCGGCCTGGGGGTGCAGCCGCCGACGCCGAGCTGGGGCACCATGCTCAACACCGCGCAGCAGTTCCTCGAGACCGCGCCGTGGATGGCCTGGTGGCCGGGCCTCGCGATCTTCTCGCTGACGCTGTCGTTCAACCTGGCCGGCGACGGCCTCCGCGACCTGCTGGACCCCCGCGACTACTAGCCTACGAAGGCGGGGCGAGCCGTGCGGTCAGCTCGCGGACGTCCTTCAAGGTGTCGGCGCGATGGGCGAGTTCCACGACTTCGCGGGCTCGCTCCGCGCCGAGCGACCGCGACGCGAGCGCGACGAACTTCTCCACGACCTCCTCGGGCGGCACCGGATCCTCGAAGTCCCCGCGGACCACGCTCGTCACCCCACTGAGGCTGCGCCCGTTCCGGAGCGCGACCTCGACCCGCGCGGTCGGGTGGTCGGCGCGTCGCGGCGACATCTCCGGATCCACCCGCACCTCCACGCGGCCCGCGAGGGCGCGGATGCGCGGGTCGTCACGCGCCGGCTCCTCGAACGCGGCCACGTCGACGCGGCCGAGCACCAGCGCGGCGGCCACCGCGTACGGGATCGAGAACTTGGCCCCCAGCATCGAGGTCGGCGCGGCGCCCGCCATCCGCGGGCCGAAGGGGATCGTGGTGACGACCACGCGCTCGACCTCGTCGGCCCGCACCTCCCCGGCGTGCGAGAGCGCGAGCAGCGCGTCCAGCGCGAAGTGGTTGTAGCGGCAGCACGCGTAGAGCTTGAAGTAGTTCTGCTGGATGCGCAGCGGGCCGCCGAGGCCGTCCAGCGCGCGCTCGGGCTCGAAGCGGTCGGCGAGGATCGTGCCGTACACGTCGCTCGGTGCGTCGGGCAGGCCGGTGAATCCGGCGCGGTGGAGGTCGACCGCGAGGATGCCCTCGAGGCCCGAGCGCCCCGGGTACGCGTTGCGGATCGTCACGCCCTCGAGCGCGGTGGTCCAGGTGTTGGCCGGGCTCATGCTCGCGGAGAGGTTGATCACCGACCGCACGCCCGCGGCGTCGAGGTCGGCGAGCTTCGCGACCGCCACCGCGGTGCCGATCGTGCCCCAGGTGCCGTGGGAGTGCACGTTCGGCCGCGGCGTCGTCGCGCTGCCGAGGCGCGAGCACACCTCGTAGCCGGCGACGATCGCCTCGAGGAGCCGCCGGCCGTCGGCGCCGGTGTCCTCCGCGACCGCGAGCGCGGCCGGGACCACGTGGATCGCCGGGTGGCCTCCGCCAAGGCGGCTGCCCTCGTCCACCTCGAGCGCGACGCCCGCGGTCGCGTTGGCGAAGGTGGCCAGCAGCGGGTCGACGCGGCCGCCGTGGCCCACCAGTGTGGCGCCCTCCCGCGACCGGCGCTCGCGCATCGCGACGGCGAGGCGGCGATTCTCGGGCTGGGCGCTGCCCGCGACCATGGCGCCGATCGTGTCGAGCAGCACCAGGCGCGCGGCCGCGATCGCGTCGTCGGGCAGGCGATCGAGGCTCACCGCCTCGACGAAGCGCGCGAGCCGGTCGAGGTAATCCATACGAGCCTGGTGGGGGCAGGCCGGTCGCGGGCTAGCCGGCCGTCCCGCCGATGGGCGCCACCGGTCCGGTGCGCGCGAGGAACTGCCCGTAGCCCGGCTTCTGCTCGAGCCGGCCCTGGTTGAGCAGCACCTGGCCGCGCAGCACCGTCATCCACGGCCGGCCTTTCGACTTCCAGCCCTCGTAGAGCGTCCAGCCCGCGACGCCGTGGTGGTCGGCCACCTGGATCGTCCCGTCCGCGTCCGGGTCGATGATGGTGAGATCCGCGTCCGCGCCCACCCGGATGGCGCCCTTTCGCGGATAGAGCCCGAAGATGCGCGCGGGGTTCTCGGCCATCACGCGGGCGAGCCACGTCACCGGCAGCCCGCGCTTCACCACCCCTTCGCTCCACATGAGCGGCACCAGCGTCTCGATGGACGGGCTGCCGAACGGGATCGGGTTGCCCTTGCCGTCCACGAAGATGTTCTTCCAGCCCGGCTCCTTCAGCTCCTTGCGCCGCGGCGAGTGGTCGCTGGCCACGGTGGCGATGTAGCCCGCCCGGCTGCCGCCCCAGAGCGCGTCGCCGTCACCGCCCCCGACCGGCCGCAGCGGCGGGCCGATCTTGGCGAGCGGGCCCCACGCCTCCATCTCCTTCTCGGTCAGCAGCATGTACTGCGGGCACGTCTCGGTCCACACGCGCTGCCCGCGCGCCTGCGCCGCCTTGATCCGCTCGAGCCCGCCCTTGGTCGAGAGGTGGACCACGTAGACCGGGCACTTGGTCATCTCGCCGATGAGGATGGCGCGATTGATCGCCTCCTCCTCGGTCCACGGGGGACACGTCGCCGGGAAGTCGGTGGGCTTCACCTTGCCCGCCGCGATCGACTTGTTCTCGAGGTGGTACAGGATGTCGCCGTTCTCGCAGTGGAGCTGGCAGACGCCGCCCAGCCCCGCGATCTTCTCCATGACCTGGGCGATGAACTCGTCCGAGCACATGCGGTTCGGCCGTCGCTTGTAGGTCATGAAGATCTTGTACGAGGTGACGCCCTGCGCGAACGCCTCGGCCAGCCCGTCCAGGATGTAGGGCTGGTTGTTCAGAATGAAGTGGAAGCCGAAGTCGACCACCGACTGCGCGCCCGCCTCGTCCCGCAGCCGCTTGATCGCCTGGGGCAGCGTCTCGCGCGCCTGGTCGTCGTACTCCACGAAGGAGAGCAGGCTGGTCAGCCCGGCGTGCGCGGCCGCCACCGGGCCGGTGTGCCAATCGTCGTAGACCGCGCCCAGGTGCACGTGGCAGTCCATCAGCCCGGGCAGCACGTACTTGCCGGTGGCGTCGATCGTGCGCTCGGCGGGCGGGAGCATCGCCTCCGATCCCAGGGCCACGATCTTGCCGCCGGTCACCGCCACCGCGGTCTCCAGCACCTCGGTGGAGGTGACGACGCGTCCGCCGCGAACGAGAAGGTCGACGTTGTTCGCGGGCATCACGCGCCCCGCTTCGTGGGCTGGGTCAGGAGCCCGTAGTGCTCGGGATGCCGGCGCCCGAGGAAGTCCCAGCGCTTGCGCGCCGGCGTCATGGTCTCCAGATCGATGCGCGCCGCGATCAGCTCGTCGCCGGTGGTGGCCGCCTTGGCCAGCACCTGGCCCATCGGGCCCACGATGCAGGAGCCGCCGATCAGCTCCATGCCGTCCTCCACGCCGGCCTTGGCGATGCCGACCACGAAGAGGTTGTTCTGGTAGGCGCCCGCGCGCAGGCAGAGCTCGTTCAGGTCGAGGGCCAGGGGCGAGAGCGGCGTGTTGTAGCCGATCAGCACGATCTCGGCGCCCAGCAGGCCGAGGCTCCGGTAGGACTCGGGGAAGCGACGGTCCTGGCAGATCGCGATGCCGACCTTGGTCTTCGCGGCGTCGAAGACGCGGTAGCCGCTGTTGCCCGATTCGAAGAAGTGAGGCTCGTAGACCTGGGCGTGCCCGTCCGGCTGCTTCGCGCCCGGGAGATGGATCTTCCTGAACGTCCCCGCCAACCGGCCCGTCTCGTCGGTGAGCAGCGCGGTGTTGAAGTAGCGCCCCTGGTCCTTCTCGCAGAAGCCGACGTGGCAGGCGATGCCGGCCTCGCGCGCCCGTTGCAGCAGCGGCGCCAGCGCCTTGGGCGGCATCTCGGTCTCGAAGAACTGATCGTAGTCGTCCCGGACTCGCTTGGGGAAGTAGGTGGTGAGCGCCATCTCGGGATAGGCCAGGATCTCGACGTCCTCCGCGACGGCCTGCTCGAGTAGCCCGAGCATCCGCTCGACGATCTCCTCCCGGCTCGTCCCCTCGTTGTTCGGCCCCATCTGCGCGGCGGCGACCTTGACGTGGCGTGGCATGACGATCCTCCTTGGATGTGCGCTGTCATACGCCAGCGCGGCTCGATTCGCAAGACGCCGGCGGCGCACCCGGGTGCCCGCCTATCGCGCGCGCGCCCGGCATTCCTCGAGCATCTCGATCAGCACCCGGCGGCACTGGTCGGTGTCGACCACCTCGCGCGGGAACGCGATCCGGCAGGCCTCGAGGCCGTCGGCGGTCCGGACGCGGAGGCGGAAGCCGAGGCGGTCCAGCGCGACCATCTCGGCCGACTCCGCCGCGACCGGTCCCAGGACGCGCGCGTAGAGGACCAGCGCGTCCGCGTGATCGCGGTTCATGTGCAGGACGATGTCCGGCGCCGCGTCGGCGAGCGGATCGGGACGGGCGGCCCCGTACCCGTCGACGGTGAGCCAGTCCATGGCCCCGAAACCGCCCACGAAGTAGACGTCGTCGAGATCCATCCGCCAAAAGGCGAAGTCCCCATAGTCGACCCAGTGCACCGCGTTGGGAAGGCGCGCCAGGTACGCCTCCCGCGCGGCTGCGCGCTCCGCCTCGGCCAGC
>Ga0307479_10005025_pt1 | contig 12129 bp, 11 predicted proteins | sample atmos_gasesECM4C_FD_203743 | JGI IMG/M metagenome (GOLD analysis project Ga0307479, IMG submission 203743) | Hardwood forest soil microbial communities from Morgan-Monroe State Forest, Indiana, United States - atmos_gasesECM4C_515 | ecosystem: Environmental > Terrestrial > Soil > Temperate...
TCGCACTCCACATCGGCCTTTTCGCGGTACATCAGGTTTAGGTAAGCCATGGCGTCGTCGTAGTCTGGACGGAACTGGATCGCCTTGTTCAAGCTTTCGATGCCCTCCTGAATTGAAGGCATATTCTTAACCTTCAATTCCTGGCAGACCTTTTTCTGATCTTTGTTCTTGGCACTCAAGTTCTCGTCCGGTTTCAATCCAAGCTTGGCACGCTCTTCCATACGCGGCTGGTAGCAGGCCGTCCAGTCAATCACACCCACCGAATAGTAGGGTTCGGGATCGTTGGGATCGATATCGGCGGCCATGCGGTAATACTTTTTGGCCTCGTCAAACTTCTTCATGTTCAGATAGAGATAGGCGATACCCTTGGCGGCATTGACTTTCTGATCGCGGGCCGGGTTCATCTCGAGGACACGTTGATATTGCTCGATGGCCTGTTCCGCCATTTTGTTGTTCTCCGGAGTGTCGGCGCCGGGAATGTATTGTTGAGCGAAAGCGGTGGCCAGATACATTTTGGCATTGATCAGCGAGGGGTCCAGGGCGACGGCCTGTTGGAAGTGATCGATAGCTTCTTCGTATTTGGCGTTCTTGTAAGCGGTCACGCCCTTGTTAAGCTGATCGCGGGCGCGCAGTTTGCTGCAGCCCATGGTGGAAAGAAGCGCCAGCATAGCAACCGCCAGCGTGAGCAGACGAACGTGTTTATTCATTGCGGTATAAGTTCTCCCTTGCCACAGCATCCTAGGCCCAGAGACAGCAGATTGACAAGCGCTGGCTGAGCGCCGCGAAAAATCGCGGCTTCCGCGCGTGGACCGAATCCGATCCGTGGACCTTCGAGAATCCAGAAAAGCAGCGCCTAACGGCGCACCGATGGAGTACCACTTGCGGCATGCCTGAAGGCATGCCGCGATACGAATTTCAGCTACTGCTACGCGCTCTTAACCGCCAGCCTCGATCTTCGCGGTAATCAGACCGACTTTATCTACTCCTGCAGCGTGCGCGATGTCAATCACGTTGGCAACGTCGGCAAAGGGAATGGCGTCATCGCCCTTCACGAACATAACCTTCTCGGCGCGGGTTTTGTAGATATCAGCAAGGCGGCCCTGCAGATTGTCCCAAGTGGCATCTTCCTGATTGATCTTGAGGCCGGGATCCTGACCGGCGCCACGATCGATCAACTGCACGACGATGGTACGGTCGGGAGTATTGTTCTTGGGCGCGTTGGGCGGAGGCGGCTGAGGAACCAGCGCGTCCAGACCTTTCGGCGTCAAAGGCGTGATCACCATGAAGATGATGAGCAGCACCAGCAGCACGTCAATGAGCGGAGTGACGTTAATGTTTGCGCTTTGGCCTCCGCCGGTTCCAACAGCCATACTCATGGTCGATCTCCTCTTATCTCACTGACTTCATTGCCCGCCTGATGGACTGGCAGGTGGAGCGTTTGGAGTATTTTTGCGTTGTTCAGTGAGCAAACCCAGGTCATCCACACCGGCGGCCCGAACACCATCCACCACCTGGACCACGTTGCCGAAGTGTGCCCGGGCATCCGCCTTGACATAGACGATTTTATTTGTGCGATTGATCAGGCGATCTTTCACCTTGCCGGTCAAGGCATCGGGCAAAATTTTATCCGCGCCGAAGTAAACGGTTCCATCGCGCATCACCGAGACCAGCAGCGCATCTTCCTTGTCCGCATCCTGCATGGGAGTCGGATTGTTCACCTTGGCCATATCCACGCTGATGCCCTTCTGCAACATGGGGGTGATGACCATGAAGATGATCAGCAGCACCAACATCACATCCACCATCGGGGTGACATTGATGTCGGAATTTACTTTGGCGCCTTCATTCCGCTTGGCTAATGCCATAACTTGATTTCTCCATACAGCAGTGGCCAGTTGTCAGTGGCCAGTAAAAACCTTGCGCCGTCCAAATCTATTCAACCTAGAAAGAACTGGATCGGTTCCGCTTGCGTTGGGAAGGCCGGCGCCGGGAACGATTCCCGGCGCCGGACTGCAACTCATTGCGGACTTCCGTTCAAACCCTACGACCGGCGAACGTCCCGGCGCTTCAAGAAATAGTCGATCAGTTCGCTCGACGAGTTGTCCATCTCCACATCGAACGCTTCCACGCGGCCGGTGAGGTAGTTGAACATCATAACGGCGGGAATGGCCACCAGCAGCCCGAAAGCCGTGGTTACCAGCGCTTCCGAAATGCCGCCCGCGACCGCGCCCAGACCGGTTGCCTTCTGCTCGGAAATACCTTTGAAGGCGTTCAGAATGCCCATCACGGTACCGAACAGGCCCACGAATGGAGCTGTCGAACCGATCGTAGCCAAACCACCCAACCCACGCTTCAGTTCGGCGTGGACAATGGCTTCGGTACGTTCGAGAGCGCGCTTGGAGGCTTCAATAGTCTCGCCGGGGATAGCGCCGGGGCTATCCTGGTGGGCTTTGAATTCCATGAGGCCAGCGGTGACAACCTTGGCCAGGTGGCTCTTCTTGTTGCGCTCTGCGACCTTGATGGCCTCGTCGATGCGGCCATCGCGCAAGGCTCCGGCTACGGCGGGAGCGAAGGCGCGAGACTGCTTGCGGGCCGCGTTATATGCCATGGCGCGGTCAATCATGACACCGATCGACCAGCCCGACATAATGAACAGGATGACGACCACGATTTTCGCGATAATGCCCATCTGCTTCCATAGCGAAATCGGATCCCACCCCACTGCGCCACCCTCCTGCACAATCCAGGCGGCTACTCGGGGAACATGATTGATAATTTCACCTGCGAAGTTAGCTGCAAACATGAGTTGCTTTCCCTCCTCGAACCTTCTTAGACTTTGATGCGAGATTTAGACAATCTGCAAAGCTTGACCTCAAAAAGCGGCACGCGACTTCTGGCAACTTGCGTACCCGGTCAAAGGTACGGCGACCGCGCCCCGGAAAAGGGCTCTCCCGGCCACCGAATTGGGTGGGTAGGGGAGGTTCATGCACAAACTTTGCCGCCTCACACGGCCGGAGTTCTAGCCCCCAGCCAGGGTGAAGTTGACCTGAACTTCGGTATCCACTTCCACCGGTTCGCCATTCAGCAGGTACGGCTTGTATTTCCACTGCTTGACGGCATCGATGGCCGCTGGAGCCAGCATAGGATGTCCGCTGACCAGCGTAAGGTTTTCGATGGAACCATCCTTACTGATGACGGCATGCAAGACAACCGTTCCCTGAATTCGAGCCTGCCGGGCCAGAGGCGGATAATTCGGCTGTACGCGCCTGACCAGCAATCCTTGCGACACGCCCTGCGATACTCGAACGCGCTGAGGAGTCGCAACTTTTGGAACGGCAACGGGCGTGGAACTAATAATACCGCCAATCACGCCGCCCATCTGTCCGCCGGGAATGCCTCCCGGCACGCCACCGACTACACCCGTGGACGCCATGGCCGGAGGAGCTTCCTCTTCTTTGATCATCTGAATTTTCTGCGGAATCTTAGTCGGCGTGCGCAGAGCGCCATTCACGATGTCGGTTTGGATCTGCTTCACGACTTTTACCGGAGCGGCGGCGGGTGGTGGCGGCGGCGGAGGAGGTGGAGGGGCCACCAGGAAGGTCATCAATTGTTGCTTCGGCAGGGCTTCGGTGAAGATGAGGGGCATCAGAACCATGAGGCCAATCAGCGCTATCTCAAGAATGATAGCGAAAGTTGTGGTCCGACCCCGCTTCGTCTTCAGCCTGCCGCCGGATTCCAGAAGGCTATCTTCAAACATGAGGTTTCTCCTACTTCAGACCTTACGTAAACTTAGACACCGACTACGTCCCCTTTGCTCCCGAAATCAGCCGCTAAGCCGGGCGGCCCACTGAACGTCCATACGCCGCCGAGCCACCATCTCTAACTACCTACAAATAAAGGCTAAACCTAAAATCGCCGAAGATGCTATCGGGCGACCACCTGACCCGGACGGGCGCTGCGGCCTGCCGTTTTGCCCTTCTCGATTCTCCAGTCCTGGTAAGCCACCAGAATCGGAGCCGCGATCGCGATCGAGGAATACGTCCCAATTAAAATGCCGATTACCAGCGCGAGGCTGAACCCGTGAAGCACCTCGCCGCCGAATACGAAGAGTGCGAGTACGGTAAGGAAGGTTAGGCCGGCTGTCAAGATGGTTCGACTCAAAGTCTGATTAATGCTGCGGTTGACGATCTCCGACAGTTTCTCCCGCCGCATGAGTTTAATGTTTTCCCGGATGCGGTCAAATACCACGATCGTGTCGTTATTAGAGTAACCAATCAGCGTCAGGATGGCGGCGATCACGGTGAGAGAGATGTCAGTCTTGGTTAATGAGAAAAATCCTACTGTGATCAAGGTGTCGTGAAACACCGTGACCACGGCCGCGACGCCGTAGATCCACTCAAAGCGGAATCCGAGATAGATCAGCATTCCGGCGAGCGAATAGACGGTCGCCAGCAAAGCCTGTTTGCGCAACTGCGCCCCCACCTGAGGACCGACGATCTCCACGTTGCGCACGCCGAAGTCCGACAGGAAGAAGCCATCCTGAAGGGACGCTACGACCGCCGGATCGACCGGGCCCTTCAACTGATCGATCGAACTCAGTACGCCGCCTTGCGCTTTATCGCGGGTGTCGACGATGGCTTGTGCTTGTTGGGTATATTTCTGTTCGGCATCGGATCCCAGGTGCAACGGGTCCTTGTCCATCAGATAATTTTTGATACCAAGGGAACTGGAATTGTTCAGGTCAAGCTTCCCGGCCGGAGCGTTGGTTTCGAGCGTGTTGATGATCTGAGTCTTGCCGCGGTCAAGCGCCTGCTCGTTGGTTTCCTGCACATCGAGGTCAATCAGAACCTCATTGTTCGAAACAGGTCCGTAGCGCTGGATCTTGGCGTTGTGCAGGCCAACGCGATCCATGGCCGCGCGCAGCTTGTTATCGTCGGGCGTGTGGGAGAACTTCACATACACCAGGGTGCCGCCGCGGAAATCCACGCCATAGGGGATGTGGTGCCAGAAGAGCATGGAAAACACGCCGGCGACGCTGAACACTAGTGAGAAGGCGAGGAAGTACCACTTCTTTCCGAGGAAATCTATGTTGGGATTGCGAAAGAACTCCACCGAGCTTTACCCCTTATCAGATCTATGATTTCGTGAACGATTGAGTAATTGGGAAATTTGGTAATTGTGTAATTGAAATTCGAGATCACGTTGCATCAGGTTTTCAAATTACTCAATTGCTAAATTCCCCAATTACTCAATTCTGCTAAATGCTCAGCGCCTCGCCGCGCTGCTTGCGGCTGAGGATCCAGTCGAAGATCAAGCGCGATACGAAGACGGCGGTAAACAAATTCGCCAGCAGACCAAAGGTCAGAGTGGTGGCGAAGCCGCGCACTGGGCCGGTGCCGAAGATGAACAGAATCGCCGCCGAGACAATGGTGGTAACGTGCGTATCGACGATGGTGATCCAGGCGTGACTGAAGCCCTGATCCACCGCCGAGGGCGGCGTCTTGCCGTTGCGCAATTCTTCCCGAATGCGCTCAAAAATCAGCACATTCGAATCCACGCCCATGCCGACGGTAAGGATCACGCCGGCGATTCCGGGCAAAGTCAGGACCGCTTCGAAGTAACCCATGAACCCCAGCAGGATGATCAGGTTCAAGATAAGCGCGATGTCCGCATTAATGCCGGCGCCGCGATAGTACACGAGCATGAAAATCAGCACGGCCAGCATGCCGATAATCGCGGCATTCACTCCGTGGCGGATCGAATCCGTGCCCAGTGACGGTCCGACTGTACGCTCCTCAAGATACTTGATGCCCGCGGGTAGAGCGCCCGAGCGCAGGATCATCGACAGATCCTTGGCCTGCTGCTGAGTCATGCTGCCGCCGCTGATTTCCCCGGTATCGCGAATGGCTTCCTTGATGTTGGCAACTTCCTGAACCTTGCCATCGAGCACGACGCCGAGACTTTCGCCCACATGCGCGGAAGTAAAGCTGTAGAAGCGCTGCCCACCCTCGCCAGTCAACTGGAAACGCACGTTCGGCTGGCCATTCTGGTCGGTGCTGGGTTGCGCATCGCGCAAGTCTTTTCCACGGACGGCGGAGACGCGCGACACCAGATACCACGACTGCTCGCCTGGAGTAGCGCCAGGTGCGCCATGCCCCGGCATGAGAATCGCATCGGCCGGCAAAACTCCGCCTTTATCCTGCAGCGCGGCCTGCTCGCTGGAATAAGGTCCGCCTAAAACCTGTTTGATCTCAAGCATGGCGGTGGACTGCATAATATCTTTCACCCGGCCGGGGTCATCCACACCGGGCAACTGGACCAGAATCTGATACTGCCCCAGTCCGTGCTCCTGAATGGTCGGCTCACTCACGCCCAGTGCGTCAATGCGATTGCGGATGGTCTCGATCGCCTGAGTGACGGCCTTGTTTTTCATATCCGCGAGCATTTGCGGCTTCATGGTCAGAGTCCAGGTGTTGTCGGCACCGGAACCCAGGTTGTACTCGGGCAGCCGCTCGGAAACGATATCCAGCAAATCCTTTCGACCCTCCGGCGGAACGCCCTTCAGCACGACTTTGTCAGGACTGTTCTGCGGATCGGGCTTGGAGATGTCGGCGAACGCAATCTTGCGCTTGTTCAGCTGCTCTTTGAGGACATCGATCGCGTTGTCGGAATCGATGTTCACCGCGTCGTTAACCTGCACCTGAAGGATCAGGTGAGTTCCACCCCGCAAATCGAGACCAAGGTGAATGCGGTTGGTCATGGCCGTGAGCAGGCCCTGGCCGGAAAAGGCCTGCGGAATGCCGAATATTCCAAACAAGAAGACGAGCAGGATTGCGAGGACGGTCGCCAATTTCCAGAGAAGATTCTTATTCATGAAAACAGAGTCCAAATATCAGGGTATGGTGCCGCTATTTAATTTTCGCTTCTTCTTCCGCCGTCGTAACCTGAGTCACAGAGGCCTTGGTCACTTCCACGCGCAAGTTGTCCGGAGGAACTCGGAGGTGCAAGGAGTCATCCTTTAGGGCCACAATAGTTCCCCGCAAGCCTCCGCTGGTGACCACTTTGTCGCCGGTCTTCAGTGAATCCAGCATCGCCGTCCATTTCTTCTGGCGGCGCTGCTGGGGGAGAATCAGCAGAAAATAAAAAATAGCAAAGATGAAAATAAGCGGGGCGATACTGAGCCATCCCATTCCGCCGCCGCCCGCTTGCATTGCCAACCAGAGCTGCATGTTCATTCAGGAGTTATCGAAAAAGCATTATCCAGACTTTTATCTCGATCCGCACAACTGCCAACGCCTGCAAGCGCGGACCCTGTCATTTCACGACGGGAGTGCTGCTCGATTCCGGCCGGGACCATCTACCGCCAAGCTTGAATCCAGGGAGGTCTTCCCAGGAAGATCACGGTTTCGATTGAGACCAGAGGCCAGAAAGAAAACGGGACTCTTCCCCAAGTCGAATAGAATGACGCACCCGCCGCATAGTGTCAAGATAGAAACTCAGGTTGTGCAGGGTATTCAAGACCTGAGCCAACACTTCATTCGATGCATAAAGGTGCCGCAAATAGGCTCGCGAATAGCGCTGGCAAACCCGGCAACCGCAATTAGGATCGAGCGGACCGGCGTCCCTAGTATAACGCGCCTGCTTGATCGAAATCTTTCCCTCCGAAGTAAACAGGAGTCCGTGGCGCGCCGCGCGGGTGGGCAAAACACAATCCATCATGTCGACGCCGAGCCTGGCATATTCAACGATCTCCTCGGGCGTGCCCACTCCCATCAGGTAGCGTGGCTTGTCGGTGGGAAGATATTGGAGCGTGGCTTCCACAACTTCGCGGGTGCGATCCCGCGGCTCACCCACACTGAGACCGCCGATGGCATAGCCGGGGAACCCGATTTCGACCGTCCGCTGGGCGGATTCCTTTCGCAGCGCCAGATCCATCCCGCCTTGCACGATTCCGAAGAGGGATTGTGTAGAGCGGGCGCCCTCGCCCGCTTCTTTCCACGGGACCTCATGCTTGTGGTCCTCGAAATACTTCTTGCTGCGCTCGGCCCAGCGCAAGGTCAACTCCATGGAAGCTTTGGCGCGGTCATGGTCGGCGGGGTACTCGGTGCACTCATCGAACGCCATTATGATGTCAGCGCCGAGGCCGATCTGGGCTTGCATGGCGCTTTCCGGGCTGAAGAAGTGCGACGAGCCGTCGAGATGTGAGCGAAACGTAACCCCCTCGTCGGCAACCTTGCGAAGCTCGTTCAGACTGAAGACCTGGAAGCCGCCAGAATCGGTGAGAATCGCCCGCGGCCACGCCATGAAACCATGCAATCCGCCGGAGTTGCGGACGGTTTCGACTCCGGGGCGCAGGTAAAGGTGATAGGTGTTGCCAAGGAGGATCCGAACGCCCAGTTCTTCGAGAATATCCTGGGGGACGCCTTTGACCGTCCCTGCCGTGCCCACGGGCATAAATACTGGAGTCTCGATTTCGCCGTGCGGCGTGAGGAGGCGGGCGGTTCGGGCCGCGCCGGCACTCGCCTCAAGCTGGAATTCAATGGGCATTCGTTTTGCTGCGGGCCTTCGTTGCATTGCGATTGTAGCAATGCTCAGGATCAGGATTGGGAGTCGGGCACAGTCAATTGAATGATTTCACTCTGCACGCCGCCATCTGCGAGGACGAGTTTGCCGAGGCTCACCGGAAGTTTGAATCGCCGCGGACCCGCGCTGCCGGGATTGAAATACAGCACCCCCTCGCGCGTCTCTTGCTTCGGAACGTGACTGTGGCCGCTGACGACAGCTGAGAATCCTGCCGCTTTGGGCTTGAGGTCCAACTGCGCGAGGTCGTGCAGCAGGTAGATCGAGATGCCGCCGAGTTCTAGCACATCGGTCTCCGGCAGCTTGCGAGCCCATGGTCCTTTGTCGATATTGCCGCGGACGGCGGTCGTGGGAGCGATTGCGGAAAGCTCTTCGAGAATCTCGGGCGAGCCGATATCTCCTGCATGAATAATGTGTTGGGATCCGCGCAGAGCCTCGATGGCTTCAGGTCGCAGTAGACCGTGGGTGTCGGAGATGACGCCGATTAGGAAGGCAGCTCTCAGATTTTTGCCTGGTCGCGTTCCTTTGTTTTTTCGAGGAACTTTCCAACGCTTACGATAGCGCGGCCTATTGTACCGTGGCCGATTTCCTGGACATCGTCGCGAGCGGTCACGCGCAGGGTATAGAAACGTCCGTCGAATGATTCGAGTACCGCCTCGGCCTGGATGTGCGCGCCTATGCCGCTCGCGGCGCGGTGCTGGACGTTGATCGAGGTGCCGACCGTGATCTCATCGCCTTCACAGTAGGGTTGCAGGGCGTGAAATGCGGCGGTCTCCATCAGGCGGATCATGTCTGGAGTGGAATAGACCGGCGGCAACTCGGGGTGGTGCGCGGTCAGGGTGTGCTTGAACTCGACCGTCTCGCGGGTCTCGCCGTGCACTCCGATAGGGATCAGTTTCGCCATTCGGATTACTGTCCTTGCTTCAGATCTCAGAAACGAAGAGCCAATGATTCCAGGAGGTAATCCGCCCGAATCACTGGCTTACGCTGCACATTGCGAGGACTGTGAATCAGGCGGCGAACGCCGTCCGCACGGCTTCGATCCCATCCAGCGCCTGCCATAACGCCTTGGCGGCGTTCTCGGCTGCGTCCAGCGCCCCTTGCGCCGATTCTGGGGTCGCCGTGATGCGACTCGCCAGTTGCTCGCGCCAGACATTCGAGTGGTAAATATCGGCGGTGGCGTGCAGCGTGAAGTAGCCGCAGGTCTTGTCGGCCGCGCCATACATCTCGCGCAGACCGCGTTCTTTCTCTTTGGCGACGCGCGGCACCTGGGATTCGTAGGCATAGAAAGTGGCCAGTGCCTCCTCTGGCGTGCCTCCGCTTGCCACGTGGTGGAAGTGCGTCATCAGACTCTTGATTTCCGGCAGCGGCTGGTGCCCGCGGACCTCCCGTGTCGCTCCCATCCCCTCGGCGAAGTCGAGCCACAGGTCGGAGTGAGGCACGGAGCCCTTTCCCGATCCGCTCGCGGTACCTTTTTCGTCGCACATGTTGGCCAGCACGGCGCGGCGCAGCTCGCCTTCATCCAGGCGAACGGCGAATTCAGCCAAGTAGCAAGGAAACGCCTCCACATGATGGTAATACTGGCGCGCATATTCGCGCAGATCGTCGCGGGTCAACTCGCCCGCAGCCCATGCCCGATAGAATGGATGGCAGAGCAGGTCGTATTTCGCGATTGATGCTTCGAGTTGGTCGAAGAACTGAGCTGTATCCATGATTGCCTCCCGGTTCGGATATGACCAACTACTATACGGACGTGGGTGCAGGTCGGCAAGTGATGGGTCAGATCTGCGAGTGGCTTGCTAGAATGAAAGCTGTAGTCGCGACACAGCTCGGGAGTACAACAAGCGGTTTCAGATGCAGTTCACGGAACAATTCGACGTAGTCGTCGTCGGCGCCGGCCACGCTGGATGCGAGGCCGCGATGGCCGCGGCGCGCATGGGGCTGAAGACCGCTCTTTACACGCTCAACGTCGACCTGATTGCGCAGATGTCTTGCAACCCGGCGATTGGCGGCATTGCTAAGGGACACCTGGTTCGGGAAGTCGACGCGCTCGGCGGCATCATGGGCGAGATCACGGACGCGGTCGGTATCCAGTTCCGGCTGCTGAATACTTCGCGAGGGCCGGCCGTCTGGTCGCCGCGGGCGCAGTGCGACAAGCAGGCTTATCGCCTGAAGATGCGCGAGGTACTGGAGTCACAGCCGAATCTGAAGATCAAGCAGGCGGAAGTGGCGGAGTTGATTGTGGAAGTTCCTAGTACCGAGTACCCAGTACCCAATGAAGCCGATAGCTCGGTACTAGGTAGTAGGTACTTGGTACTCGGCGTCAAGCTCCGCGACGGCCGTACGGTCGGCGCGCAGGCAGTGATCATCACTACCGGAACTTTTCTAAATGGCCTGATTCACTGCGGCGAGCAGCAGTATCCCGCGGGGCGCTCCGGGGAACCGAATGCAGTGCTCCTCGGGGAAGCGCTGAAGAAACTCGGCCTGCGCGGTTGCCGGCTCAAGACCGGCACGCCGCCGCGTCTGGACGGACGCACGATCGACTGGTCCCGCTTCGCGGAGCAACCGGGAGACGTTGATCCCACGCCTTTCAGTTTTCGAACGAAGCGAGTGGCGCACCACGATTCGCAAGTTCCCTGCTACATCGCCTGGACTACGCCAGAGACGCACCGCATCATTCGCGAGAACGTTCATCGCTCGCCAATGTATAGCGGACAGATTCAGTCGATCGGGCCGCGTTATTGTCCGTCAATCGAAGACAAGATCGTGAAGTTTCCCGACAAGGAGATGCATCAGCTTTACCTCGAACCCGAAGGCCTGAACACGCACGAAATCTATGTCAACGGGATGAGCACTTCGCTGCCGGTGGAAGTGCAGTTGGCGATTTTGAAATCAATTCCCGGACTGGAAAACGCGGAGATGCTGCGCCCCGGCTACGCCATCGAATACGATTCGATTGATCCCACCGAACTGCGGCGCACGCTCGAGACCAAGAAAATTGCGGGCCTGTTTCTTGGTGGACAGATCAACGGCACCTCCGGCTACGAAGAAGCCGCTTGCCAGGGCCTGATGGCGGGCATCAACGCGGCGTTGCAGGTGAAGGGACAACCGCCACTGATTCTTGACCGCACCGAGGCTTACACCGCGATCCTGATCGACGATCTCATTTCGAAGGGAACGAACGAGCCGTACCGGATGTTCACGTCGCGTGCGGAATTTCGTTTGCATCTGCGCATCGACAACGCGGATCGCCGGCTTACTCCGCACGGCCGGCGCGTGGGATTGATTTCGGATGGAGCGTGGATGGATTTCGGAGCCAAGCAAGAACGGCTGGCAGGAATGAAAAAGCTTTTGGAGCGGACCAAGCTGACGGCTGGGCTGGTTGCGCGGGCATGGACGGGCGAGTCGCCCGTCCCCACACCATTTGCGGACTTAACGATGATCGGCCAGCCATTGGCTCAACTTCTTAAGCGGCCTGAAATTACGATTGAGCAGATGGCGCCGATCCTTCGCGAGTTGGACCCTGCTCTTTTTGCAAGAGAAGCAATC